>Ga0157375_10001602_pt1 | contig 19442 bp, 14 predicted proteins | sample M35metaG_FD_115311 | JGI IMG/M metagenome (GOLD analysis project Ga0157375, IMG submission 115311) | Miscanthus rhizosphere microbial communities from Kellogg Biological Station, Michigan, USA - M3-5 metaG | ecosystem: Host-associated > Plants > Roots > Rhizosphere > Soil | place: USA: Michigan... | reverse complement strand
CATAAATTGTCCCAACTGAACCCAGATAATGTTTACAATAAAAATGAAAAACAATACGCTGAATATAAAGAAAAACGGTCCAAAGAAGGTTTTTATAATATATCGGTCTAGTATTTTTAACATTCGCCAAAATTAATGAAAAAGCCACAAAGTTTACTTTGCAGCCTGTATATTTTATGAAACTTTATTATTAGGTGATTAAGCTTATTAAGTTGCAGCACTTTTAAAGCTCAGTAATTACATAATTTTTGTACTTATTCTTGTCAAATACAAACATATTTGGATCTAATTCCTGGTTTTCTTTGTATTCTTTGATGGCAATGACCGCAACGTCTTTATTATTTCCGTGTTGTTCCAGTTTTACCATTTGTTTTTTCGCAGAATCTACAAAAATATAGACGTATTTTAATCCGTTTGCTTTTACGGGAGTTAATTTTATGAAATCTGCATTCACACCATTTACTGTTTTCTTTCCTCCGTATGTTACATTATAATCATTTCTGTAGGTTGAAAGATAGTTGATAGGGGAGAACATGGTGCTGCTTCCGTTAGGCTTAGCAATCGTTACTTCCATATCATCAGTGTTGATGTTGTATATTTTGCTTCCGTCAAAAATCTGTTCTGTATCCATGATTTTCAACTTATATTTATCTCCTGCAGCGTAGTAAATTCCCGGTTCTGTTTTGGCAACCTGCTCATTTACACCGCTTCCGAAAGAAAACTTGAAGTAAGTATTTTTCTTAGATTTGTAATTGGCTGTAATATCATCAAGAATCTTTTTTGCTTTTGCATCGATTTTCTGAGCATCGGCAAAACCCACCGTTCCTACAATCAAACTGCTTACTATAACTTTTGAAATAATATTTCTCATTTTATTTAAATCTTTATCTTTAGACATTCTTCAATAGTAAAAGTTAAACTTAAGTTTATCCTTATCTTCTAACTGCGCAAATCTTCCAAAAACTGTTCCAAAGAATGTAAATCGCTGATCAGAACTTCTCTTGCTTTAGCTCCGTTAAAACCTCCGACAATCCCGCTTGCTTCCAGTTGATCCATAATTCTTCCTGCTCTGTTGTAACCCAGTTTCAACTGTCTTTGAAGCATTGAAGTTGAACCTTGTTGTGTTGAAACGATAATTCTAGCTGCATCTTCAAACAAGGCATCTTTTTCATTCGGATCAAAGGCTCCGACTGTACTTGTCGCTTCATCAGAAACATATTCAGGAAGAAGAAATGCCGAAGCATATCCTTTTTGTTCACCGATAAATTCTGCCAGTCTTTCAACTTCCGGAGTGTCTACAAAAGCACATTGAAGCCTTAAAATTTCATTTCCGTTAAAATAAAGCATATCTCCTTTACCGATCAGCTGATCTGCACCAGTAGAATCCAAAATCGTTCTTGAATCCACACTTGAAATTACTCTAAAAGCCGCTCTGGCCGGGAAGTTGGCTTTAATCATCCCTGTAATTACGTTGACAGAAGGTCTTTGCGTGGCAACGATTAAGTGAATTCCTACCGCTCTGGCAAGCTGTGCTAATCTCGCAATCGGCAATTCAACTTCTTTTCCTGCAGTCATGATCAAATCGGCAAACTCATCAACCACCAAAACGATGTATGGCAAATAACGGTGACCGTTTTCAGGATTTAATTTTCTTTCCGTGAATTTTTTATTATATTCCTTTAAATTTTTACAGAAAGCATTTTTAAGTAAGTCATATCGCTGATCCATCTCGATACAAAGTGAATTCAATGTATTAATTACTTTATTCGTATCTGTAATAATCGCATCCTCCGAATCCGGAAGTTTGGCTAAATAATGTCTTTCAATTTTTGAATATAAAGAAAGTTCTACTTTTTTAGGATCCACCATTACGAATTTCAATTCGCTCGGATGTTTTTTGTAAAGTAGAGAAGTCAAAATCGCATTAATCCCCACCGATTTACCCTGTCCGGTTGCACCTGCCATCAATAGGTGAGGCATTTTTGATAAATCTGCCATGAAAATTTCATTTGAGATCGTTTTACCGAAAACCACAGGCAGATCCATATCCGTATTCTGGAATTTTTGAGATGCGATCACAGAACGCATCGAAACCATCGTAGGATTTTTTCTCGGAACTTCAATTCCGATCGTCCCTTTTCCGGGCATTGGAGCGATAATCCTGATTCCTAAAGCCGAAAGGTTCAATGCAATATCATCCTGCAGCTTTTTGATCGCCGAAACTCTGATTCCTGCTTCAGGAACGATTTCATATAAAGTTACAGTTGGCCCGATCGTCGCTTTAATTTCAGCAATTCCAACATTGAAATTCTTTAAAAGTCCGACAATTTTATTTTTATTTTCTTCTAATTCTTCCTTATTAATAGAGATTTCCTCGTTTCCGTAATCTGTCAGTAAATCTACAGTCGGCATCTGGAAATTGGCAAGGTCCAACTTATGATCGTAAAGACCATGTTTTTGCACCAATTCCTGAGATTTTTTATCTGTGTCATCCAAAACATCAATTACAGGAGCCACTTCTACATTGAATTTAATATCTTTCTCCATGGTAGAAACCGGCGTTGAAATTTTAGTATCAAAAGCCTGTTCAGGAGTTGAAGTCGGAAAACCTGGTCTTGTATTCAGATTTAAATTAAGCGGTTGTGAAAAATCATTTTTATCCTCCTCAAAAGATGTCTGATTCGGAGTTGTAATTGTTTCTAAATTGGTTGAAACTGGCACTTCCGGAAAACCTTTGGGAACACTTACGGGTTCAGGATCCTGTACTTTTACATCATTATTTAAACCTACTTCTGTTACCGTTATTTTTGACTGATTTTCTTCTGCTTCTTCAATTAATTCTTCATCAGCTTCAAAGTTTTCGTCAGAACTCGGCATCATAGATTTTACTTTTCCGATGGTATTTTCATTGATCTGATCCAGTTTTGCTTTCACAGAACTTGGACGAAGATTAAATTCCAAAATAAAATACAACGCGATACTTGCCACCAAAACCAGCCAAAGACCAACACTTCCAATGATCGCATTCAAAGAATCCATGATCTGATAGCCGTAAACACCGCTTAAAACACCCTGTCCTTTTGTGATCGCTCCAAACAAAATAGGGAGCCAGCAAATGAAAAATAAGGAGTGTCCGACAGTTTTCCAGGGTTTAAAAATTTTCTTTTTAAGGATCATTGTCCCGAAAACCAGAAAAAGAAACGCTATAATAAATGAAGCAACTCCGATGCTCTCGAAAATAAAGATATTTCCCAGCCAATCGCCGAGTTTTCCGAAAATATTTGAAGATTTTATACTCTTGTCAAGCATTGTTCCTGCCTGGCTTTGATCTGCTTTCCAGTTCGCCAGATAGGAGATAAACGAGAAAGTAAGCACTCCAGAAAAAAGTATAAATGTAAGCCCTGAAAATATACGGGGCTTTGATAAAATTTTGCCTTTTTCAGGCGATTCCGGTTGTTGTTTTTGTGTCTTTTTATCCATAATATCAGTGGGGCAAATTTAGTGTTTTTTCGATACTAAAGAAGAGTTTTTAGTCAAAAGAACTGTTAAATTCTGCTCGGTTTCCAGGGTTTTTATTTTATTTCAATTGATTAATAATGATTAAAAATATTCAAAATAAATTAATTATTGGTAAATATTTTCTTTTGTCTTTACATGAGAATAAACGAAAAAATAGGATTAAAATTTTTAACTAAAAATATTTTTCTTTTTTGAACTAGTTCAAATGTCAGGGTTTTGAGAGTGTATAATTTTGTGTTATAGAATTTTAGAAACAAAAATTATGAAAAATATATTCAAAAGCACTTTGGCTTTATGTTTAGTTGTAATCTCATTAATACAAATCAACGCACAACAAAAAAAGAACATGGAAAACACAGCATTATTGATAATTGACGTTCAAAACGATTATTTTAAAGGAGGAAATATGACTTTGGAAGGAGCGGGAGAAGCAGGTAAGAAAACCAAACAGGTTTTAGAATTTTTCAGGAAAAATAATTTACCGGTCATTCATATTAAACATATTTCCACGAATGAAGGGGCAACTTTCTTTTTACCAAATACTTCTGGAGCAGAAATCAATTCTTTGGTCACTCCGAAAGAAGGTGAAAAAGTTATTGTAAAACATTATCCAAACAGTTTCAGAGAAACAGATCTTTCAGAATATCTTCAGTCAAAAGGAATTAAAAACTTAGTGATTACGGGCATGATGACCGACGTTTGTGTTGAATCTACGACAAGAGCAGCTTTTGATTTAGGTTTCACAAATACAGTTATAGGCGACGCAACAGCAACTAGAAACAGAGAATTATTTGGACAGATTGTAAAAGCATCGGATGTACAAAAATCAATTCTCGCGGGAATTTCTGCTTTGGGAAATTTGTATGCCCGTGTTGTCAACACACAGGATTTTTTAAACGGAAAATAATTAATTAAAGAAAAAAAATCAGATAGAGATACCGGCAAATGTTGGTATCTTTATTGTGTTTAAAATTATTTTAAATTCATCATGTTCGATTCACTGTATAAAAATATAAGCAGATATATTCAACTTTCGGAAACTGAATTTGGGTATTTCTCTGAATATTTTAAACTTCATAACTATAAAAAGAAAGAGATTATTCTTCGTGAAGGAGAATATTGTCTTTTTGAAGGTTTTGTTCTGAACGGCTGTTTTAAAGTTTATTTTTTGAATGAAGAGGGAAGTGAGCAGACTTTATATTTTGCTGTTGATGATTGGTGGATCACCGATCTTGACAGCCTGATCAACAATGCGCCGAGCACTTTAAATATTGAAGCTTTGGAAGATAGTGAGGTTTTAATGATCTCAAAAAAAGATAAAGAGCATCTTTATGAATCAATGCCAAAGGTTGAAAAACTCTTCCGGATCATGAATCAACAGTCATCGATTGCTTTACAGAGACGAATTTTATCTTTAATGAATAAAACCGCCGACAAACGTTATCTGGAATTTTTAGAAAAATATCCGGGCCTGGAGCAACGGCTGACTCAGCAGCAAGTCGCATCATATCTGGGGATTTCCCATGAATTTTTAAGCAAAATCAGAAAGAAAACCACCCTCGGCAAATAAATGAATTCAATTATCTGAATAGCTGATTTTTATTAATATTCTACATGATTTTAATTTTGAATTTTCTTTAATAAAATTAATACTATTAAGAATGGTTCAAAATAGCGAAAATAGGCTTTAAAGTGACAAAAAACAGCTTTTTTTATCCTCTTTGTGGTTTATCATCCTTATTTTTGCATGTCAAGTATAAAAAATCATGAAGAAGCTCCAGGATATTCTTATCTCAACCAGAACAATGGCTGTATTGTTACTGGCATTCGCATTTTCGATGGCATATGCCACGTTTTTAGAAAATGATTACGGAACACCAACAGCAAAGGCTTTAATTTATGAAGCAAAATGGTTTGAATTAATCATGCTTTTGTTAATTCTTAATTTCATCGGAAATATCGGAAGATACAGACTTTGGAAAAGAGAAAAATGGCCTGTTTTAGTTTTTCACCTTGCATTTGTTTTAATTTTCATTGGTGGAGCAATCACAAGATATGTGAGTTTTGAAGGGACAATGCACATCAGAGAAGGAGAGACTTCTAATGAAATTGTAACTGACAAAAATTTCTTTAAAATTCAGATTGAAGAAAAAGGAGACGTTCTTAATTATCAGGATGTACCTTATTTAATGTCTCCGTTGCATAAAGATTTTAACGCAACTTACGATTTTCACGGAAAAACAATAACCGTAGAAGCTAAAGAGTACATTCAAAGAAAAAAAGACAGTTTAGTTGCTGATCCAGGCGGTGCAGAATACCTTCATTTGGTATCAACAGGAAACACCGGAAGACAGAATATTTACATAAAACCGGGCGAAACTAAGTCTATTAATGGTACTTTGGTGACATTCAACAGAGCGATCGAAGGTGCGGTAGAATTCAGAAATGAAGGCGGAAAATTATTCATCAAAACGCCAGTTGACGCAACTTATATGACGATGGCAACTCAGGCTACGGGAAATACAATTAAAGACGCATTTCAACCGTTGGCTTTGAGAAGTTTATATAGCATTAATGAACTGAAATTAGTTGTACCTGAAGGTCTTAAGAAAGGAAAATTAATGTCTATCGAAGGCGACAGAAAGAAAGACGCCAACGTTCCTGATATGTTGAGAGTTGAAATTCAAGGTCCTAAAACCAAGCAGTTGGTTGATCTTTCCGTTGAAAAAGGCAATCCTAACGCTTACAAACAAGTGACAATGGACGGACTGAATATTATGGTAGGTTTTGGTCCGAAGATTTACAACACTCCTTTTGCACTTAAATTAGATGATTTCGTAATGGAAACATATCCGGGAAGTTCATCTCCAAGTGCTTATGAAAGTCATGTTAAAATTATCGAAAAAGGAAAACAGACTCCTTATAAAATATATATGAATCACGTTTTGAATCATGGAGGTTACCGTTTCTTCCAGTCAAGCTTTGATCCGGACAGAATGGGAACCGTACTTTCTGTAAATCATGATTTCTGGGGAACTATAATTTCTTATATCGGATATACATTTTTATTCCTAGGACTGTTTGTTATTTTCTTCTGGAAAGGGACGCATTTCTGGAAATTAAATAATTTGCTGAAAAATGTTAACAAAAAAAGAACGGCAACAGTTATTTTATTCTTTTTAAGTTTAGGTTTAAATGCTCAGAAAATCGAAACCCACGGAACAACAGACGGAAGCAGAGAACACATTCATGTAGAAGGTGAAAATCACAATCATGCTCCGGCTCCTGCAGCTACTCAGACTCAGCAAGGACAAAATTCTCTGGCAGCACCATTGAGTAAAATGCAAATTATTTCTGCAGACGAAATTATTGCCAGAAATAAAATAAGCAAGGAACACGCAGATAAATTCGGATATCTTTTGGTACAGAATTTTGAGGGAAGAATTGTTCCTATCAATACAGAAGCTCTTGATGTTTTAAGAAAATTACACAAAAAAGATGAGTTTAAAGGTACAGATGGAAAATCTTTGACGGCAAACCAATGGTTCCTTTCAGTGAATACAGATACGCCAAGCTGGACGATGGTTCCGATCATTTATGTAGGCTCAAAAGGCGGCGACGAATTAAAGAACAAAACGAAAGCAAACGACGACGGCTATACTTCGTTAATGAGTCTTTTCCCGGCTGATGCAAATGGAAACCTGACTTATATTTTAGAGCACGATTACAATACAGCATTCCGTAAAAAACCTTCTGAACAAACGAATTATGATAAAGAAGTAATTTCTGTCAACGAAAGAGTTCAGATTTTTAATGAATTTTTCAGCGGACAGTTTATGAGAATCGTTCCTGTGAAAAACGATGCAAACCACACATGGCATTCTTGGCTTGATCAAAAATTCGAACCGGATATGGAATCTCAGCAAGTAATGGGACCTTATTTTGCGGAAGCTTTGGCTGCTCAAAAATCAGGTGACTGGAGTAAGGCAGATAAAGAATTGGCGAAACTTTCAGAGTATCAACAAAAATGGGGTAAGGCTGTAGTTCCTTCAAAATCTAAAGTTGATCTTGAGGTTTTCATGAATAAAGTAAACATTAACTTCAAATTATTAATTTTTTATACTTTAATTGGAGGTTTATTATTATTGTTAGGTTTTGTTGAATTATTCAAACCAAATAAAGTTTTAAATAAAATAATTAAAGTCATTATTGCACTGGGGGTAGTTGGATATCTGTTCCATTTCTTAGGACTTGTTGCAAGATGGTATATTTCAGGTCATGCACCTTGGAGTAACGGTTACGAAGCGATTATCTTTATCTCTTGGGTAGGTATTTCGGCAGGTTTGTTATTGTACAGAAACTCAAATGCATTGATTCCTGCAGCAGGATTTATGGTGGCTGTAATTATGATGGGATTTGCACACGGAGGTTCAGCGCTTGATCCGCAGATTACGCCGCTTGTACCTGTGTTGAAGTCTTACTGGCTGATCGTTCACGTTGCAATTATTACGTCGAGTTATGGGTTCTTTGCCCTGTCGATGATCATTGCGGTAATCAGTTTGGTATTCTATATTATTTCTAGTAAAGAAACATACAAAATTCATCACGATACAACTTTGAAGGAATTGGCAATTGTTTCTGAAATGTCTCTTACAATCGGACTTTTTGCCCTAACAGTAGGAAACTTCCTAGGAGGAATCTGGGCAAATGAATCTTGGGGAAGATACTGGAGCTGGGATCCGAAAGAAACATGGGCTTTCATATCAATTATGGTGTATGCTTTCGTTCTTCACATGAGATTAGTTCCAGGATTGAGAAGCAGATGGGCATTTCACGTTGCAGCAATGTTTGCATTCTGTTCGATGGTAATGACCTATTTCGGTGTAAATTATTACCTGAGCGGACTTCACTCTTACGCAGCAGGAGATCCTGTTCCCGTTCCGGCTTGGGTGTACATCGGGCTTTCAACGATGCTTTTATTAGCGCTTGTCTCTTTCTTTAAGTTTAAAACTTTAAATAAGAAATAAATTTCAAAATCATATTTAAATTAAATCCCGGAAGTCATTTTTCGGGATTTTTCATTGTAATTATTAAACGACCTAGGAAGCTGAAGCGTTAAGAAAATTAAAGATAAGAAAATGCTGAGCGGAGTCGAAGCATCTCTAATAAGTAGCAATTAAAGCATTAAAAAAACTCATAACTTATGACTCATAATTCAAAACTCCTTCATATCTTTATGATATCAAAATAATATCACTTTAAAATTACATTTATGGAAAAAGTCTTAAAACCAATGTCGGGCTATTTAACATTAATTATTTGTTTAGTTCTGTTTGTGGCTTCAATTTATTTATTCATTAACGGGGTAGATCAAAATATCACTTTTGCTGTTTTGGCGATACTTTGCTTCTTATTATCGTGCTTTTTTCTGAAAGGTTTAATGATCATTCAGCCGAATCACTCAAGAGTTCTGAACTTCTTCGGAAAATATGTCGGAACAGTAAAAGACAACGGATTGTTTTTCATTAATCCATTGTATTCATCTCAAAAAATGTCTCTTCGTTCTGAAAATTTACAGGGACAAACCTTGAAAGTAAATGACAAAATGGGAAATCCAATTGAAATTGCTGTCGTAATGGTCTGGAAAGTTGGCGATACCTACAAAGCGGCTTTTGATGTTGAGCGTTATTCAGATTTTGTGAAAATGCAGAGTGAGGCTGCGGTGCGTCATTTGGCGATGAGTTTTCCTTATGATAATTTAGAAGATGACCATGCGCCGATTACTTTAAGAGAAGGCGGTGACAAGATTAATTCTATCCTTGAACAGGAATTGACAGACCGTCTTTCGAAAGCGGGAATCATCATTCAGGAAGCCAGAATTTCACACTTGGCGTATGCTTCAGAAATCGCAGGAGCAATGCTTCAGAGACAACAGGCAACAGCAATCGTTGCAGCAAGAACTAAAATTGTTGAAGGCGCTGTCGGAATGGTAGATTTAGCGTTAAAAAAGCTTTCTGAGGAAAACATTGTTGAGCTTGATGATGAAAGAAAAGCGGCAATGGTAAGCAATTTAATGGTTGTTCTTTGCGGAGAAAAAGCAGCACAGCCTATTTTAAATGCCGGAACTTTGTATAATTAAGATTTAGGCTAAGACTAAGGTTGAGATTAAGATTTGACAAGGTCATTATAATTAATCTTTGCTGAGTAGAACGCCTTTGCGAACTTAAAGACATAAAGTTTGTCAAAAAAAACTTTGCGCTCTTTGCGTTAAAAAAAGCATTAGAAAACAAAAGAAAATGAAATCAGAAAAAGCTCAAAACTCTCCCGAAAACAAAGGCAAAAAATCCTTCGTCATAAGGATAGATGAGTCCACTTACAAGCTACTGGAAAAATGGTCAAATGATGAATTCAGGAGTGTAAACGGGCAAATTGAGTATTTGCTACATCAAAGTTTGATCGAAGCGGGAAGAAAGAAAAAAGAATAACTAAACTATAAATTACCCTTAAAAAATAAAAAGCAGAGAATTTTTCTCTGCTTTTTTATTTAAATATATCAATTAAATTAATCAAATATTGTTGTCACGTAATTACTGATAATGCTCCAGAAATTTTTTCCGAGGAAATAGATCAGGGTAGAAGTGATGATTCCCTTTACTGTAAAGAAAATAATTCCGCCAATTCCAAATTTTTTAACTAAACTTTTCCATTTAGAGCTTTTCTTTTCTTCTGCCGGTTCATTTATACTCTTATTATTTTCCATTTCTGAAATTCAAATGATTACCTTACAAAGATAAGCATGTTTATAATTAGTCCAAATAAAAATCCTGTTAAAAATTAAAATTTTGCGGTTCACATAATATTTTTATCTTTAGAGGAAACGAAAAGTAGAATTTTTATGTCTAAAAAAGTAAGGGATTTTGGGATCGAAAAAACACTCAAAAATCTAGGAATTAAAGATGAAAATAAAGGAACTTCAGTCGGTGGAAAATATTTTGCTTCAGGGAAAACATTAGAAAGTTTCTCACCTGTAGATGGTAAATTGATTGCTAAGATAAAGACTTCCGGTGAAAGTGATTATGACAAGGTAATTGAAACGGCTCAAAGAGCTTTTCAGGAATTCAGAGCAATTCCGGCTCCGAAAAGAGGGGAGATCGTAAGACAGTTAGGTCAAAAATTAAGACAATATAAAGATGATTTGGGTAAGCTTGTTTCTTATGAAATGGGTAAATCTTTACAGGAAGGTCTTGGTGAAGTTCAGGAAATGATCGATATCTGCGACTTTGCGGTTGGAGTTTCGAGACAGCTTCACGGTTATACGATGCATTCGGAAAGACCTGGTCACAGAATGTATGAGCAGTATCATCCGCTTGGGATCGTGGGAATCATCACTGCTTTCAACTTTCCGGTTGCAGTTTGGTCTTGGAATACGGCTTTAGCATGGATTTGCGGTAACGTTACGATTTGGAAACCATCAGAAAAAACACCGCTTTGTGCATTGGCTTGTCAGAATATCATGAATGAAGTTTTAAAAGAAAATGATCTTCCCGAAGGTATTTCAAGTGTTTTGATTGCAGATCATGAGATCGGTCAAAAATTAGTTGATGACAAAAGAATTTCTCTGGTTTCTTTCACAGGTTCTACAAGAGTCGGAAGAATGGTTTCTTCGAAAGTTGCTGAAAGATTTGGAAAATCTATCCTTGAATTAGGTGGAAATAACGCCATTATCATTTCTAAAGATGCAGACATCAATATGTCAATTATCGGAGCTGTATTCGGGGCTGTAGGAACTGCAGGACAGAGATGTACTTCGACAAGAAGACTGATTATTCATGAAGATGTTTATGATGAAGTTAAAAACAGACTGATAAAGGCTTACGGGCAATTAAAGATCGGAAATCCTTTGGATGAAAACAATCACGTAGGACCGCTTATCGATGTTGCTGCCGTTACTCAATACGAAGAATCGATCAAAAAATGTAAGAAAGAAGGTGGAAAATTCATCGTTGAAGGTGAAGTTTTAAAAGGAAAAGGGTACGAATCAGGTTGTTACGTAAAACCATGTATCGCTGAAGTTAAAAACTCATATGAAATCGTTCAGCACGAGACTTTCGCGCCGATTTTATATTTAATCAAATACAAAACGTTAGAAGAAGCGATTGCTGTTCAGAATGATGTTCCTCAGGGATTGTCGTCTGCAATCATGACGCAAAATTTGAGAGAAGCAGAATTATTCCTTTCTCATGCAGGTTCAGACTGCGGAATTGCCAACGTCAATATCGGAACTTCCGGTGCTGAGATCGGCGGTGCCTTCGGCGGTGAAAAAGAAACAGGAGGCGGTAGAGAATCCGGTTCTGATGTTTGGAAATACTACATGAGAAGACAAACCAATACTATAAATTACACAGCTCAACTTCCTTTAGCACAAGGAATTAAGTTTGATTTATAAACATTTAATTTAAAAATTAAAAGATTCAGAGTCGGAAATTGTCCCTAAGCAATTTTTCAATGCTCCATCTTTTAATCCAATCACCCCTAAGATTTTATTTAATATGGAACAAATAATTGATATACAAGCAAATAAAGTTAAAGAAACAATAGGTAAACACGTTTTGGCAGACGGTTTTGATTTTGTGATGGATATTGAAAAATCCCACGGCTCATGGCTTTACGATAGGTTAACAGACAGAGAATTTTTAGATATGTTCTCGATGTTCGGATCGGCTGCTGTAGGTTATAACCATCCTTATTTGGTTGAAAAATCAGCATGGTTAGGCAGAATGGCGGTCAACAAACCGACTCTGGCTGACGTTTATTCAGAAGAATATGCCCAGTTTTTAGAAACTTTCGAAAGAGTTGTCATTCCTCAGGAATTACAATATGCTTTCTTCATTGAAGGCGGAACTTTAGGTGTTGAAAATGCTATGAAAGCTTGTTTCGACTGGAAAACCCATAAAAATTTTCAAAAAGATATTCAGACGGAAGGCAGCATCTGTATTCATTTCAGACAGGCTTTTCACGGGAGAAGTGGCTATACTTTAAGCCTGACAAATACTTCTGATCCAAGGAAATACCAATATTTCCCGATGTTTGAATGGCCGAGAATTTTAAACCCTAAATTACATTTCCCGATCACGGAAGAAAATTTAGACGAGACTATTAAAAACGAAAGATTAGCTTTACTTCAGATCGAAGAATCTATTTTGATGAATCCTGATAAGGTGGCTTGTATCATCATTGAGCCGATTCAGGCTGAAGGTGGCGACAATCATTTCAGAGACGAATTTTTTGTTGAATTAAGAAAATTATGTGATCAGAATGAAGTTCTTCTAATTTTTGACGAAGTGCAGACCGGCATCGGAATTACAGGGAAAATGTGGGCTTTTGAGCATTTTTCAGTACGGCCTGATATCATTTCTTTCGGTAAAAAAACACAGGTTTGTGGAGTTTTGGCGAATAAAGAAAAGTTTGATGAAGTTCCGAATAATGTTTTCAGAGAGAGCTCTAGAATTAATTCTACTTTTGGCGGTAATTTTGTTGATATGCTTCGTTTTCAGCTGACAATGGAGGTTATTGAGAAAGAAAATCTTATAGAAAATGCAAGAATTGTTGGTGATTATTTATTGGATGGACTGAAAAAATTAGCTGAAAAATATCCTGAAAAAATTTCAAATGCAAGAGGAAGAGGCCTAATGTGCGCCATCGATTTGCCTTCCGGAGAGCAAAGAGATTTCCTGAGGAATGAACTTTTTAATGACGGTTTAATCATCTTAGGATGTGGAGATCAGTCACTTCGATTCAGACCACACCTGAATGTTACCAAGGAAGAAATTCAATTGGCGTTAGATAAAATTGAAAACCAAATTAACAAATTTTAAAAACCAAAATTTGTAATTTTAAAAAAAACTTTGTACATTTAGATACTCAAACGGGATAGAAATATGGAAAGAAGTACAAGAGTATCAGTTTTTGAAAGTGACAAACCATCAGAAATTCAGTTAATCAAATCAAAATTGGACGACGCGCAGATTGCAAATGCAGTGGAGAACAATTACCTTACTTTTACAACAACGCCAACGGCAACTTCGTTAAAAGTTATGGTGGATTTACTAGATGAGAAGAAAGCATTCGAGATTATCGACGCTTATCTTCAGCAAAGTGAAAATCAATAAAAAACAATTTCATAATTTTAAATTTTACTACTTCGAACCGAAAATTAATTTTAATTAGTTTTCGGTTTTTTAATTAAATATTTAAAAATAATTAAGAGATTCTGAGATTTAGAAATTAAGATAAAATTTTGATTACCATTATCCTATTTATTAAAACTAAAATAATTTCTAAATCTCTAAATTTTTTAATTTCATAATCAAAGAACAATGAATTCAGAAATTAAACTAAGAAAAGCGGAAATTGAAGACAGAGACATTATCTGGAGCATCCTGCAACAGGCAATCGAAAGAAGAAGACTAGACGGCAGCACACAGTGGCAGCAAGGCTATCCCAATCTTGATACGGTTGAAAGTGATATTGCAAAAGGATTCGGATATGTGATGACAATAGATGGGGAAATTGCAGTTTATACAGCTTTAATTCTGAATGACGAGCCGGCCTACAGCACGATTGAAGGTGCCTGGCTGAGCGACGGAGAGTTTGTAGTCGTTCACAGAGTGGCAGTTGATGAAAAGTTTGCCGGACAAGGTTTAGTAAAAAAATTATTTGATCACATTGAAGACTTTACAAGATCTCAGGGAATCCAAAGTGTGAAAGTAGACACCAATTACGACAATATTCCCATGTTAAAAATCCTTGAAAGCAAAGGATATTCCTACTGTGGAGAAGTTTTTCTTGCCGGCGGAATGAGAAAGGCTTTTGAGAAGATTATAATTTGAGCCAAAAGTTAAATCCATTTCCATTGAATTTTTAAAAAACTATGTATTTATAAACTCTATTGAGTTTGTTCGTTTAGTTCTGAACTAATTTATACTTTTGCTTCAAATTTATATACCATGCATAAGAGTATAGAAATTGATGAAAAGATTTTTCAGGACGCCGTAAAATTTTATGGTACCGTTTTCAACCTTCCTCCCTTAGCCTCGAAGATCTATGCCTATCTTCTTTTCGATTATGAAAAGGCGGGCATTACTTTTGACGAGTTTGTGGAGGTGCTTTCTGCGAGTAAAAGTTCGGTTTCTACAAGCATTTCGCTATTGCTGAATGCCCAGCTTATCGTGGATCATAACAAAATGGATGAACGGAAACGATATTTTTTCACCAATGATGAATATAAGAGAATAAGATTTGAAAAAATAGTTCAAAAGATGCAATACGAATTAAAACTACTAGATGACTTAGACAATTTTAAAAAAAATCATGATGACGGGTACAACGAAAAAATTGAAGCTTATAAAGCTCTCTTAAATAAAAACATTAAAAATATTCAGGAATCTCTTAATAAACTTTAAAATGAATAATAAGCTAGTTATACTTTCTATTGCGGGACTTTCATTAGTAGCCTGCAAAAAAGAAGCTCCGAAACAGGATGGCCCAAAACCATATCCTGTTGTAAGTGTGGAGGAAAAAAATATAGTGGGTTATCAGACATTTCCTGCTACGATTCAAGGTAGAGTAAATAATGATGTTCGCGCAAAAATTCAGGGATATATCACACAGGTTTTGGTGGATGAAGGTCAGTACGTTACAAAAGGACAACCTTTATTCCGTTTGGAGACCAATATTTTAACTGAAAACGCAGCTGCTTCCAAAGCTGGGATCGGTGCCGCAGAATCCAATATTGCTGCTGCTCAGGCTGCTGTAAATGCTGCTAACGTAGAAGTTAATAAACTAAAGCCGCTTGTTCAGAAAAATATCATCAGTAATGTTCAGTTGCAGACGGCGCAGGCAAATCTAGCTCAGGCTCAGGCTCAGTTGCAACAGGCAAGAGCAGGTAAAAGTCAGGCAGTTGCCAACTACAAAGGAGTTGCAGCAAACATTGACTATTCTGTCATTCGTGCGCCTATTTCGGGGGTAATCGGGAAACTTCCCTTAAAAGTAGGTAGCTTGGTGGGTCCAACGGATCAGACGGCTTTGACTACGATTTCAGATACTTCTCAATTATACGTTTATTTCTCAATGAACGAAAAAGAATATTTTGATTTCCTTGAAAAATCTCCGGGAGCATCTTTACCTGAAAAGATCAAAAATCTTCCAATGGTTGAATTACAACTCGCAAACGGAAGCATTTATTCTGAAAAAGGAAAAATTGAGGCGATTACAGGACAAATTGATGCTACAACAGGAACGATTCAGTTCAGAGTTGGATTCTCAAATCCACAGAAATTATTGAGCAACGGAAATAGTGGATCTATCAGACTTCCAAAATCTTACGATAATGTTTTGGTTGTTCCGGAAAGTGCTACTTATGAGCAGCAGGGTATTGTTTACGTTTATAAAGTAGATAAAGATACTGCTAAAAATGTTGTGGTGAATGTGATCGACAGAATCAACAATATGGCTTTAATAAAATCTGGTGTTAATAAAAACGAAGTGATCATTGCTGCAGGAATCGGAGGTTTGAAACCGGGAACTGCCATCATCAAAAAACCAGTAAAAATGGATAGCCTTGTACAATCTATAAAACCGAAATTCTAAAATGATTAAAAATTTTATAAACAGACCGGTTTTATCCACCGTAATCTCAATTTTGATTGTGATTCTCGGGGTGTTGGGATTGATTTCCCTGCCAGTCACACAGTATCCTGATATTGCACCTCCAACAGTAAGTGTTACAGCAAACTACACCGGAGCCAATGCGGAAACTGTTATGAAAAGTGTTGTAGTACCTTTGGAAGAACAGATCAATGGGGTGGAAGGAATGGATTACATCACTTCCAGTGCAGGAAATGACGGTTCGGCTCAGATTCAGGTATTTTTCAAACAAGGAATTGATCCTGATATTGCTGCGGTAAACGTTCAGAACCGTGTAACAAGAGCCTCGCCTTTGCTTCCGAGCGAAGTTACGCGTTCAGGGGTTGTGACGCAAAAACAGCAAACAAGTGCGTTGATGTATATGTCTTTCTATTCTGAAAATAAAGATTTAGATGATGTATATCTTCAAAACTTCTTAAATATCAACGTTATTCCAAATATTAAAAGGATTAACGGAGTAGGTGATGCTACCGTTTTCGGGGGTAAAAACTACTCAATGAGAGTTTGGCTGGATCCTGCAAAAATGGCAGCTTACAGCTTAACTCCGGATGATGTTACGACTGCCATCAATGAGCAGAGTAGAGAAGCTGCAGCCGGTTCTATCGGACAAAACAGCGGTAGCTCTTTTGAATATATCATTAAATATGTCGGTAAATTCAACGATAAAGAACAATACGACAATATCATCATTAAAGCCCTTCCAGACGGACAAAACCTGATGTTAAAAGATGTCGCTAAAGTAGAATTGGCAGGACAGTCTTACACAGGTATCGGGGAAAACGGAAACAACCCATCGATCAGTATGGGGCTTTTCCAGACACCGGGTTCCAATGCTCAGGACATTATCAAAAACATTAAAGCCTATCTAAAATCAGCAGAAGGAAGCTTTCCTGAAGGTGTAAAATATACATTTAACTTTGATACCAACGAATTCCTGGATGCATCGATTGAAAAAGTTGTTCATACCTTAATTGAAGCCTTTATCCTTGTATTTATCGTGGTGTATATTTTCTTACAGGATTTCAGATCTACACTGATTCCGGCAATTGCGGTTCCGGTTTCGATTGTGGGGGCATTTTTCTTCCTGAATTTATTTGGATATTCCTTAAACTTACTAACGTTATTCGCTTTAGTTCTGGCAATTGGTATCGTTGTGGATGACGCGATTGTCGTCGTCGAGGCCGTTCACGCCAAGATGGAGCATGGTATTTCTGATGCTAAAAAAGCAACGGTAGAAGCGATGGATGAGATTACAGGAGCGATTATTTCAATTACGTTGGTAATGGCGTCTGTATTTATTCCGGTAACATTTATTACAGGTCCGACAGGGGTTTTCTACCAACAGTTTGGTATCACGTTAATTATTGCGATCATCATTTCTGCAATTAATGCATTGACATTAAGTCCGGTTTTATGTTCATTATTCTTAAAGCCTCACGATGCGCATCATGCAGAGTATAAAAAATTAAATCTCTTACAGAAGTTTTTCTATAAGTTTAATATTGCTTTTAAAACAACTACAGACCGTTACGGAAGAGGATTTGTGTTCTTATTAAGACACAAATGGGTTACACTGATCATCTTTGCGGTTACAGGATGTATCTTATACTGGGCTAGTACAACCATGAAAAAAGGTTTCGTACCGACGGAAGACAGAGGAATTATCTTTACAGACGTTCAGCTTCCTCCGGGTGCTTCAATGGAAAGAACATATAACGCTTTGAAAACTCTTCAGGCTAATGCAATGAAAGTTCCTGGAGTGCAAAACGTTACGATTTCTACAGGTAGAGGTTTCTTATCCGGAAACGGTAGTAACAACGGTCTTGCTTTCATTAAGTTAAAACCATTTGACGAAAGGAAAAAAGACGGTCAAAGTTCTGAAGACATTACAAAAAAACTATTCGGTATTTCAGGGAAAGTTCCTGATGCTAAAATTGTGTTCTTCCAACCGCCGAGTGTACCTGGATTTGGTAACAGTGCAGGTTTTGAGATGGTATTGTTGGATAAATCGGGTGGAGAATATGCAGATTTAGATAATAAAATGAATGAATTCATCGGTAAACTGATGGAAAGACCTGAGATAGAATTTGCTCAGAGCTCATTCAATACAAAATATCCTCAGTATGAAATGCAGATCAATGTTCCGTTGGCAAAACAATTGGGAGTTTCTGTAAGTGATATCCTTTCGACAATGCAGGGCTATATCGGAGGTATTTATACCGCTGACTTTACGAAATACGGAAAACAGTTCAGAGTAATGGTTCAGGCGCTTCCTGAAAACAGACAAAACATTAATAATCTGAATGAATTGTATGTAAAAACAGGTTCCGGAGTTATGTCACCGATCTCACAGTTCGTTACGTTGAAAAAAGCATACGGACCACAATCTGTAAGCCGTTACAACCTATTTACTTCGGTAAAAATTACGGGTGCAAACTCAGCAGGATACAGTTCTGGAGATGCGATTACTGCGGTACAGGCTGTTGCAAAAGAAACATTGAATCAAAACTACGACGTAGAATTCACAGGATTGACAAGAGAGGAATTAAATTCAGGATCGCAAACGGTTTTAATCTTTGCATTAAGTTTAATCTTCGTTTATTTCATCCTTTCTGCTCAGTACGAAAGTTATATTTTACCATTGGTGGTTGTAATTTCTCTTCCTCTTGGGGTAATGGGAGCGTATTTCGGACAAAAAATCATGGGCTTGGAAAACAACATTTATTTCCAGATTGCCTTGATCATGTTGGTTGGATTATTAGCCAAAAATGCGATTTTGATTGTAGAATTTGCCGTTCAGAGAAGACATCACGGTGAAACGATTGTAATGTCTGCCATCAATGCTGCAAGAGCGAGATTAAGACCAATTTTGATGACATCATTTGCCTTTATCTTTGGTCTATTGCCATTGGTTTTAGCAAGCGGAATCGGTGCGGTTGGTAACAGATCTATTGCAACGGGTGCGGCAATCGGATTATTAATAGGAACCATTTTAGGACTTTTCGTAATTCCTGTTTTGTATGTGATTTTCGAAACATTACAAGAAAAGGTTAAACCTCTTAAAAAAGAAGACATCAATTTAGCAGAATAAATTAAGTTAGTTTAAGGTTTTTGGTTTAAAGTTTAATGACTGAAAACCTGAAACCTTAAACATAAAACTTTAAACCTTAAAAAATGAAGAGTTTATTAAATAGTATAAAAGGAATAACTTTTTCAGT
>Ga0157375_10001600_pt1 | contig 19463 bp, 13 predicted proteins | sample M35metaG_FD_115311 | JGI IMG/M metagenome (GOLD analysis project Ga0157375, IMG submission 115311) | Miscanthus rhizosphere microbial communities from Kellogg Biological Station, Michigan, USA - M3-5 metaG | ecosystem: Host-associated > Plants > Roots > Rhizosphere > Soil | place: USA: Michigan... | reverse complement strand
TTTGTAACCTTTGATGATCGCTGCAAGAGCCAATCCCATCCCGGTATTTCCGGAAGTCCCTTCAATAATGGTTCCGCCGGGTTTTAATCTCCCATCTTTTTCAGCATCTTCAATCATTTTCAGGGCCATTCTGTCTTTCACAGAGTTCCCCGGATTGAAGGTTTCAACCTTTGCCAAAACCAATGCCGGAAAATCTTCTCCTAAAACCTTATTAAGCTTTACAAGTGGCGTATTTCCGATAGTTTCAAGGATGTTTTGTGCGTATTTCATAAATGTTTTTTATAAGCGCAGCAAAGATACAGCTTTCAGATAATTAATAATTATGATTTGAATATTATTATAAAGTGAATGGTCAATAGTGAATTGTAAGTTTAAAATCAAACTGGAAAAATTGACAATGAAGTGAATTGACTTCTCACCATTGACTATTTTCAGAAGCTATTTCCCGCTTTCCGCACTCGCTATTTTAGAGTTTCGGCGGCGGCAAAGCCGCCGCCGAAACTCTAAAATGAGCTCAAACAAATGCTCCAATCGCGGCTAGGATATTTGTCGCCGTTAGTATTATTTGTCATTGCGAATGGGCCTAAGGTCTGCAAACGTAGTTCAGTAGTGACGAAGCAATCTCATTATTCAAACCAAGACAATAATCACCAATCTCTCTGCCATTCCGTAGAAATCTCAACGGTTGAAAGGCAAATGCGAGCTAGATTCCTACGGAATGACAAGCTTTATGTAAAAAATAAATTAACAATCTGTCATCAATAACTTTTACATCAAAATCGTAAAAATTCACACTTGACTAGCGAAGCTAAATTAACCATTCACCTTAATTATACTTAATCGCTTTCACCGGAGAAATCTTACTGATCAAATAACTCGGAATAATCAAAGCCAATGCAGAAATAATCAAAATCCCAACAGAAATTGAAATAATTGCAATCGGATTTAAATCAACCGGCACCGTACTTACATAATAATTTTCAGGATTAAGTGTAATAATTCCGAAAAACTTCTGAAGTAAAAGCAATCCTAAACCTATCGCGTTGCCGTATAAAAGCCCGGGAATCATGATGATCAAAGTATAGTTGATGAAAGTCGCTCTGATCTGAGAATTGCTGGCGCCCAAGGTTTTAAGCAAACCAATCGAATTCGTCCTTTCAATGATCAAAATTAAAAGAACCATGATAATATTGATCACAACAACGATCAGCATGATGATAATGATTAATGCAATATTTGTATCAAAAATACTGATCCAGTCAGTGATTTGAGGAAATTTTTCTGTTGCTTTTTCAGCATAGTTTTTATAACCGATCAGTTTTTCGATTTCAGGAAAATCTCTGTCGATATCGTTGACGTTTTTCAGGAAAATATCAATTCCTCCCACTTCATCAGGCTTCATATCCTGAATTTTTCTCACGTGATTGATTCCGCCGATGACGAATTGCTCGTCAATCATTTTAATATCGGTTTTATAAATCCCGACCACCTCAAATTTCCTGTAAATAGGTTTCTGATCAGCTTTTGAAAATATAGTTACAATGCTGTCTTTAACTTTTAAATGAAGATCGTTTGCTATTTTTTGCGAAATGGTAACGCTGTTATTAAATCCGATTTCTGTAATTTTTGGTGTCGTTCCTGCAATAAGAAATTTTTTAAATCGTAAGCTGTCAAAATCTTTTCCGACTCCTTTGAAAATAATTCCCGCAAAATTATGTTCGTTACGCATGATTCCTGTTACCATCGCGTATTTCTGAACCGTTTCAACATCAGGAAGTTCTCTTATTTTCTGAATATTTAAACCTTGCTTATCGAGAACAGAAGTATTGTAAGAAGAGTTTGATCTTGTGGATTTTACGGTAATATGCCCGCTGAAATCTGCCAGTCTCTCCTTAATCGCCTTCTTTGACCCGAATCCCGTGGAAACGGTAATCAGCGAAACAATAATTCCTAAAGCCACCGAAAGCCTGCCAATGAAGATGATAACCCGCGAAAGGTTATTTTTGTTATCTTTGGAAAACGCTATTTTTCTAGAGAAATATAAAGGAAACTTCAAGCTTATGAATTTAGATTTCAAAATTAAAAATTTACTTCTGATTTGCCTAATTTTTTTAGGAGTATTCAACCAATATTATTCTCAGACTCAAGATAAAATTGATTTTAAGACCGGTGCGGATCAACCCGAATTGTATTTGCTTTTATTAAAAGGTAAAACGATCGGAGTTGTCACCAATCAGACGGGATTAATGAGCGACCGGACTCATGTTGTAGACTTTTTAGTAAAAAACGGAATTAAAATAAAATCGATTTTTGCTCCTGAACATGGTTTCAGAGGCGATGCCGACGCAGGTGAAAAAGTTAAAAACGGAGTAGACGTTAAAACCGGAATTCCCATCGTTTCTTTATACGGAAATAATAAAAAGCCAAAACCGGATCAGTTAAAAGGAATTGATGTTGTTGTGTTTGATATTCAGGATGTTGGAGTTAGATTTTATACCTATATTTCTACCTTAACTTATTTAATGGAAGCCGGAGGTGAAAATAATGTTGAGATCATGGTTTTCGACCGACCGAATCCGCATGACGGATATACAGACGGACCGGTTTTAAGAAAAAAATGGGCAAGTTTCGTTGGTATGCATGAAGTTCCTGCGGTTTACGGCTTAACGATCGGCGAATACGGTAAAATGGTCAACGGAGAAAAATGGCTTAAAAATGGCGTTCAGGCAAAATATACTTTAATTCCGATGAAAAATTATCATAAAAAACAGCGGTATGCTATTTTGGATAAGCCTTCTCCAAATCTACCAAATGATAAGTCCATCAATTTATATCCAAGTTTATGCTTCTTTGAAGGGACTCAGGTTTCTGTGGGAAGAGGAACCGATTTGCCTTTCCAGATTTATGGTTCGCCCTGGACACCAAATTTACCTTATCAATTTACGCCAAAACCAAATTCAGGAGCGAAAGATCCTTTTTTAAATGGGAAGCTTTGTTATGGTGAAAATCTTTCCGATTTTTCAAAGGACTTAAGAGAATTAAATCTTGAATGGGTCATTAAAGCATATAAAAATTATAAAAATCCTGATCAGGACTTTTTCCTTAAAAACCTCTGGTTTGATACATTATCCGGAACAGATGAATTCAGAAAACAAATTATCGCCGGAAAATCAGCTCAGGAAATCAAAGCATCTTGGAAACCCGATTTAGATAAATTCGAGAAAATCAGAACAAAATATGTGGTTTATGAAAACTAGTATTGGTCAATTGTGAACAGTCAATCCGCTGCGCTCGTAAAATTTTGCAACCGCAGGAATTTGACTAACGAAGTTAATTGACCATTCATTATTTCACTTTTTCAGTCAAAATCCGGTGGTGGAGTTTTATCATCTTTCCCCTTATTCAGGATGAAAAGTCCGATCGTTAAACCAATAACTCCTGCAAAAGCGATCATTAATGCGCTTTGTAGTTTGTCAGGCTGATTATTTCCGATGAAATTCATTAAAAAAAGAATAACAAACGTGATAATCGAGATGATAATATGATTTTTTCCTAATAATTTCATGTGTTATTTTATTTTGTAAGAGATCATGATTCCGCCTCTGTAAGGGAGAATTTCACCACTTTTATTATAGCCGTCGGCTACATCATAACGTCTTCCCGTACTGCGGTCGTAACCTTTATAAAAATCTTGTGAAGTTCCGAGTGTTCCGTAAACATCAAGATTCCAGCTTTCAGACAATTGAAACTGATAACCTGCCGTAACACCTACAATAAGTGAAAATCCTTTTTGGTAAAGATTTGATTTTTCAAAAGTTTCATTATTATCATTGACATATGGACCCCCTCCCCAATAATTCCACTTTTGCAAAACAAAAGATGCTGCTGAAAGATTAGCACCTAAATAAAAATGCTTAAAAGCCTCATCAAAATAATATCTGCCTTCTATTGATGCAGAATAATACTGAAATTCATGGCCTGCAAATGATTTCCATGGAGAAATGAAAATGTCACCCTGCAAAGTATATTTTTTGCTTAATTGATGCTCCACTCCCACATTTAAAACCCCGATTGGTAAAAATAATGCGTTACCTTTTACATAAACGCTTACGTCTTTTTGCTGTTCTTGTGCGGCTAAACTTCCAAGTAAAAATAAGGTCAGAAAACCTGTGAAAATTTTAGACTTCAACATTTGTATTATTTAATTTGTTTTAATAATTCCTCTGCAAGATTAGAATCTTTACCTGCTTGTTTTGCCAGATTTTTAGATATTTCTGCATAAGATTTTGCCTGATCTTTATTGCCTGTTAAAGAATAAAGTTTTGCCAGAATATAAGTATTTTCGGAAGTATCCCCTCTCATAACAGATTTTTCTGCCCATTCAGCTGCTTTTTTCAGTGAAGAAGGGGTTTTTACGTGATCTGAAAATATCCAGGCTGCTTTTAATAATTCGTTGGGCTCAAAAGCATCTGAATTTTTGTAATATTCTAACGCGGCTTTTTCGTATTCCGGGAAATTGGCATTTTGCTCATAATAGCTTAGTTTTGTTTGATTAAGCTTAACCTGAGCATCATGTTTTCCAACCAAAGGTTCGGCCATTTTCATGAAATATTCATCGTTGATCTTTTTGTTTTTATCATCGATAGACTGGTCCACAATTTTTCCTAAAAGCATTTGATTATTAAATTCTTTATAGGTTTCTTCCGGTAAAAACTTAATAATTTCGGCTTTTCTGGATATGAAAATCTTATAATTCGGGTCTTCTGATGATTTTACGAAATACAATAAAAGTCCGACATCATCTTTTGAAAACTCTTCCGTGCTTTTTTTGTTTTCAAAATATCTCTCGGAAGCTTTTTTAGCGAAATCAAAATCCGAACTAGAATTTAATTTCATAATATTAATCAGGAATTCAGGGTCTTTTTCACCTTTTGCAAAACGCTCTTTTAAAGAACCCTTCTTGTTATTCGGAGAGTTAACATCCTGACCCATTGCTACGAAAGGACTTTCTTCCATATACCCGAAATTTTGTGAAACAAGCTCACCATCACCATTTAAGAATAAATAAGTTGGATAAGAACGGACGCCGTATTTGGCAGCGATTTCTCTTCCTTCTCCTTTTTCCATGTCAAATCTTGCATTTATAAAATTGGCATTATAATAATCTCCCACAGATTTTTTTGTAAAAGTATTTTTTTCCATCATTTTACAAGGTCCGCACCAAGAAGTATAAGCATCAATGAACACAATTTTGTTTTCTTTTTTTGCTTTGGCAATAAGATCTTTGAATGGCACATCCTGGAATTGAATAGCTTCCTGAGCGAAAGCGATAATGGAGGTAAATAAAAATAATCCTGAGATGATCTTTTTCATTTTCATTTAAAATTTGCTAGCGAAGATAGGTAATTTTCAAGAGATGGAGGGTTAATTTAAGATTTGGATAGCTGATATTAACTAAAATTTAAGACTTGTCATGATAATTTTAAATGAAAAATGTCTTTCAAAGAAAGTGACTTTTATTGATGATTTGAAAACCATTAAAAATAATATTAACTAATTTTTCATTTAATTAAAAATTAGTTAAGGTTGAAGATTTTTTTTGAAAACTATTTAACAAAACCTTATTTTTATCATCATAGAATTGAATATCAAATTTTAGGTTTTTGAAGTTCTTTTCGATAATTCTAGGTTTTTGTTTGATTTTATTTTGTGAAAACGCGTTATTATGATAAAAAATAAATTTGTTCTTTTGATTTCAGTGATTTTGTTATCATGTGGTGATAAAAAACCAAAGACAAAGGACAAAGACAAAACTATACAAAGTTATCAGGTCTTAACTTTGGCTCCCAGACAAGTTACAGTTTATAATGATTTTCCGGCTTCCGTGCAAGGACAGAATGTAGTAGAAATCAAGCCGATGGTGTCGGGCTATCTTCAGGATATTTATGTATCGGAAGGAGCTTCTGTAACGAAAGGACAATTGTTATTCAGAATCAAAAACCCTCAATACGAACAAGATATTGTAACAGCTAAAGGCGCCATAAAAATAGCAGAAGCCAACGTAAATACAGCCCGTATGAATGTTGAAAAAGCAAGACCTTTGGTTGAACAGGAAATTGTCAGCAAATATCAGCTGAGTTCTGCGCAATACGCACTACAATCTGAATTGGCGGCTTTATCTCAGGCAAAAGCCACTCTTGCCAATGCGATGACCAATCAGGGGTATACTTATATAAGAAGCCCACAAAGCGGAACAATTGGTCTTATTCCTTTTAAAATTGGAGCATTAGTTAGCAGTACGGCAACGGAACCATTAACAACATTATCCAATACAACGAATGTTTTTGCTTATTTTTCATTAAATGAAAAGCAGTTAATGGATTTTTTGGCTAATATGCAAGGCTCTACAACCGCTGAAAAACTAAAAAATATGCCCCTTGTCACCTTAGTCATGGCAGATGGAACAGTTTATCCCGAGAAAGGAAGATTGGAAACCGCAAGTGGAGGCATCGACAGCAGTACGGGAACAGCTACTTTTAAAGCAACATTTAGTAATAAATTAGGTCTTATCCAGAATGGAGCAAGCGCTACAATCCGTATCCCTGTTACTATGGATAATTCATTGTTGGTTCCTCAAATTGCCATTTATCAGATGCAGGATAAATCATTTGTATATAAACTGACAAAAGGAAATATGGTCATGAGTACGGCAGTAACAACTTCACCTACTGATGACGGTAATTTTGTTGTTATAAAAGACGGCGTCAATGCAGGAGATAAGTTAGTTCTGAATGGACTAAACATTAACGACAGTACGATAATCAAGCCAATGCCTGCCAGTTCGGCTACGATTTACCGTGCCATGAAAACCAAATCAAACCCATAGGTCATGCTGAAGTTATTTATAAGAAGACCGGTACTGAGTACAGTAATTTCTGTAATCATTATCGTATTGGGTATTTTGGGGATAAGCAGTTTGCCCGTAGCGCAGTATCCTAATATTGCACCGCCTACGATTCAGGTTTCTGCTTCCTATCCCGGAGCCAATACAACTACGTTGATCAATAGTGTGGTTTATCCGTTAGAGCAGCAAATCAACGGGGTGGAAGGGATGACGTACATGACGTCTTCGGCGAGTAACACCGGTTCGGCAAGTATCAGTGTGTATTTTGCGGTAGGAGTAGATCCCAATCAGGCTGCAGTAGATGTACAAAATAGGATAAGTACGGTATTGGCAAAGCTTCCGCAAGCTGTGACACAAGCGGGTGTAACCGTCAGAAAACAGCAGAGCAGTAATGTTTTAATTGTAGGATTATACAGCGATCGCGCTCAATACGATCAGAAATTTTTACAAAATTATGCAGCGATAAATATCGTTCCGCAACTGCAAAGGGCAAAAGGAGTCGGCGGAGCCAATATTTTTGGGGGTGCCATGACGTATGCTATGCGTATTTGGCTACAGCCCGATAAAATGGCAGCTTACGGATTGGTTCCTTCTGATGTAACCACAGCTTTAAATGCACAGAATTTCAATGCAGCTCCCGGTAAGATCGGGGATAATATGGGACAGGCTTTTCAATATGATATTACGTATTCGGGAACGTTGTCTTCATTGGAACAGTTTCAGAAAGTGATTGTTAAATCAATAGGTAACGGGCAATATTTATATTTAAAGGACATTGCACGTATTGATTTGGGAACCCAAACGTATACGAGTGCTACAGCGATAAATGGCAAGCCCGGAGTAGCAATTTCCATCAGTCAGACGCCCGGATCTAATGCGCAAGAAGTAATTGTTGGAGCACAAAAAGTAATGGCTGACGCTTCAAAAAACTTTCCTTCCGGTATCAAAATGCTGGAATTGGTAAATATCAACAACTTTTTGAATGAAAGTATTTCTAAAGTGCTTCATACACTTGTTGAGTGTTTTTTACTGGTATTCTTAGTTATTCTTATCTTTTTACAGGATGTACGGTCAACAATTATTCACGGGGTTTCGGTTCCGGTGTCTATTATCGGTACGTTTTTCTTTTTATATTTATTTGGATATTCGTTAAACTTATTAACGTTATTCGCATTAGTATTAGCGATTGGTATTGTAGTAGATGATGCTGTAGTTGTAGTAGAAGCAGTTCACAGTAAGCTGGAACATGGCTACACATCTCCCCGTAAAGCAGCCATTGATGCAATGGGTGAAATTGCACCTGCTATTGTTTCTATCACGCTTGTGATGGCTTCGGTATTCCTTCCGGTAACTTTTTTAGGAGGCTCTGCGGGAGTTTTTTACAAACAATTTGGGATTACATTAGCGATTGCCATTATGATTTCGGCGGTGAATGCATTGACGTTAAGCCCGGCTTTGGCGGCTATGTTTTTACGACCTCACAAAGAGGAAGAAGAAAGTGCTAAGAAAGGTTTCCTTCAAAAAATAAAGAATGGCTTTAATTCAAATTATGAAAAAGTAATTCATAAATACACCGATTCTGTTAATTTTCTAATCAGAAGAAAATGGCTTACAGCAGTTATTGTGATTGCTTTTGGAGGTCTATTTTATTTCACCATAAAAAGTGTGGCATCAAGTTTTGTTCCTGCCGAAGATATGGGAACTGTTTTCGTGAATGTAACACTTCCTGCTGCGGCTACAAAAGAAAGGGTGCAGCTTGTTAATAAACAAATTGACAGTATTGCACACACGATTCCCGAAGTAAAAGCTACCATGACTACTTTAGGACAAAATCAATTAGGAGGAAGCGGAAGTTCCTACGGAATGCTGATCCTGCGATTAATTCCTTGGAGCGATCGTCCCGGTGTTACGGATAAAGATATTATTCAGCAGCTTACAGAGAAAACAAAAAATATACGTGGTGCTTCTATTAATTTCATGCAACAGCCTACCATTAGTGGTTTTGGGACTAGTGGAGGTTTTACTTTCCAGATAGAAGACAGGGGAGGACACAGTATCAGTGATTTTTATGCTGTTTCACAAAACTTTTTAAATGTTCTTACCAAAAGACCTGAAATTCAGTATGCAGCAACGTCATTTAATCCTAATTTTCCACAATATGAAGTGGATGTAAATATCGCTAAATGTGAAGATAACGGCATACAACCCTCAGAAATTCTCAATCTGATGAATGTATACTACGGAAGTTCATATGTGAGCAATTTTACAGAATTCGGACAGCAGTATCAGATTATTCTTCAGGCCGATAATCCTTACAGAGGAACGGTCGAGCAGATGAATAATATTAAAATACGCACCGCCAGCGGAACGATGAGCCCTATTTCAGAATACATTACAATGAAAAAAGTATTCGGACCTTCATCTATTTCCCGATTTAACATGTACAATGCAATTTCCATCAACGGTTCACCAAATAACGGATACAGTACAGGACAATCTATGGAAGCTATCAATGAAGTGGCAGAGCAGGTTTTGCCGCCCGGTTATAGTTTTGAATACAGCGGGATGAGTAAGGAAGAACAAAGTTCCGGATCTCAGGCGAGTATCATATTTTTATTAAGTCTTTGTTTTGTCTATCTTTTGTTAAGTGCTTTGTATGAAAGTTATATTCTTCCATTAGCTGTAATTCTTTCATTACCAGTAGGATTAAGCGGAATATTTGTTTTCGCAAAACTTTTTGGAATTGATAATAATATTTATGTACAGATCTGTATGATCATGTTAATTGGTCTTTTGGCTAAAAATGCTATTTTGATGGTAGAATTTTCTTTGGAAAAAAGACAGGAAGGAATGGGATTGCTGGAAAGCGCACTGGAAGGAGCCAAGATCAGAATTCGACCGATTTTAATGACATCATTGGCTTTTATTTTTGGTTTAATGCCTTTAATGTTTTCAACGGGTGTTGGTGCAAACGGTAACAGATCGATCGGTATCGGTTCGATCGGCGGCATGCTGTTCGGAACCTTACTCGGGATATTTGTAATACCCGGGCTGTATGTGATTTTCCAGGGATTGCAGGAGAAAATCAAGTCTAATAAATATGATGAAAACGACGAATTGATTGTTGAGGACAAAAAATAATCTTACAGTAAAAAGAATGACACATTTGAAAAAATATAAATCAATTCTATATATTTCAGTTTTTTCGGCTGTGGTTTATAGCTGTGATGTTACGAAACCGTATGTTGAGAAGCAGTCGGTTCCGGATCATTTATATAGAGATTCAGTCACGGGAAGCGATAAAACAAGCATGGCTGTCCTTTCCTGGAAAGAGATTTTTAAAGATCCATTGTTGCAACAGCTTATTTCTGAGGGGGTTGAAAATAATTTAGACTTAAAGACCGCAACCGCAAACCTGAAAGCAGCAGAAGCCAATTTTGTTCAAAGCAAACAGGCGTTATTACCGTCGCTTTCGGGTAATGCTTCAGCGGGAGAATATCATCCGTCTAATAATCAGGCGGCTAATCCACAGGTTTATCAGTTGTATGCACTTTCGTCATGGCAGGTTGATATTTGGGGTAAATTAAAAAGTACCAAACGATCAATGTATGCCACTTATCTTGCAAGTGATGCTTACAGGCAGGCGGTTCAGACACAGCTTGTGGCGAATATAGCCATTACTTATTATCAGTTGCTGGCTTATGATGAGCAACTGAATATTGTTAATCAGTCTTTAGAAGTGTATTCAAAAGATACGGAAACAATGAAGGTGTTGAAAAACAGTGATGTAGTTACGGGCGCAGCAGTGGTACAGAGTGCCGCAAATTATTTCGCCGTAAAATCTACCGTTCCTGATATAAAAAATAACATCCGTCAGGCAGAAAATACATTGTCTTTATTGCTTGGAAGAACACCTGGAACGATTAAGCGGGATTCGCTTTTTAACGAACAAACGTACAGCGAATTATCAACAGGCTTGCCTTTAGAATTACTGGCCAACAGACCTGATGTGAAAGAAGCGGAATTACAATTAAGAAGTTATTTTGAGCAGATAAATGTTGCCAAAACATCATTTTATCCGTCACTTACAATCACAGGACAGGCGGGTTTATATGCAACACAGTTGAAATCAGTTTTCAGTGCAGGTGCTTTTCTTGCTAATATTGTTGGTGGTTTGACACAGCCTATTTTTAATAACGGACTTAATAAACAACGATTAAAAGTAGCACAAGCCAATTACGAAGCAGCAGAATATAATTACAATAAGGTATTGCTTACGGCAGGTCAGGAAGTTTCTAATGCGCTTTACCAATATCAGATGGTAGATGAAAAAACATCTTCTCGCCAAGAGCAGATCGCGAACCTTGAAAAAGCAGTACATTTTACAAAAGAGTTATTAAAATACACAAGCGCAACCAATTATACCGATGTTTTGACTTCAGAACAAAGTTTATTAACCGCAAGACAAAGTGCAGTTACGGATAAATTACAGCAACTTCAGGCTGTTGTAAATCTTTATGCAGCTCTTGGCGGAGGCTGGAAGTAAATTGTAATGTAATTTTTAAATTTTACTAAATATTTTCTAAAAACAAAAAATCTCAGCTAAAACAACTGAGATTTTTAATTTTGAAACCATTAAAAGATTATTTCTTGATAATTTTTTTAATGATTGTAGGGGCTTTTTTCTGGTCAATTTTCAGAAGGTAAACACCTTTTGTAAAATCTGAAATATTGATGCTCGTTTTGTTTTCTGAGCTTAAAATCAGCTGTCCTGCTGTACTGTAGATCGTGGCTTTAAATTTTGGAATAGTATTTCTGAATTTAATATTAATAATGTCCTGAGCAGGATTAGGATAAATGCTGATATCATCTTTTATAATTACAGGATCTGATGTTCCTAAAGATGAAAAGTCGATAACATCTTTTAAAACACCTAATGAGTTTGTTGCCAGATAAACCTCTGCTAACGTAGGGCTTATAAAACGTACAGTACCATCTGTAACTACAGTGTTGAAGTAATAGGAAGCATTTCTTTCCTGCCATGTTGCTCCTGAGTCATTACTGTAGATGACTTTAGAAGCAGTATTCATTGTTGTACGTGCTATTGCTACAATCTGACCGTTTTGTGTTGTCGAATGTTCCACTTTTGCTATTAATCCATCGTATATTTTGTTCCATGTATTTCCTGAATCAGTGGAAGTGTAAATACCATTTGTAGTGGCAAGGGTATATTGGTTCTGATTTAATGGGTTTTGGGATAAACTTAAAATAGTGTCAGGTAAACTCAAACCTTGTATTGTGTTTTCTGCCCAGTTGTTTCCTCCGTCTGTGGTATTATATATGCTGTGGCCTATAGTAACCATTGCGATATCAGAATTGTTTTCATTAATCTTAATTCCTGTTATTCCATAATCATAAGGATATGTTGGAAAATTCAGATCGCTGATTATTGGACTGTTAATATTGGTGAAATCAATTTTTGTTAAAGGAGTGCCTCCGTTATAGGTCGCAAACCATGCAATATTAGGATTAGATGGATCTGTTTCTACTGCTGTAAGGGTATTGTCAAAAGTTTCTAATAAAGTATTGCTTGTTGCACCATAATCGTTGCTTAATTTAATTTTTCCTGGAAAGATAGTCGCATCAAATATATAAGCTCTTCCGGCTATATTTTTATTGATAAAAAAAGGAGCCATCTGCTGCCCGAAAGGGAATTGCTGTAACGGATATACTGTAGCCGGGGTTTCCTGATTGGTTTCAATATTTTTTACGGTATATCCCCATTGTACACCATAAATCAGCTCGTCAATATTATTATCTTTTAAAGTATATATGAAACCCTGATTGGTAAAAAATGGGTTGGGAAGAGTTGTAAGCGTAATTCCTCCGTCCGTTGATATTTTTGGATAACGCTCATTTGCAATAAATACCTGATTGGTATTAGAGGGATTGAAAGCTGCTCCTGAAGGGTAGAAGTAAGATGTTCCATCTACAAGACCATTATGAAATGTAGTCGTCCAAGTATTCCCTCCATCAGTCGTTACAGCAATTTTATGAGCACCTAATGCCAAGACATGATTAGAATGATTAGGATCAATAACTATTTTGATATTTCTTAGAGTAGCTAAAGGATCAGTTGAGCTCCAGTCAATGCCTGTTTGTTCGGACCAGGTTGTCGCTCCATCAGTACTTTTATAAACTGCCGGTTGCATATCTGGTATTGTCCCCTGAACAAAATGTGCTGTACCTGTATAAATAGTATTTGGATGTTGAGGGTCTATGGCTATTGATTCTAAGACGATATTATTTAGCGTTTCGTTCCACGTTATTCCGGCATCTGTAGATTTAAGAAAACCACCTTTAGGTGATTGTGGTCCTGTTCCTTTTGCTATATAAAGTGTTTGCGGATTTTGTGGATCCATTTCGGCATCTGATAATGTATTCTGTCCGGTATCATAGATATTGGACCAGGTTGTCCCCCCATCAGTAGTACGGTATAATTTTCTATTATAGCTAAAACCGCTACTGCTGTCTTTCATAATCATAATGGCGGTATTCATGCTGCCGTCATCATAAATAGAATAACCGCCAATAGCATCTGTTTCTCCCTGAGGAAGATTAAATTCTTTAATTATAACAAGAGTTTCTAAATTCAATACGCCAATTTTACTCTGATCACCGGCTCCGAAATCTTCAATAAAACTTAGAGCCGTTCCGTTGTTAATAAGTCGCATTTCCTTAATGCTTGGAGCTTGCGTAGGATAGGGAAGTGTGAATAATACATTCCATGTGGTTCCATTGTCATTTGATACCAAAATATGTTTATCAACATTGGTCGTTGCATAAATCCTGTTGGCTGTAGTTTTGTCATAAACAAAATTTTTAATGCGTCCGTATTTAAGATTTCCGGTAAAACTTACCTGAGCAGAGATCATTTGTAATGAAAATACAAATAATAATGTAAAAAGTAATTTCTTCATAATACTGTCTTTCTGTTTCAGACAAATGTATCTTTTAAAGAAAATTTTAAAAAATCTATGCCTGGAATTAGTAAGACGAAAGCAGGAAAAAACGTGACTTTTTCATTTAAAATCTTGATATATAATTAAATAGGTCATTCGAGTTTGCAAGGTTTAATTTTTTTGAAACTCTTTCTTTTCTTTTTCTGCATGCCTCGATGGTAATATTAAATATGGATGAAATTTCCTTGATTGAAAGGTTCATGTAGATATAGCAGATATATCGGATGTCATTTAAGCTGAGGTCAGGATGTTTTTCTTTAAGAGTGTCAATAAACTTGCTGTTGATTTTTTCAAAGTGGGTTAAAAAATCATCATTTGTATCTTCTTTGGTTAATATTAATTTTAATTGATCCAATTGCTGGGAGAGATGGTCATTTTTAAGGATTTCCGGAGTTTTCTTTAACTTCAGGATGTATTGTTCTATTTTATCATTTCTTTGTGCAATATGTATGGCATTTGCTGCAAGCTTTCTATTTCTGCTTTCCAGTTCGTTTTTAAGCTTTTCTTTTTCGAGTAAAGCTTCAGTTTCTTTCTCTTTGATTTGTTTTTCGAGAAGAAGATTATCATTTTCCTTATTTTTAAGTTCTAAGGCGGTAATTTGCTCGTTTCTTTCTGCGATGGTTCTTTTTTGCCTGTTTTTTAAGTATAAAGTCCTAAAGAGCCAGCTCAGCAGTGCCAGTATCAGAATGCAAAATCCACCGATATAAAATTTTAGCTTTTTCTCGCTTTTAAGTTCTTTCTGTGAATCCTGAAGTTTCAGTTTAATTTCGCTGTTTTGATACATAGCCTGATTTTTTATTCCATTCATCGAGTCTTTTACGATTGCTACAGAATCTTTGTATTTCAAGGCCTTATCGTAATCACCAAGACCTGCGTAGATATTCGAAAACTGTTCGTAAATATCTTTTGTATTGTTAAAATTTAGATTTTCCCTTTGGGCCTGCTGTATGTAAATTTTAGCTTTGTCATGCTGCTTTTGACCTTGATAAATTTTTGAAATGATGATTAAAGCTGAAATTTTCTGATCGATATTTTCTTTGTTTTTTAATTTTGTTAGCAGGGTAGTAAGGATTTGTAAAGCGCTGTCATATTCTTTTCTTTCCAGCAGATTTTTTGCTTCTGCCAGATCAAGATCGAAATTAATTCTCGGATTATTTGTTTTTTTTAAAGCATTTCTTGCAATTCGGATATATTCTAAAGCTGTATTTAGCTTGTGAATTGTATTGTAAAGATCAGCCAACCCACTGGAATAAATAGCAATACCAATATGATCATGATTGGAAACAGCCAGATCATAGGCCTTTTTCAGATGCCTTTCACATTCTTTATACTTTCCCTGCTGTAAGTAGACAAAGGCAATGTTGTTTAGAACGGTCATTTCTCGATCGCTTTTAAGGTGCTTTACAGCAATGGAGTAGGCCTCCAGATAATAGTCTAAGGCAGTGCTGTAATCGGACATTTGATAATAATTTAATCCGATACAGTTGGTTGAAATAAATTGTTGCTCATACAGTTTATTCTCCTCTGAAATTTTTTTCACCTCTGAAAATATTTCCAATGAAGCGGAATGGTCTTTTTTATACAGAGCGTCAATTCCTTTTTTTATTAAAGCATCAGAATATTCTTTAGGATCATTGTTTGTTGAGGTAAATAAAACGGCAAATAAAAAGAATAAATATTTCATCATTTAAATTAAAGAATAGTAGTTTATAATAATTACAAATCCCAATCTGTGATTTAAAATTACATAAAAACTATAAAACAGGTCAGAAATAATATATTTTATCCATTAAAATATTGCATTTCAGTACGACTGTTAGCACTTTTGCAGTATTTTACAGCGGGTGATTATTATGAAATAATTATATACTTATTAATGCTAAATTGTTTTTATTTTTGACCGGAATTATTCACTAATTTAATATTCATCCAATAAAAAATCCCTTCTAAACAATGTTTAAAAGGGATTTAAGTGGTTTCTCCAGGAATCGAACCAGGGACACATGGATTTTCAATCCATTGCTCTACCAACTGAGCTAAGAAACCAATATATTGGTGTAATTACTTCGTTATTTAAAGTGGCAGCAAAAATACTTATTTTTATTAAACCTTGCAAATCTTTTGCAGTGGAATAAAAAACCGCCTTTTTGCGAAGGCGGTTTGTGGTTTCTCCAGGAATCGAACCAGGGACACATGGATTTTCAATCCATTGCTCTACCAACTGAGCTAAGAAACCTTATATTTTTGTTTGACTTACTTCGTTGTTTTAAAGTGATGCAAAAGTAGTAAGTTTTCGTATATGAAGCAAGTATTAATATTACTTTTTTTAACAAAACTTAAAAACTTACTGATTTTCAGCCGAATTATTTTCCTGTTCCTTTCTTATTTGCTCGCTCATTTCCTCTAATACAGGCTTTATGGTGCTTTCAGGAAGGTCACTGATTCTGATATACATCAGCCCGTCGATTGCATCATTGAAGTTGGGATCAACATTGAATGCAATAACTTTTGCATTTTGCTTAATGTATTTTTTAATTAAAACAGGCAATCTCAGTTCAGGTTCAAGATCATCAATGATTTTATCTAACTTATTTAAATCAGATTCCATTTCATCAAAGAAAAGATTTTTATCCCTGTCGCGAAGCTTTACTTTATATTCATTTCTTGGTGTAATGTATTGAGCAACAGCAGAATCGTAATAATTCGAGCGCATAAACTCAATCATTAAAGATTTTGAAAATTCAGAGAATTTATTTGAAATACTTACCCCTCCCATCAAAAATTTGTGATCAGGATTTCTTAGGCAAACATGTACAATTCCTCTCCACAAAAGGAAAAGAGGAAGCGGTTTCTGCTGATATTCTTCACAGATATAAGCACGCCCCATTTCAATTACTTTTTTGAAAAAAGGATGAATGTCTTGTTCAAATTCAAATAAAGAGCTAGTGTAAAAGCCTTTAATTCCTGACTTTTTCATCACTTCTTTACCCAATGCCATTCTGTAGGCTCCGACTAATTTTTCCTCTGCATTATCCCAAAGGAAAAGGTGATGATAATGTTTGTCGTATTCATCCAGGTCAAAAGGCATATTACTTCCTTCGCCCACTGCACGGAACGTAAGTTCTCTCTGGCGCCCGATTTCCCTCATAATAGAAGGGATTTCTTCGTAAGCCGTAAAGTAAACTTCATAATTTCCGTTGCTGAAAAACATTTTATCGGTGCCTTTCAGTTTATTAATGTCTGTAAGAATATCCTCTTTCGGCGTTTCATCAATAATATTCTGAACGATATTTTCCTCTTTTAATAAAGGAAATTTTACAGATAAATTTTGAAGATTAATACTTTGGGCCAGTGATTTTCTTTTTTCGTAGTAAGATTTCATCATATACACCTTACGTTTTAAGAATTCACCCAATTCTTCAATGTTCTCCATATCGTCCATTGCTTTTACAGCGATAGGTTTACCAATTCTGATACGGATAGGCTTTTCCCTGTCGTTCATCATTTCTGCAGGGAGCATCAATGTCTGTAAATTCGGGTGAATCTTTGATACCTGATAAAAAAGACGACTGTTTTTTGCATGGAAATACATAGGAACTACCGGCACTTTTGCCATTTTTATCAGCTTAAGAGCCGGTTTTTCCCATTCTTTATCTAAAATTTCTCCGTAAGGATTGTTTTTGTTTGAAACTTCTCCTGCCGGGAAAATGCCTACACAGCCTCCGTTTTGTAAATGCTTGAGTGTTTCGCGCATTCCGGATGAGCTGCTGTAAGCTCCTTTTCTGTTTTCAAAAGGGTTTACAGAAATTACGTACGGCTCCATCGGCTTGATTTTTTCCAAAAGGAAATTCCCCATTACCTTGAAATCCGGACGAACTTCTGATAAGATCTTGCACATCAAAATCCCGTCAATCGCACCAAGCGGATGATTGGAAACCAGAATAAACGGTCCTGTTTTCGGAATTTTTGCCAAATCTTCTTCAAAAGCGATGTAGCTTAAGTTTCGTTCTCTCACAAATGAGTCGAAAAAGTCTTTACCTTCCTTGTTTTTTAATTTATCATATAGCCTGTTTACTTCATTTATTTTAGTAAGGCTCATCACAGCGGATGCCACAGGATTCTTTAGAAATCCTATTTTACCTAAGCCGGAAGCTTGAATTAGATCGTTTTTCGAAATTAAACTCATGTGTGTTTAGTCGCAATTAGTTTTATTGTGTTACCATTTGAAGCGTGTTCTTCGAAATCTGCTCCAATAATACACTTTTTTCTTGGTAAAATTTATCAATGTTCTCCATCTTCGCATTTCTTACGGTAAATAAAGATACATTTTTTACAACTTCTGTTTTAAATACCTTTTGTAATTCTTCATTAAGCTCGTCAATCGTGATGAACTTATCTTCCAAACATAAAGCTAGTGAAATTGCAGAATTCTGCATCAATGAAACTTTTATTTTATATTTAGATAAATATCCGAAAATCAAGCTCATATGGTCCTCTGCGATAAAAGAGAAGTCTCTTGTTGAGATTTTCAGTAAAGTCTGATTTTCTTTTAAAATATAAGATTCTTCACTTTGATTTTTTTCTGAAGCACCTACCTTTGTTCCTCCTTTTGTAGGATCTACGAAAGATTTTACATAAAAAGGAATATTTTTTTGTTGAAGCGGTTGCAAGGTTTTAGGGTGAATCACACTGGCTCCGTAATATGCCATTTCAATCGCCTCTTCGTAAGAAATATTCGAAAGTAAAGTAACATCCTTGAATTTTCTCGGGTCACCCGTCATCACGCCCGGAACATCTTTCCAGATCGTCATTGCGTCTGCATTTAAACAATATGCAAAAATCGCTGCAGAATAATCCGAACCTTCTCTTCCTAAAGTTACCGTAAAATTATTTTCATCAGAACCAATGAAACCTTGTGTCACGTAACAAATTTCAGGGTTTAAATTAGAAATAAATTCTTCGGTTTTTTTCCAGTCTACATTCCCGTCTCTGTAAGAACTGTCTGTTTTTACATAATCTCTGGCATCAAGCCATTGATTCGTAAATTGGATCTCGTTTAAATATTCACTTAAAATCTTAGTAGAAATCATTTCACCACAGCTTACAACCTGGTCGTAAACAAAATTGTAATTCGGAGATTTATTTCTTCTTAAAAATGAATCAATATCATCGAAAAATAAGTTAATTTCTGCAAAAACCGCATGATTTTCAGGAAATAAACCATCTGCAATTTCAATGTGTTTTCGTTTTATCTTTTCAATTTCAGTTTGATAGTTATCCTTCTTGAAATAAAGTTCTACAACCTTTTCCAATTCATTAGTTGTCTTGCCCATTGCTGAAATTACCAGCAAACATTTGGCAAATCCCTGGCTTTTTAGAACCATAGACACATTTTTTACGCTCTCAGCATCCTTTACTGATGCTCCACCAAACTTGAAAATTTTCATTAAATTGTTAAAAATAAAATTGTTAGATAAAAATTATATGAGTTTTTTACGGGTGTCAAAATTATAAATTTACAACGAGATATGAAATAG
>Ga0157375_10001599_pt1 | contig 19466 bp, 16 predicted proteins | sample M35metaG_FD_115311 | JGI IMG/M metagenome (GOLD analysis project Ga0157375, IMG submission 115311) | Miscanthus rhizosphere microbial communities from Kellogg Biological Station, Michigan, USA - M3-5 metaG | ecosystem: Host-associated > Plants > Roots > Rhizosphere > Soil | place: USA: Michigan... | reverse complement strand
GCGTCCAGCGACAGAATCCAGTCATGCGTGGCACTCTCGGCCGCCAGATTTTTCTGCTTGGCGTAACCGGGCCAGGGGCTGTCGATCACGCGGGCTCCCAGCTTCTGGGCGATCTCCACCGTGCGGTCGGTGGATCCGCTATCCAACACCAGAATTTCGTCGGCGCAGCGCAGGCTCTCGATGGCGCGCGGGAGGTTGCGCTCTTCGTTGAACGTGATGATGGTGGCGGAGATTTTCACGGCGGCAGCTTCAGGACACGGGCGCCATGGTGAAGGAGAGTATCAGAATGGCCAGAGCCGCCACCGCCAGCCAGGTTCGAAAACGCCCCAGCGGATTGGGGTCGACAATCGCTGGGTGGCGCATCCCGAAGAAAAACAAAAGGGCTGCCCAGAATAGCCAGCTGTAAGCGATAAACATGCCCATCAGCACCAGGATGAAGATGAACACGCGCGAAAGAAACCGGGTGCGTTCGCCCAGGAATGCATAAAGGATATGCCCGCCATCCAACTGCCCGATGGGCAGCAGATTCAAGGCGGTGGCCAAAAGGCCCACCCAGGCGGCGCGAGCCACCGGGTGAAGATAGATATCGCCGACCGCCACACCTGGGAATCTAACCAATTCCATCAGCCACAAGATGAGCGGTGTGCCAAACACCAGTTCCCCGCTCCGTCCGATTCCCGGGACCACTTTCGATAAGGCCACTCCGGCAATTAGCGGAGACACCAGCGCCACAAAGCCCGCCAGTGGACCGGCAATGCCGATGTCGAATAACACGCGCTTGGACAAGATAGCCGAGCGTATCCGGATGAAAGCTCCCATGGTCCCGATCAAGCTCGGAAACGGAATGAAGAACGGCAGGGAGGCGTCCACCAGATAGTACCTGGCGGTGAGATAGTGCCCGAATTCATGCGCGAGCAGGATGGTCAGCAGGGTCAGGGAAAAAGGCAAGCCCGCCAGCAAATACGCGGGGTGATGCCACATAACCAGATATCCGTCAAAAGTCCGACCGTAATCGATAGGGCGACCCTCGACGAAGCTCGCCGCCATCTCGGCGCCGACGATGGTGGTGCTGAGCAGCGTCGCGATGAGCAATAAGGCGTGGAGCCAATAGCGATGGCGAGGCCGCGGATAAAAATGTTCGAACGCGTAGAGGCCAGCTTCTGGAGCGGACTCCGTCATCCGGAACGGTGGCAGAAACGAAGGGCCGTTAGTCGACACAGGGCCCGCAGACGACTACTGGAGCGTCTGCAGCTCCTTGCCCGGCTTGAACCGCACCGCTTTCCCCGGGGGGATCGCCACTTCGGCTCCCGTGCGCGGGTTGCGGCCAATGCCGGTTTTGCGTGGACGCACGTTGAAGATTCCGAAGCCTCGGAGTTCGATGCGTTCGCCGCGGCCCAGAGCGCGCTTCATGCTCTCGAACACGGTTTCCACGGCCATCTCGGCCTTGGTCTTGGTGATACCGGTCCGGTTAACCACTTCGTTGATGATGTCCAGTTTAATCAAAGCCGCCCTCCCCGCATCGCCCGGTTACAACCCTTTTCACAACCCCATGATAGGATTAGGGTTATCGCACTGTCAAGTCACCCCTATTTGTTCGTGTACGGCACTCTGAAAAGTGGCTTCCACAATCGCTACGCACGACAGCTCAAGCGCGAAGCCAGACTGCTCGGCCCGGCGCGTATGCCAGGCCGCCTCTACCGTATACGCTGGTACCCCGGCATGCGACCTGCGCGCGATCCTAAGGACTTGATAACAGGCGAATTGTACAAGCTGCGCCAGCCGGCGAAGACGCTTGAGGCGCTCGACAAATGGGAAGAAAACTACGATCGCGAACTTCACCGCGCGACGCTTGAGAACGGCGAAACCGGGCAAACGTTCCGGGCCTGGGTTTATGTTCACCGGCGGCGCCTTTCCGAGGATCGCTATCTTCCTTCGGGCGAGTGGTTGTAAGCGCTTAGCTCGTCGTGCGTTTGCGGATCTCGATGTTTAAGCGCTTGATCTTCTGGTTAAGCGTCGAAAGAGGAATCCGCAAGGCCTCGGCCGCCGAGGTCTGGCTCCAGTCGGATGCTTCCAGTTGTTCCATGATCTTGCGGCGCTCGTAATCGGCGACGATTTCAAACAGGGAAGCGTCGGCCGGCAGCTTACCGCTTTCATCGCGGCGGATCCGCAGCCCACGCGCTTCGAGCAGATGCTCGGGCAGCACGTCCACGGGTACGCTGGCCTGCGAAGCCAGCACCACGGCGCGCTCCACCACGTTCTCCAGCTCGCGAACGTTACCCGGCCAGGCATGGTCCATCAGGATTTGCATGGCGTCGGGCTCGAAGGTCAGACGCGAGCGGTTATCCTGGTCCAGAAACTTTTCGTTCTCGCGGCAATATTTGTTGAAGAAGTGCTCCACCAGCGCGGGAATATCTTCCTTGCGGTCGCGTAAGGGCGGCAGTGCCAGATTGATCACGTTCAGGCGGTAGTAGAGATCCTCGCGGAACTTCCCTTCCTCCACGAACTTCTTGAGATCGGCGTTGGTCGCGGCGACGATCCGTACGTCCACCCGGACGATTTCGGTCGAGCCCAGCGGCATGAATTCGCGCTCCTGGATCACGCGCAGCAGCTTGGTCTGCGTTTCCAAGGAAATGGTGCCGATCTCGTCGAAAAAGATGGTGCCATGATCGGCCACTTCGAAGTAGCCCTTGCGCGCCGCCAGCGCCCCGGTGAATGCGCCCCGGACGTGACCGAACAAGGCCGATTCCAGCAGATCCGGCGGCACGGAGCCGGAGTGAACCGGCACGAACGTGTGCTCCGCGCGCGCCGAGTGCGCATGGATCGCGTTGGCGATCAGCTCCTTGCCGGTTCCCGTCTCCCCGGTGATCAGGATGGTCGCGCGGCTGGCCGCTACCTGGCCGACCAGGTCGAGGATCTTCAGCATCCGCTCGCTCTTGCCGACGATGTTGGGGAAGCTGTAGCGTTGCTTGAGCGCGCGCTTGAGCTCGGTATTCTCCCGCTCCAGCCGCCGCTTGGCGATCATGTGATCGATCTCGATCAGTAGCTTCTCGTTGTCCCAAGGCTTGGGGAAATAGTCGTTGGCGCCCTGCTTGAGCGCCGCCACGGCAACTTCGACCGACCCGTACGCCGTGATCATGAAAATCGGCGTCTCGCGGTCGCGGGTCCGGATTTCTTCGAGCACCTGCATCCCGCTCTTGTCGGGCATCATGAGATCCAGCAGTACTAGATCGTAAGCTGAACTTTCCAGACGCTTCAGGCCCTCGGTGGCATTGGCGGCCAGCTCCACTCGATAGTTTTCGCTCGAGAGCAGGGCTTCCAGGCTGTCGCGGATATCGGGCTCGTCGTCGATGACCAGAATACGCCCACGGACGGCGTCTCCCGTCAGCACGTCGGGAGGAAAGTTGGCGATGGTATCGGCCATTTAGTGGATGAACCTATCAGACTTTGCGGATATGGACGCGGGAACAGATGGTCCAATCTCCGTCCGGGCCATCGGCGCTGACATTGCGGCAGCAGCAGGCGCGGAAACGGCTGGCGCAATTACCGAAGGAGCTTCGCGCTTGACGGCCGGCGGGACAGATTTCGGGGCCGAACCGATGGGGAAGGTCAGCACGAACTGGGTTCCTTTGCCCGGCTGGCTCTGGACTTCGATATCGCCACCGTGCTCGCGCACGATCCCGTAGCTCACGGAGAGGCCCAGGCCGGTGCCCTTGACCGCGCCCTTGGTAGTGAAGAATGGATCGAAGATACGCGCCAGGTTCTGCGGCGCAATGCCCGTACCGGTATCGCTCACCTTGACGCGAACAGCGCCGTTCCCCCGTTCGGTTTCGATCGTCAGCCTGCCGCCAGACGGCCCTCCGGATTCCATTGCATCGCGCGCGTTCAGGAACAGGTTCAGAAATACCTGCTGCAGCTTGCCGGGACTACCTTTGATCAGCGTGATGCCCTCGTCGAGTACCAATTCCACTTTGACCGAGCTTTTCGCGAATTGATGTTCTACAAGCGACAGCGTCTCCCGCAGCACCTTGTTCAGGTCCACGGGAACGAACTCGGTGGGCGATGTGCGCGAGAAGTTCAACAGCGAATTCACGATCTCGCTGGCCCGGAACGTCTGGCGCGCGATCTTCTCGAGCAGCGGAGCCTTTTGTTCATCGCCCGAAATCTGCTTAGCAAGCATTTGGGCGTAGGTTGAAATCACCGCCAGCGGCGTGTTTACTTCATGCGCGACGCCGGCTGCCAGCAGTCCGATGGAGCTGAGCTTGTCGGCCTGCATCAGGCGGCGCTCCAGCTCGGCGCGATCGGTGACATCGTCGAGGATAATCAGACGGCCGATGCGATCGCCTTCGCGCGAAATCAGCGGAGCGGCGGCGATATTCAGGGTGGCGTCATTTATACCGACATGGCGCTCCCGCATCCGGTACTGGTAGATGTTCTGAACACCCGCGTCGTCGCGCGACATTTCCAGCTGGTCGCACAGATCTTCCGGCAGGAGTTCCCGCAGCTTGCGGCCGACGGCGTCCTGGCGCAAGACACCGGTCAACTTCTCTACCTGGGAATTCCAGCTCTCGACGCGGTCTTCGAGATCGGCCGCCAAAATGCCGACGTGGATAGATTCGACAATGTTTTCCGAAAACTCCTTGAGACGCTCGTACTCGTCCGCCTTGCGCTGCAAGGTCTGGTACAGCTTGGCATTGTCGATGGCGATGCCTACGTAACCGGAGAGCGTCATCAGCAATTGGACATCTTCGCTGGACAGGAAATCGTGCGATTCGGTGCGGCTCACGCCCAGGTAGGCGATGGTCCGGCCGCGCGCCGAGCAGGGGAGATAGTAAGTCAGCTCCAGCTCGGCGATGGAACGCCGCACGCCGCTGGGCCACTCGTGCGAGACCACGTCCAGGAGATTGCGCGTGCGCTCGAAAAACAAGTACGGCTTCTTGGGATTGGGGCTCAGGAAGCTTAAGTCCAATCCGTAGGGAACATGGTCGGTTTGCTTGCCGCTGCGATTGAAAGCCAGCTCCAGCTGAAAACGGCCCTCCACGTCATCCCAGATGAAAAACGCGACATAGCGGATCCCCAGCGTGCGTATCAGCCGGTCTGAGACGGTTTCGAGCATTTCGCGCAGATCGGTCGGCGACCCCAGCTCACGCGCGAATTCGATCAGCGTCCGCCGATAGTCGTAACGGTCCTTGTAGAAATAACGGTCGAGCTGCTCCTGGGCCCATTTGCGAATGGGCTGGAACACGAACGCCGCGATCAGGATCATCGCCACCATGGCCGCGCCGTTCAGCTCGCCGGCGCCGCTGACCGAAAAAATCATGCCGTAGAAGATCCCCAGCACGCAGAATGTGGCCAGCGTATAGGCGTAGCCTTGCTGGAAAATGACATCCACATCCATCAGCCGGTAGCGCAGGATCGCGTAGGCCCAAGTCAGGGGAATTAGTGGCAGAGAGAGCACCGCCAGGTTCATCGCCTGATTGGGAGCCACGCCGAACATGTAGGGCACGGCATAAATCAGCGCGAAGGGAATGATGCCCAGCAGCGCGCCATTGCGCAGCCAAGTCAGCTGGCGGCGAACAATGGGATCCGATGCCCGGCGCATCTGGAAGGCGAGCACGGCGCCGCCCGCGAGATACATCGAGCACAGGAAGCCGAGCCACAAACGATCCAGCAGCCAGCGCATCTCGATCAGAGGAGTCGCGGTCCGCAGCCACCCGAAAATGAATCCCGATTGAACGGTGAGCAACGCCAGTCCAGGCAGATACACCAGCACCGCCGCGCCACGCCGCCGGATCCAGGACTGGCTGTCGGGGAACGAGAAGCAGAAATGGAGAAACAGTGTGGGCGCCAGGAACCACGCCGTCACATTGCCCAGGTAGATCGCTTTGTCGAAGTTATTCAGCTTGCCGGTGTAGTGGAAGGTCGACAAAACGAATGAGGCCAGACACAGCAGGAAGAAGTGCAGGGCGCGCGGCGCGCTGCCGCGGCGGAAGTAGACGAACAAACCGATTCCCAGGTACAGCACGCCCACCGCGTACTGATAGTAGAGCGTGGAATCGCGGGTGACCTCGCCGACAATTACGGGAGCCGGCACTTCCGTGCCGTTGTGCATGATCTTGTACTCGGCCTTGTGCCAGGTGCCGAGGCGCGTCAGAACCTCCGCGGCCTCCTCGGCGCGGCCGATCCGCAAACCGTCGATAGAGATCAGGCCGTCGCCTTCATGGATCCCGGCTTTCTCGGCAGGACTTCCGGGAGCGACGTAGGTCGCAACCGGGACCGATTCACCGGCCACCTGCTGGTCCACCCAGGTGACGCCGTCGTCGGGCATGTGGAATTTACTCTGCTGCTGGAAATTGATCGCCGCGGCGACCACTGCCGCCACGGTGACGATCATCAGCAGAGCGTTCGTTAACTGTTGCCGCAGTTCCCGCATGGCCCGAGTGACACTTCTCCAGACGACTGGAGTGCACGCCGCCTTCCAATCTAAGAATAGCGCGTATCCCGCTGATGCGACTAGGAGTTTTTCGCGGAGAACCGGAAACTATATTAGATTTGGGAGATAATCCTACGCGAAACGGTAGCGCCTCTAGCTGGGTTCTACAGTTACCGGTGCCGACAGTTTGAAAGTCAACACGCTCTCGGCGGCGATGACTGCGGGATCGCCATGGGTCGCCAGGACCAATCCGGTGCCTGCGGCGCCCCCAGCCCCAGCACCGATGGCCGCGCCTTCCCCGCCCCCGGCAATGGCGCCGATGGCTGCTCCGATACCGGCACCAATCCCGACCTTGGCTGCGTCCTTGCGTTTGGTGGCGTGCGCCTGACGCGCGATGGTGCGGGTCTGGATCTCGACCTTCCGGTCGCCGACGCGAAGCTGGGTCAGGCGGACAGAAAGAGTCGCCACGCCCTTGACACGGCCGCCGGGGTCGGAGTCCACCACCAGTCCTGTCACCTGGGACCCGCGCGGAGCCACGACGTTGCCATCGATCACGATGGGCTCAGCCAGCGTAGCCGTGAAGGGGTCACCCGTCTTGGTCTCCTTGGTCGAAAGCGTGGTTTGGGTCCGAATCTTAATCGGCGTGCCTTCGGCGATGATCACCGGTTGCGGCTTCGGCGACAACGGGGTATCCGCCTTCGCGGGCGCGGCAGCGTCCGGAGACGGAGACGAAGACGGCGTCAAACCTGTAACCGTCGATGGATCGGAGCTCTTACTGCACCCCACAAGCGATAGTGCGATGGCTATCGCCAGACCTGCAGTCCTGAATCTGGTGTTCATGTGAAGGCGACGCTGGTGCGGGGTCAAGTGTTACAAAATAGAAAACCCTAGGCCACGCTAAGGCTTACCCCTGGTACTAATCCGCAGCGCCCTGAATCTTGACCAGCGGCTGGGGGTTCTCCGCAGGCATGTCCGACTTCAGAGTTTGCTTGCCGCGCCAAAAGTCGAAGTACGAGACGTAATGCACGCAGCTCACCGTGCAGTAGGGTGCGCAGGCCTTCTCCGTGAGATATTCGCGATCCAGATCGTCCTGGGTGTACTGGTCAAGAGGCTTCGCCGGATAGCCGCGCTGCTGGGAGCAGTAATGCACCAGGCCATCCTCGCAAATGTACATGTAGCGCGATCCGGCGCGGCACTTCCAATCGTTAGGTTTCCCCTGAGCGATGGCATCCTGGAAATAACTGAAGCGGGCGAAACCCCGGTTTTCCATGGCCTTCATCTCGTGGTACACGCCTCGTTCGCGATCGCTCAGCGGGCGAAGTTGGCCGTCGCCGTCGTGGATGATGCCGACCGTCGCCTGGAACCCTAGCTCCACGGCACGCCGACCGACCACCAGGGCATCTTCCGGATTGTGAATCCCGCCGCCTACCACCGAGTTGATGTTGACGCGGAATAGAGCATGCTCGGCCAGCACTTGCAGCTTCTTATCGAGCACCTTGAGGCTCTTCTTCGAAACGTCGTCGGGCATGACATTGTCGATCGAAATCTGCATCCAGTCGAGGCCCGCCTGATTCAGGCGCTTCACGCGATCCGGCGTCAGCAGGTAACCGTTGGTGATCATGCCAGCGATCAGACCCCGGCGACGCATAGCGCGGATGATGTCGTCGAGATCGGGATGCAGCAGAGGCTCGCCGCCGGAAAGGGTGACGATCACCGTACCCAGATCGGCCAAGTGGTTAATCCGGGCGACGATGGTTTCCGTGGGGACGGGTTTCGAGAAATCGTCGTATTCGTTGCAGTATGTGCAAGATAGATTGCAACGGCGGATAGGAATAATGTGCGCCATGATGGGATGGCGCGTAGACATCGCCCCCCAGACGATCATCCGCAGCTCGCGCAGCCGGAGCGCTAAGGACCTGGCGCTTCGCCGCAATCTAAACCCCATGTCTGGCATCAGGACTTTTAACCATTTAAACACGCTCTGCGGGATACTTGCTAGGAGTGTTGACCGGGAGGCTTGCGACCGTAGCGCTGCTGGCGCTTACGCTGGTGCTGGGGTTGTATGGGATCGAGCGCAGTCTGTGGCTGGATGAGGCGTGGGTCGCGAACTCCGTAAACGCTCCCACGCTGGGCGGGATGTTCTACTATCCCAACTGGTTACAGACTAGTCCCCCGCTATTTCTGCTCCTGAGCCGGATCGCCGTCAGCGTATTTGGTTTGTCGACGGTGGTGCTGCGGAGTGTCCCGCTAGTCCTTTCCCTGGTGGCCGTGTGGGCCATGTTGGCCGCCGCAAGAAAGGTAGTCTCGCCAGCGTTCGCGGTCCTGGCGACGGCGACGCTCGCGTTTCATCCGACCGTGATCGAATACTTCCGGTCATTCAAGCAGTACGGTGGCGAAGTCGCGGCAACCAGTTTGGTTCTATGGGCGGCGGTCACATATCTTCAAAAACCGCAGGGGAGGCAGTTTTACATCTTGCTGACGGTAACGGTGGCTGCAATGACGTTGTCGTATCCGACTGCCTTCCTGCTGCCGGGACTGATCTTAGTGATTGCTTTTGGCGATCGGCGGCGGGCTCTGATGCTTGCAGGAGTTTCGGGCGTGGCGCTGGCGATCCTGTATTGGGCGTTTGTTCGCCCGAATTACACGCCGGCTCTACGCGCTTACTGGATGAGCGATCCGCAAACGTGGCTAACGCCGGGGATGATTGCAGCCGTCGCGTTCTGCGCCTTGGTAGCCGCACGAATCGTGTTCCATCGAGATCGGATATCCATCCTGCTATTGACGCCATGCGTGCTGCTGTTCGCCAGCGAAGTGCTCGGGTGGTATCCAGCGAGTCCGCGGACCCAGTTGTTCGTGCGGCCATGCTTTTTGCTTCTCGTCGCCATGAACGTAGAGGATCTGGTGACGTATGCGAAATGGCGGCGGGGACTGGTGGAGGCGGTTGCGATACTGGCGGCGGCCACGGTGATGTTCCTCGGCGTGCGCAAGCAGTTTCACGAAGGCCGCTTTCAGCCCGAAGAGGATATGTCCGGCGCGTTCCGCTATCTTCGCAAGAACGTCGGTCCTGACGATCTGGTGCTGGTGCACCCGTCCCTTCAGGAAGGATTCCTGCTGTACAGCGCGATCCAGGGCTGGAGCGTCAAACCCGTGATCTACGGGGACACCGGATGGCCCTGCTGCCCACGTGGCCGTCCTCCCCGGTTGGACATCTCTACGCCGGAGAAAATTCGCCGCGACCTGGACGCCAAAATCCCGCAGGATTTTCACGGGCGAATCTGGCTGTTCTATACCAACCGTCCCTTCCATTGGCAGTACGTGCGCGTGGAAGATTCCAAGCTCTGGCAGAATTACTTCTGGAACCGTAATTGCCGTCCTGAGTTGTACATCCGATTTGCGAATCTCGGCCTAACGCCTATGGCTTGCGACGCGGTGCCAGCGTACAAGTCACCCTGAGAGTATTTCTGTAATCCAGCCACTTACTCTCCGTGGCTAGGATTTCCGTAGTCCTCTTACTATTCCTTTTGCCGCTGGGTGCGCAGGTCGCGTCTCAAAGCGATCCGGCCATTTTGCTGATCCGCATTGTCGAAGGAGAGGGCGCGGTCTATCCAATCGGCTCGCGAGCCACGCGCGGGGTCACGGTCCAGGTGACGGATGAAACCGGCAAGCCAATCGACGGCGCCGCCGTGGTCTTCCGTCTTCCTCAAGACGGACCCACAGGGACGTTTTCGTCGGGCATGCCAACAGAGGTCGTAACCACCTCGGGGGACGGGCGCGCCAATGTGTGGGGCATGCAATGGAACCGGGTGACCGGGCCGCTAGAGGTTCGCATAACAGCGGCCAAAGGGCAGGCTCGCGCAGGAACGATTTGCGGATTGTATCTTTCAAACGCTCTGGTATCGTCCGAGCCGCGCGCCGGGACAGGCATCGGGAGGAAAGACGGCGTGCTCGGCGGCTGGCGGAATCACAAAAGGATCTGGATGGGAGTCGGCATCGCGGCGGCTGCGTTCGTGGGCGTTGCAGCGATCTCTAGCCGTGGTACTCCCTCGGCGGCTACGGCGGGAACGGTGAACGCGCCGCAAATCGGGACACCCAGCATCATCATCGGGAAGCCATGAGACTCATTGCGACGATTGTCTTTTCGGCTGGCTGCTCGTGGGCGCAAATCGAGATTCCCGCCATGGGAGCGATCGCCGATTCGTCGGGCGCGCTCAGACAGGTCAAAGGCGTGGCGGGTAGCTTTTTGCTGGGTCCTGCGACAGTATCGGGAGTTCTCTCGGCTGCTTGCTCAGAGCGCTTGTGCCTGGCCAAGACCGATTCAAAGATCCTCTCGGCGACCGGCGAAACCGATGCGCCTTCCGGTCCGGCCATCTTCGCCTTGGCCGGTAGCGACGCCATCGCATATTTTCCGGAATCTCGCGTTTTCGCGCGCTGGCATGTTGACACCCTGGAGACGCTCGACTGGGTAGTGAACGGCGAGGTTCTTTCCATCCGCCTCCACGGCAAAGTGGTCGAAATCGCGCTGCGTAGGGACGGGCAAGTATGGATCGTTCATCCCGATGGATCCATGGTCGATTCGATCGCCGAGGCCACCGGCCCGGTGCTGCTTCTTCCGGAAGGCGTCCTGTTCGCGACCTCTGATGAAGTCGTGTTGCGTCGCGACGGGACCGAGGTTCGGTTCGAATTAGCGGGCGCGGAAAGCATCACCGCGATGGGTCCGCATTACGCCGCTATCCACGCGGGTAACGACGTCGGCGCTGCAGTGTACGCGCTGCGCATCGAGCCTGCCCGCGAGAGTCTCTTTCTGCTGCCTGGAATTACTCCATGACGCGTACGATTCTTCTCGCGCTCCTGCTTCCGCTGGCGATGCGCGCGCAGATCGCCCTGTTTACAGTCAACAATGGCGTCGAGGCGCCCATCGGCCCTGTGCTCGACATGGGCAAGGTCGCCGCCGGGGATACGGCGAGTGTGCGCATCCGCGTGCGAAATATCGGAACCAAGACGGCCAGCATCACTTATTTTTTCGCGGACGGAGTAGGATACACGATCGACCGGCCGTCGCTGCCCTTTACGATTGCTCCCGGAAGCGTGCAGGACGGTCTCCTCAGTTTTAGCCAAACCACTGTGGCCCCCCTTTACCCCGCCAACCTGCGTGTGGACAGCGACATCAACAGCGTCAGCGCGATTGTCATCGCCAACGTGGTCCTGGGGCCGGCGTTGACCGTTTTCCCTGCATGCACGGGATCTAACGGCCCTCCTGCTTCCATCGACTTCGGCTCGGTGCAGGCGGGTCAAATGCGTTTGTGCAACTTCTCTTTGCAGAACCCGAGCGCGCAGACCATGACCATCGCGACTTTCAAAGTAACCGGCACGGGTTTTCAGATATCCACGGGTCCGCAGGCGCCGTTCACGATCCCGGCCGGCGGCGCGATCGCATTCGTTGTGAACTTCACGCCCAGTGCGGCGGGTACTTACACCGGGTCGCTGGCCATCGAAACTCGTACCTACGCGTTGAAGGGTACCGCGTTCAACACCCCACTGCCGACACCTCTGCTCGAATTCGACGCGGGAGCGATCCAAAGCGCGCAACAACGTCGTCTGACCATGCGCCTCCCCAGCGCGGCGTCCTCCTCCGCATCGGGCAACGTCAATTTGGCGTTCCTGCCCGACACGGCGCTGGTGACAGACGACCCCGCGATTGTGTTTCTAGCCACCGGAACGCGCTCGCTGCCGTTTTCGGTCACGCAAGGCAGCACGCTCATTTCGATCAGCGGACAGACGTCGGCCATGTTCCAAACGGGTACCACGTCGGGCCGCATCCGCTTCACGCTTTCGGGAGTCGCAACCGTGGGCGACCCCACCACGCTCCTCACGGTTCCGGCATCCACGGTTTCCATCGACTCCGCAATCGCCACGCGGCGGTCGGGGGCGCTGGATATCCAGGTGACCGGGTTCGACAACACCTACTCGGCCGGTGTGATGACGTTTACGTTCTCCGATATTTCCGGTCAGTCGCTGGCCGCAGGCGCAATTCGCGCCGACTTCACGCAGGATTTTCGAACGTTTTTCACCAAGACCCAAGCCGGCAGCGCGTTCCAGGTTCGGGTGAGTTTTCCGGTTACGGGCGATACATCTGGAATCGGCAGCGTGGACGTCCAGTTGAACAATTCCGCCGGGACGAAATCCCAGCATCTGGTTTTTCAATAGACTCAAGGGGTGACCACGCGTGTAGCGCTTTCCATCGCGGGCTCAGATCCCAGCGGTGGGGCGGGCCTGCAGGCCGACCTCAAAACCTTCCATGGCCTGGGCGTGTATGGTGAAGCCGTCGTTACTCTGATCACGGTCCAGAATACGCGAGGAGTGACGCGCGTGGAAGTAATGGCCCCGGATCTGGTTCTGGAGCAGATCCACGCGGTCTGCTGCGACATCCCGCCGCACGCCGCCAAGATCGGAGCGTTGGGAAACAGCGCCGTGGTTGAGGCTGTGGCCGCCGCGGCGCAACGCTTTACGTTTCCGCTGGTGATCGATCCCGTGATGATCAGCAAGCACGGCGCGCAGTTAATGGATGAGGATGCTCAGCGTGCGCTGGCGACACACCTCATCCCGCGGGCGTTTCTGCTGACACCGAATCTGGAGGAAGCAACGGTGTTGGCGGGATTTCCTGTGACCGATATCGGGTCCATGAGAAAAGCGGCTGAAAAGCTCGTATCGCTGGGCGCGAAGAACGTCCTGGTTAAGGGAGGGCATCTCCAAGGCGATGCCGTGGACGTGCTGTTCGAACCGGAACACGGCTTCCGCGAGTTTTCGAGCCCGCGAATCGCGACCCAGCACACCCACGGAACCGGTTGCACATACTCCGCCGCTATCGCCGCCGAATTGGCCAAGGGTTCCACGCTGCGCGAGGCCGTCGGCAATGCGAAGAAATTCATCACGGAGGCAATCCGCACGGCGCCGGGGTTGGGCTCCGGAACCGGACCTCTAAATCACCACGCGTAAATCATCACGGCTGAGAGTACGGTGCCGGTCGAGGCACTCTACTAAAGGAATGGTGTTTTCCGATGTCGACCGCGTTGTCCTGGCGATTCTAGCGCCGCTCGCAATGGCAATCTTGATCAGCGGCCTGGACGATCTGGTGGTGGATCTCGCATGGGCCTGGACCTGGCTGAAATCCGCGCTGCGCCCCGCCGCCAGCGTGTTCCCGCCTGGTCCGCGCCAGTTGGAAAATGCCCCACGGCAGCGGATCGCCATCTTTGTGCCCTTGTGGCATGAGCACCAGGTGGTCGGGCGGATGCTCGAACATAACCTGGCGGCGATTCGTTACCCCGACTATCATTTCTTCGCCGGCTGCTATCCCAACGACGTCCAAACGCAGGAGGCCGTTCAGGCCGTTGCCGAGCGCTTTCCGCAAGTCCATTTGGCGGTGTGCCCGCATCCCGGCCCGACTTCCAAAGCAGATTGCCTGAATTGGATTTATCAGCACCTGCTGCTGCTCGAAGAACGCAGCGGCGAGGTTTTCGACATCGTGGTGATCCACGATGCCGAGGATCTGGTCCATCCGGAAGAGCTGCGCTGGATCAACTACTACGCCGCTCGCTACGATTTCGTGCAGACGCCGGTGCTGGCGCTGGCGACTCCGCTGCGCAAGCTGACGCACGGCGTCTATTGCGACGAGTTCGCGGAGAATCATTCGCGGGATATGACCGTTCGCGCGGTATTGGGCGGTTTTGTGCCGAGCTGCGGCGTGGGCACGGGCTATCGCCGCGACGCCCTGGAGCGGCTGGCGCACGCATCGTCCAATCGTCTGTTCGAGCCGGAGGCGCTCACCGAGGATTACGAAAACGGCTTGCGGCTATTTCGCTTGGGATGCTCACAGGCGTTCGTGCCCATTTCCAAAAGCTCGAATGGCGGAAGCGACTTCGTGGTGACGCGCGAGTTTTTCCCGGCCAGCTGGAACGCCGCGCTAAGGCAGCGTACGCGCTGGGTCACGGGTATCGCTCTGCAGGGCTGGCAGAGATTTGGCTGGTCGGGCAAACCGGGAGAAGTGTATTGGCTATGGCGGGATCGCAAGGGATTGATCGCGAATCCCCTAAGCCTGGCGGCCAATCTCGTATTCATATACGGAGCGGCTACCGCCATGTGGATGCGTGTATCGCCGTGGCAAGCCCGCCTCGCTATGGCCACACTGGCGCTGCAGATCGTCCGTATCGGCGTGCGAATGCTGTGCGTCGGACGCATCTATGGATTGGTGTTTGCACTAGGAGTCCCAGCGCGTGCCGTGTACGCCAATGCACTCAATACCGCCGCGACGGTTCAGGCCGTCGCGCGATACACCTGGGCTCGCGTGCGCGGGCAGCCGCTCAAATGGCTCAAAACCGAACACGCCTATCCGGCGCGTGCGGCACTGCTGGCGCAAAAGCGCAAGCTGGGCGAGATCCTGGTGAGTACCGGGGCGGTGCCCGCGGCGGAGCTGGCCACGGCGCTCGCCGAACGAACGCCAGGAATGCGACTGGGCGAGTACTTGGTTGACTCGCACAGGCTGGCGATAGAGGAGCTGTATCAGGCGCTGAGCTTTCAGCAGGGTCTTCCCCTTGTGCAGATTGAACCGGAGACGGTGCCATGGCCGGTGGCGCATGCGTTGCCGGAGCATGCCGTTCGCCAGTGGCAAGTGCTTCCCTTCCGCGTCGCGGAGCAGAATCTGTTTGTCGCCTCTCCCGAAGCTCCAGGGCCGGAAATGACGCGGGCGCTCAAAGCCTTCACTTCGCTCGAAATCCGTTTCCACCTGGTAACGCCGGCCGAGTTCGAACGACTTTCCAAAGCGTTAATCTAAATTATGGGTCGATTTTTACGCATTGCGGTCGCGATATTCCTCTGTTGCATCGCGGTTCCGTCGCAGCAGCGGCCTCCCTCAAATACGACGCGTCCCATCGACCTGATCTGGAGCGCACGCTACGTAGTCACCGAGGACGCGCAGCGCCGCGTGATCGAAAATGGCGCCGTCGCCGTTCAGGGCGATCGTATTGTGGACGTGGGATCGCGCGCCGAAATCGACGCGAAATATTTCCCTACGAACCGTATTGACCAGCCCAGTGCGATCCTTGCGCCGGGCCTGATCAACACTCATACCCACGCGGCGATGTCGCTGTTCCGCGGCGTGGCGGACGATTTGAAGCTCCAGGATTGGCTCGAGAAATACATTTTCCCGGCGGAGGCCAAGAACGTGGACCGCGAGTTCGTGCGCTGGGGGACGCGGTTGGGGCTGCTCGAAATGGCGCTTTCCGGCACCACTACGTTTGCCGATATGTACTACTTCGAGGAGACGGTCGCCGAAGAAACCAAGAAGGCCGGCATGCGAGGAGTACTGGGGCAGACCGTGATCGGCTTCCCTGCCCCGGATTACAAGACTCCCGAAGCGGCGCTGGCGGGAGCGGAAACCTTCATCAAAGCCTATGCCGACGATGCGTTGATTGTGCCGGCAGTGGCCCCGCACGCCATCTACACGACGTCGGACGAGACGCTGCAAGCCGGGCGAACGCTGGCGGATCGTTATGGCAAGCCGTTGATCATCCATCTGGCCGAGACCAAGACGGAGTTCGACGAATCGATGCAGAAGCGCAAGAAATCGCCTACGAAGGCGCTGTCCGATCTGGGCGTGCTGCAAGGCTGGACGCTCGTCGCGCACGCGGTGTGGCTCGACCCGGCGGATTTCGGTCTCCTGCGCGCGGCCGGAACCGGGATCTCGCACTGCCCGTCGAGCAACATGAAGCTCGCCAGTGGCATCGCACCGGTGCTCAAGATGCTGCAAGCCGGCATTTCCGTGGGCTTGGGGACGGACGGAGTAGCAGGGTCCAACAATGACGTGGATATGTTCGAAGAGATGGACCTGGCGGCCAAGCTGCAAAAGGTCACCTCTGGCGATCCGACGGCGCTGCCTGCCGATCAGGCTTTCGCGATGGCGACGATTCTCGGCGCACAGGCTCTAAGAATGGGCGATCAAATAGGTTCTCTGGAAGCTGGGAAGCGGGCGGATATCATCAGCATCAGACTGGACGCGCCCAACGCAGCGCCGCTGTACAACGTGTATTCGCAACTGGTTTACTCGCTGAAGGCGTCGGATGTGGGAGACGTGATGGTCAACGGGCGGATCATCGTGAGGAACCGTCACATGCTGACCGTCGACGACAAGGCCGTGCTCGCGAAGGCGGAAGAGTATCGGGCGAAGGTTTCAAAATCTCTGGCTCGGAATTAGCCGCGTTTTTTGGGTGAGCCCCAGCCTCCGCCGCCGGGGGTTTCGATTCGTAAAACATCGCCGGCCCGGGCCTCGAAGCGCGTTTTCGCCGGCAGCTTCTGAGATCGCCCCCGACGCACAAGAGTGTTGCGTCCCGGCTTGCCGGATTCTCCGCCGGCGAGTCCCCAGGGACCGCGCTCCCGACGGTCGGAAAGCAGCGTGACCTCGGCGGGAACCAGGAATTCGAATTCGCGCACGATTCCGTCGCCGCCGCGATGCGCGCCCGCTCCGCCCGATCCACGACGCACGCGATAGCCGGCGATGCGCAGCGGAAACTGGTGCTCGAAGGCTTCGATGGGAGTGTTCCAACTGTTGGTCATGTGCGTGTGGATCGCGCTCGCGCCATCGGCGTGCGCGGAGGCTCCCATGCCGCCCGCGATGGTCTCGTAGTACGCAAACCCGCGTCCACCGAAGCTTAGATTGTTCATGGTGCCGCTGCTTGCCGCCGGGATGCGGTCCGGAGCAGCCTTGGCCAGGGCGCCCAGCAAAACGTCGGTGATACGCTGCGAGGTTTCGACATTACCCGCGGCCATCGCGGCGGGAGCCAGCGCGTTGACCACCGAACCTTCGGGAGCGATCACGCGAATGGGCCGTAGAATGCCCGCGGTGAACGGGACATCATCCTCGATCAGGCAGCGGAAGATGTACATGGTCGCGGCTAGCGTCACGGCAAAGTTTGCGTTGACAGATCCCTGGACCTGCGGCGCGGAGCCCGTGAAATCGACCACCGCGCGGCCTTTCGCGACGGTGACCGCGACCCGAATTCGCACCGGCTCCGCGGTAATGCCGTCGTTATCCAGAAAATCCTCAAAACGATACACACCGCCCGGAAGCTTGCGAATCGCGGCCTGCATCATGCGTGCGCTATAGTCCTGGATCTCACGCATGTTGCGAACGACGCGCGCTTCGCCCTGCTTCACGACTAATTCCCGCAGCCGCATTTCGCCGCGATGGATGGCTGCGAGCTGCGCCATCAAATCGCCCTCGCGCTCGACGGGAGTGCGGACATTGGCCAACAGCAGATCAAGTAGAGGGCGGTCGATCTTGCCCCGCCGCCGGATCAGCACCGGTGGAATACGGATGCCCTCCTGAAAGATTTCGCGCGCTAGAGGCATGGATCCGGGGCTCATCCCGCCAACATCCGCATGATGCGCGCGATTGGCGAGATAGAACGCCGGCCGGCGACCATGAATAAAGACGGGCGCGACCGCGGTGATGTCCGGCAAATGCGTTCCGCCGCGAAATGGATCGTTGACCAGCGCCACATCGCCCGGCTGCAAATCGAACGCGTCCATGGCGGCGCGCACCGATAGCGGCATGGCGCCCAGATGCACCGGCATGTGATCGCCCATGGCGACGGTCTCGCCGCGTGCGTCGTAGACCGCGCAGGAATAATCGCGGCGCTCTTTGATGTTGGCGGAGAAAGACGTCTTGCGCAGCACCACGCCCATTTCTTCGGCGATCGAAACCAGCAGGTGCCGGAATAGCTCCAATTCAATCCCGCTCGCGTTTGTCACTTGCACACCCCGGCACGGACGGGGAAGCTCGCAACTACGTCCCACGATCCTCGTGCATTGCGGCGCTCGATGCGATTGGTCTTGCTCGCAGCGTCGGTTCGAACTCGCCATGTCGCGCTGTCTTTGGCGGGAGCTTTCGCCAGTTTGGGATTTTTGGGGGCGGCTTGCGTGATAGCCCAGGTGTCGCCCCCATTCGTGGTTTCGTAGATCTCGAACACTGACGTGGAGCCTTGGGACCGCTCGAAAATCAGTTGGCCAGATTTCGCCGAATCGAACCAGAACTGCTGGATAGAACCGTAGCGCGTTTCGGGAAACAGGGGCCGGCGGCGCCAGGTTTTTCCGCCGTCGGCAGTGACCAGGAAGAATGGATCGCGCGCCAGCGGTTCCACGATGACGCCGCTAGCCCAGCCATGCTGGAAGTCGGGGAACTGGACCTGGTCCAACGCGGCGGCTTCGATGCGCGGATTCGGCTCCGTCCAGGTTTTGCCGCCATCGCCACTCGCCAACAGGACGCCATAGAGCGTGGTCGTCACCGTGTGCAGGTTTCCCACGGCGAAGATGGTGGAACCCACACCTTCCGCCGACACCAGTTCCAGAAACACGTCGCACGGCTCGTCTTCGGAACAGGTTAACCCGAATCGTTCGACATCGGCGGCCGTGCAGGCGTAGTCGATACGCGTGGTGTCCTGGGCGGCCAAGTCAACTCGAAGCGCCAGCAGCGGGAGTAACAGCAGACAGAGCCGGGGGCGCACCGCCTCCATTGTATCCGCCGGACGGGACTACAATAAATCTAGTGTCGATGCCGATCATCGCCGCGGGCCTGGCCGAATTGCGCCACGGCTGCTTTTCCTTCTATCCAGCCATAGTCGGCGTACAACACAACGAGTGGATCCTGCGGCGCGCCACCTGGACCGAGATCCTGGTCGCGAACGCGAAAACTTCGGAAGAAATCTGCATTCCGCGCCGCTTCGTAGGCGAGGTTTCCTCCATTGAAGCGCCCTACCGGATTGTCGGGCTGGTGAAAGAGCTCGAATACCGCGAGGGTGTGGTCCTTCCGCATCGCCGCAGCGTGATCGAAATGCCGCGGGCGGTGAATGATTTCAGCCGAGCGAGCCTGCGGCCCGCGTTTTATCCACGGCCGGCGGGAGTGGTCGCGATCCGGGCCGAACTGGACAGCGAATCGCGAGTCTGGCGGGTGCTGCGCGGATCGGTCGCGGCTGGATTCCTCGTGTGCCTC
>Ga0157375_10001597_pt1 | contig 19470 bp, 20 predicted proteins | sample M35metaG_FD_115311 | JGI IMG/M metagenome (GOLD analysis project Ga0157375, IMG submission 115311) | Miscanthus rhizosphere microbial communities from Kellogg Biological Station, Michigan, USA - M3-5 metaG | ecosystem: Host-associated > Plants > Roots > Rhizosphere > Soil | place: USA: Michigan... | reverse complement strand
TGACTACCGTTGAGACCAGCAAAGCGAACGAAAGTTCCATTGGCCGACGTCGACACTGCCCGAGGTCGGTAATCTGCGTCATCGCAGGTCTGACGATGCTGCACATACTGGCCGTCCAGATTGTCGCTCAGAATCTAGTAAGCGGTCCACCCGCACCGCTGCTTACCGGACTTGACCCGATCATGCTTGCCTTGATGGCAAAGTGGCACATACCGGGCGGCGCTCTCGCGATTACTAAAGACGGGCGCTTGGTATTCGCTCATGGATACAGCACAGGCGCGGAGGCAGTGCAGCCGGATTCGCTTTTCCGGATCGCCAGCATCACTAAGCCGTTTACCGCGGCTGCGATTCTCAAGTTGATAGAGCAAGGCAAGCTAACCCTCACCACACCCGCGTTCAGCCTCCTAAGCGATCTGACGCCGCCGCCGGGAGCAGTCGTAGATTCACGAATCTCCCAGATTACGATCCAGAATCTTTTGGAACACAAAGGCGGCTGGGACCGGGATATTGCCGGTGACCCGCCATTCCTCTACCCGGTTACGGCCGCAACAACCTTCGGTGTTCCTCCCCCGGCCACTCCGGATGTGCTCATCCGCTACATGAAGGGCAAGCCGCTACAGTACGATCCCGGCACAACCTACGCATACTCCAATTTTGGCTACATTGTTCTCGGATCGATCATCGAGCATGTTAGTGGACAGAGCTATGCCGATTTTGTTCGCAACTATATCCTAACTCCCGCTGGTATCCAGCGAATGCATCCTGGCGCGTCACTGCCCGCGGGAAGGCTCGCCGATGAAGTGACGTACTATAACTATCCTGGCGCCCCGCTTGCTTCGTCAATCTTCCCGCCCGTTGGCAGTCAGGTGCCCTCCCCGTATGGCGGCTTTTCCGTCGAATTGATGTTGGCCAACGGTGGATGGATTGCCTCCACCATGGATCTGCTGCGATATGCCGACAATATTAACGGTCAATTAGGCCCGGCAATCCTCCAGTCGCCTCCTTCGGGATTCGTAGGATATGTTCCGCCTGTAGGTAAAGGATGGGGCTGGGTTTTTGACGGAAGCCTGCCCGGGACCAGCACCATCCTCCACCTAGATACGGGATTCAAAATCAACGGCAAGGTTACCTATGCGGTACTCTTCAATTCACGTCAGGCGGGCAGTCCGTCGCCAGACGTCATTGCTGACGCCGACAGTCAACTTTTGCAGGCCCTACAAGGCATTCAGAACTGGCCTTCTGGTGATCTGTTCTCAATTTACAGCGGGACCAACTCGGCGTGCGATTTTGCTCTTTCCGGCACGAGCACGGCCGCAAGTGAAAACGGTGGGAACGGCACAGTAGCAATTACTGCACAAAACTATTGCTCCTGGATGGCTACCAGCAGCGTGCCGTGGCTGACGATAAAATCTGGGCAATCCGGCGTCGGTAGCGGTACGGTGGCTTACAATGCGTCGCCAAACCTTACCGGCACCGCCCGCTCCGGAATCCTCTCCATTGGCGGCCTCAGTTACACCGTGCAGCAATCGGGAGGCTTGGCCAATGTTGGCTCGATAGCTCAAATCGCCTCGGAAGGAACCTGGAAGACGACCTTTGATTTCCTAAACCTGGGTTCCTCTCCGGCTCAGATGGAAGTAACGTTCTCCGATGACGTGGGGAACCCGTTGTCCTTGCCATTGGCGTTTCCTCAAGTGCTTACAGGCCCTGTCGTCGCTTCGACGCTCGACCGCACGCTCAACCCTAATGCGCAGATTGTGATGGAAAGCACAGGACCCGACAACGCTGCAACGCTGGTCGGCTCGGGGCAACTGCTCAGCAACGGCAACGTGACGGGGTTTGGAATCTTCTCTAATCAGAAAACTAACTGGAATGCGGTGGTGCCGCTGGAAACGCGGAATGCGGGCCGGTATCTTCTGGCTTTCGATAATACCGGAACACTCACCACGGGCGTCGCAGTCGCCAGCCTTACCGCGCAAGCGATCAACGTGCCGGTTATCATCCGGGACGATGCGGGCGCGCTGATCGGAAATCCGACGATTCCATTGAGCGCACTGGGGCACACGTCGTTCATGTTGAATGATCCTCAGTTGGGATTTCAGGTGACCAATGGCAAGCGCGGAACAATCGAGTTCGATGCACCCCCCGGGGCGCAAGTCAGCGTGCTTGGCCTGCGTGCGAATGGCCCGGCTTTGACGACGTTGCCCGTGCTCGCCAATGTCGGCACCTCCGGTGGCTCCATCACGCACGTGGCTTATCACAACGGCTGGACTAGCGCGTTCTACCTGGTCAACAGCGGTAATGCATCGGCGCAATTCACGCTAAGCTTCTTCGACGAGAATGGAATCGCGCTCGCAGTGCCGCTGTTGCTGCCGCAAGCGGGTACGAGCACGACAACATCGACCCTCACCAGAACGCTGGCCGCAGGGGCGATGTTGGTGGTGAACACTCAGGCTCAGGACGCACAGTCGCTGGTGATCGGCTCAGCCCAGTTGACGACCACAGGCAACATCAGCGGGTTTGAAGTCTTCCGCTGGATCACCTTTGGCCAGGAAGCCTCGGTGCCATTAGAAACGCGCGCTCCGAACAGCTTTGTGCTTGTATTCGACGATACGAACGGCCTGACTACTGGCGTGGCCCTGGCGAGCGCATCGGGATTGCCGGCCAATATCACTGCGACGTTTCGTGATGATAGCGGGACGCAGCTTGGAACTCCGGCAACGATCAGCCTCGTAGCAAACGGCCACACCTCGTTCCTGCTGCCGGACCGCTACCCGTCGGCAGCAGGCAAACGTGGAATGGTCGAGTTCACAGTGCCGAAGGGAACCAACATTAGTGTGATCGGCTTTCGCGCCAAGTCTGACGGTACTCTGACGACCATACCGGTGCTTGCCAAATAGGGGCGAGCCCGCCCACTATTTATGGGCGTGAGAATGGCCTGGAACAGTCCAAGTCACTCCGTCATAGTGATACGTGATGGCCAGCCCAAGCCACCACAGAATCTCTTCCGTCTCTTGCTCGAACTCACTACCCACATGCGGGTCAAATATATCCACCTGAAGATATGAGTTGGTCTTCAGATGGCCATGCCGGTCAATGTTGGCCGACGCTGGAATTCCGTAGCGTATCCGTGCTTGTTCAGCCTCTAACTCTTCAGCCCGTGTTTTGGGTAACGGCTCTAGGCCCTCCGGAGAGCTTTGCGTGGCCATAAGCGCGAAGCCGACAACCTCACCTGCGATTGAGGCCACTCGCAAGTACCCACGGGCGGCATTGAATCCTTGGCTTGTCTTGGCGACTCGACCAATTATGACTTCATCGACGCTTTCACTCGGAATCCCTCTTGCGAGCAGCCTGGCCTTCTGTTGCTTATACGTGGGGCCGATGGTGTTGCCATACTTACGCTTGTTCCGAATCTCATTCAGACGCCGAAAGAGCCAGGGGCCTTGGGCGCGTATCGAAATCTTGAGCTGGTTTCGACTGTGGACGACAAATTCGGCCGCCTCCTGAACAGGCCGACCGGCAGCCACCATGGCGTTCGCGCTATCCAAAATCGACTGGGCACCGCGATTGTAGAGTCCGCGGAGAAACGCAGCCTTCGTTGCGTAATCGCCCAGCTTAAGGCCGCCGATCTGAACTATCTGGCCAGAGCCTGGCTTCCTGTGAGACGCCGACACTTACTTTGTGTATGACCCTTTACAGTGTGAGTAGACATTCCCTCCCTCGGACCTCAACGCCAAAAACAGATGATTATAGAACAAGGTGCAACTGAAGGCCACTCGCGGAAAGCAATATTGACGGGTGCGCGACTCGATCTCTCGCTTGATTGAACGGCTGCCGCTCTTATAAGGTGGAGCTGGAGGCCTTCCTGGAAGTCCACCTGATCGACGGCACCTACGAGTTGTTCCGTCACTACTACGCCTTACCGTCCGCGCGGGATCAGGACGGTCACGAGATCGCAGCGGTGCGAGGCGTCCTCGCGTCGGTATTGGGCATGATCCAGGGCGGTGCAACGCACGTTGCGGTTGCCACCGATCACGTGATCGAGTCGTTCCGCAATGAACTGTGGCCAGGATACAAGACCAGCGCGGGTATCGAACCAGAATTATTGGCACAGTTCTCGCTACTCGAAGAGGCCCTGTCGACGGCCGGCATCGTCGTCTGGCCGATGATCGAGTTCGAGGCGGACGATGCGCTTGCTGCCGGGGCGATGGCGGCGGCCCGTGATCCGCGTGTCGAGCGCGTAATCATTTGCACCCCGGACAAGGACCTTGCCCAATCCGTCTGCGGCAATCGAATCGTCCAGCTAAACCGGAGGACGCGGGTCACCTACGACGAAGCCGGCGTGCTCCAGAAGTTCGGAGTCTCGCCGGGTTCGATCCCCGACTACCTCGCCTTGGTGGGCGATGCGGCTGACGGCTATCCGGGGCTACCAGGGTGGGGTGCGAAATCGTCGGCCGCGGTTCTCGCCAGGTTTGGTCATCTCGAATGCATCCCCATGAATTGGAGCGAATGGCATGTGAATGCCGCCAACGCCAGCGCCCTCGCAAAGACACTTTCATTGGAGAACGACAGAGCGCTGCTGTTTCGAACGCTGGCTACGCTCCGGACCGACCTCGACCTCTTCGAGGACGTCGACCAACTGCGCTGGGACGGTCCCAAACCAAGCTTCGAGGCGATGGGAGCCCGATTTGACGCAGCAGTCACCGCAACCCGGCGCAAACGGCCCGATCGGCCACATTGACGACAGTACCCTCACCACCACCCTGGCTTGGGTCGGGTCAAGGTCGAGACTAGGCTAGATCCACTTCCTCTGCTTGCAGACCTTTTGGTCCTTGTTTCACAACAAATGACACCCGCGCGCCCTCATCCAAGGAGCGATATCCGCTTGCTTGAATCGCGGAAAAATGCACGAACACATCCTCCCCGCTCTCGCGTTGTATGAATCCAAACCCCTTAGCGGCGTTGAACCACTTCACTGTACCCGTTTCTTTCATTAGTCCTCCTGCCCTTTAGTTGAGGGCGAAATATCGATTGAGAATGACAGCTAAATCACGGTAACGTCTGAGCGAGCTCAGAGACATGCAGGTCTTCTAGATCGTTTAAAGCTACCACAGCGTAGCCGGCTTTGCCGGTTTTTCTTTGCTCCATCCGAGCGTTTGCGTCTCAACAGCGACGGTCGCCGCTGTCGCCTGCAAGGCGTATACTGAGCACACGCATGGAGGGAAGATGAACTATCGATACCTCGGTTTCGGAGTTGGAATCACGCTTCTTTCAATGGTGCAGGGCCAAGTCGCACCACGGTCGGATTTGGCGGCCACCAAGTCCGTCAGGCCGGCCTGGACAGCGCCCAGAACCGCCGACGGGCAGCCGGATCTTCAGGGCGTTTGGGCCAACAACATCGCCACTCCACTGGAGCGGCCGAAGGAATTGGAGGGGCGTTCGTTATTGACGGATCAGGAAGTAGGTGCGCTTAAGAAGAAGGCGCATGAACTCTTCGGCGGTGGCAATTCAGACGCGGCATTCGGCGATACCGTCTACAGAAGTGTGTTGGCGAATGTGACGGGAGCAACATCCGGTTTCAAAAGTGTCGACGGCGAGACGGGCGACTACAGCTCGGTATGGACGGTCGAGCGAGAATGGGAAAATCGAACCTCCCTCATCACCGACCCGGCGGATGGGCGGATGCCCGCGATGACACCCGAGGCGCAAAAGAGACGCGCTGCCGCTGCAGCAGCCAGGGCGCGGCGACCCGAAGGCCCCGAGGATCGAGCCTTGCAAGAACGTTGTATTACGTACGGCTCGCCGCAGCTGACCGCGGGCTACCAAAGTTATTCCCGGATTGTCCAGACATCTAATGCGGTGGCCATCGAGACGGAGATGATTCACGACGTCCGGATCATTCCACTCGATGGACGTCCGCATCTCTCCTCTACGGTCCATCTCTGGCTGGGGGATTCGCGCGGCCACTGGGAAGGCAATACGCTCGTCGTCGATACCACCAACTACAAACCTGAAAGCTTCATGTCCGTGTCGAGCGAAAAGCTTCATGTGATTGAGCGCTTCACCCGTACTGGCCCGGAGAGCCTGAAATACGAAATCACCATCAGTGACCCGGGGACCTGGACGAAACCATGGAGCCTGATGATCCCCTTGCAGCACTCGCCGGATCAGATCTACGAGTACGCCTGCCAAGAGGGCAATATCGGCCTGACGGGCATACTCGGGGGAGCCCGTGCCGAGGAGCGGGCGGCCGCCGGTGCTGAAAGGCGAGGATCGAAATAAAGTCCAGAGTCCTTGGCCGCACGTAGAACAGCGGCTCAGCGAAGCAGACGCAGCTCTTCCCTCTCTAGAAGCCTGTTGAAGTATGGTGGGCGCGGCAGGACTCGAACCTGCGACCTCCTGCGTGTGAAGCAGGCGCTCTAACCAACTGAGCTACGCGCCCGGCGTTGCGCCAACTTTCCATTGTAATCCACGAGGTCTCGACACGGGGAAGCCAAACCGCCTCAGCCTATAATGGGTCCATGTCGAAAACGACGTCGAACCCGCCCCCAACCTTCGAGGCGGGTCTGCAGGAGCTGGAAAGCATCGTTAAGGAAATGGAAACCGGCGAGCTGCCTTTGGAACGCGCTATCGCGCTCTTCGAGCAGGGCATGAAGCTCAGCGACGCCTGCCGCAAGCAACTGGAAGAAGCGGAAACGCGCGTGGAAATCCTGACCCGCCGCGCGGGCGAAATCCAGGCCCAGCCCTTCAAGAATAACGAAAAAGCATGACGCTTCCCGAATACCTCGCACACCAGCAGAAGCGCGTGGATGCGGCGCTCGACCGCTGGGTCCCGGCGGAATCCGAGGACCCGAGCATCATCCATCGCGCCATGCGCTACAGCCTGTTCGCCGGCGGGAAGCGCATTCGTCCGCTGCTAGCCATGGCGGCCGCCGAAGCTGTATCTGACGGTCCCGATGGCATCGAAGACGCAGCCTGCGCGCTGGAACTGATCCACACTTATTCCTTGATTCACGACGACCTCCCTGCCCTGGATAATGACGATCTCCGTCGCGGCCGGCCCACGTGTCACAAAGTCTTCGGCGACGCGATGGCGATCCTGGCAGGCGACGCGCTTCTTACTTTGGCCTTCGAGGCTTTGTCGAAATTGCCTGAGGTCGATGCGGAGCGGCGTGTTCGACTGATTACCGAGCTCGCGACCGCATCCGGCACGGTGGGCGGTATGATCGGCGGACAGGTCAACGATCTGGAAGGCGAAGGTAAAGAACCCACGGCGGAGCTGCTCGAATCGATTCATCACGCCAAGACCGGGGCGCTGCTGCGCGCTAGCGTCCGCATGGGCGCCATCTTTGCCGGCGCGGACGATACGCAGCTCGCTGCCTTAACCTGTTTCGGCGAAGATATCGGCCTGGCGTTCCAGATCGTCGACGATGTGCTCGACGTGGAACAGCCATCCGAGGCGCTGGGGAAAACCGCCGGCAAAGACGCCCAGCAGAGAAAGATCACCTTTCCCGCGGTTTACGGTCTGGAGCGTTCGCGCGCCATGGCTGAACAGGAACGTCTGGCCGCGCACTCGGCGTTGCGCGCCTTCGGCAACCGGGCTGAACGACTGTTGCAGCTAGCCGACCTGGTGGTCCAGCGGACTGCATGAAGGCTTCCACCAAGGTACGTGTGGACCAGTTGCTGGTCGAGCGCGGCCTGGCCGATTCCCGCGAAAAAGCTCGAGCGCTGATCATTGCAGGCGATGTTCTCATCGATGGACAAAAGAGCGACAAGCCCGGACGATCGGTTGCGAGCGACAGCCAGGTGAGCGTCACCGCGCGCCTTCCGTTTGTCAGCCGGGGCGGCGTTAAACTGGCTGCTGCACTGGATCATTACTCTATCGATGTCGCCGGCCAGATTTGCATCGACGTCGGCAGCTCTACGGGCGGCTTCACCGATTGTCTGCTTCAGCGCGGCGCGGCGCGCGTGTGGGCCATCGACGTCGGCCACGGCCAGCTTGATTGGAAGCTTCGCAACGATCCGCGTGTAATCGTTCGTGAAGGAATCAACGCACGCTACCTCGCTGCGGAAGATATCCCCGAGAAATTCGACCTCGCCGTGTGCGATGCCAGCTTCATTTCGGCGACCCTCCTTATCCCCTCTATAGTTCCACTGTTAACGGAACATGGACAGATGATCATCCTGGTCAAGCCGCAATTCGAGGTCGGCAAAGGCGAGGTCGGCAAAGGCGGCATTGTGCGCGATCCCGCCCAGCATCGCGCGGCCTGCGATCGCGTGCAGGCGCGCGCCGAGGCCCTGGGATTCCGAACGTCTATTATCGAGAGCCCCATCACCGGGGCCGAAGGGAACCGGGAGTTCCTCCTTTATGCCCAGGGCTCTTTATGAAAAGTCCAGCCGCTAACCCACGCGTTAAATCCGTCGGCCTCATCGCCAAGCCGCGTAGCGACCGAGGCGCGACCCTAGTGCCGGAGTTGATCGCGTGGCTCGAAGCGCGCGGCATCACCGTCTATCTTGACGAGGGAGCCGCGGGATACGCTGGACGCTCCCCTGCCCTCTCGCGCGATCAGGTGGCGGCCGAGTCGCAGCTATTGGTGGTGTTAGGCGGAGACGGGACGCTCCTCTCGGCGGCGCGCGCCTCACTGGTCCACGATGGAGAACGCGATCTCCCGCTGTTCGCCGTGAACCTGGGCGGCCTCGGCTTCCTCACCGCCATTAAGATCGACGAGCTGTATCCGCAGCTCGAACGCGCCCTGAGTGGCGATTTTCGCGTCGTCCGCCGCCGCATGCTTCACGTCGAGCTGTGGAGAGGCGAGCGGCGCGTTACCTCCCACGAAGCCTTGAACGACGTGGTGCTGACGAAAGCGGAAATCGCCCGCATGATCGACCTGGAGGTTCAGGTCGACAACCACTTCGTGTGCGTATATAAGGCCGACGGCTTGATCGTTGCGACACCCACAGGTTCTACCGCCTACTCACTTTCGGCCGGCGGACCCATCATGTTCCCTTCGGTGGCCGCCACCGCCATCACGCCGATCTGTCCGCACACACTCACCAATCGTCCGGTCATCGTGCCCGATGAGAGCGAGATCCAGGTGATCGTGCTCTACAATTCGCCGACCTACATGACTATCGACGGCCAGGTGGGCGAGATCCTCGAATCCGGCGACCGTATTGTCTGCCGCCGGTCGGAGCACTGCATCAGCCTGGTACGCCCGCCCGACATGATGTTCTTCGACGTGTTGCGAGAAAAACTGAAGTGGGGTGAAAGGTGAAAGGTGACCGGTGAAGAGACCGTCGCTCACCGTCTGGATCCTGATCGCGCTAGTCGCCGGTATCGCCTTCGGTGCGATGTTCCCGGGACCCGCGAAAGAGCTCGGCCTGCTCGGGACCATCTTCCTCCGCTTGATCAAGTCGATCATCGCTCCGCTCATCTTTGCGACGCTGGTGGTCGGAATCGCCGGAGCCGGCAGCATCAAGACCATGGGCCGGATCGGCGGTAAGGCGATCCTGTACTTCGAGATCGTCACCACGCTGGCTCTGGTGATTGGGCTAGGCGCGGCGAATCTGGTTCAACCGGGTGTTGGAGTCGCGCTGACGCCCGGCGCGAATCCGGGAATCGCTACCGCCGGGACCGGGCTGCAGCAAACTATCGAGCACACGTTTCCGACCAGCATTATTGACGCCATGGCGCGCGGCGAGGTGCTCCAGATCGTGATGTTTTCGTTTATCTTCGGAACGGCCTGCGCTGCCATACCCGCAAAATCGCGAGCCGTAGTCGACTTCTGCCAGGCCCTTTCCGACGTGATGTTCCGCTACACCAACTATGTGATGCTGTTCGCCCCGCTGGGAGTATTCGGAGCCATGGCGGCCACTATCGGCGACAAAGGCCTGGGAGTCTTACTGAATCTCGGCAAGCTTGTGCTGACGCTGTACGCGACGCAGATGTTTTTCATCGTGGTGGTGCTGGGCACGGTCACCGCGATCGCCCGGATCCCTTTGCGCCGCTTCATCCGCTGGGTACGCGAGCCGTTTCTGATCGCTTACTCGACAGCCTCGAGCGAAGCTGCCCTGCCCCTGGCGCTCGAAAACATGCAGAGCTTCGGCGTGCCGAAACACATCGCGGCATTTGTGCTCCCGACCGGCTATAGCTTCAATCTGGATGGCTCGACGCTATATCTTTCCCTGGCGTCCATGTTTGTAGCGCAGGCTGCGGGAATTCATCTTTCGTTGGGAACGCAGATTACCATGATGCTGACGCTGATGCTGACCAGCAAGGGGGTCGCAGCCGTTCCGCGCGCGTCGCTGGTGATCCTTGCGGGAACCCTGGCTACGTTCAACCTGCCACTGGAGGGCGTCGCGCTGCTGCTGGGGGTCGACGCGCTGATGGATATGGCGCGCACATCGGTAAACCTGCTCGGCAACTGCCTGGCGACCGCCGTCGTCGCGCGCTGGGAGGGAGTCGAGTTCCCCGCCAGCGACACAGCGCCTGCCACCGCGACTACAGCAGTCTGAAGTTGACCTCGATCCTCACGGCGACATCCACGGGTTGGCCGTCTTTCATTCCCGGCTTGAACAGCCATTGGCCGACAGCGGCAACAGCGTTCGCATCCAGCCCTGGATCCAGGGACTGAGTCACCTTAATATCGTCGGCTCGGCCCTGGGCGTTCACGACGAGAGTGAGCACAACTCCTCCCTGGATCTTGGCTTCCTTAGCTTCCGGCGTGTAGCTTGGTTGCACCTTGTAAGTCACGGACGGAGAGGCCACCCCTTCGTCGCCCACGTGGTATACATTCCGATTTTGGAAGGCGCTCAATGGAACCAGTAACGCCACTGCCGCGAGCATCACTCCGATTCGCGCGGCGACGCTTGCGCCGGTTCGTGTGCGGGCCGTATCCAAAATGGCTGCGATGCGCGAAGTCAGCGCGGGTTTCCGGACCATCGCGACTCCTGGGATCGTTGACGGCCCCGACACTTGGCGCGCTACGGCCATCAACCGGTCGGCATAATCGGACGCATGGACGCCTGTCGCGAGCGTTGCATCGTCGGCGGCATGCTCGGCTTCCTGACGCATTTGGGCCGCAGCCACCCACACCAGCGGATGAAACCAGAACACCGCGGTCATCACTTGCGCGAAACCTTGCGACAGCCAGTCATGCCGCTGGATGTGCGCACGTTCGTGGGACAGAACCACGTCGCGCTGCTCTGCGGGCCAATCCTCGACATAGGCCGGGACCAGGATCACCGGCCGGATGGCGCCCCAGGTCATCGGAGTGGTGATGGCATCACTTACACGAAAACCGCTTTCTTGTCGCGATGCCCGAGTAATCCGCTGCAGCCTGAAGATCCCCGAACCCCAGCGCAGAAGTAGCAACGCGGCGATCACCGACCACACTATGGGGAGCACGGATACGGAACGCGAAGAGGTCCTCGCGGTTCCGATGCCTGCCGCAGCGGTATCGACTACGATCCGCAAGGTCTGCGGAGGAGCAATCGGGATCAGCAATACGGCGAACGCCACTAACGCCGCTAGCCAGATTCGATGGCGCAGATCGGCCGACCGCTGGCGCAGCAGCGCCGTTGCGATCCAGGCGGCGCCCAGTACGATGGTCCCTTTTAGGGCTGCAGTCAGGATGAGATTAGTCATTGCTTTTCTCCTTGCGGGCTTTGTCGATCAATGCTTGCAGTTGGTCGAGTTCCTCGGATGAAAGTTTCGCGGCGGATCCGTCTACCAGAGCGGCGGCGGCCTCCGCGGCTGATCCGTCAAAAAAGGTGGTGAGCATGTGCTTGAGCGCGCTGGCCCGAGCCTTCTGCCGCGAAACCTTGGGCAGAAAGACATAACGCGGGCCGTCCGATTCGTGCCGGATGTGCCCCTTCTGTTCCAGAATACGCAGCAGCGCGCGCGTGGCGGAGTAGCTGGGAGGATCGGGGAGAGCCGCCAGGATCTCGGCTGCCGTCGCCTTGCCCCGGCTGTAGAGGATGTCCAGAATCTGGCGTTCGCGTCTGCCCAAACCGACCATGCTAATTATTTAGCATGGCTGCGAACGCCCTGTCAAGCTAATTTTTTAGCAGGGGCCTAGGCCGCGACGCCCATCTTTTTGGTCCAAGGCGTCGCGCCCTTCAGAGCGGCGTTGACGGCGTTGATGTTTTTCACACCCTCGCTCGATAGCCAATCCTCGAGTGCCTTCACCCCTTTGGTGGCGTAGATCGGCATGCCTTCTTTCCAGGTCGCACGGCCGCACAGCACGCCCGAAAAATCCGTGCCGGCTTCCTTCGCCATGCTCAGACTCTCGACGAATTGTGCATTGCTGACGCCTGCGCTCAAGTAGATGAACGGCTTGGTCGCAACCTCCGCACCTTGCCGGTAATAAGCCAGCGCCTCGGCGCGAGTGTACGCCTTCTCACCTTTGTAAACCGCGCTGCCTTCGACGAACTCCGCATTCACCGGGACTTCCACTTTCAGCACGTCCACGTTGTACTGCGGCTTGGTGAATTCTTTCATGCTCCCGATCACCACTTGCGGTTTGATCTTGGCGAACTCCAGACCTTTCTCATTGCCGCCTTTGGGATCGTAGCCGACAAACTCCAGAAAGAAGGGGATTTGATAGAACTGGCACTCGGCGCCAATGCGCTCGACGAAGGCATGCTTGATATCGTTGACCCCGGGATCATCGAACGGCGTGTAGTAAATCAGAATCTTCACCGCATCCGCGCCCCACTCAAGGATGCGCTTCACGGAAACGTGCGGCAGCAAGTCCGGCAGGCGCCCTGGTTGGGAATTGTCGTATCCGGTTTCTTCGTATGCCAGCAGCAGACCCGCGTTCGATGCGCGCGCCTTGGCGGCATCCAGACCGAATTCAGGATCCAGCAGGATCGCCGTCGCATGCGGCGTCAGAATCTTGGTCACCGCGGTTTTGAACTCCGACATCATCTCCGGCGTGACCGCTTTGGCGTCGACGCCCTTCGCGCTCGCAATCGACTTTTGCAAGCTCCCGCGCTGGTCCATCGCGGCCGCGGCGATGATGCCCTCCTGGTTCGAAAGCGCTTTCATGTGCTTTAATTTGCCGGCTGAAAGAGACATGTATCCATCTTAATGAGGTTTTGTTCGGAAGTCACAAACGACAAGGCGTTTGCTAGGTCCGTCCTCTCCGACGAATTGACCAGAACTCAGCCAGTAACTTCCCCAGTGGGCACCTAGACCGCGGGAGTTGGCGCTGATGCTAGCCAGTTTCTGACCGTTGCCGGCATCGTAGATCTCAGCGAACCAATGGCTCGGGCGGTTGGCATCAATGATCATGGATGGTAAGAGGAAAGGCAACGCCAAGACGGGAATGAACATCAGATCGTCGTCATTGGTGGGCTTGCCGGTCCAACTGGAAATCGCGATCAGACTTCCGGGACCGACACCTATGTCCGCCCAGTATTTCCCGGTGCGTGGAAAGGTACGGCCGGCATAAGATACGGAGGTTTCACTCGATACGGGCCAAGATCTGCCGCGATCGATATAGTGACTAATGAGCGTGGCGGTCTGCCACTGAGTGTCCGTTAAGAGAGTTGCCTTTCCACTCGTCGCGCCAAGACTATACGTATGCGCACCGTATGAAGTCACCAAACCCGACGAGAACCTCGCAGCGGCGTAGAGAAGGTGATCCGAGTCTTGCTGCCGAAACTCCAGTGTGGGTGTCTCATGGAGTAACTGTGCTTCCCCGCTGCCGCCCCAGGAAGGTATATCGAACACCCGGCAATACGACCGTCCAGCGATTATCTTGACAGATCCTCCGAATCCCGGGACCGTCGTCAGGAAAATGAGAATAGCAGCAGAAGATCGCATCGAAGCCCAGAATGAGGCATTTCACCGCGGTTCTGGACGCGCGTTATGACACTTTCATAACCGTCACAGTCGCTGCACCCTGCGAAAATATGCCTTGGCGCGACCCACATCGCGCAGGATCTGGGCCTTCAACGCCTCAGGACTCTCGAATTTCTGTTCATCCCGCACCCGCCGCAAAAACTCGAGACGAATCCGTTCCGGTGTAGCTCCCTCCAACGGATCCAGTAGGAAGGTCTCGATGGTCAGATCCTCGTCGTTTCCGAAGGTTGGCCGGTAGCCGATATTGGTGATCGAAGTCCACCGCCGCGTGCTATCGAACTCGCTCGTCCGCGTGACGTAGACGCCGCGCGCCGGAATCACTTGTGCTTCAGTGCGAAGGTTCAGCGTCGGAACCGTCTGTTTCGAGCCGATACCGTGTCCGCGCACAATTTCGCCGGAAATGGCATACGGGCGCTCGAGTAAACGTCCCGCGATGCCGACGTTTCCCGAAGCCACTTGCTTGCGAACCTCGCCCGAGGACACGCGCTTTCCGCGCCATTGAACTGTCTCGAGCAGGCGCACCTCAAACCCCAGCCGCGAACCAAGGTCTCTAAGCGTGTCGGTGTCGCCGGCCTGCTGGCAGCCAAACCGAAAGTTTTCCCCAACGACCACGCATTTCGCGCCCAGCCCATCGCGTAAGAACTGACTGGCGAACTCCTCCGGGGTGAGTTTCGCAAGCTCCGTTGTAAAAGGCTGAACCAGGATGTGCTCAATTCCTTCCCTCTGAATGAGCTCACAACGCTCCTCAATGGACGTTAGCAATCGCGGCGCGCGCTCGGGAGCTACCACGCAAGAAGGATGCGGATCGAACATCAAGACCGCTGGCCGCAAACCGGCGCTACCGGCGGCTTCCAAGGTCGTCCGCAGCAACTGGCGATGGGCCAGATGGACGCCATCGAAATTGCCGATGGTCAGCGCGCACGGCTTGAAGCCTTTAGCCTGGCTAAGATCGCGCGTGATCACGCGGCCGGCTCCACGTCGATCTCCAGGCCGTCGTAAGCCAGCCTGACGTGCGGCGGAAGTGTCGCCTCCGTGCGTTCATGCTGCAGGTCATGGCACATGTGGGTGAAGAACGCGCGCTTCGGTTGCAGCTCTTCCACCAGTTCCACCGCGCGCTCCAGTGTCGTGTGCGTGGGATGCGGGCGGTGCCGGAGCGCATCTAGAAACAGCACATCCAGCCCTCGCAATTGTGCCTTCGACTCCGACGGGATGTCGCTATGATCGGTCAGATACGCCGCCGCTCCGAACTTGAAGCCGTACACCGTGCCCTTTCCGTGGATCACACGGATGGGAGCGAACTCGAGACCGAAAAGTTCAAACGGCGTTTCGTCCATCCGGCGCAAATCGAGCTTAGGCACCATGGACTCGATCTTTTCGTCAAAGGCGTAGCAGAACACGCGCTGCAACGCCGCTAGCGTATCTTCGGTTCCATACACGGGGATGGATTCGCGCTGCCGGAAGTTGAACGGACGAACGTCGTCCAGGCCCAGAATGTGATCGGCGTGGGCATGCGTGTAGAGAATCGCATCCAGCCGGCTCAAGCCTGCGCGCAGCACTTGCTGGCGAAAATCGGGTGTGGTGTCGACCACCACATTGTGGCCGTCATACTGTAACAGGATCGAAGGACGCAGCCGCTTGTCGCGAGGGTCGGTCGAGGCGCATACTTCGCAGGTGCAACCAATGGTGGGAACACCCGAACTGGTGCCCGACCCCAGCACGGTTATCTTGATGGCGGGCGTACTCACGCCTCCGGTGTTTCCTTAGGCGTGACCTTCGTACCGCTCTCACTGACTTGCACGAAGCGGAACCGCAGCTCGGTCAGCGAGTTTTCGATCAGCCTCTGTTCGTCCAGGCTCAGGTTGCCTTTTGTCTTCTCGGCAATCATCGCGAGCATATCGATGGTGTGACGGGCGGCGGGAAGATTCAGCTCCTCATCCATTCCTTCGCCCAATTTCAGCAGACCCAAGCGCATTTCCGCTTGCATCTTGAGAGAAAATACCAGGAATTCGAAAGTGGCGGGTGGCAGAGGGATCTCGGATTCAGACATGAGTTTCTATTTATAGTGTAAACAGTGCCGGGACCTGATGAGGAGCGGTTTAGAGCCCTTTCCGAAGAATTGGCGCAACTGGTTCGCCGCCAACGCGACTTAGAGGAGCGCGTGCGCGGCTTGGAGTCGGGCGTTGCAACGCCTCCTCCGCTCCCATCATTTGACCCGCCAGCTCCCGCCCCGCTTCCGAGCCGCGACCGTGATGGAGCGGTCCCCGACGCGCCACCCGTTCCGCTCGAGACCACGATCGGGCTCAACTGGATCAATCGCATCGCCGTCGTCACCCTGCTGCTCGGCGCGGCCTTCCTGTTTAAATACGGCGTCGATAACGATTGGTTCGGACCCGGCGCTCGGGTAGCCCTGGGCTTCACAGCGGCAATCATTTCTCTCCTCGCGGGAGATCGCGTGTGGCGACGCGGACAGACTGTCTTCGCGCAGGGAGTCATCGGCCTAGGCTTGGCGCTGCTGTACCTCTCGATCTACGCGGCCGCCATGCTCTACCGCTTGCTTCCGCAGAGCCTTGCATTTGTCGCCATGGCTGCCGTGACCGGCGGCGCGATGGGGCTTGCGGTTCTCTATAACTCGCAGGCTGTCGCCGTGCTCGCGATGATCGGCGGCTATTTGACCCCGCCTGCACTTTCCACCGGCGAGGATCATCCCTGGATTCTATTCGGCTACGTCTTCCTGCTGAACGCAGGGGCGTTGCTGCTGGCGCGCAACCGTCGATGGAAGGCGCTTGAGCCGATCGCCGCAGCCGCGACCATCATCCTCTATGCAGGCTGGTTCAATCAATGGTTTGGCGACCCCAATCGCCCGGTGGCCACCGTATTCGCGTTTGCCTTCTACGCGCAGTTTAGCTTCGCCACATTTCCTCAACTATGGGCCGTATTTCAACTAGCCACTTCGATTGCGTTAGCTGTCATATGGAAGGACAATAGCCGATTCGTCTGGTGGAATCTTCCCCTCGTCGCCGTGGGACTCCTGCGTACTGAGATGCTGGCACCCCTGTTGACCTTAGCCTGCTTTTGGCTTCCTTACAGGTTCTGGTACGGCATGGATGCTCCTTTCGCGGGGCTGTCCGTGGCATTTCTGCTTTTTCTCGCATGGGCATCGTGGCGGAAACCCAGGGAGTTCCCCGATTTAGGAGTCGTTGCCGCCAATGGTGCGTTTTACTTTGTTGCGTCCTACGCGCTACTCAACGCCGCCCATCACCAGTACATGGGTCTGTTGGCCGCTGCGGTCGGCGGCGTCCATTTGTTGCTCGCCAGTCGGTATGAGCCTCGCTCCGAAGCTCAGAGCCTGACCCTCGGCGTCGCACTTGCGTTCGCGACACTGGCAGTTCCTATTCAGTTCGCCGGATTCCGCATCACCATCGCCTGGGCGCTCGAAGGAACCGCGCTGGCGTGGCTAGCCGTCCGATCTTCCAACCAATGGCTGCGCAGCGCCTGCTGGATTGTGCTCATGCTCGCGATAGCGCGCCTGCTCGTCCTCGACACCTTCATCTACTCGCAAAGCTCCGAATACTCCACGCTGCTCAACACCCGCTTCCTGACGTTCGCCGTTTCGACCGCAGCCCTGTGGCTCTCGGCGAAATTTCTAGCGCCCGCCGTAGATGCTGCCGTGGCCTACATCGCCGGACACGCGGTCCTACTGTTCGGACTGAGCCTCGAAATCGGCGGATGGGTGGGCCGGAACGTCGCGCCCGAGAATCAAAGCGGGGTTCAGATCATCGCCATCTCCGTGATGCTGACCATCTATGCGGTGATCCTGGTGGCGATCGGAGTCAAGACGCAGGCGGCCATCCACCGCATACTTGGGCTCGCCTTGGTTGTACTAGTGGTGGCGAAACTCTATCTGGTCGACGTTTGGGTCCTGGGCCGGCTATTCCGCATCACCGCATTCCTGGCGCTAGGGATCCTGCTGCTGGCGCTGTCGTATCTGTACTCGCGCCTGCGGCCGGTATTCGAACGTCTTTTGAAGGCCGACTCCAGCCGCGTAAACTAGGAACATATGCGTTATTTCACGCTGCCCGAGGCGCAGCTCGCGCTGCCTGAGGTGGAGCGTCATCTCCGTGAAGCTCTGTTTCACAAAACCGAATCCCAGAAAGCCCAGGAGCATATGGACCGCACCAGCGAACACGTGCGGTCTTCCGGTGGCGCACGAGTGAATCCTGGCGAGGTCCTGGCAACCAGGGCCCGCCGCGATACCAGCATTTCCGCCCTCAAGGAAGCCCTGGATGAGATCCACGAAGCGGGGGCGGTGGTTAAGGATCTGGACATCGGCCTGTTGGACTTCATGACCCGCTATCGCGATCGCGATGTCTGCCTGTGCTGGAAGCTGGGCGAGGACCAGATCCGCTTCTGGCACGGCGCCGAGGAGGGCTTCCGGGGCCGAAAACCCATCGACCAGGAATTCCTTCAGAATCATCGCGGCGACGGCTCACATTGACACCCTTGCACTCGGGCCGATAGACTGAGATCCAGGGAATGCTGCTCGCACGCGAGTTCGTCGACTTCGTTTCGCGCCAAATCGTCAAAAAACTCACGCCCCAGTGGATTGAGACCACCGATAATCAGGTGGCCGCTGAATTCATCGCCAGCGTGGTCGAAGAGGATTTGAGTATCGAGGATCGCCTCAACGACGAGGTGCGCGATCTCCTCAGCCAATACAGCGACTACATGCGCCGTGAGGGCGTCAGCTATCAGGACATGTTCCGGCGCATCAAGAACACCCTGATCACCCAGCGCAAGGTCATCCGGGCTTCGGGACGCGATACGGGCGACTCGATGAAGCTCTCGCGCGACAAGATCAACGATATTTCCCACAAAGTGGTGGCCGCTCTCCGCAAAAGCCGCGATTTCCGCCTCAAGCGCGATCCCAACGACGTGCGCCTGGAGTTGGTCAAAGTGATGACGGAGATCCTGGTGACCGAGGAGAAGGTCGACAAGGCCGCCCGCACCAAGATCCGCACGCAAAAGAAGGAAATCGCAGAAGGCAGCGAAGAGTGGGATCTGCTGCACAAGCGCTACTACGCCGAGGAACTAAAGAAGCTCGGCATCGATCTCGCTCACTGATTTTCCGCCCGCTTCCCGGATACAATAGGTGTCCAGGGAGAACCCACCATGACACGCGCTCGATTGCTGCGAAGTTTGTGGATCGCCGGCTCGGCGACCACCATGTTTACTTTGTTCGGCCTGGTGAACGCGGCGGAACCCGATCCCAAGGTGATGAACGTCACCCTGCCTGCCAACATCAAGTGGAACACCAGCGCCTCGGGCAACTCCACCGCGGTGCTGTACGGCGATCCCGCCAAACCCGGACTGTATATCGTTCTCACCAAGTGGTCGCCCGGCCACATGAGCCGTCCGCATATGCATCCTAACGACCGGTTTATCACGGTGATCTCTGGAACTTGGTGGGTAGGTTGGGGCCCCAAGTACGATCCGGACAGCACCAAGCCGATTCCGGCGGGCAGCTTCGTAACGCACTACGGCAAGCAGATCCACTACGACGGCGCCAAGGACGTGGAATGCGTGCTGCAGATCGTCGGGATGGG
>Ga0157375_10001594_pt1 | contig 19478 bp, 49 predicted proteins | sample M35metaG_FD_115311 | JGI IMG/M metagenome (GOLD analysis project Ga0157375, IMG submission 115311) | Miscanthus rhizosphere microbial communities from Kellogg Biological Station, Michigan, USA - M3-5 metaG | ecosystem: Host-associated > Plants > Roots > Rhizosphere > Soil | place: USA: Michigan... | reverse complement strand
TGCTGACTGCGATTAGGAACAACGCCTGGCGTGCAGCCAACGGTGGTCGCAACGTGCCGGTCCACGTTATCAGTAACCAGCACGAGCGTTTTCAGGTTACGAAGGGGTGGACTCTCTGATGGTGCAAGAGATTAAGCCTAGACGTTCTATCATGGATGCTCTGCGTGAGCAGTCGGAAGATTTCAATAAGCGTAACCCAATTGTGGACCAGCGGTGGTACGTGGTTGAGATTACCCCGGCCTACAACACTGGTGGTTACTACGACCAAGACATTCCAGAAAAGCGAGAGATTGTCTCTTCATACTTTGATAACCCGAAGGATGCTGATGAGTGGCTTACTAGGCACGAGCCCGACGATGGCAAGACCCTAAAGATTATCAGAGACAACAAGCGTAGATTTACTCATGAACGGTGGGTGACTTACTGATGAATGATAATTGGGTTATGGTTGCAAGTATTGTTTGCTTCACAATCATTTGTATTGTGGCTATGCTGACAGGAACGCCGCTATGACGTTTCTCGCTGTCATTGGCGCGGTAGTGATTACAGGTGTACTTGTGTACCTCACACTTTTCTACGTGGCTGGTCTGCTCATGCAGTCTGCTTTCGCCGGTCTGAGAATGTTAGACTTCATGGACTGGATTTTCATTGTCGGGGCTGGTATTATCTTAGCAGCGTCATGGTACGTATGGTGGGGCCTGGTGGCTATCCACTTCTCAATCGGGATTAACTAAAAGTAAGGATTAAAATGAGTTTGCTAGTTGGTGGCGTACTGCTAATTATTTTGGCCGTCGTCTTGGTATGCGTGTATTGGGCACGCACGGAGGCTGAGATTCAGCGTCTAGAGGAAGAGATTAGGACTTACGACTTTAAGGAAGACACGGAGGCTGACTACACATGATGATTAGGCGCAAAGAAGTGGAGCCGGTAGAGCGTGAGTACACGATTACTCTCACCAACCGAGAGGCCAAGATTCTTTCAACGATGCTGGGGCGGTACGGCTCAGGGGATTACATCAAGGCTGGCTTCACTAGCGAAGAGGCCGAAAGGGGTTACCAGATGTACGATATGCTGGACGACGCAGCGAGCGGTAATATCTGATGACAGATGTAATCACTTGGCTGACGGCTACCTCTGAGTACATGGCTAAGGACCGTCCTGACCTGTACGAGTCAGACAAGGATGCATTTGATTCTCTGTCTGTTGTCTTTGATGAAATGTCGGAGATTGAGGGGCCGACGTGGACCTCCTGGGCTGGCTTCCTTTTGATTAAGCATGTCGAGGATGACATTACGGAGTGGGAGTTTTCGAAGAAGATTTCTACCGCCGCCATCTTTGTTGACGAGGGCGTCTGTGATGTGTATGGTTGGACCAGTAAGTCAGGAACAGTCAAGCACGGAGTTGACCTACCCGCTGTTGATGATGTACTCTAGATAGTACGTCAAACCGAAAGGAACTAAAATATGAACCGTTGTAAGGACCACGACCGTCTCTACTGTTACAGCGTCAAGTGCCAGCAGGATAACGCTGGACGCATTGGCATGGACACCGATGGTGACATGACCATCGGGCTCGGTAACGGGCTGACGATTGATTCAGATGGTGACCTGGGCATTCAGATTGCTCCGGGCATTTCCATCGACTTCTGAAAATAGTTTCTCAACTGGTCTAACGTCGCGCTGTGGACTTCTGTCTCAGGTTTTGGACCGCCAGTTTGACAACCCCAAGAGTGGTTAGATAAGGTTGTCCCACATTCAAACACTATCGCATAGGGGATATTAAGTGATTCCGAAGAGTAGCACACTGGCAGTTACCGACTCCCTGCCGGGTAAGGAAGTTGAGTTCACCATTGGTGACCCGTTCTGGATTATGGAGTCGCTGTCTGACCTGTACTCCAACAAGGAACTGGCTTGTGTTCGTGAACTTTCCACGAATGCTCGTGACGCTCAGGTCGAGGCCGGTAACGGAGACAAGCCGATTGAGGTTTCTCTTCCCACCATCATGAGTCCTTACTTTAAGGTCAAGGACTGTGGCGTCGGTATGTCTGTGGAAGAGTTGGAAGAGGTCTACACTTCTTTCGGTGTCTCCACTAAGCGTCAGTCCAATGCATACAACGGTATGCTGGGCTTTGGCTCCAAGGCTCCGATTGCCTACACCGGCACGTTTACGGTTACCTCCATCAAGGATGGTGTCAAGGCTGTTGCTGTTATTAGCAAGAAGCCTGAGAGCATCGTTCTAAAGGTTGTCATGACCTCTAAGACCTCTGAGCCCAACGGTGTTGAGGTCAGTGTCCCGGTTCACAACTACCAGGCGTTCTCTCAGATTGCCCGCGACTTCTACCGTTTCTGGATTCCGGGTACGGTGCTGGTCGATGGCAAGGCTCCGGTACAGGCTGTGGGTGAGAAGATTGACGACGGTCTCTACTACTCCACCACTCCCGGTACGTCCTATGTGGTTATGGGTAACGTTGCCTACCGCATCGCTAACCCTACCGCCCTGTTCACATCATCGGCTCTGGCAAGGATTTCTTTTGTTGCCTACGTGCCGAACGGTAGTGTTGAGTTCACTCCGTCTCGTGAGGACTTGAAGTACACCGAGCACACCAAGAAGTCTCTGCACGCTGTTATTGCAGGCTTTGAGAAGAAGATGCTTGACGAGTCCAAGGCTCAGATTGAGAACGCTGCGAATCACATTGAGGCGTGGAAGTTGTGGAAGGATTGGACCGACAAGTTGGGCCAGGCGTTGTTCCGTGGCGTTACCTACAAGGGTGACATGTTCCCGCTGAACTTTGATATCAAGGGAACGCGGTACGAGATTCGTCAGCCTGGCGACTACTACAACCGTTACAACACCTACAAGATTGACACGTACGGTGTGGGCTCGATGAGCAACACGCTCATTATCACTAACTTTACCCCGGACCTCAATGCGTCTCACAAGGGTAAGGTTCGCACCTGGGCTGAGCACGTTGGTCGCAAGGTGAAGTTCGCTATCTTTGTACCTGGCGACTTTGAGAACAAGTGGGTCTCCAAGGATAAGATTATTTCTTGGGAGCAGTTGAAGTCTGAGGTCCCGAAGAAGGCTCGTGCGTCGTACAATGGTGTCACCGGGCCGAAGCGTCCGAAGGGTCTGTTTGACTACGTGACCAAGGCCGGTAGGCAGGATGAAAAGGAATTGCCTACCACTGGTACTATTTACTACGCTACCGCTGCGGAGTACAACACCCTTGACATGGCACATGCCTTGCGGCTGCTCAACGATGATGGTATAATTGTTGTGTTGGCAAAGAACAGAATCGACAAGTTCACCCGCGATAACCCTACGGCTATCAACTTTGTAGAGCACGCTCGCAAGAAGGTGAATCTGGACGGCAACTCTCTTCTTACCGATAAGGGCAAGAAGGCTCTGGCTGTTGGCGCGAACACTCGTCAGTGGCTAGCATACCTTGATGTTTCGAGAATCGTTGACCCGGCATTTGCCGAGACGAAGACTCTCATTGACGATAGGGCTGACTGGCTTAAGGATTACAATGACGCTATGAGCCTGGCTCATGCGCTCGGCATGAGCCGTGACTTCAAGCGTCACACGATTTACCGCAATGACGAGTCGCTGATGAAGGGCTACCCGTTGCTCGACAATCTGAGTTGGTACAGCATCAACGCAGACTTGTACATTTATCTTAACGCGAAGTACGCTTCGAAGAAGGGGAACTAAATTATGACAAACATTCCGCACTACCGCAGTTCTGGTGCGAACGGGGTTGACACCGTTGTTGCGTTCAACCCGAACAACTACAAGCCGGTAGTGGAGGCTGACTCCAACCACCCTCACTGGTCTGCTATCATTGCAGGTCTAGAGGCTGGCGACGAGAGTGTCTTTGACCTCTTCGACGTTGCCGGTGGCGTGATGAGCCGTCTGCGCACCATCACCGACCGTGTTTCTTACGACGGAACAAACATCCTTTGGGATGGTGACCCGGTTCACTCGGTTATTGCTGAGCAGGTCAAGCGAGCCCTAGAGGCCGGTGAGAGCAACTATGAGGCTCTGGCTAAGTTCTGGGAGAAGTTGGAGAGCAACCCATCCGACCACTCTAAGACTCAGGCTTATGACTGGCTGGCTTGCCACGACTTCAAGATTACTCCTGAGGGTGACGTGGTTGGCTACAAGGGCGTACACCGTGTCGGCAGCACCGACGAGTTCAGGTCTTGGGGTACTTCCAAGGTTAAGGGTAAGCCATCGGCATTTGTTGATGGTGTCGCCCAGCCTGAGTTGAGTGCTGTTACCCAGAAGGTCGGCTCGGTTGTTACCATGCCGCGTGCTGAGGTTAAGGCTGACCCGAGTCAGTCGTGTGAGCGTGGTCTGCACGTTGCTACGTTCAGTTACGCTACCTCGTATGGAAACACCATCCTAGAGGTTCACGTTAACCCGCGTGACATTGTTTCAGTTCCGACTGATGCCAGTGGCGCAAAGGTTCGTGTCTGCAAGTACACCGTGGCCGGTATTCGTACCGAAGAGGCTAAGGGTGCTTCGCCGGTACTGAACGACGAGCAGCCTGCCTGGGCTGGCGACGTGGGTTACGCACCACAGTTCTGAATAAGAGAAGGGGCTCAGTCTTTACAAGGCTGGGCCTCTTCTGTTATACTTGAACAATGCCAAAGAAGTTCATCGAGCCGGGTCAGCGTATTATGGATAACGCTTACCTTAGAGACGGCGAAAGCATCCATACGGGTGAGGCACTATTGTTGGCCTGCCTGCTCCATGCCAAGGGGAAGTCCCGCAAGAGCGGTGACTTTGTAGACGTGCAAAAGATTATGCGCGATAAGAACCTAGATAGTTAGAGGTAGAATGTCAGGCTTTTACGATGACAATGTATTTTACATTTCAGATTTCGAGGACTCGCTAGAGTCCCTTTTTGTTCCTCTCGTACAGGAGATTAAGGAGCAGCGCAAGTTGAGGGAGGGTCGCATTGACCTTCACATTAACTCATTTGGTGGCTATGCTCACCTAGTTCTCGGACTGGTTGAGTACGTAGAACTTGCCAAGCGTGACGGCGTGACGGTTAGAACGTTTGTTCCGAGCGTTGCATTTAGCGCAGGAAGCATGCTGGCAATTACCGGTACATCTGGGGAGCGTTATATTTCTAGGACCGGTGAGCACCTTGTCCACTACGGTTCGACCGGTAGTGTTGAGACTACACCTACACAGATTGAGCGCTACCGTGCCTGGAAGGACCGTGACTTTAAGAATACGGTTAAGCATTACCAGAAGTACGCAAATGTTCCTAACCTAGAACAGCATCTTGCCGATGACGGATTCTTTGTACCGGCCCGTGACTGCATCAAGTGGGGACTAGCCGACAAGTATTCCGACAAGTTAGAGTTGTGAACACATATCAAATGAGAACAGTTGTTAGGCCCTGGGGTACATTCCAAATTATCTATCAGACACACAACTACTGGACAAAGATTCTCACGGTAAATCCGGGGGAGTCTTTGTCCTTGCAGTATCACGAGAAGCGTTTCGAATTCTGGACACCGTTGGCCGAGGGCTTGACAGGCGTTATTAATGGCACTACTGTTGACCTTGTTCCTGGCACCAGATACGACGTACCGCGTTTCGTGTTGCATCGCATCAGTAACCATGGTACTGTTCCGGTCAGTCTCATTGAGGTTGCGACCGGCGTGCCGGACGAAAAAGACATTGTAAGGGTCAACGACAAGTACGGGAGATAAAAATGTTCCTCGCTCTGCTCATCATCATTCCCTGTTTTCTGTACCTTGGTACTGCCGGGGCAGTCAAGACTAAGGCCGCACAGTTGGGCTATGCTAACTGCCGTAGTTCTGCCCATCGGGACTACCGCGATAAGGGCTGTGCTAAGCCCAACTACCATGACGGTATTTTTGAGGGCATCTTCTGGCCGCTGTATCTTCCGTTTACCATCGGGTCTATTCTTGCCGACTCTGACAAGCGTCAAGAGCAGAAGTCCAAGGCGAAGCAGCGTGAGATTGAGCAGCGCATCGAGCGGGCCAACCTTGAAAAGAAGGCGATTGAGCAGGAGCGTCGTAATCTCGACAACTCTATCCGCAACATGGAGATTGCTAACAACATCGGAAGTAGGTCATGATGCTTGCTGTTCTGATTATCGGTTACATTATGCTACACCTGACAATCGGTGGTGTCGCGTATGCTAAGATTCAGGCGCACTATCGTCCCACCTGCAAGTATCTGACCCCAAATTACAATAACTGTGACAGTGATTGTGGGCACTCTTTCTTGGCAGGGGCGGCGATTCCTCTTTGGCCCGTGATTCTCCCGGCTATGGTCGGTGTCCTCATTGGCGACAGGGGGTGCGGTACAAAGATTGAGCGCAGACACGCCAAGGAAATCGAAGAGGCTCAGCACCAGAAGGAACTGGCTCGCATTCGCATGGAAGAGGATGCTATGCTGAACCATCAGTTAGCATCCATCGAAAGAAAGAGGTAGGACAATTAAGGTAATGGTTGTGGGTGACACCCACGGGGGAAACGCCAACATCCTCCCCAAGATTAAGAAGGCTGGCGAGGCTGGGATTACCCACGTTCTCGTTGTCGGTGATGCTGGTCTGTGGACACACTACTTTGATGGGCACGTGTTCCTTGACGCAATTCAGCGTACCGCCGAGGACAACAACCTGAGTGTTTTCTTTATCGGCGGTAACCACGAGAATTGGGACCACTGGAACTGGTTCGTGGACAACATGCCTAAGTCTAAGGGCTGGGCATATGTTCGCAGCCGTGTCCTGCTGGCCCCTAAGGCTCACAAGTGGTCCTGGGCCGGTAAGCAGTTTGTTGCTGCCGGTGGGGCGGTATCTATTGATAAGGAGGCCCGTCTCCTACAGGAGAAGGGTGACCCCTACATGGATGCTACCGGTAGGACTAGAAGCCGTAAGCCTCCGCAGCCACGTACTCTGTATTGGGACAACGAGCAGTTGACCGATGAGGACGTTGACGTTATCCGCAAGTGGAACGTCAAGGCTGATTATCTGTTTACTCACGACTGCTCTAACAAGACTCCGTTCCGTGGTAGGCTAAAGCCGGACATTGACTCTCAGATTCACAGGCAGAGGATTGATAAGGTTCTCATGCTCACGACTCCTGAGATTCACTTTCACGGTCACATGCACACCAAGTATGACTGGATGAACTTTGTTGGAGAGCGTAACGGTGAGGCTGTCTACGTTCAGACTTACGGGCTAGAGTGTAACTCTGACTTCAACTCGTGGGGTACCCTGGACGTGGAGACTGGCAGATTTGTTTGGCATAACACTGTGTTCCGTGAGAAGGATGAGTTCGGTTTCAACAAGGACTGATTTTGCTTTAGAATAGCACCTTGTGTTATACTGGTAATTGGTTGACAGAGCCATTATCAAATAAACAGGAGGTGTAATACAGAATGCCAACAAACTTGGACAACATGCCAAACGCAGACCGCCCAGAGTTCCGCGCAGGTGGAATCGGCGCTGACGGTGCTATCACCGCAGCAGACAACCTAGTAGGTTTCGGTGAGTCTGAGAACGACGCTGAGAACCGTGCAGCAGCACAGGCCGCAGGCGTAATTGACGCAGCATACATCAACTACGATGTGGCTCTAGACGCTTACGCAGCACGCGCTGACGTTGAGTCTCTTGGTCGCAAGAACACTCGCAACGCGCCAGCCGACTTCGGTGACGCTTCGTTCATGCGTACCACTAGCGGTAACGTAGGAACTGGTTCCGCAAAGTAAGTTTAGTTAGACAATCGAAAGAGGGGGCGAAGAAATTCGCCCTCTCTTTTGTCATTTCCAAAAAAGGGGTCTTGACGACCCCTTTACTTTTATGTTACAATTAACAAACCACAATTACTGTTCTTTAGAAAGGAACAAAATGCTAACCCTAGGAATTAAGAAGTCCGACAAGTTCGTCAAGCAGCAGCAGGCTCTTGGAAATGATGTTCGCTGGGATGGATACGATATGGTATTCTTCCGTCCCGCCGAGCAGGGAGTCTACTCAAAGGACGGGGCTTTCCGTAATGGTCAGTGGGGATTTGAGAACCGCGTCAGCGTGAATGACAAGGGTGTTTGGGAGGTTGACTTTAGGAATGTCAAGCGTGCTCCTAGAAACGCTAGGAATTGATGTAGATGAATTAGAGTGGCAGGACTTGGCGCTCTGCGCCGGTATGGAGACCAATAAGTTCTATGACGAGTATGAGTCAAACGAACGTGTCGCCAGGATGATTGACCAAGCCTGCCTATCGTGCCCCGTCTTGGCACAGTGTCTAGAACGCGGCACAGAAAATGGCGAGTACGGAGTCTGGGGCGGTATTTATTTGACCTCAGGCAAGCCAGACAACAATCGCAACAGCCACAAAACACCGGATATCTGGGAAGCAATTAGGGAGCGAATTAGTGACACTGTACACTGACGATGTGAGAAACTTTATCTTTAGCCGAGACTGGCCGAAGGGTCTTGTCCTAGATGTTTATGAGGCTGCCGAGCCCTCTCCCCACCTAAACATCATCTTCTTTAGGGACAACTGGTTGACGCTTTCCGGAGAACAGCAGTTGCACGTGACGACGGTAGTCAAGGAAGTTATGTCTAAGTTGTGGGCAGACGGAATCCCTACCTACGTTGGCAAGATGGAGAGTACCCATGCCTGAGGTTATCTGGTTGACAGAAGAGAGACGGTTCGGGTGGCTCCTAAAGTTGGGCGCTCACATGTCTCTGGTGATGTGGCACGATGATGAAGGCAGGGTGTTTGATTTGATTGAAAATAACGAATATGAAGTATGGGAGGACCACGCTCTTGACTATGAATCCGACGACGAGTAATCTACGCTGTACTGTCTGCCAGAAGCAGAAGTTGCAGTTGCGTCCACGAAAGTCTAAACTAATTGCTGGAATGCAGATGTTCTTGTGCAATGATTGCTTTACTGGAAAGAAAGAGCCACGCTTTGCGATTATCATGGTCGGTAGGTCACAGGGCTTGGCTGCGGTAGAGGAATACTTGAAAAACCACAAGTATGTAGGCGATGAAATCATGGCTCTAGATTTGGTGTAATGCATAAGTACGCAATTGCGTAAAATTGCAAAACACCCTTTGACTTAGAGATTATTCAGCCTTATAATGACCCTATGGGTTTTCTGCGCAGATTAGGGGACGTAGGACGTAGCCCACTGGTATTTTTCAAAAGTGCCGGTGGGCTAAACGTTCACCACCTGGCGAGGGCGTATGGTGAATGAGTATGCCGCCAATCGACCCGGCCTGGATTGCACTAATTGGTACATTGTGTGGTGGCCTGGGACTAAAAGTTACCGAGCATTGGCTTGGTCGTACCAGGGTTAAGGTAGACGATGCCGCCAAGATTCGTGATGAATTGCGAATCGAAATTACCGCGCAGCGTGAAGAGATTAAGGCTCTAGAAGTAGAAGTCGAGAAGTGGCGCGGCGAATACTATGACCTCCGCGACCAGTATGTGAAGATGCAGACTGAGTTGACCCTAGCGCTAGAGCGTATCAAGAATGCTGGGGAGGGTCCGCACCCACCCATTGACCCCACTCCACCAGTCTGATATTATTTGTTCACCTGCACCTAATAAAATCAAGAGTATAATGGTTTTAAGGAGGCAGTAAACATGATTGATTTCGATAACCCGGTCATTGCTTTTACGGCATTGGACCGCTGCGACGGCTGTGGCGCTCAGGCGTACTCCGTTGCCCAAAAGGAAGGCCACGCAGACCTTTTGTTCTGCGCTCACCACCGCAGGGAACACTACGCAACCCTTCTAGATGAGGGTTGGAGTGTCACTGACGACTACGAGGGCATTGAAAGCCTAACAGGGACACCTATGGGCGCATACTAATTTAAGGAAACTATGAGGTTCGACAAGTTACATGAAATGATTCCCTACGTAACGGGAGGTAAGGTCAAGATTCTCACCATGCAGCCGTACAACGCTGTGACTCTTGCCATGCCTGGCAGACATGCCAAGGATACCGACCCCGTTGGCGGGGACTTTGTTGTCATGGTAGACGATGACACTATGGACTGGAAGATGCACCAGTTCACGCACACAGACCTGTTTCTAGACCTACAAAAGAAGGCAGACTTTAGTCCTCTCGATGCCGGGGTACTCATGGAAAGTTATCTGTTTATTGTGAGCAAGGGTGGTGACCCAGAGAAGATTTCTCTTCCTCATCTGCCGGGTGTCCACCCTAAGACCTTCATGTATGCTGTCCAGTGTCTAGCCGTAGCAGAGCACAGACGTTATGCTCGCTTCGAAAATAAATTTGGTGGTAGGTACTTGCCGTTCCGATTTGGTGCTGGTATTGTAGAGGGACTGTGGGACGCTACCGCCGCGACCGGTATGCAGAAGCGAGGTCGCCCAGGCGTTGAGATTTTAGAGAAAGTCAATGGCGTTCCGGTACTTACTAAGGAGTTAATGAATGGCTGAGGAATACGACCCGGCAGTAGTGTTGGACTACTATATTTTCCACAATATCCACAATGCCTATCTGCCAGGGAATATGGCAGACCGCTATGAGGTTACATATGAGGGTGATAACTATGTCATCTGGGACACAGAGACAGACGAGTTGCATCACTTCCGGGTAGTCATTGAGCCTCACGAGTGGGACTCTACACAGGCTCGTGAAGACCAAGAATGGGATGTGTAAATAATGGTATTTGATTCTGTGGTTGAAGTCTTTCGGCGTCTCGGCCACACATGGACACTCACCAACGGTAGGGTTATTGAGCCTGAGGCTGAGGACGTAGAGAAAGTCCTTGACCACGCTGCCGGTCTTCTGTATAATGAAGAAGTCGGTACGAGATTAAACGTAGGCTCTCTCATCGTAGAGAAGCGAGAACACGACCACGACGTATACGTTTACGTCGGTAGTTATAAATAATTAGGAGAGACAATTGTCTACAGTAGAATACACACACGCCGAGAGCCTAGACTCTTCGGCCATTGACGAGGCTCTGTACAATGAGAACACTCGTGAACTTACCCTGGACCTTAACGGTAACTACTACCGTTACCCGAACGTCCCGAAGCACGTTTGGGAGGCTCTATTGGAGGCACCGTCAGCCGGTCGTTTCTACAGGGAGACTGTTAAGAAGAACTACGGTCCTGCCGAGTCGCTAGGTTCCTTGAATTGGGACGAGTTCAACGAGGTAAAGATTGAGGACAAGACCACTGAGAACGTTATTCACGTACCGGCTAACCGCTGGGGTGGGTACGCGGTTGGTACTCCGAAGGACCTAAAGGTTACCGATGACACTGTGGTTACCACCACAACCAACGTGTTCAACCTGACCGCAGCGGCTCCGTCTGCCGATGTTCGCAAGCACGCCGTTACCTTTGAGGTCAACGGTGTCCGCAGGACTCACAACCTAAAGGCTGAGTCTGTTGACGAGGCTGTTCAGGCTGTCAACGACATTGCCGACATGCTGAGCCTGACCTTTGTTGTAAAGGAGGTTACCGTTTACTTTGACTAACGTTAAGGAAGTAGACGTGCAGGAAGAACTACAGAGCGCTATTGAGTCCTATGACACAGTAGTTGTAGACTTTGCAGCACCGGCCTGGTGCCGTCCGTGCCAGCAGTTCTCCCCGCACTATGACGTTGCATCCACAAGGTCAGACGCCGTTTTTATTGCGGTTGATGTTGACAAGGCTCCCTGGGCCATGGAAGAATTCGGCATTCAGTCGGTCCCAACTGTTAAGTTGTTCAAGTCTGGCGAGTTCGTGAAGAATCTAGAAGCAAGAACTGTTATCACGCTACTGGCTGAAATTAACAGTTGACAGGCCGGTAGGAGGTCAGTATGATTGACGTTGTTCAAGCGGTTTCGGAGCACCTGAGAAACAATTACTTCGATGTGGTTGTCTCAGCATGGCACGCGGGGTACTATATGACTCCCCTTCGTGCGATGCAGGAGTATCTGGAAACCGTAACCGAGACTAAGAAAATTAGGAGTACGAAGTGAAGAAGGTCATTCTTGGTGTGGCAGCGGCGTTCGTGCTGGCCTCCACCGCTGGTTGTGGGGCTATCCAGAAGGACGAGACCGCAAGCGGCTGCAAGGTTAACGACAAGGACCGTGTGTACGTCCACAAGCAGGGTAGTGAGAAGCGTATCTACACCACCTGTGGCACGTTCACGGTCAACGACTCGCTGACCCGTGGCAAGTTTAATTCCGCCGACCTGTATGGTAACATTCAGCGAGGCCACACCTACACGCTCACCTACAACGGGTGGCGCAACGGGTTCCTCTCGATGTTCCCGAATGTCACCAAGGCGGTTGAAGAATGAGTTTCTACCACGACGTAATCGCTAACAACAAGACTCTAAAGGCACAGATTACGGCTGCGCTCCGCAAGGAAAACCAGTCGTGCTACGACCTAGAGGCAAATCTTAACCGCTCTCACCAGAGCGTGAGCGGTACCCTGAGGGCCATGGTTCTCGACGGTACCATTGAGGTTGCTCCGGAAACCTCTGTCAACCAGTTCAACAACACTGTCCGTACATACAAGATTAAGGATTGAGATATGCGTTTTACTGCTGATTCCGAGTTCGCTCACATCATCGAGAAGAACAAGACTCTTAAGGGTCAGGTTGTGGCTGCACTTAGCGTGCGTCCGCAGACCTCTTATGAGATTGAGGACGGTCTGAACCGTCTTCACCAGTCTGTGAGTTCTACGCTTCACCGTCTGGTCCGTACCGGCCAGGCTGAGGTCAAGTCGTTCCGCACCAACCAGTTCGGTAACAAGGTTGGCGTGTACTCTCTGGTCAAGAAGTAACTATGGCTGTGGGCGCGTTCCTCCTAATTATTCTTGTTGTCGTTGTGCTTGCGGTCGTCGCTGTCTCTGTGGTAAGTTACATGGGCAGCGGCGCACCGGACACTCGACGCAAGATTAGGGAGGCCAACAATATTGCTCTGGCTGCCAAGTCCCGCGAAAAGATTGCGGTGACCGCTCTGCGTTCAATTGCCAATGGTGCCGGTCGCCCGGACCTAGAGGCTCAACTTGCTCTGGACAATATTGACCAGACCTACACAAAGGAACTAAATTCATGAGGATTTACAAGGCTCTTGCGGCTGCTCTGGTGGCTATCGGTCTGGTCACAACCAGCGCGTGTAGCATCACTGGCGATGGTGTGACGGACCCGTCTTTCCAGACGCTTCGTTATGACGGTGGATTTGCTCAGGGTAGCAAGTTCAAGGAGTGTGTCTCGCCCGGTACTAAGATGGTGGGTGACGACACCTACTACCCTTACCCGACTTCTCAGCGTGAGGACGTGTGGGACAGCGACAACTACGGCCAGGGCAGCAAGTCTGCTGACCACCCGGACATGCAACTGACTGACAAGGACGGCAACAAGGTCAACATTAAAATGAAGATTTCATTCTTCCTTAACACTGACTGCTCGCCGGTTACCGTTAATGGTCACAAGTACCCCGGTGGTACGTTGCAGGCTTTCCACGAACTCGTCGGTAAGACTCGTAAGGCTTACTTTAACGAGAACGGTGGCTACGGCTCGGGTTGGCTGTGGGCGATGGACAACTACATTTCCTCGTCTGCTCAGGACTACCTGACTCCGCAGGTCCGCACTAAGACTGCTCTTGACGCCTGGCTTAAGCCTGAGGTCAAGGATGAGTTGCAGAAGGGTCTTTCGGATAACATCGCAGGTCTGGTGGACGCCGGTATGGAGACTGACCTTCACTTCTACAAGGGCTTCTCTATCAAGATTTACAACATTACCCCGGACGATGACTACCTGGGTATGTACCGCGACCGTCAGAACGCTAACATTAGGGCTCAGACGGCTGAGGCTAACAAGAAGGCTAAGATTGCTGAGGCCGAGGCCAACGCTGCTGTCGCTGAGGCTAACGCTAAGATTAAGCGTGCCGAGATTAGCGGTTACGGTGGCTTCGACAACTACAAGTGCATCTACCTTGCCGACCAGGGCCTCAACTGCGCACAGCCGCAGTATGTGGTGGGCGGCACGCGCTAACTGATTCAGAACCAGTTGACAAGGGAGGGTCTACCACGGTAGGCTCTCCCTTGTTCGTTCTACGAGAGGAAATAAAATGAATGAGTATTGGGTGAAGGTTCCTTCTTCTCAGCATCCGGGTGGCTTTAGTACGGTCAAGGTCTGGGCAGATAATTTTGTGGTGGGTGAATACTCTCTCAATTTTTTTGTCAACCGCACGCTTACCCAGACGTTCAATCACCGTGGCGGCTGGCTCGACATTGAGCGAGTCAAGCGATGAACAAGTTAGTTCGCGTCACCTTTGATGCCATCAAGGGACACGAGACCGACAAGGGTGTCTGCTACTACAGTTCTAATGACAAGGCTCGCAAAGAGACAATTGTCAGGCGTAGTCAGATTGTCCAAGAGGTTGAGTTGGGTCTTGCCGACAGTCTTTCTGGCCTGGGCTTTAAGATTAAGCATATGGAGGCTGACCGTCACGCTGCCTGGCTGGCTGGTAACACAAAGCGGGTAGAGGTTCTAGACGGCAGGCTTGCCACGGCACGTCAGACACACACCACCCTGTCTCTACAGGAGAACAAAACTGCTCAGGAGCGGTACGAGTACGGCGTTGTGATTGCCGGTCGTGTGAGCATCACAGACTACGACACCTATGTCTGGAATAAGGAAAACGGATTTGACGTTGTTCGTCGTCCGATTGGTGAATGGGAGGAAGCATAAAATGGGACTGGAACCTTGGTGGCTTGACCTGTGGGCATACATGGCTATGTTCACAACTGGCATTGGCCTGCTCTTTGCACTCATCGGTCTGATTGCGGTGGCCGTTGAGGGACCTGAGGCTTGGCATGATGGCTTCACCCTTGTTGTGCTAGGCTTTCCCGTTGTCGGTATTTTGTTTCCGCTCATTGTTCTGGTACCCTTCGTTGGTATCTATCGTTTAATTAGGAGGAAGTAATGCCCGGACAGTGGGTATATAAGGATGAGTTCAACCACAAGTGCCTAAAGCCTAGTGGTGACGCCAAGACACGTACCGGCGATATCTGGCGCTGTGAGTGTGGCAAGATGTTCCGCGTTCGCTCAGTGAAGGGTGCTGGCGACCAGCGAGACTACTACTACCAGATTGAGTGGGAAACGTTTGAGGGCACCGTCCCTCATCAGATTCCCGGCAACCGCCTCCCAAACCCAAGCGTACCTTCCTGGCGAGACAGATAGGATAAACAATGGACCTCGTAACTCTGGCATTGGCCTGCACGCCGGTAGGTGGCGGGGTTATTGCCTATACCACGCACAAGGTTATTGCATACAAGAACAGATTCAAGGTAGACCCTCACGTCATTAGGGCTCTAGAGCAGAAGAACGGTTTTGACTTTCTCACTGAGTGTGAGGATGAGAACTGTTCTACCTGCCATCCGAAGCCTCTTTCCACACCGCCACGCCAAATCAAGCGTGACGACCGAGGGTATTCCAGAAACAAGTGCAAGAATTGTGGAATTCATCTTGTGTCTGCAACCATTTGTGCTGGTTGCAAGAAGGAGTTGGATGACACTAAGGCTAGGTCCGAAAAGTTTAAGGCTCAACTTGCTGCTGCGAACAAGCACCACCGCTGGGTTGACGGCTACCGAGTATCGGTGCCTATCGGGGTGCCAGACTATGCAGCCGCACGCACAGACTTTGACGCCGGACGTGGTATCGTTTGGGTTATTTGGAAGTGGACTGACTCGGACGGTAACCAGAGAATGTTTAAGTCTATTGCTCCACCGAACATACCGGCTGCCGAGTCCTATGACATTATGGCTGACGGCAAGCCAATTCAGACAGTCGAGTGGACACCACCGCTACAACTGCGCAAGCCAGAGTATGACAACGTAAAGAGGTAGAATGAAAACAGGAGTAGTTGCTAAGTTTGAGGGAGAGTACGCCTTCCTCAGTAATTTTTATGAGAGTGAGTTCCCGTGGCGTCAGTATTCTTTCAGGACGGCAGAGCACGCTTTCCAGGCCGCTAAGGGCTACCACATCGACGGGTACATTGATGACATGGCTAAGTATTTTAATACTGTCATCGCTGCACCTACCCCCGCCAAGGCCAAGTACGCCGGTCGGTCTGTTACCATTGACCTCGCAGGCTGGGAGCAGATGAAGGTTCAGTACATGCGCGAGATTATTCATGCCAAGTTCAGTAACGTTCCGGACCTGGCTGGACAACTGCTCAACACAGGTGCTATGCTTCTGGTCGAAGGAAACGATTGGGGCGACACGTTCTGGGGTCGCTCGGGCGGTAAGGGATTCAATACCCTTGGCGCTATCCTAATGGAAGAACGCGGCTACTGGCTGCACAGTAACTTTGAAGACAAGAAGGAGAAGTAAATGAGGCTTGGAACTGAGGACAAGTTTGCCGTGGGTGCAGGCTGCCTGGTTATTTTTATGTGGGTCATTGGAATGTTGCTCTCACTGGCTCTGACTGCTACAATCATCTGGGCGATTATCCACGTCGTCTCTGCACTCTGAACCACCCGCACACACTTACCTAGGAGATAAAATGATGAAGGCTGAGATTCACGATAACAAGGTTCTGGGCATCGCTCTTAAGGAGGTCAAGAAGTACGCTCGCGTCAAGCACGTGGCGACCGCTATCCTCTCGGACGTAGAGTTTGGTGTGTCTAAGGACGTTCTAATTCGTGGCACTCTGGTCGGCACCTACGACAACGCGATGGACCTGTCTGACTTTGAGGTTCCGGAGTCCATCAAGAAGCGTTTCCGTGAGGTTAGCCGGAACGAGACTGGTAAGTTCATCGACGTGGAGTCTCAGAAGGAAGTCACCAAGGCTCGTACGGTCTACGCTGTGAGCGGTCTCTACTACTACCTGCCGAGCAAGTGATGAGAGAGAGCGCGGGATTTATTCTGTCCGTTCTGCTGATGATTGGCCTGGCAGTTTTCGGAATCACGTACTACGTCCACTCCAATAACGATTGCAACGCCAAGCATGGCGTGCTGGTCCACAAGGCTAACGGTTTTTACGCCTGCGTTGACAAGGGTGCAATTAAGTGACGGAGTGGGCGGTACTAGGGAGCGCCGGTCATGTTTTGAGAATCTATACCGGCTACTCCCCACCGTACGTCACCGAGGGTCTGACAGTAAGGCCGGTAAGTGAAGTGGACCCAGAGAAAGTAGACCTCTACTATAAGGACTGGAACAAATGATTTGGAAGTGTGCATCAGGTGGCTACCACTCGGGTCAGTCATGCCAGGAAGAGTTTCAGGCTTTCAGGACTAGGTTTAAGAGTGCTGAGGGCAACGACCTGAGCGACATTCAATTGGTCCGGGCGGTAGAGCGAGACGAACTAATTAATTTCGTCAAGGATGAACTTGGCGTGGACCTGCTTCCATATCAGGTTGACGCCATGCTCAACGCCATGGTAAGTTTAACCCCAACAGGGACAGACAAGAAGTCCTGGGATAAGATTCATGGAAGGTAACTAATGGTTAACGTTATTAAGGTCCCGGCTAAGACCGAGACAAAGGTTGTTGAGATTGAGCCAGAGAAGTACGTTCTGGAACTGAACGAGCGTGAGGCTCTGATTATTCAGACCCTCGTCGCCAACACCAAGTGGAGCGACCCGGTTTTTCCCGAGGTCACCCGTATCTGTAAGGCCCTGAATGCTGCGGGACTTGACTATTACGGTCAGTTTACTCTAGACCGTACCCGCGACCGACGTGACCCTATCCATCTGGTTGCCATTCCTAAGCCCCAGCGTGTCGGCACAAACGAGGAATGGTGAGTCTGTTCTGCTTGTTCCTGCCACACAAGTATGGTATCGTTTGGCACGGAAGAGGCAAGGGAGCCACGATGGTTCAATGCACACGATGTGAAAAGATTGGGTGGTTAGTATGACGAAGTTTTTCACGAGTGACACGCACTTTGGTCACGAGCGCATCATCGAACTGAGCAACCGCCCGTTCCGTGACGTTGCTCACATGAACGAGGAAATCATCGAGCGCTGGAACAGCGTTGTTGGCCCGCTCGATGAGGTCTTTCACCTGGGCGACGTGGCGCTGGGTCCGTGGGTCGAGTGGCACAACATCCTCACCCGTCTTAACGGATTCAAGACGCTGGTTGTCGGTAACCACGACCGCGTTTTCAAGGGGATGAGCCAGAAGCAGCAGGACCGCTTTGCGGAGAACTACGCTACGTGGTTCGATGTTGTTGTGGATGAGGTCACTAACCTTCCGGTTGGTGGTCACATGACTAACCTGTCTCACTTCCCGTACTCGGGTGACAGCCACGGTGCTGAGCGGTACCGCGAGTTCCGACTAAAGGATGAGGGTCGTACTCTTATTCACGGACACACCCACGAGGACAAGGTTGTTTCTCGTTCCGACGCTGGTACACTACAGATTCACGTGGGACAGGACGCCTGGGGATTCTTCCCCGTGTCTGAGGACGTTGTTGCGTCCATCATTTCGGAAAGCATCTAGGAGGTAGGCAATGCGAACGGTAGACAGTTGCATTGCCTACCCCTGTTTGCTTGAAAGAGCAAAGGGCTCAGGGTTCTGTCCGGTACATAAGAAAGAGCATGTAGACTCTGGTGCCAGGGAAAGACTAATTAAACTCATGGAAGAAGCCAACAAGAACAGGAAGAAATAATGGATTGGGACACGTTCTACTTTGAGTTCTGGGTAGAGACCCATGAGCCTGGCGATGAACCAACACATGAAGACTACCAAGACTGGCTCTTTGACCGTGCTGACCTGGCTCTAGGAGAGTAAATGGTAAGGTTTGAGTTAATAGATGCAGACACTATAAGTGTGGAGTATCATGATGAGCCGGTAGATATTCATGTCACTAATACCTATAGACAACTCCGTTGTTTCTGTGGTAGGTTCATATCAAACAAGACCAAGCGATGCTCTCAGGAAATCAAGGTGTATCGTTATGGTTCCTTTGCAGGATGGGAGCACTACTGATTATGTACATGATTGAGACTGAACAGCGTGTTGGCGAGGACTACAACGGTCGTGATATTTACGACTTCGTTCTTGACCCTGATATTGGGTACTTCACTACCCGCGAGGACGCCCAGGCGTATATCCTTAAGCGTTGCACGCCTACCGAAAAGGTGTTCAATGCCAACGAGGCTCAGCGTAAGCGTGAGTGGCAGCGCAAGAAGAAGGCGTGGGAGCAGCGACAAAAGACAATTCAGGTGTTGAGTGATGCCGGTCTGCCCGTCCAAAATGTTCCGTGGGCAGCCGACCCAGGTGAGTTTACACCTAAGGTGTTTGACCCGACACCGAGTGGTATGGGCTGCTACGATATTGTGGAGATTGAGCCTCATAGTGGGTAGCGCACAGTGTCCCGAGTGTGGTAGATTCTCTACTATCGTCAGAGTGGTGGACGACAGCGCACCGATGAGCGCAGAATCATCTTATTATCTTGTTGTCAACTGTAAGACTCACGGACTAGGGGAGAACACATAATG
>Ga0157375_10001592_pt1 | contig 19484 bp, 13 predicted proteins | sample M35metaG_FD_115311 | JGI IMG/M metagenome (GOLD analysis project Ga0157375, IMG submission 115311) | Miscanthus rhizosphere microbial communities from Kellogg Biological Station, Michigan, USA - M3-5 metaG | ecosystem: Host-associated > Plants > Roots > Rhizosphere > Soil | place: USA: Michigan... | reverse complement strand
TGGAGCTTGTGCTGAAGCTGAAAAACTAGCTAAACCTTTGCGTTAAACCAGTATCTTATTGTTTAATTATTGATTTAAATATCTAAACATTAGTGTATGAAATTAACGATCTCCCCTGCCAGTATTACCCGTACGCCAGTATTTTCTCATGTAGAAGAACTGTGTAACGTCTGGGATGAACTCAAAGACTATATCCATGAGTCTTCCCCCTCCTTTTTTGAAATGATCAGAGATCATGAGTATTCCGATCTGAAAACTCTCGATCCAAAAATCAAATTTACCATCTGGAAGTATTTTAACCGTGCAAAATTCAGGGCTACGCCATACGGGAATTTCGCAGCATTTTCGATCATCCCTATCGATAATGAAAACAGTACCGAACCAGTCACGTTGTCAAAAAAACATATTGTCCATCGTTTTATCAACTGGCAGGAAAAGGAACACTTCAATACTGATCCGAAATGGTTAATCAACCATGCGCGTTTCCTCACCACCAATACCACCGCCTATATTGGGGGCGGAGAGTTACGCTATTTAAATGCCGAGAATGGCTCTTTTGAATTATCAGCCATTGATGCGGAAGAAACTACGCAGCTGACCTTAGATTTTTGCCGCACCAAACGTACTGTGGAAGAGATACAAAACTTCCTGCGTACTGAGTATAATTTAAGCAAGGCAATGACTACCTACTTTTTGGAGCAGCTTGTTACTTTCCAACTTTTAATCACCAATTTTCAACCCAATATTATCGGCCCGGATTACTATGGCCGGATTGGCTATGCCCAGCAAGAAAAGAAAAATGATTACATTATTTCGGAAAGAAAAAGGATAAAAGGTCAGCTATCGGAAAGGAGGCTTCAGGTACTGGCAGAACTAACCGATTTTCTTTCTAAACATACAGAGCCCAGTAAAAACTCTTCTCTGGATGATTTCAGGAATAACTTCGTTAAAAAGTTTGAACACAAAGAAGTTCCGCTCCAGATTGCACTTGACCCTGAAATAGGTATCGGCTACCGTTCGATGAACCTGAACAAAGACGAAGGTCAGCTCATTCAGGATTTAAAAAAGAACAGAGCCTACAAACAGATCAATCAAATAGCCTACACGCCTTTATATCAGTTCATGCTGAATCAAATGATACAACATCAAACTATTCAGTTATATGATTTTAAGGAGCAGGGGAAAAGTTCACCACAGCCAGTTGCCAATACGATCAGCGTTTTGCTGCAATGCACAGAAGACTATATCATCATAGAAAATATTGGCGGATGTACAGCAAATTCGCTTTTAGGAAGATTTTCTTTAGCTAGTGAAGAAATTACTGCAATAGGCCACCGGTTTGTTCAAATTGAACAGCAAGCCAATCCAGAAATCCTATTTTTTGATATCGGCTATCAGCTGGAAAAACATGCAGACAATATCAACCGGAGAAAGGCGATTTATAATTACGAACTGCCCATTTTAAGCTGGCCTGAAAGCAAACACATTTTAGCCCTCAATGATATTATGGTCAGTGTGCGAGGTGAAGAATTGATACTTCATTCGGTAAAATATGGCAAACGGCTCATACCAAAACTAGCTTCCGCTTATAATTATGGCCGTTCAGATCTGGCAGTTTACCGGTTTCTTTCCGACTTACAACATCAGGGACTACATTCAAGTCTAAGTATCAATCTTTCTAATATATTCCCAGGCCTGATACATTATCCAAGGGTACAATATAAAAATGTGATTCTATGCCCTGAAAAATGGTTGGTTCCCAAATCTGTCTGCCAGGAAAATAATACCAATAAGTCATTAGATGAATTATACAACTGGCTGGACACAATTAATTTAAAAAAACCTTTTAAAGGTGGAGATGGGGATCAGACCTTAGTTTTCAATCCCGAAATACACGAAGACATGAGTTCATTTGTACTGTTCTGCAAGAATAAAACAGACTTGTATATTGAAGAAGCTTTTATTCCTGCTTTGTCACAGGTCATTGATGAAAACAATGCCCCCTATTTACCAGAATTCATCATCAACCTGGAACACACAGCGCAACTTTATCCGCCTTATCCATTTAGAGGCACCTGGAACAATGAACAATATTTTTCTAATCTATATTTACCGGGAGAAGAATGGCTTTATTTTGAAATCTACTGTCACTCTACTAAATCCAATGCCATTCTTCTTGAAATTAAGAAGCAATTCATTGATCCTTTAAGGAAGAAGATAAAGAAATGGTTCTTTATCCGCTATAATGATCCCGCCGATCACATCCGTTTAAGATTTCAATTAAAGGAACTTAAAGATGGGTACGAGCTCACAGCTAATCTTTCCCGCTTGATCGCACCTTATATCACTTCTGGAACTGTGGCAGATCTGCAACTTAAAACCTACCGGCAGGAGACTGAAAGATATGGCTTGAAAAGAATGGATCTGGTAGAAAAATGTTTCGGGGCAGATAGTGACTACATATTAACGATTATTGCCAAACCTGTTGAAATTAATGATCTCTATATTCTATCTATCAGTTTAATTGAAAATGTAATGCACAGCGCGCTATATACACTCGGGGAACAGTTGCAATTTGCAGAAAGATTGCATACTAGTTTTGCTGCTGAATTTAATGTCCAGTCTGATGCAACAAAAAAAATTAATCAGAGTTATAAAGACTTTAATTTTGATGGGCTGAGTATAGTGCCAACAAAATTACAACAGAAAAAAGCTGCACAGACTGAGCAAGCTTTTTTGAATAGTTTAAAGGCATGTCTGGAAACTGAAAAAAATAATATGCTCTCAGATTTATTCCATATGCATGTCAACAGGATTTTTCATGATAACCAGCGTATGCATGAAATGATTGTTTATAATTTCCTGACTAAACGTATCAAGATGAAAATTGGCAGGTTACAGAATAAAAGTTTGCCACAGCCTGTATAATTTCTGCAGCAATTACGCTAGACGACTCAAAAGCAATAAGTTCTGCCAAAAAATAATTTTAAAAACAAGCTATGCATTGAACAAAATTACTATTTTTACAGTAGTGGTAACATGAGTGTTTTCTCTGTAAAAATTCAAATGAAGCTCTATTAATAGATAATCTATGAAACCTTCAATTAAAAATTATTATAACGCTCCTTCAGTATTGGTAAAAAGCCTTGAAGCTATAGAAAGTTTTCAATCCGCACACAAGGTTTTTCTTAAAAAAAATACGGAGGACTCCAGAAAATCAATGGCCCAATCACTGCAAACAGTCAAACAATTGCAAGATGAATTATCTGCTCCTGATGAATCTGCCGACGATATCAGGGTAGCTTTTTTAAAACAGGTCATTGCACTGGAACAAAATATTGATGATATTCATAAAGATGGCCTTTATGCCGACTTATACAGAGACAGTGAGTCCTCTTTCAGACTGCTTAAAGATATTTTGGATAGTTTCAAAATATCATTGTTATCTAAAGGGGAATCTTATCCATTTGTAGAACTTTCTACCAGTAATAACGAATGGAAAGATCATGGTGTAGTCGCTTTTTGCAGGGATGTAAAGAACAACCTCAATCCTATAAAGTTTAAGAGCCTATGGGATGCATTGCAATGTTACGAGAAAAATAAAACGCAGCTCACTTATACTTTTGAGATTTTATCAATTACAGGAAATCTGGGCAAACAATCTTAAAAACAACAAACACACCAACACCAGGCTATTCAATTTTTATTGCGTAGTCTGGTTATTTCAATTGCCTGCCTTTAATAATTTTCTTAAGATCAATTCCTTTCCCTAATACTGGTTTAAAAATATCCCCCGTTTCTTTGACTCTGGATAAAGCATTGGAAATTGTAAAGTCTTTCATTTGCAATCCCTTTTTCACTTCGTCCCAATGTAATGGCATAGAGACCGTAGCACCAGGTTTAGGACGCAAAGAATATGGAGCAGCGATAGTGGCCTGAGGACGGTTCTGCAAAAAGTCCAGGTACATTTTCCCCTTACGTTTAGAAACAGCACGCTCCAGACTTGTATATGCAGGTATTTCCCGGTTAACCAGCGTAACAATGATCTTCGCAAACTCCTTACTCTGCTCATAGGTGTACTTGTTTCCTAAAGGAATATAGACATGCAGTCCGGTAGAACCACTTGTTTTACAATAACAGGGTACTCCCATATCATCCAGAACAGCTTTAGTTATCTGTGCTGCTTCGATTACCTGCTGGAAAGAATTCTTATCCGGGTCAAGGTCAATAATACACCAGGTCGGATGGTCGGGTTTTTTAATGGTGCTGCTCCAGGGATGAACTTCAATACAGCCAAGCCCTGCAGTGTATAATAAGGTGGCTTTATCTTCCCCTACCATAAAATGCTTATCTGAATCATCTCCTTCGGCATGATAAAGATAGGTTTTAACCCAGTCAGGGACTTTTCCGGTCACATCTTTCTGATAAAAACTTTGTCCGGTAATTCCGTTTGGATAACGGTTTAAAGACAAAGGCCGGTCTTTCATATAGGGCAATATAAAGGATGACATTTGCTCATAATAATTAATCAGATCACGTTTAGTGAATTGTTCAACTGGCCAGAATATCTTATTTAAATTGGTAAATTCCAGGGAATTCCCGTTTACCTTTTTCACCTGAGTTACTTCTTTTGGATTCAGCAATTGTTTCATTCCGTTTAGCTTGGTTAAATCATTATCAGTACCAGTCAGAATAGCTGATGTATCTGCCTCTTTTTCAAGAATAACTTCTTTAGCGTCTTTATCTTCCCGCATTCCTGCAAAAGATGGATGCCGCATTACCCCATCAGTAGTCATTTCGACAAAATTTACTTCACAGATTAGTTCTGGTTTCAGCCAGAATGCCTTCGCCTTGCCCAGACCAGCTCTAAATGGATTGGCTTTATTATAAGCTGGTTTCTCAGTGAATGCTGGTTCAGCAATAAGCAATGGTTCGAAACGAGCCAGCAATTCTTGCTGCATCTCCAAACTAAATCCTGTCCCAATCTTTCCGGTATAAATAAATTTATCACCTTCAAAAAGGCCAACCAGCAATGAACTAAAAGGTTTACTGGTATCTGCATTCTTTGTATACCCACCAATCACAACTTCCTGACGCTTACTTGCTTTGATTTTAAGCCAATCATTGGTGCGTTCGCCGGCGACATACAAGCTATCTTTTCTTTTAGCCATAATACCTTCCAATCCAGCCTTTTTTGCAGCAGCCAGAAATTCTATACCCGAAGTTTCAAAACCTTTACTAAACCTCACAGGAGAATCTTCCGGGATCAGCTGAGCAAGTATAGCCTTTCTTTGACTTAAAGGTAAAACGGTAAGATCATGGCCATCATACCATAAAATATCAAAAACATAATACAGCAGTTCTCCATTTTGATCGCTGTGCCAGTTCTGTAAATCCCCGAAACTAGCCTTTCCTTTTTTATCAACGGCAACAACCTCACCATCTACAATCGCATTGACATTCCATTCTAGCAGCGCCTGATAAATCGGGTAAAACTTCTCCTGAAAAGATTTATTGTTCCGGGACTTGAATGCTATGGTTCCTTTATTCATTAAAGCGACCGCCCGGTAACCATCCCATTTCACTTCATATAACCAGCCCTCCTCGTCAAATGCCTCGTTTACCAAGGTAGCCAGCATAGGTTTTACCTGATCGTAAAAAGGGGTTTTCACAGTTTTATTCTGTTTTGGTTTAACAGCTTCAGCCTGCTTAGGTTTAACCGTTTTTTTTCCATAAACCTGAACAGGTTTCTTTGCCATTTGCTCAATAGTTTTTTTGGAGATTACCGATTTATCCTTCAGCAAAATATCATCGCTTTTGGCATATTTATCTTTATGCTTAATCAAGAGCCAGCTGTTCTCTCCCATTCCATGCGTCCTGACCAGTGCAAAAGAACCTTTCAGCTTTTTGCCATGCAGGGTGAAACTGATTTTACCACTATGCAGCTGATGTCTCAGGTTTCGATCCTGATCTTCAATAGTTCCATCCACTGGCTCGTCAGCTTCATAAGTTCCCTCATCCCAAACAATAACAGTTCCTCCACCGTATTCCCCTTTGGGAATAAGACCTTCAAAATCTTTATAGTCATAAGGGTGATCTTCAACCATCATGGCAAGCCGCTTCACTTCAGGATCTGTGGAAGGTCCTTTTGGAACGGCCCAGCTTTTCAATACCCCACCCATCTCCAGTCTGAAATCATAATGAAGATGTGAAGCATCGTGTTTCTGAATGACAAAACGCAATTCTTTCCCACTTCCTTTACCCCCTTTAGGTTCAGGAGTCTGTGTAAAAGATCGTTTCTTTTTATAGGCTGTTAAACTCATCACAAAGGTTTTAAATGATCACCAGATTCCGGATGATAACAACAGGAAAGATTCAAAGTTTTCAGGAAGAGAAAACAAAAGAAATAGCGCGTTGTTAAATTAATAATTAAAGCATTTAGGATGAGATCACTTTGGAATGGAGCTATTGGATTTGGACTGGTAAATATCCCGGTTAAACTTTTCTCTGCGGTACAGCAGAGTCATCTGGATTTAGACATGCTGGACAGTAAAGATCATTCCAGGATTAAATTTCAACGGATCAATGAAAAGACAAGAAAAGAAGTCCCTTTTGATAAAATTGTAAAAGGATATCTGCTGAATGAGAATTATGTAGTACTCGATGAGCAGGATTTTGAAGATGCAGCTCCAGATAAAAATAAGATGATCTCTCTGGAGAATTTTGTGGACTTACAGGAGATCAATCCCATTTATTATGAGACTTCTTATTATGCCCAGCCAGAAAAACAGGGTAAAAAAGCCTATGCATTACTATTAAAAGCCTTAGTGAAGTCTAAAAAAGCTGGTGTAGCCAGATTTGTGTTGAGGAATACAGAAAACTTATGTATCATCCATCCCTTAAATAACGTACTGGTAGTTACAAAAATCAGGTTTGCTGAAGAAATAAGATCAGAAAAAGAGCTAAAAATACCAGAGACTGATACCATCACAAAAAAAGAACTTGAGGTGGGTATGGCACTGATTAAACAATATAGCTCAGCATTTGATATCAGGGGTTTCAAAGATGAATACAGTAAAGAGCTTTTGAAAATTATCAAGGCGAAAGCCAGGGGCAAAAGAGCTACTGTAAAAAAATTGAAACCCCGTGAAAGTAATAATGATGATCTGTACAGCCAGCTGATGCAAAGCCTGGAAGGTAGAAAAGGGGCTTAGCAGGTATCTGCTCTTTTTCTATAGATAGTTGGGCTCATGCCGGTTTTCTGTTTAAATAATTTAGAGAAATAAAAACAAGAGTCGAATTTCAAATCATAGGCAATTTCTTTGATTGATAAACTTTGATCTTCCAGAAGGTTTTTAGCTTTTTCTATTTTTACCTGTATAAAATACTGTCCGGGTGATAAACCTGTGTAATTTTTAAAGAGTTTACGGAACAAAGAGTAACCTATTTTTAATTGCTCTGCTGCCATTTTAGGAGAAAAATCTTTTGAAATATTAGAACTGAATAAATCTCTAGCTTGGTTCATAATCAAATCTTTCTGTTCACTCTCCTGGCTTTTCTGTTTCACCATATAATAAAGGATGCCCAGCAGATGTAAAGCAACCCCCGACATCATCGGCTGATCTTCTTTATTTTTACCTCTGGTTTTATCGATAATCAGGTTAAAAAGATCTACCACTTTTTCGTTCACCCCAATATTAATACATGGGTTTTCACGGTTAAAAAACTTGTGCTGTACATGGTTATCAATAATACTGCCTCTGATCCCGATCCAGTATTCATCCCAGCCAATATCCGGATCGGGTATATACCGGTGCTTTTCGCCAGGAAAGAGAATTATTATTGTGCCTGCGGTTACCTTTTGCTTATGGCTATCAGACTCAAAATACCCCTCACCACGGGTAATGTATAAAATTTGGTACTCATCGAGTATGCGACCTGATTTCCAGGTAAAATAATGGTGTGATGGATAATATTCCTGTGGATATTGAGCATGGGCAGCAACACTGGTATAGCCAACGTATAAAACATACAGGCCCCAGTTTGCATCTTCCTCACTCACACACAAATATTTGTAATATTCGTTTTTCATGCGGCTTTGATATTCAGTACGTACCTGATGAAGGCCACGGACTAGGTTATGATTAGAAAGTTTTATTAAAAATATTAAATTAAACAAAAATGGATACGCTGTTATCTTTAATAATAAATAGATTTTTTCCTGTAAAACCGAATTCGGTGTTCCAACTCCTATAAACCTATTGTAAGCTACTGGACAGATAAAGCCAGATTACAGTCAACTTATCATTTCAGCACTACGGCTTACAATTTTAATCCATGATCACAGAACTAATTTGACTATAAATTTTTCGCACCTCAGGACTTACAGATTTCAACTGAAAAAGAATATCAATGACACAAAATGTCTCTTTAAGGAAAGTGTTACACAAGTAATAAAATCAAAAAGTATATTGTAAATATCAAATCATCTATTTACCAGCAGTATTAGATAAATAAATTTGGATAGCAGCTAGTTAACTGAATAGCGATTGACAAATACAACCTATCTATACAAATATCATCTATGGAAAATTTACTGATTACTGGTGTTACCGGCATACTTGGCCGTCATGTACTTTATGAATTATTGGCTGAGTATGCCAGCGGAATAAGAAGGGGCAGATTATTTCTTGTGGTCAGGTCCAATGCTAAAGAAAGTGCCAGCGAGCGGATCGGTTCTTTATTAACAAATCCGTTCAAACCAGCCTATCTGGATATTTACCCTGTAGAAAAACTGCTGTCGTTTATTGAGCTCATTGATTCTGATTTAAGAGACCTCAAGAAAAGTCCGTTGCTGAAGTCAAAATTGGGAGATTATCTCCACGTGATCCATATCGCAGCCATCACCAATTTGAACACTGCTGATTCAGCTTTACAAGACGTTCACGATTTCAACTATGCAACTACACTGGAGTTATTGGAACAACTAAAAAATATACCACACAAATTCATTTTTATCAGTTCTGCATTTTCGTGTGGTATACAAACCGGATTAATTGATAGTAATTACCGCCGCTTTGGACAGAACGGAGAGTTGCTGCCTTTCAGTAGTTTATCTCCTTACCGGAATCATTATGAATTCTATAAGGCAATGGCAGAATACCAGGTTATCAAACATTGTGAGACTAATCAGATTGCCTGGCAGATTTTACGCCCTTCTGTGATTTGCGGCAGACTGCTGGATGAGCCATTATACTACCTTCCTTTATTCAATGTGTTTTATGAAGTAGGCCGGATTATCAACAAGGGCTTGCAACGTTACAAAGAGCATAATATTAAAAAGATCAGGATCATGGGCGACAATAAAAGCACTTTAAACATTGTTCCGGTTGATTACGTAGCCAAAACAATTTTAGCTGTATTCCGTAATGATGAGGTTAAACAACTGAGTATTGTAAATTCAGCACCATTGAGCAATGCCTACCTGATTAAACATTCAATCCATAAACTGGGTCTTGAATGTAAACTCGTGGATTCAGTACCCGATAACATGAACCTGCTGGAGGAATGGTATTATAAAAGAGCCGGAAAATGGCTTTCACGTTATCTGAATACGACCTCCTATAACTTTGATGCCGCTCCGCTCCGCAAACTTATCCCGCATATTCCTGAACCGGACATTCAAAACACCTTTGAAGAACTATATGATTATGCCTTGCAGCATAATTTTGAAAATCCTGAACTTTCACTAAGTACCTCTGCCCTGTGATCAACTTCTACAACGTCATCCATACTGCACTCACCAAGCCAGGTATCCGGGAGCTAGTCATTCCTGCCGATCCTCAGCAGCCAGCAATTACAAATCAACAGCTATTGCAAAGCATCTCCAATTACAGATATTTACTCCAGCAGCACATATTGCCTGGTGCCGCTGTATTATTGGCAATCCCTGTAAGCGCAGAATCTATCAGCGCATTGCTGGCCATACAAAGTCTCGGTGCAATTCCAGTACTGCCACCTGCAAAATCAGAACTGTCTGCAATGCTTAAGCTGCTGAAATCGCAAAAGATCAAGGTAATTATTGCAAAGGAGCAAATGCAGTTGCAAATGGGATCCGAATTAGCAGCTGCCGGCATTCAATGTTTATTTCTTAAACAGGAAACTCAAAGAGAAACCAATTGGGAAGTTGTTTTGGTAGATCCGGACCAGCCTGCACTGGTCACTTTTAGTTCCGGAACAACCGGAGAGCCAAAGAGTATACTCAGAAGTCACCGGGTAATTGCTGCGCAACATCTGATCCTTAAGAAAGTATTTCCACCACAAGCAGACCTGCGCGATTTCCCTATATTCCCTAACGTTATCCTGCATAACATTGCGGCAGGAATCACGACAGTCGTACCCGCTATTCCTGGTTTCCAGATGGGGCAATTAAATCCTGAGCATATTATTCAGCAATTGTCAGCTCAAAACATCGGTACACTCATGGGCAATGTGTTTTATTTCAGACCCATTCTTGCTTGTTTGAAAGCTCATCGGCAAGTTTTTCCAAAGGTAATGCAAATTGGAGTTGGTGGCTCCCCTGTACCTGAAGATCTCTTGCCCGAACTTCGCCTTTATTTTCCTGAAGCAGAGAGCCATATTATTTATGGTTCATCTGAGGCAGAACCTATTGCTGTGAGAAAGATAAACGGAACAGCTAAAAATCCAATCAACGGCTATTGTGTAGGTAAGCCAGTTCAAACACTGGAACTCCGGATTAACGAAACCGCAATTATTCATACCGAAGCAGGGACATTTAATTCGGGCGAAATAGAAGTCAGAGGCCCGCATGTAGCTACTACACATCCGGATGGCTGGCTCAGAACGGGTGATATAGGTTATTTATCAGCTGATCAGGAACTCTACCTCACTGCCAGAATAGGAAATGAAAAAGCGCATCTGGGTATACAACATTACCAGATCGAACATTTGCTTACCCTGCATCATCAAGTTGTCCAGGTTGCAGCAATAGCAGCTGAGGATGGTTTCGATATTTTTATTCAAGGCAGTATAACGCAAGAAGAAGCTACACGGATTTTAACGAAGAACTTCCCTGCTGCACTTATTAACAACATACAGTTCCAGACCGAAATTGAGGTGGACAACAGACATCATTCAAAAATTTTATACCACAAAATAAATGAACTCAGAGTTTTATAACCTAGATCTTGACCGCATCCGTTATTCGCTGGTGTGGGAAGATAGTCAAACCCTTTACAGGTCGCTTAAGATCAGTACGAATGATCACTTACTGGTGATCACTTCGGCAGGGTGTAATGCTTTAAATATGTTGCTTAAGAATCCGGCAAGTGTCACTGCTGCTGATTTAAATCCCGTTCAGAATAAGATGCTGCTATTTAAACAGCACATCATTATGAATTTCGATTATGAACTGTACCACGCCATACTAGGCCTCGCGGGAGAAACAGCGGTAAAGGAAGCGAAACAAAGAATCCTGCCTGCTTTACCACCAGCAGACCAAGCTTTCTGGACAGCATTTCTGGAAGAAAATCCCGGCGGCCTGCTACTGTCAGGAAAACTGGAGAAATTTATGATGGGCTTTCATCGCACGCTTAATCAGGAGCAACAAGAATTGATTCATCAGTTAATTACCTTTGATACGATTGATGCACAGTATGAATTTTTCCTGGACAAACTGGATAACAGCAGTTTCAAGCAAACATTTATTACCTATTACAGTGATGAAAATTTAAGTAATGGCAGAGATCCCAAATTATTAAAACATGTAGATGAATCGGGTGGAATAGTCTTTTATAAGCGCCTTCTTTTACAAGCAAGTTCAAGTTTATTGAAAGAGAATTTTTACTTCCGCTTTATCTTTTTTGGTTTACAAGACCTTCCTCCTCATATATTGCCGCCATGCTACAGACAAGAAAATTACAGTAGCCTGAAAAAGAACATGGACAAGCTGCAGGTTATCCAGGGAGAGGCAGTAGAATACCTTTTATCAGCTCCTGGTTTGAAAACAACCAAAGCCAGTCTTTCTAATATTTTCGAATACATCAGTCACCAGGAATTTGAAGAAGTCTGTTTGTCACTAGCCAAACATCCTGACCGCGATTTACTGCTCATCTTCTGGAACCTACTCAACATACAAGGAGAAAACTTACTGCAATCAGAAAGCCGGATCAAACTGGAAAGCCAAAACCTGGCACAGGAAAGCTGTTTCTACTTCAAGAATCAGATACAAATACAATTTGTTCCGGTTATGTCATTACATCTAACCTAAAAAACATGAAAACCATCGATTATCTTAATACCACCTTTGTTCAGCAAATCATGCAGGATCACTTTAAGAACCAGACGATTTCGGTTCAGGATATTACCTTGCTGGACGTAGATAATTCAGCTAGTATACTGGTAGCGCTCACAGCTACGCAAACTGAAAGCAGTATCGGCCACTTCGGCCTGGAAGTTAATTACACCATAGACGGATTACCGCAAAAAAAGAAAATGGTGATGAAGATCAAACCCCATGGTCAGGAGATCGTTAACATGCTGAATATGCTTTCGCAATTGTGCGGAGGCGAACTCAACAGCGTTTACGAACAATTTAAACATTTAACAGGCTTTTATTATACCCATTTAAAAGAGCAGGAAATTTACGAAAAGCTGCATCCACTATTTACACCGGTCATTTACGGTCTGTATACCGATCAACAGGAGAATATTTACATCATCTTAATGGAATATCTGGATGATGTTGACCTGCTGAATACAGTTATGGCGCCCGAAAAATGGAGTGATCAGCATATCAAATCTGCCTTAAAACAGATGGCAGCCTGGCACAGTAGCATGCTGAATAATGTGGAGAATGTTGATCTTGAGCTTTGGAAAGATGCGCCTTCTTTACAACAAATGACAGATTTGCTTCCTTTATGGAATGCGTTATTAAACAATGCAGCTGATAAGTTTCCCGAACTTTATGATCCGCTAAGGGTAAAAACCATGCGTACCGCTATACAGGAAATCCCGAATTACTGGCAACAGCTTGAAAAACTACCAAAAACATTGGTTCACAATGATTTTAATCCAAGAAATAGTTGTTTTAAAACTCAAAACGGAGAAATTGAATTCTGTTTATATGACTGGGAACTGGCTACTTTTCACATCCCTCAATATGATCTTGCTGAATTTCTATGTTTCATTCTGGATCAGGACCGGTACGATAAACGCTATGAGTATATCGAATATTACCGCGAAGAACTGGCCAGATTAACAGGAAAGTATAGTTCAGCTCCCTCTTTTCATCAGGAGCTGTATATGGCCACTTTAGATTTTGGTATCCACCGCGTGGGTTTGTATATGATGGGACACACCGTGAGTCCTTATCCATTTCTCCCCCGCGTAGTGAATAGCTTTTTTGATGCAATTTCAGGACACAGCCTTAACTAACCAATTCTTTCTCATACAGAATATATTTTACTGATTCATACGGTGTATGGTCAGTAAAATGTACTGAATAATTGTCTGAACGCATCAGACAGAAAATAGTGTCTTCATAATACTGGTTAGCCGCCCGTATATAATGCGTACAGATATAGTTCATTAAGCCCTGTCTTCTGAAATCAGGGTGTACCCCAACTGTCTTCCCTAACAGTCTTCTCTTTTTGAGCAGTGGATAATCTCTGTTAAAATCATATCCTGCTGCTGTTGCAGGCAAGGACTGATAATCCGGATAACAGATGCTCATTGCAGCCAATCTTCCACTCTGCGGATCAATTAATATAACCGAACTGTGCGGACATATCTTACGCAAAAATTTAGCGTTATAAAGCAACCGGAATTGTTCAAAAGAGATTGCTTTATAAAAAGGATTTTGGTTAAAGACAATCTCAATCAGCTCAAATAACTCCTTTTCATACCGTATCCAGCTTTCTTCATTTAAAGGAATAACTTCAAAAGGAATTTTGCTTTGCTCATCCATCAGGGCAGCATAATCAGCATAAAGTTCCGGAAGCGTATGTTGCGTAATATACCTGCTTTCAAAAGTCAGCTTTTCTTTAAAACTCACCTGTGCTAAAAGCGCAGCATAATAAACCGGATTAACCGGTTCACTATCAAACCTGTTCCAGCTTGGTAAATTACCAGCCCGGATACGGTAACGGTTATAAGTATTAAAGTTTATTGGACCGGTCATACCCGCTCTTTTTCTTACACTGGCATCGCTTTCCAATAAACTGAATGCCACTTTATTGAGCACTTCATTATCAACAGACTCCCAGAATCCAAAATAGGCTGCATCTTCGTCATGAGGAAATATACCCACAAGCCGGATATGCTCATGGTCTGTATAAATAATAATTTCGTTCTTTTCTGCTTCTATTTTAAACAGGGCAGCAATCATTGCCCTGTCTTCTGTGAGTTCAACGGTTAAGCCTTTATAGATTTTTACAGGAATGGTGAAAAAGCTATCAGGAATTGAATCTTTGTACAGGATACGTTCGACTATGCCCATCTTACAGTAGTTTAATCTCCCCGGTTGAACCATCCATACTAATTTGCTGTCCGCTGCTTAATTTCTTAGTCAGCCCGGGAATATTAATGATCGCGGGAATTCCAAATTCTCTCAGCAAAATAACTGAATGAGATAAAGCAGATCCTTTTTCAATCAGTACTCCCTTACAGGTTGGGAAAAGTGCTACCCAACCAGGATCTGTACGTAAAGCACAAACAATTTTACCGCTCACATCCAGGTCGCTATCCGGCCCGTCTATGACAATGATCTCTGCAGTGATCTGACCAGGAACACAGCCTGTACCGCGTAAAACAGAAGGATCTTCGTCTACTAGTTCTGGTTTAGCACTGCGTAAAGGTGGAATAGTTACCTGAGCAGCAACTTCTTCCTTTTTATATTGTTCAAATGTGGCTATACGTTCATCAATTACACCCTCAATTTCAAATCCCGGTTTTTCCAGTAATAATATTTCTATCTCATCCTGGGTCAGATAAAAAATATCGCGCACCTGCTTTAATACTTTTTTCTCCTTCAGTATTTGTCCCGCAGCCAGATATAAAGTACGGTACATACCGAATAGCCTTGTTCTTTCTAAACGCAGCGCTTCACGGTATTGAATTGACTTTTGTAATTTACCCAGGCTTTTGTAAACTGTCTTCTTAAAAAACACAGAATGGTCTTTCAGCTTCTCTTCCAGATCCTTTACTGCCGATTCATGCAGATGAGATAAAGCGGAGGTTTGAAAAGAGTTGGATGTAGTGAGGTAATTGCGCAGGTAATTATAAAATATTTTAGGCGATAAACGCATGGTAATTGTTTCCAGTTTTAACTCTCCCACTGTACGGTCGCCATAGACATGGATAAAACCTTCAACTTCTTTGTAAAACGCAGGAAACTGAGCCTTAATTTGCGTGTGGACATCCTCCGGTAAAAGAACAATCAGCGCTTTCAGCGCCTCCTGCTCCATGGCTTTTAAAGAGAGCTTTTGCATCAAAATTGCAGGTTGGGCACTTTCGATCTCCTGGTTACCGGCTAAATATCTGCTTAGAAATTCATCGGTATCCAGAATACCAGCTTTAAGCAATTTCCGTCTCACCTTTCCGTTCATCATCATCACATACAGGTCATTGATAATCGGGGTGGTCCAGTTGCCCATCAGCTCTTTATCAAGCAGGTATTTTTGTTCCAGCAATTGTACAGGATTAGCAAATGCATCCTGCAATTTATAAAACCGCTCATAGTGTTTGGTGATATGACTATGAAATTCAGCCACACTTTTCTCCAGTTTTCTAAAAGCAGAGAACAACCTTAATAAATTAAAAAAGGTTGGAAAGATCATGCTGAGTTTTTCAGTAAAAGACTTCTCTGTATCAGTGATAAAATCAACAGGTTCTTCCAGGCCCATCATCCGCTCCATATCTTCTTTATTCTGTTTAAAAGATGGAAATAGCTGCAAACAACGGTACCAGTTATTTATATTATAATAAATCCGGCCTTGAACAAGTCCTAGTAAATTATTGACAACAGGCGTATATGTGGTGATTACTTTCTCGGGAATTGCCAGCAGAATAATGGTTTGGAAATAGACAGTTGCATAAGCGTGCCGGGCAAAACTGAAAGTTAATGGCGTAGTTACTCCACAATAACTTTCCTGGATATTCGAATTGTCATAAACAATTACATCCGGGATTTCCTGGGTAATATGACGGGATTGCACGAAGTAGAGTTTGTTATTGGAGATAACATATTCTATATCCTGCGGATGACCGTTTCTTTTTTCCAGGCGGGTTGAAATCGTAAATATTTCACGCAGATGTTCTTCAGTCAAACTGTGTATTTGCTGTCTGTCTTCTTCCACATCCAGCAGCAGAATACCCTTTTCTTCATGCATCTGATAGTGCTTATCTTTCAATGCTATCTTTTGATGAACTACGGTTCCGTCTTTCTTGGAAAGATAGAATTCATCAGGATCGAGTTCTCCATTAACCAGGCCTTCTCCCAGGCCCCATACGGCATGAACAGCCATTTCCTGGGGATATTGTGGGTAGGTTGAAAAAACAACTCCACTGGCGTCTGCATCAATTTGCTGCTGCAAGATTACTGCGGGCCTTGCCACAGCTGACAATTGTTTGTATTGCCTGTAAGCTACGGCCTCGGCTGAATATGCACTGGCAGCACATTTGCCTACTGCTTCAATGACGTCCTCATAATTTCTTAAATTCATATAGGAGCTCATGATACCGGCAAACGCATCATGTGTTCCATCCTCATCGGCAATTGAAGAACGGACAATTATGCTTCGGTTCGGGAAATCCCATCCGGATAAAATCCGGCGTAATTTTTCTTCTTCGGCCTTGCTGAGTGTAAAACGCAGCAATTGATCTGATATGGACACTGTAGTGGCATCCTTTGCTTTAACAACAGGATCAAAGTTCTCTGCAGGGAGCACTAAAAAATCGGGTACAGTAACTTGAGCTTCCAATAATTTAAGTAAGCCTTTTGCTTTACCTCCGATCGTATATCCGGGCACATTTTTAACAGGGTAGATTATCATGATTTGAGATGTATTTCAATGATTACAGAGATATAACTGATCACCATAAATAAAGAGACCAGCAGTTCAGCTAAACGAAGTTTCTTTTCGTCCGGCCGTTTAACAACTTTAATAAACAGGAAGCCTATCGCCACATATAATAAACAAATGGTGATATAAGTCCATAAATTTGATTGTATAGTGTATAATATGCGGCATTGTACGACTACGCCAATGAGTAAAACCAACAGGACACAAACTATCGAAGTCACATAACCCAGAGATTTGGAATAAGAATCTACGGTCTCTCTTTCTGCTGCCGGAGCATGAATTTTACGGGCGAGTTCAAAACTAAATCCACATAGCAAACTGATACCGGCCAAAAGATATAATGCAGGATGATGCAGATCAGGATTAAATGCAGACCAGACCCAAACCATAACAAATGGCATAATCACCATGTGAGTACAGGCGTATAGCAGTAGTCTTTTGCTCAAAAATGAACCAATGAAAAACTCATAACGCATCAATAAACTATAACCTACGGCAACCAGCCAGCAGATTAAAGTTAAAGGGCCATTCCAGTAGCTCCAGACCAGTTCTGAAACTGTGAGTATTGCAGAGAGCAGAAATAACTGATTTAAGGTGACACGGCCCGATTGCAATACCCTGTCCGGATGGTTGATCTGATCAATCTTATAATCTTTGACCTCATCGAATACCCGCAGCCTGAAAAAGAAAGAAATAAAAGCGATAATACCCAGACCAATTTTAACACTGAAATTTATGGGCTGGGAAGAAAAATAGGAAGCTATGGAGTATACATTTATAAATAGAATAGCAAACAATACCATATTTACCGGGGGGAACCTTTGCTTGAAATAAGCAAGTACATTTTTTACTTTCAATTTCTGAATTATTAAGATGAATAATAAGCGATTGATGTAAAGTTAATTTTGGGAGCCGGGCAGAAAATGTAGAAACTGATATTTCAAATGTTGTTTTTGATATCGTTTATAATTTATTTCGTGTACTTTAAACAAATTGAGCGTCTATTTTTCAGGAGAATTCAGAATAAATGAATCAAATTGATATATTTGCCGAAATGTTCCTGTAGTTCAATGGATAGAATTTTGGTTTCCGGTACCAAAGATGGGGGTTCGAATCCCTTCGGGAACACCAAAAAGGCCCTTAACAAGATTGTTAAGGGCCTTTTATTTTTAATCATATTATAGTTCAATTGTATAATTATCCGCAATTTACTCAAGCTGCCTGATAAAAGAAATATTTTGGAGCCCTTTCGCCAATAAGGTCAGTAACCGCAAGCAAGGTAATTTTATTTTAAGCCTGCCCGATTGCAAAACATCACGTTCAGATGATTCTAATGCGAACAGGCCCCTTGATCTGATTTACATCAATAGGTATCCCCTTTTGTGTAATTACCACTTTACCCTGATGATGCAAATCAATAGCTGCGCCAACTACGTCTTTCATATGTTTCCGCCAGTCTTCAGGAAATAGCATGCGGGCAATTTCAGATGGACAGGTACTTTTTTCAGGGCCCCGTTGTGCAGCGATAGTCAAAATGGCGTGTAATATATCTGTTTGCGGTTGCATATGGTCCTGACAAATATAGATATTTTACAGGAAGGGTATTTTTTCAGCAACAATCTTTCCATCAGGCCCGATAAGAAATTTTTGTGGAATTGTAATAATCCGGACTAAAAATGGGAAGATGTCAGTAACTATACCAGGATAAAACTTGAATCCTCCAAATATTTCATGTAACAAAACTAACGGATGTTACCACTTTGCGGTTAAAAATATCGATTTATCAGTATAAATATCAATTATTTAGCGCATTCACGTAAGGAAAACGGGTGTTGGTGTAATAATGAAATGATAAGTCAATTGATAAGCTTAATATTGAATTGTGAATCATCTACCTATGAATACACACAACAGTAATGTATATATTTTACACTACAAAAAAACCAGCCTTGCGGCTGGTTTTTTGTGTTTAACGGAAGAACTAAAATGCTTTGTCAGAATGCGTTGATAATTAATTGGATTGCTCCGTAATTGTGTTCAGGACTGAACATTGCAGTTGCTGCAATTGGCATATGGTGCGTAAAAACTACCAGGTCTTTATTTAAGGTAACTCCTGCATTGACAACATTCGGTTTAGAACCATAAAAGTTCTCATCTCTGCCAAACGCAAATCCGCCACCTGCAAAAAGATGGACATTCGTTCCCCCTTCTTTCCAGACCCTATAATCAAGTACTACATAATTGGAATAATTATTTGCCAGATCCCCATTATTCTTCACATGCGTATCCCTGCCCTGTACAATCGTACTCCAGTTGATACTGATCGGGAAAGCATCTCCGAATTGATATCCGGCAGTTACGTCTATAAAGTGGGAAGTAGTG
>Ga0157375_10001591_pt1 | contig 19494 bp, 24 predicted proteins | sample M35metaG_FD_115311 | JGI IMG/M metagenome (GOLD analysis project Ga0157375, IMG submission 115311) | Miscanthus rhizosphere microbial communities from Kellogg Biological Station, Michigan, USA - M3-5 metaG | ecosystem: Host-associated > Plants > Roots > Rhizosphere > Soil | place: USA: Michigan... | reverse complement strand
TGCGGCCGGTCTGGTGCGTGAGCCATTTGTCAGTGGGATCGACACGATAATCGACCGGGTCGTCGCTGGAATTCCCGACGCAGCCGACGGGTTCATACTGGTATTCTCTAAGACGCCGTTCCCTTGTCACGAGCTTCGGTTGGACTGGCGTCGTGAGGACGGCGGCGGCAACTGGTACTTCACTGACAAACTCCAGATGGAAGGCTGGTTGTGTCCCGCACTATTCAAATATTTCGACAGCGCGCCGCGGAATTTATACGTCCAAGTGAAGCGTAAGTAGTCGGTGAGGGCTGCTGAGATAAACAGCGTAAGGGTTTGACTTATAATACGCAGCCGCGGCACGCCATGCCTGCAGCTATTCAAGGCCGTGTCCGCGATAACAATCGATCTTCAGGCACGCCAGCGTGTTCGATCCGAGCGAAGTACTAGCCAATCTGCCGCATCTGCCGGGCGTCTACCGCATGCTGAACCCGACGGGCGACGTGTTGTACGTTGGCAAAGCAGGCGACCTGAAAAAGCGCGTTTCGTCGTACTTCCAGAAACAACTGGGTGTGTCGCCGCGGATACGGCTGATGGTCGGGCAGGTCGGCGCAATCGAAACGACCGTGACGCGTTCGGAAGCGGAAGCGCTATTGCTCGAAAACACGCTCATCAAAGCGCTTAATCCTCGCTACAACATTCTGTTCAGGGATGACAAGTCGTACCCGTTTCTCGCGCTCACCGGCCATGAATTCCCGCGGCTTGCATTTCATCGCGGCGCATTGGACCCGCGCCATCGCTACTTCGGTCCCTTTCCGAATGCAGGTGCCGTTCGGGAGAGCATGCAGTTACTGCAAAAAGTTTTTCGCCTGCGTACCTGCGCCGATACGGTGTTCGACAACCGCTCGAGGCCGTGCCTGCTCCATCAGATTCGCAGATGCACGGCGCCGTGTGTGGGACGTGTGAGCGTGCAGGACTACGCGGACGACGTCAAAAGCGCCGGCCTCTTCCTGCGGGGGCGCGACGACGAAGCCATGGAGCGTCTCATCGCGCGCATGGACGATGCGGCCGCACGTCAGGACTATGAGCAGGCAGCCGTTTTCCGTGACCAGATCGGCGCCCTGCGTAAGGTCCGTGAGCGCCAGTTTGTCAGCAGCAATGTCGCGCGTGACGCGGATATTGTCGCGTGCGTGATCGAAGGCGAGATCGTATGCGTCAACCTGGTGATGATCCGCGGCGGTCATCACCTCGGCGACAAGAACTTCTTTCCACGTCATGCAGCAGGACATGATGCGCCGCAGATCGTCGAAGCGTTCATCAGCCAGCATTACGCGGCAGGCGGCGCGCCGCCCGTTATCGTCGTCAGCAATAGCCCGGCAAATGACGAGCTCGAACAACTGTTGAGTGAGCACGCAGGACACAAAGTGCAGATCGCGGTAAATCCGCCCGGCGAACGGCGCGTGTGGCTCGACATGGCGTGCAAGAACGCGACGCTCGGCGCGCAGCAGCAGCTGGGACTGCATGCTACGCAGGAGGCGCGCGTGCAAGCGTTGCAGCAGGCGCTGGAAACAAGCGAATCGATACGTCGCATCGAATGTTTCGACGTGAGTCACACCATGGGTGAGGCGACTGTCGCATCGTGTGTGGTGTACGACCAGGGCGCGATGCAAAAAGCGGAATACAGGCGTTTCAATATCGCGAACATCACACCGGGCGACGACTACGCCGCAATGCGCGATGTATTGACGAGGAGGTATCGGCGCATCGTGGCGGGGGAGGGCAAGGTACCGGATCTTGTCCTGATCGACGGTGGTAAAGGACAGCTCGGCATCGCGTCAGAAGTTTTCGCGGAGCTTGGATTATCGGATGTGCAACTTGTTGGCGTCGCGAAGGGCGAGGAGCGCAAGCCCGGACTCGAGCAATTGATCATTCCGGGCCGTACAAACCCGCTACAATTGCCGCGTGAACACCCGGCGCTGCACTTGATTCAGCAGATACGCGACGAAGCGCATCGCTTCGCAATCCAGGGACACCGCGCACGCCGCGGCAAGACACGCACCACGTCGAGCCTTGAGAGCATCAGCGGGATCGGCGCTAAACGCCGGCAGCGGCTGCTGGCACGATTCGGCGGACTTAAGGGACTGCTATCCGCCAGTGTCGACGAGCTTGCCCGCGTGGAAGGCATCAGCCAGGCGCTCGCCGCACGCATCTACGATCAGCTGCACTGACCGCTTGTTCAGCATTCCAAATCTGGTCACGTGGCTCAGGATCGTTCTGATTCCGCTATTCGTCGGCATCTTTTATTTCGAGAAGAGCTGGGTTTCCCTACCGAATCAGAACCTGGTCGCGACGGTTATCTTCACACTTGCCGCAGTAACCGACTGGTTCGACGGGTGGCTTGCCCGAAAGCTGAATCAGACGTCGGCGTTCGGCGCGTTTCTTGATCCTGTCGCAGACAAATTGATGGTCGCCGCAGCGTTGATCGTGCTCCTGCAGCTGCAACGCGTCGATGCCGTAGTTGTGCTGATAATCATCGGCCGCGAGATTGCCGTTTCAGCGCTCCGCGAATGGATGGCACACATGGGCGAAGCAAAAAGCGTCGCCGTTTCTCTTGTAGGCAAGATTAAGACGACGTCGCAAATGATAGCGATTCCGCTGTTGTTGTATGACGACTTGATCGGCAAGTTCGATCCGCACATGATCGGCACGTGGCTCATTTATGTGGCAGCGGCGCTCACCCTGATCTCGATGGCGTACTATCTGAAGATGGCGCTGCCGCAATTCAATAAGCGCCTGTGAAACAACGCCTTTCTTGACCGCACAGCGGACTGTAAATATAATGCTGCTCGACTTAATGCGGGAATAGCTCAGTTGGTAGAGCGCAACCTTGCCAAGGTTGAGGTCGGGAGTTCGAGACTCCTTTCCCGCTCCAGATTTACGCAATTGCCTTGTTTTGGCTCTTGAAACTGCGCCTCCACGGCGACCAAGCGGACCCGAAAAGGGTTCAGGTCAACCGGCAGTTACAGGAGACTCAAAATGGCGCTATTCAAAGTGGTGGTCGAGGCGTTCATCGCCTCAAAAGAGTTCGATCCAGCGAGCCTCTCCCGGCTCGGCTTCTGGACCGACGCACTCGGTGACAAGGAGCTCGTGCAGATCACGCCCGAGGACATGGATGCCGCCTTCGTCAAACTTGCCGAGCGCGGGCGACTCTTGGGCGGCAAGCGGCCGACGAAGGCCGCCGGCGCGCCGCTCGCAGGCTCCACCATCAATCGCTACCTCTCGCAAGCCGGCAGCGTCTTCAAGCATGCCAAACGCTTAAAGCTCGTGCCGCGCACCTTCATCTCGCCCACCCGCGGCATCGAGCGCGCGCCGGAGCGCCCCGATCCGGATCGCTACCTGCGCGCCGACGAGGTCGAGCGCGTAATCGCGGTCGCGCGCGTCATGGACAAGCGGTGGGGCAAGATGACCGCGCTCATCATCACCGCCCATCACACCGGGCTGCGTGTGGGTTCGCTTTTGAAGACGCGCGGCAAAGACCTGGACCTTGATGCGGGTACGCTCACCGTGCCGCGCACGAAAAACGACGACCCGATCACCGCCAGCTTGTCCACTTGTGCGATCGCAGAGATGAAGCGCCTGCCCAAGGTCGCGGCCGACGAACTCATCTTCGGCAATCGCAGCGGCAAGCCATTCGCCTATCGCAATCTGTGGCTGCGCATCTGCAACGAAGCACGACTCACGGGCCGCGTCTTCCACGAACTGCGCCACGGCCACGGCTACGCGCTCGCCCGCGCGGGCGTGAGTCAGCAGATGATTATGAAAAGCATGGGGCATCGCACCTTAACGGCCAGCGCGCGCTATGCACACGCGAGCGTTGCTGACAAGCAGGCCATCATCGCGAAAGTATTCGGATGACCATCGACTTTGAAAAAGTAACGCGTAAAGAGATCATCGTCGAGGGTCAGCGCGTGCAGGTGACCCTCGATCAGCATGGCAAGGTGATCGCAGCGTCTTCTCCTTTCGGGCCGGGACCGCACAGCATTACGAAGCTCGCAATCGCCCACGCTATTGAGCAGGTCGCGCGCCAAGCCAAGGCGAAGAGCGACACGGAACGCATAGCTGAATCGACGAGAATCAAGCGCCTGCGTGCAGAGGAACGCTTCGCGCGGGTCAGCGAATGGCTCGAAGCTGCTCACCAAGCCCATCCTGACTTTAAAGAGGAGCGCCTGGCACAAAGAGCGCGTCAGATTCATTTGCTTAACCGTCCCGAAGCCCCCGCAGAGGAACGCGACGAGATCACCGAGTATTACGCCGGACTATTTCTCGAACGGAAGTGCAATCCACCCGCCACATAGCACCATCGGGCGAAACGTGAACATCTCGCCCGAATTTACCTTTCCAGCCTTGGTTTTTCAGTAGTAACGCCTGGCCAGCGCATCGAAAATCATTCCTGAAATCGCCGTGGAGGCGCAATCAGGAGGTTTTCGAGTGGGCATACAACACGAGCAACATCATGATGCGCCGGCTTCGGCGCTCGCAGATTATACGGGCGCTGCAGACTGGCTCGACCGTTACGCCGGGCCGTTTTTTGAAACGCGGTCCAGTCTTGATTGGTTTATTAAACGCCACCGGCGTGAGTTGGTGGAGTGCGGTGCGCTCATCCCGCGAGAGGGCCGCAGCGGTTCGCTTCTCAGCGTCTCCAAATTTCCGAAAGCGGTCTTGCAAATCCTGAAGAGTCGGGCGATCGCAAAGGCCGCTGCGTGATGCGGGCGCAATCGAAGCGCCGCAGAAGTGCAGCAGTCGGCGTGATATCGCCGGCGTAACGCACGATGCCTGCAAAACGCTGGTGGTGTATCGGCCCATTGGGGTTTGCGGAGAAGCCACCGCATGAGAATGTGGTACTGTATCCACGCAGCAATCCTGCGGCTTTGCGTTTCCCCATCGCTGCAGTTGTAGAAGCCGCCTTCACGCACGACTTCTTTTGAACGACGACGCTAAGTAAATCTGTCTCCGCTACGGGCATGGCTGCATAACAGTAACATCAACCGCCACAACACGCCGGTGGCTATTGTGGGTGCCGTAAAAACCGTTACCACACATTGACGCGGCCGGCGGCGATGCTTTGTTGCCGCCTGCCCAAGCGACGCTGACCTGCATTGTGCGAGAAAATGAGACTGCGGAGACTCGGGTCGATGGACAGCTTGCCCTCGTGTTCGACAACTCGACGATGCATCCCATAGCACTGACGATGTTCGTCACGTTGGACGTTGGAAGCGTGGATATGAGTTGCCGGGACTGGCCTTCTAATAGACCATCCCACAACGCAAGATCGTACGATGCAAGTGCAGCTGGGGAACATTGCACTGCACTACAATCGGCGATATCGTGTTGAACAAGTTCTTTAATCTGCAAACCTTGACCGGCGGGATCCGCTGGGGAAGCTCCTGCGACATATCTCACCGCTTGCAACGGATTGCCACGTATGCGTTCGGCCATACCACTCGCATATAGGATGGCCGTGTCGCGTTCAAATGCGTCAGAAGCATTGCGCTGAGCTTTCGCAAGCACCCCGGCTATCCCCAAACATGCAAACGTCACCATGATGAAAGTCACCAGCATTTCGACCGCAGCAAAGCCCGTCCTGCGGTACGCCCTGAGCGGCATTAATGCGCACGCTATCATTTCCGGTGTATCGCGCCTAATGGTGACCCGTGCCTTCACGGAAAGCGAGATGGAGCGGTACACCAACGATGGTGTCGAATGTCATTTCAATGCGGGACACAAGTGGATTCGTCCCAGCGACAGTCATTGCCGGCTGCATAGGAACCGTCACCATCTCGCTCACGCCAGCGTGTGCCAAGGTTGTTAATCAGCAAACTGCCGTCATTGGAAGTCGCCATCTGGTCGCCGGCATTAGGTGTCAGCGCGTGCACAAACGTGGGCGGAGCGCCGGCGGCGTTACTTACTGTGAAGGGCCGCTGTAACGTATAGTGTTTGGACACCTCCGCTGGTACAGAAAAGCTAAGCTCGCCCGAGCCTCCGCCGATGTCCGTCGCGTATCGTCGCTGATCCAGAAAGAATTGCTCCTGACGCTGAGCAAGATCCACAAGAAACACTTGGCCTTGAGCGCGGATCCCCCGCCTTACATAAGATTGATACGATGGGAAGGCGACAGCGGCAAGAATCGCTACGATCGCAAGTGCGACCATGACCTCAATGAGAGTGAATCCGCTAGTCTTGCGCATGTTAGTCTGTCCTTTGGGCTCGCTATCTCTGATTCCAGAATTTGCGAATCCGAGCACCTATTGGGGTCGCCGGCGGTTGCAAGACCGATGTGCCTGAGAGAACCACCTGCTGTAACCTACCGGCGACTTGGACGATCGCTCCCACAGGTGAGGGTGGATAGCCGCCTCCGGCATGTTTAACGTAACGGCTCGCGCTCGTGAGTCCCGCCGTCGTGTTGTATGCAATCACTGACGCGCCAGTCTGGAGACCGACTGTATATTCGCGTGCAAGGCCCAAATTGCTGGCGCAGACACCAGGTGCCGGGGGTGTCGGCTGATTTGTGTTGAAAAATGTGGCGTTACCAAGCGTCACTACGCTACTGACCGTTTTCTCCCCAGGGAGTAGTGTAATAAACCATCCGTTCGCCGCAGCTAGCGCGTTGGTAGCCGACGCGATTTGAGCCGACGTGCCCTCCTGAATCAGATTGTCAGTCGTATCGAATAGATCAGTTTCGATGGTCGTTGCCCCGCTGAAGGTGAAGCCGGTACTGCGGTCCTTAATCATATAAAACCGATTTGTCACTGCGTTAATGAGCGGATGAGCGGTATCGCCGTAGCCATTAAAGGGATGCTCGCGGTCGCCGGAGCCGATTACGACGGCGTCATAGAGGCCATTGGCGTCATTGGTGTACACCACATCGGGGGAAAACAAGAATTTGCGCCGGTTCCCGACGGTCGGAGAGGCGGCAAAGCCGAGTGAGGCAAGTTTGTTTACAGTCCAATTCACTGGCGACACATCATTAATGTCGGCTCGCCACACATTGCCGCCGGTGTCACCAACGTAAAATCGATCCGCATAGCCATCGCTGTTTCTATCCAACACACCCACGTCCGAAGGAATAGCAAATGTCATTCCGGCGATCGTCTTAAACACTTGACCAGTTGATAACGTAGAAGGCGCTACCGGCCCGGCCTGCCAAATTACATTGCCGGTGACGCCATCCACAACAAACAAGCCACGTCCCATGGTATTCGTAGTGCCCGCTGGTATGGGATCCAGATCTTCAACTGCGGGGTCATATCCAGCACCGAAAATCAAAACTGGATTCGCTGACGCACGAATGCGTCTTACTTTAGGCTCAGACCATGTTTGTCCAAGCTCGGTATATCCGGCACTTGAGTTGTCTCGTCTCCACAGAAACTTTGGCTGGTCTGGATCGGTTACATCGAGCGCATAAATGAAGCGACCGCCGCGCCGCATCGACATGTAGAGGTAGACCTTGTCGCCGTCTGCAGCGACGAACTTGCCATCGTTGTTTGCATCGAACTGATAGACGCCGACCGCGCCGTCCGCGAAATAAGGCTTAGGAGTTGCGGTGCTTGCTGGCGGAACGTTATCCCGCATGCGCTTGAACTGCCCGAAGAATTCCGTCGGTATAAAGGACCATTTCTCATAGCCATCGGTTGACCCCTGTCCGCCTTTTACAGCGCGAAACAACCCATCGTTTGAGCCATAGAAAATGACGACGTCGTTGTCGTCTCCATAGCGATTATAGTTAACGACCGCCGGCCTGGAATGCAGGACATCCCCGTGCACGGACGACCGTATGTCAGTAAAGCTTCCATCAAGGTTTTCATCGGACGCGTTGTCCATCCCTCGCACCCAATTGATGATGTTGGTCACTTCAGCGGCGGTCCCAGCAGCAAACGCCGCGACGCTTGCGGAAGGCACGACATTACTAGTATTAAACGGGTAATTCGCAAGCGGCGCATTCGCCGTTGCCAAACAAGTACCGTTGCAGGTATAAATCTTCCGCGTTTGGGCGGCTGTTGAGTCCGGGTTCGGGTAAATCGTTCGTATACGTTGAGCGGCGCCGCCTTTTTCCACGATGGGACCGTCCGGCCGATCTGATCCTGACTGCGGATTTCCAGAAGGGGCGAACGACCAAAAAGAAGAGCTCGAAGTCCAGAAACTCACACCGTCGTCGACGATAAAGCCGGTGGCTGGGCTTTCAGCAGCCAGCCCGTTGGCGTCGGCAAGGAATAAGCTTTGTGTATTGGAGTTATACGCGAGTTGATACTGTTTAAGGTTTCCGAACCAACGTGGTGAGCCGTCGGGATCAGGGCGGAATCCGCCAAGGTATACCTGATTAAGGTTAGTACCACGCACGTTCACCGAAACCGGAAGTGTCACCGACGCGAAGACACTGTTTAAGCTCTGCACCTCGTTAAAGACAGTTTGTAGCGCATCTGCCAGTGCAGCAGTGCTCGTGGCAGCAAAATAGCGGCCGTGGCCCTGGTTAGCTATGCTTTCGAGCAAGACGATGTTGGCTGTGTCATTACCTGTCACATGCGTTGGATCGTATACGTTGACCGTGTATGTAATGATATTCTGCTTGCCCGGTAGATCGCTGACATCGGTCTGATACAGAAACCGCGCATACTCATCGCCGATGTTGCCTTGCGCAGTACTGTTGGGAAGTGGGATGGTAGTAATTGAATTCGCGCCTCCGACGTTGCTCAGCAACGTGCTCGCGCTCGGGTTGCCACTATCTGCCCCTGACTGGGGCAACCCGTTACTGATAAAGATTACGTAGTTTTTCTGGCAGGCATCGGAGATAGGACTGATATACGTGCGGCTCGACGATGAGTCAAACGCATTGCCGGCGATACTTCCAGCAGTGTTGGTGACGCTGTTGCCCGTATAATCGCGTTTAGGCTGGCCAAATCCTCCAAACGCGGTCGGTCCGAAGTTCTGGCTATTCTGGGGAGCCTGGGTGGTCCCGCCGCCGCCGAAGTACTTATACGCCTCGAATAGTCCGAAGCCATACGGTGCATTGTTACTTTTATCACCGTTAATGTTAAGTCCCGTGATCAGACTTTGAAGTGAGCTCTTGTTCGCACTCGTCATATTGCGCACTGCATACCTGATGTATGTGCTCACGGGTGAACTCGTGCCGGGCCCCGTTTCTCCAAATAACATGACACCGACATTTACGTTGGCCCCTAACGTTCCAACGACTGCACTAATCGTGGCCATCTCCGAACTGAACTTAGTGCCGACGTCAAAAGAAGCACTCCAATTTGCAGAATTGTCTAAGATGATTAGAACATTTGGCGCCAGTCCGGTAACAGATGTATTGCCCGAGAAAATCTCAGTGTCGTCTGCGAATGCGGCCAGCGGGCCGCAAAGTCTTAGGCATAACAAGCCGCCCAACAAGCAACGCAACGTAAGTGTCATGTTCGTTCCTTTACTGGGTTACGGGCAATAGTTGGTGGGCAAACGGATAGCCACACCTTGATCAATGGTTGCTGATGCACCGGTGACCGTGTCCGTAGCACTTGCACTGACAAGCCAAAGTGTGTCGTAGAGCGTGATGTTGTTAACTGCGGTGTAACCTTGTGCAGGCGATGTACCGAGGCACTTAGGCGTCGTAATGGCAAACGCGATTCCATTTACCGTAATTGTCTGCGCCGTGGGAGTCGTAAAGTTATTTGCATTGCTTAAGACCGTTTCAATAGCCTGCTGCGCACCCTGGCGCAGCGCCATCTTGCTTTGCAAGTTGCCAACGATCCGAAGGTCGGACATGCTGAGATTGAGCGAAGAGACGACGAAGAGGGTTATAAGCACCAGCATGACCAGGCTGACCATCAGCACCGCGCCTCGCTGCTGTTTAACGCTTTTCACTGTGGAATCTCTCGGCGTCCGCTGACATCGTTCAGGCGAGCCGTCCCAGCAAATAAATGTTTTTTGTACGCATCATTGAACGGTCCCACGGTGCCCGCTGCTCCCATGTTGTACGTCTTAGTGTCAACGTAGCCCGTCGTCAGCTGTGAGGAAGTGGCTATGAAGTTGATACGAACGCTCACCACGTGATGCCAGTTCTGGAAGCTTGGCGCCGTCACATAGCTGTCCGGCGAACCATCCCCAAAGTGCTGCGTTATCGCATTTCGTACTGCGGGTGCGTTATCGATGCCATAATCAAACTGCAGATTGCGTATGCCCTCGACCAGTGGCGAAATCCTCCAGCCCGGCACCCCTGATACAGATGTAAGGTCAAGCCGCTTCAGTGTCGGAATTGGGCTTCCGCCGTCGTCTAGATTGCCGGTACAGGTTTCGCTTCCATCGGCGGGCACACTGCACGGCGCAATGAAATAGATTTTCACCGATAGTTTTCTGATGTCGGCAGCGGTGACACCGTCTTTCTTGAAAAGCGTAGCCACTGCGCCGTTTGCCTTCTTCGTGGTCCCGATAGCCGCGCCCGCTACACCGATTTGGACTTCCGCAGTCATGTTGATCGCTTGTACATAAATCTCACCCGTTGTTGGTATGTCCGTCGGGGCAAGCGGAAGGAACTCGGCGTGACGGACGACCAGAATATCCGTGCCCGGCACAAAGTTGGCATCGCTTAGACAGGTTAGCGGCGACACCGCTGGTGCGTCGTACCCTTGAATCGGGAACTCTAGTCCATCGTAGATGCCGGCCGCAGTGAGAAGACACGGATCCGTCATGGCAACTGCATAAAAAGGAAGGTTATAGAACTCGCCGAAGTAGCCGGCGTGGTTGATGTCTTCAGTCATGATAGACATGCCCATACTGCCGTTGCTTGTATGCTCGGCCGTCTTTTTCAGTTCCGCATGCGACCTGCTCGCATTCATAAAAAACGAAACTAGGCCACCAAGAACTACGATGCCGATCGCGAGCGCTATCATCAGCTCCAAAAGCGTAAAGCCAAGATCTCCTAGAGCGCTTTTTGCGCTGCTGTAGCCGCGTGTGACTGTCATAACAAGGCTGCCGGTCTAAATGTTGCGGACACCGCTCGCCGGAGATTCTCTGCGCCATATGTGTTGTTGCCGCAGGCAACCAATGGCGCGGCGGTCGGGGTTAAGCCCTGCCACGCAACAGTGATGGTGTATGTCAAGCTCACATCGTCATAGCTGATGCATCCCCGCGCTGCGAGCAAACCTCCAGTGGCGGTTCCGGCCACAGCCTCGCTGCTTCCCTTCAGCATCGCATCCCACTCGTTAAGGTCGTTTACCGCAGTAAGCTGCGTATTTGCGTCGCCGTAACCCGCGCAGGTCACTGGCGCCACATGGTTCGCGTCTGGGAACCCTAGATAGGGCACGCCAGTGGTCGCGGACGTCAACCCGTAACAGCGGGCTGTCTGCCGATTCGCATTAATGCGATTCACTATTGCATCCATAAGAACCAATGCCTGCGCGCGGTCATATGCTTCAAGGTCGGTCTGTTGCATCCGTGCTTGTAATGCGCCAAGGCCAAGTAAGCTCAGTGCGATAATCACAAGCGCAACCAAAACCTCGATCAGCGTGAATCCAGTGCACATGGGTTGGTGACGGGTCATTTGTTAGCCGTTAATGCAATTACCGTCCTGGCTTTTGTCTATGCGGATACTCGGGCGACCTGCCGGACTAATGACAAGGCAGCGTTTAGAGACGCCGCTACTCCGCGTAGAGGTGAGTTCTAATTGGTAACGTGTGGCTATCGTCAAACGTCCATCGCCCCCAAAAGCAAGCGCAACGCCTACGGGCGCCGTATAAGCGACAGTTTTCGTTTCCAACTGCGACTTCAGAATCTCAGTTCCGACCTGAAGGTCGTAGCCATTTGCGAAATTACCGCCTCGCGGGGTGATGGTAACAACCGCATTGCGTTTAATGGCTTCACTGCGCGCCAAAGCAAGATTGGCATAAAAATCGTAGGTGGCCGTCTTAACGTGTTGGACTGCGATCATGGCCGTTAATGCGGGTGCCCCTAGCGCTAGCAGTATTGCGCCAATCGTCACTGCTACTAAGAGTTCGATGATCGTAAAGGCCCGCTGACGGCTATACCTCGTGCGCAGCCTTAAGCGCAGGAGCATGTCAGGCAATTCGCTGAGACAGACCGTCGTCGTCGTCGAGCGAAGACTTAGGAGCGGCTCGTAGATGAGTGCTAGGTTAATAATCAATGTTTCACTGTACCGAAGCGGTTGGCGATTGCGTTTATCAATACGACGTCACGGCGATCAGTGTGTCTTCGCACGATATCTCGAGGCTCGACGGTATGTCGATGGAATGCCGACCAAAGGCGGGTTTGAGCAGACAGACGGTAGTTATTGAAAAAAATGTATGCGATTGATCACTTTTTGTATCCTCCCAAGTCGCCATTTTTGCTAACTGATGTCAACGTCATGTGAACTATTGAACACCAGAAACGTGGCAAATGATACGGACACTAGTGTTGAGGCGAATCTCGTCAGTACGAGGAATGCGGCTAACATAAAGTGGGCATATCACGATGCAAGCGCCATCGATGGTGCAGTTCGTGCTGGTTAGTTCGGCACGGCTAGTGCAAGAGTGCCAGGCTGCGCTGCTCGCGCATTTGATCAGCAGTCGGAACATACGCGAAGCGCAATTCAACAAGTAAGCAGCAAGAGCTGACTGAGCTTCGAACGCCAGCAGCCGTGAGATAGGCGCATCTGTCGGGCCGATAACGGAGCGCGATCGGATCTTATCGCCAAGGTCATGATATCTACCCTAGTGGCTATACAATATTCTTCAAGTGGTTGGGCCACCAGTGCTACGATCTCAACTAACTGCGAGTAGAGAGGGAAGCAGGCGATACTTCAGTCCGGGCGCTGGAATAGATCAATGACTCGTGCAAGCTTTGCTCGATTACTCTCCACAGCGTTTAAACAAATTAGCTGTTTACATCAATTGGCGTGTCGGGGGTAACCGCACAATAGGGAGACTTTTTGATGCCGCTTTATCAGTTGACCATGTTCTACTCGACGCTAAAAGAGCATTCGGACACCATTCGCCTGCTGCGTAACGAAGTACAGTCCATCTCCGGTGAAAATTGGCGTGTGCTATCGGCCGGTCAAGACCTGTCGGCAATAGTTTTTGAAACAGATACGGCACATAGCGAACTGCAGGAACGTTTCGTCCGTTATGGAGACGAACGTTTTATGTATCTGTTAACACAGATATCGGTCATCGTCGGAGGTTGCCTTGAGACAGGCGTGTGGCAATGGCTTGACAGGCGCCTACCAGCGGGTAATTGAGGTTCCGGATAGGTGGCGTCGTTGTTGCGCGCGTTGTTGGTGGCGGAGTGAGGCTTAGAAAATCAATTCATCCGCGAGATAGCGAGCCCTTTCCGTTGCGCTTCGGGTCTAAACCATGAACTCGGCCATACTCTGTCCTTCAGAAGGTTGCTTGAGCTAACTCGAAGCCGAAGCGCTCGTTGACTCATTCGTTTGTTGCGACACAGCGAAGCCAGCCACCGATTTCCTTTCATAGAAGTGGCGACGCAAGCAGAAACGCTGCAATTGGCGGCTGCCATTGGTGGTACGAGCTTTGGTTCCACGACCGTCGAGCTGGCTGACGAACGTTAAGCCGGAACCGATGAGCGGTCGGCCGACGTGCATTATGCCTTTACAGTGCTCATGTTAGTCGCATAGGCTTATGTGGTTCTGCCGATAAACCCCTGGCGCAGCAAATCAGCGTTGCGACACGATTTGACATCGGACTCATACATTCCATGCATTAACGAACTCGTGCAATAACCGGCGCCTTTTCAGATGGCGCGTCATGACCGAGAGCGGTCCGTTTGCTGCGACGATTCCTCTCAACTGCGTAGCCCCGCCGTGGCGTGACGATATGGCACTCAAATGCATATAGGTACAATGAACCCAACCCTCCTGGACCTATTTCGTAGGCTGCCTGAAAGCGATAAGCAGCTGATGCTCCTTTCACTGTGCGGACGGCCTACGGAAAAGATATTCGCGCAACTGCTCGTAATAGCGCCGGAGGCAAATCGCATCCTCGCCCTTCAGATCGGACACCGCGCCCTCTCAAGGAAGATCGGGAAGAGACAGGGAACGCATTTCGGCGATTAGGAAACGCTCTGCATCTGTCGAGGGCCTCCTCACTAACTGCAGCGGACCAGTAAGCAGCAATCGAAGTGAGGACACGGTGCTCGACGTAGACATCCATCTGCCTGACCACGAGTTGCAAGCTCTTCTATCAAAGCATTGCGCAAAGTTCGGCACTGTGAAGTTCGTGCGTTTACTGCCACTAGCAAAGAACAAAGTCCATCGGTTTGCCTTCGTGGAGATGAGTACTGAAACCGAAAACATCGACTTAGCGGCGCATCATGGAGGATCGCTCTTCGGGCACCACGTGGTGGCTTTCCGGTTGGGCCGTCATCAATGATCATCAATCTAGGAGAAAAATGAACCGTCAGGCGATACTTGAAAGACTGCTTCAAGAGGAGGCGTCATGTATCAACGGCCGGTGCGCCAAGACGCTGGCCATGACGTACATCGGCGCCGTGCTGGATGAGATCGACGCGGAAGTACGTGAGCCCGGCGCTTGGGAAGCACACAATCTGGCCGCTGCGGTCGGCTTCTTAGCCGCTAGCCTTTATGGTGCGTCGATCGCTTGCTTGAAACGCACACTGACGGTCACCAAACAAGGTCCGACCTGGGCGCCGAAGGTTGATGGACACCGAATGGTGGCGAATCTGCGCCAGGCATTAGCGGCAGCAGATAGGGCAGCAGTGAACGAGCCGTTGTCTCCGGCCAGACTGTCCACTTGAATGCGGGCTAATCTACGACGTGTGAGTCGCTGGCACCAATGTCAAGGCTTGTGTGTCAATCGAACACGCATGCATATTCCGAAGTTCGATCCGCGCAAGCGGGCAGCGAGGTCGGCGGCCTCGCTGCGGCGCGACATTTCGATCAGCGCAAACGGGTGCGGCAGCCGATAGACTCTTACGGACGTCACTTGGCCGATCTGTGAACAAGTATTACTGATGAACTGCTGAAGTTCCTCATCGGCGTGAGCGAGATTGACTTCGAGCATCATGTCCGCCTATGAGCACAGCGTGCACTCGAGCGTGCACAATGTTTAAACAAGTGAGCCGGGTGTGTTGGACGCCGGTATCGGCACTCACCTGACCACCAGCCCTACCGGTTTAAGTGTTGCCTGTGCGGTGTCATCTCCTACGCCGACATCGACAATGAACTCAGTGCCCCGAATTCCGATCGTCGACGACAGCGTGCGCAGATCGACCCGATTGGAGCTCTGTTTGGAGATGAGCCCGCTTACCACTATCACCATGCCCTTCAAAAACGAAACGCCGATATTGCCGCGGTGCGTATTTGGATCGAAATCGAAGTCCCGAATAAGGAATTCGCTGTTTGGCCCGATGGTAAATCGCGTGTCGTCGTGCATCGTGATACCTGCGTAACCGTCCATGCTCGTAAGGATGCGATCACCGGCAAACACTCGTTGGCCGACCGCGATAGCGAGCGGCGTTCCAGCGCCTCTAACAACAGTAACTGCACCGGACGCGGTCTTGACAGTGCCTGCGCTTTCAGCGCACCGAGCGGATGATGTTGCAGCGGCGAACAGCGTCAAGCCGATGACGAGCGCCTTAAGTCCGCTATACGCTTTCGTGGGCCTAGCGTGGCCGGCCATGCTACTGCACGACCTGTAGGCGGCGCTGAACAGCCACGTTTGCCTCTGATGCATCGCGCTCGCGCACCTTGGCGAGCTGTTCACGCCGTAGACGTGCGAACGTCTTGCGCAGATCGGTGCTTGTGCTTGGTGTGTAGCGAAAGGAGCGGTCAAGTATCGATTTCATTCATTCACCTATCCATTGGTTTACGGTCGAGTACAGGGTGTTACGCACGTCGCGTGCCAGCACAAGCGAAACGGTTGAACGCCCTGCTTTGACGGTGACTGTACCGCGCTTCCGTATACGAATCGTGAAGGAATGAACGTAGAACCCGGTGCGACGCTATTAAAATGCCTAAATCCGGACACGCGTGCAAAGGACAAAGCCTGTGGCTACGCGATCCCTGTAACCTGACGACAGGTCTGTTCTGTCGCTACCTAGAGGACCTATACCATTCACGACCCGACTCAGCAGTCAGATAACTTGCACCCAGCCAGGGGCGGTCGAATGAAGACTAAAGTCCCAGCATGCGCATAGCACCCGCATGCCCTGCCACCCAAGAAATGGTTTGTGGGCCGGGCGCCTGGCACTTGGTGGTGCGAATTCACGCAATACCGCGGAACAAATGGCGACGGCCTCGGGCGAAAAGTAATACGTGCGACCCGCCTCCATATATTTATTTGCGAACATCGCAGCATTTTTGGGTGACGATGCGGCTCTGAACACGTTCTCGAACGCGCCTTGCAACGGCACATGCCGCTTAGCATCAAGATCGGCGATTGAAAATCTCACCATGCACCAAGCCATGAGAGCTGATCCGCGTCATGCTTGGTTAGGAAGAAAGTAACCCTTTTGCATGCGCAGCCAGCCGACTTTCGGTCCGCGCTCCGCTCTATTCATGGTGCGGTATAGATTCGGATTCGCGGATCGACAGACATGTTGAGTGATTTTGCGTATACGTTCACACGTGAGTCCATATTCGTGTGCAATGGTCTGCAACGAGGCACCCATCAACACTTCGCGGGTTATTTGCGTATTGCGCTCTACAAAAGGGCTGCGACAAGGTCTCAATCTACTTGCTCCGAAAGTAATGACTTAAATCGAGTCCGAACGGCTGCTCATCCTCACGTAAAAAAACCGGACACAACGCCCGGCTTTTTCTACGTCACGCGAGCGAGCTCTATGCCGCGATTGTCTTTCTGCGGGCAGCGACGAAGCCCAAGAGGCCCAAACCTGCAAGCATCAGGGCGTAAGTTTCCGGTTCAGGCACCGACGTCACCAGGCTCGCGTCAACGGCACCGGTATTGCCCGTGGTGCCGCTCAGAATATCGGCCGCGAAATACTGACCGGCCGCATTTTGCTGAACGCTCGCCAAGGTCAAGTTACTTCCGGTGACTGTGAAGCTAAGGACAGAATTCGGGTCGGCGTTTCCGCCGCCGCCGCCACCACCCCACACGACCCCGTACTGGAAGTCTCCAGTACCGTTTTCATGAAAAGCACCTGAACTCTGCGTGGGACTCGTTCCGCCCGGAATGGTAAAGCCAGCGCTCAGCGCAGAATACGTGAGGGTAGGACTGCCTGCGAGGTTGAACCCAAAGGTCAGATCCAAGCCGGTCTGGACAAACTTATTGCCGTTGATCAGCGTCACGTTAAATCCGAGTGCGCTGCCCACGAGATCGGTGACGACGATCGTTCCAAACGAAGCTTGTGGAGTGGCGCCGCCACCGCATGTACCCGTGCAGTGGTCGGAGGTCAGAAGAAATGTGAGTGTATCTCCGTCCGCAGCGTTTGCCAGCGATGACACTGCGAGCAACGCAGTACCGACTGCAGCAGCTAGAGATGTTTTCTTGAATTGCATGTGAGACCCCTTTCATAGTGATGTGGATACCACCGCGTCACTATCGCTGACTGCGGATAACCGGTAAGGCTACGAGGCGCATCATGCTGTCGCTCTTGCACGGCGGGAATAGCTAATTGAGATCAAAATTACAATCGTTCGTGCAGAAGCTCACGAATTAATTATCAATATGACGTTCGAGGACGACGCCCAGGTGTGCCATAACTTGGTTTTATTACGCGCGGCCGGCGTGTTTTGACATGCGCGACAGATCGTGCACTCGGAATAGGCAACACGGAAACCAGACGATCCGAGGTTTCCCGGGCAGCAAGACTCTAAAAGACGCAGCCACGAAAGGAGTAAGAAGGGCGCTACTAGTCAAGCGACGAACATAATGACAATCGCTACGACCGGCAAAGTACTTTCTGTTCAACGACTGACCCTGTGGCGTCCGGGACTCGGCGCCGACTGGCTGTCGAGACAAGCATGGCCGCTTCTATACACAGTCCCAAGGTGTAGGCGGGATTGAGCAAGTAAGCGGCAATGGACCGAGCGGTGCGGATAAGTCCCCCGTCTGTCGCAATCAAACCGCGGTCACTCATCTCGGATGAACTCGTTAATTTTTGGCTGCGTGCAGTGGCCAATTGAGCGATGGCTTGATGGGCATCGCGTCACTCGATGAGTCGTACGGACTATCGACGGCGGACTTACGCTGGAACAACATGACTTCCCCGTGGAACGAAGCGGTGGCGACGGGAATGCGACGAGGCAAGTATGGTGCTCCGTCGCCGTTACGGGCGGCCATGCGTCCATCCAAGTGTCGGTGATCCTCACGCGTCCACCAGCATCGAATTTGCGTAGCGCATCGTCGCGCATAACGCGTTCATGAGCTTCGTCGCGATGCTTTCCTTTCAGTGATTAAGCAACTGGCGCATCGCCGCCTAGCCGAGTAAATCCTGTTGCGTGTCGGTATCCACCCTAGGCCACGCTTGACGTATGACATGTGCGGCCTTCAGCGCCTGGTCTATCGCAACGTTTGCTGCCCAGCGAAGCGGGTCTCTTGGTTCTTTCCCTCTGCGCAGTCCTGAACCTTTGCAAGGTCTGCCTTGAGTGTGTGCGGACGTCATGCAGCAGGTCACTGAGGGCCTGCGCAATTGAGTTTGCTTATCGACGCCACAGAATCAACCGAAGACACACCAAATGGCGCGTGAAGTCAGTCCGACGCAGAGAGCGGCGTTAGACGTTGCAGTCTCGCGCCGGCCGCAGAGCCGCTGAGCCTCTGCTATCGCGAGTGATGCTCCAACATGAGCAAGACGAGCGCAAAGCCTATTTGGATGGAGACTTCGGTGCTGTAGGGGTCGCGGCGGCTGTTCGAATGGCAGTTGATCTTACAGTGTGATCTCAAACATTGATCATTTTGGTCTATCGCCGATTGCACCGCGCGAGGTCATTCTATCGACACGATTCGTGAGCGGCGCGCATCCTCGTAGCAAGCAACGTTCGAACACTTGATACGGCGCAGACGTAAGCCGGCTTTGGCAGTGTTGCCCTTCAATCGGATCGGCGGTGTTCTGAATCAACGAGCCTGTAGGGCGTTGGAGTAGTGCCTCGGCGCTATTGTTAACTCGGAGTTGATCACATAATGTCTGAGCTTCGGCAGATGAACGTATCGACGGGCAACAGCACTCAGCGTATTACCCGAGAATTTACATGATTGAACAAACCACGGTGGGCAGAAGTCGAGTTTGTCACCTAGGGCACCTAGGATCGGCACGCAGCCATGACGGCGGAAACAACCTCATCATTGCAGCGGTGCCCGAACCTGACTATGAGCGCCTGCGCCCTCATTTTGAATTGATTCATTTGGCTGCGGGCTCGACCCTCTATGAGCCCAATGAGCGCTTGAGTCACGCGTATTTTCCAACGACGTGCGTGATTTCAGTTATGGCAGTCATGGAAGATGGCACTTCGGCACAGCTCGCATTAACAGGCTACGA
>Ga0157375_10001590_pt1 | contig 19503 bp, 16 predicted proteins | sample M35metaG_FD_115311 | JGI IMG/M metagenome (GOLD analysis project Ga0157375, IMG submission 115311) | Miscanthus rhizosphere microbial communities from Kellogg Biological Station, Michigan, USA - M3-5 metaG | ecosystem: Host-associated > Plants > Roots > Rhizosphere > Soil | place: USA: Michigan... | reverse complement strand
CCGGAACCTCGCCCTGTCTCTTAGTTGTATCAATTCCGGCTGAGGATTCAGACCTTAGGCGAGATCCCTCGCCGTCTGCGCGGCTCGGGATGACAGGAAGGGAGCGGCGCGCAGGGAGCGGCCTGGCTTGCGTAGGAATCGCGTTTCGTGGTCATTTAGAAATCTTTCTCGCGCTCGTGCTCGTGCTCGATTCCATTAACGTTGCGATTCCGATTACGATTACGAGCAGGAGCAGGAAGGGAGCAACAACTACACCGCGGCTCCGCTCGAGACCACCACGCTGGAGGGCCGGAGAAGTCGGTCCTTGAGCCGATAACCGCGGCGCACTTGCCGCAGCACCACGCCCTCGGAGACGCTGTCGTTAGGCTCGTGCGCGATCGCTTCGTGCAGGTTGGGATCGAACTTCTGGCCCTCGGCGTCAATCGGCTGAAGGCCGTTGTCGGCAAGGAAATCGGTCAGCTGTTTGAGAACCATGCTCATGCCGGAATAGACCGGGGATTGTTCGCCTTCATCTTTGGCGGCGGCCAGGCCGAGCTCGAAATTGTCGACGATCGCGATCAACCGCTCGAGGAGCGAGCTGTTGGCGTATTTGATCGCCTCTTCTTTCTCGCGCGTGGCGCGTTTTTTGAAGTTATCGAAATCGGCCTGGCTGCGCAGGGCGAGATCGCGGAAGCGATCAAGATCGGCCTGCAAACCGGCGGTCGGATCGTCATCGATATTGTCGGTCGCTGGCTGCTCCGCCGCAGCGGTGGCTGCGGGCGAATCCTCCGTAATAGGGATCTGATGCCGATTGCTTTTGGAATGCTTCATGTTTTTCGAACTACAATCAAAGTGATGTCATCATTTTGCGGATGGCCGTTGGCGAAATTGCGGACATCGGCGGTTAGTCGTGCGATCACTCCCTGGGCGCCCTCGCTCGCGCTGGCGCGGACGGAGCGCGTCATCCGTTCCGGGCCGAATTCGTCTCCGTTCACGTCGAGCATTTCGGTGACGCCATCGGTGTAAAGCACGAGGCAATCATCGCGTTCGAGGGGCACGGAAAGGTCGCCGGTTATCCTATCGAACACGTCGCCACTGTCAATTCCGAGAGCCATCCCGGGCGGCTTCAAAACCTCCACTTCGCCACTCGACGCGCGATAGAGAAGGGGCGCGTCGTGCCCTCCGCGCGAGAGGGTGACGTGGTTGTTCTTATGATCGAGAATGAGGTAGGCCATGCTGATAAACATATCCTCCTTGATATCGGGATAGAGCTGGCGGTTGACCTTTCGCAGGACTTCCGCCGGCGATTGGCCGAGTCGCGCTTCCGCGCGCAGGACGCTCCGGCAGATCGCCATGATGAGTGAAGCGGGCACGCCTTTGCCGGAGACGTCGGCGATGACGACGCCAAGGCGCTCGTCATCCACTACGATGTAATCGAAATAATCGCCGCTCACCTGTCGGGCCGGAATGTTAATCCCCGCGATGTCGAAGCCTTCGATCTGGGGTGGCTTGGAAGGCAGGAGGATGCGCTGGATGTCACGCGCGATCTGGAGGTCGTGGTCGAGGCGCTTTTTCTCGTTCGCCTCCGAGTAGATGATGGCGTTGTAGAGAGCAAAGGCGGATTGCTCGGAAATCGACTTGAAGACGACGAAATCGCTCGCCGTGAAATCGGCGCTCATCGGGCCGTTGGCGACGGCCAGGACTCCCATGTTCTGGCGGCCGTAGAGTAGCGGGGTGACCATGACGGAGGCGGTGCCGTGCGCCGTCTCACGCAACTTCGAGAGCTCCGGCGCATCGGAGAGATCGGCGAGGTGAACGGCCTCGCCGTTTTTCCAGACGCGGCCGACGAGGCCTTCCCCGGCTTCGATGGGGTGCGAGCGCAGGAAGCTATCGAGCGCGACGGGATTTACGGCGGCCTGCTCCAAAATACGGGTGGGTACGCCGACCAGAGGCGGGCAACCTTTGGAGACGAAAGCGGGAAGCAAGCGCGTGCCAGTGCGGTCAGCCATGTAGAGCGCGCCGCCGTGCGCATCGAGAATGCGCACCGAACTTTCCACGATCAAACGGTGGAGATCATGCGGCCGGATGACATCGCGAAACGCTTCGCCAAGGCCGTGGAGGAAGTCGAAAACGAGACTTTCTTCGACCTGAATCTCCTCTTTCGCGCGCTCGAGCTGACGCACGCGCCAGCGTTGCCGTTGATAAGTAAAAAGCCAGCCGAGAAGCGAGGCGACAAGCAGCCCAAAGAGAAGAAGACGCATGGAGCCGAAGCCGGGTTACTTCGCTGGGCTCTCTTGCTGGAGGTCGTGCTTGAGGTACTCGAGGACGTCTTTAAATCGGGTCAGGTTTTCCGGGGCCGCCTGGCAGAGCGCTTCGTGCGCTTCGAGCATCGTGCCGGCCTGTTCGCGTTTCGCCTCGGGCGACGTCTCGGGCGGACTGCCAACGGTCTGGCTGAGTGCCTCGCATCGCGGAGCGGTCGCGCCGTTGGATTGAATATCGAATATTTGATCGAGCCCCAGTCCCGAGAGCAACTCCTGGCTCCGCTCCCCGCAGTGAATGACCCGCACGTGACCTTGCCCGAGCTCCTTCAAGCGCAGCGCCATGCCCGCCATCGTCCCCATAAAAGTCGAATCCATCATGACGCAATCCTGCAAGTCGAAGACGAAGTCGCGGAAGCCTCTATTCACCATCTCGCGGGCAAACTCTTTCAAGCTGCCGCTATTGAGGAAGCTGCCCCGGCCTGCCACCCGTACCCAAACGGATGGGCCGTTGACGCCTACTTGAATCGAGGACTCCACGACTAACTAAAGATAAAATTTCGCCGGAAACTGTCAAACCAGCGGGGCGCGATATCCGGCTTTAATAATATTCGCGGCGCGGCGGGGAACGGACGCAGAATGATCGGGCGGTCGGTGTGGCGGCAAAGTGTCTCCATCGGAATTACATAGGCCGTCGCGAGGACCGCGGCTCACTCCCACAAGTAAGATCGGGTCGTCGCTGCAATCCGGCCGTCTACAATCAGGCTCACGCGCCAGGCAATGACCCGGCCATCATCAAAAAAATCGTCCCCAATAATCGAAAATTCGGTCCGATGATGTCCGAGGGCGTGCGGATAACGAACTTCCCGCGCCTGGACGAAAGCGTGCAATTTCTCCTGCCGATACTCGAGCTGCACCCGCACATCAGCGTCGCGCCGGGCTCGCCAGAAAACGTCAAAATAGGTGCCGAAACGCTGGTGTTGATCGAGGGCCGTGATGGCGCCGTACATTCGGTAGCCGCGTTCGAAAGCGACGGAGGGATCGGTCTGCGCGGTGATCGGCTTGGCCATCGGATCGAGAAAATACTGCTGCATTTTTCGGATCTCGAAGTTGGGGTCGAGCGCGACGGGCAGGGCCTTCAGATTTTCCACCTGCGAGGGGCGATGGATCGCGCCGGCGCAAGCGGAGAGGGCGAGACAAAAGGCAGCCAGCAGGATTCTCACGACGCGAGCATGAAAGGGGAATTGAGCAGCGGTGTCAATTTCCCTCGTGTTCCCGTTCATGATCCTGCTCGTGCTGATGATCCTGTTCGGTTCTTTCCCCTTTTCGAACACGAGCAAGAGCACGAGCAAGAGTACGAGCTGGATTACGAGGTGGTTTACGGCGGTTCGCGCAGATCAGGCGATGCCATTAATTTCCCACCGTGATTGCGGTGCAATACGAGCGTGGAGTTTATTTGCCTAACGAGAACATCTGGCTCGACCCGTGGGATGCGAAGCCCTTTGCCTTCGTCTCGCACGCGCACAGCGATCACATTGCGGCGCACGATGAGATCATCCTCTCGGAGCGCACCGCGCGCCTGATGCAGGCGCGTCTGCCGGGAGAGCGCCACGAGCACGTGCTCTCGTTTGGCGAACCGAGCACCGTTCGCGGACTCAAGGTCACGCTCCTGCCGGCCGGCCACATCTTTGGTTCCGCGCAGTTTTTTCTCGAAAGCGCGACTGGCTCCTTGCTCTATACGGGCGATTTCAAGTTGCGCCCCGGCCGTTCCGCCGAGGCGGCGGAATGGAAACATGCCGACACCCTTATCATGGAGACGACCTACGGTCTGCCGCGCTATCGTCTCCCGCCGACCGAGCTGGTTGTGCAACAAATCGTCGCCTTCTGCCGTGAAGCGCTCGAGGAAGGAGCTACTCCCGTCCTGCTTGGCTACTCGTTAGGCAAAGCGCAGGAGATTCTCTGTTCGCTCGCGGAAGCAAACCTTCAGCCGATGTTGCACGGCTCCGTTTATCGAATGACGCGCATCTACGAGCAGTTTGGCCAGTCCTTTTGCCAATATGCGCGCTACGACGCAAAAGCGGTTGCCGGCAAAGTCCTGATCTGTCCTCCGAGCGCGAACCGCTCGCGCATGTTGGAAAGAATTCCGAACAAACGCGTCGCCATGATCAGCGGCTGGGCGGTCGAGCCGAACGCGATATATCGTTATCAGGTGGACGCGGCTTTTCCGCTCTCCGATCACGCTGATTACGACGATCTCCTGCGCTACGTCGAGCTCGTGCAGCCCGAGCGCGTTCTGACGCTGCACGGTTTCGCAGCCGAATTTGCGCGCGACCTGCGCGACCGCGGCGTGGAAGCGTGGGCCCTCAGCGCACAAAACCAAATGGAGCTGCCGCTCAGGGCAACTCCGTTGCAGGATAGCGCACTCGTCTCGAGTGCTGGCTGCGGTGTTCCACCGCAACGAGCTTTCCCGGCAACTTCATCGGCGAAGAGCGATGCGTCAGGAAAGGCTCGCGAAAGCGAAGACGCCGTCGCCAACACTCAAGACGAGTGCGCTACCCGATCGGAATTCCGCACCTTCGCCGAACTCGGCGACAAGATTGCGGCCACTCCCGCCAAGCTGGAAAAGGTCCACCTCCTGGCGGATTACCTGCGCGCACTGGAGCCAGAGCAGCTCCACAGCGCCGCCATTTTTTTGACCGGCAAAGCTTTCGCTCAAAGCGACCAGCGAACCCTGCAAACCGGCTGGGCAATCATTTACCGCGCGCTCCTCGAGGCGAGCGGACGCGGCGACGCCGACTTGCGCCGGATCGCGAGCAGCCACGGTGATGCAGGCAAGGCCGCGCTCGAGGCCCTGGAAGGGCGAACCAGGCAGGAACCATTTTCGTTAGGCGAAGCGAGCCTCCTTTTCGAACTGCTGCATAAAACCCGCGCACCCGCCGGCAAGACCAAATTGCTCGCCGCGCGGCTGGGCAAGCTCTCGCCCCTCGAAGCGCAGTACGTGATCAAGATTCTGACCGGCGACCTTCGTATCGGTTTGCGCGAGGGGCTGGTGGAAGAAGCGATCGCCCGCGCCTTCGGCGTAGCGCTCGACGAGCTGAAGCAGGCGCACATGCTCCTCGGCAACATCGGCCAAACCGCGCTGCTCGCCGCCCGCCGTCAGCTCGATCATGCCGAACTCACTCTTTTCCGTCCCATCAAGGTCATGCTCGCGAGTCCGGAGCCGAGCGCGGCAGCCATCTGGGAGCGCTTTGCCGCAGTCCCGCCTAACGAAACGACGGTTTACGTGGAGGACAAGTTCGATGGGATTCGCGCCCAACTCCATCGCGACGCGACCCGGGTCGAACTCTTTTCGCGCGACCTTCGCCAGATCACCGAGCAGTTCGACGAACTTGTCGAGCGGGCGGGTGAGTTTGCGGACGAGCTCATTGTCGATGGCGAGATCATGGCTTTCGAGCAGGGGAAGAAGCTCACCTTTTTCGACCTGCAAAAGCGACTGGGTCGAAAGCGCGAGAGTGCCGATCTCTTTGCCACGCCCGTAGCGGACGTGCCGGTAGTCTTCGTGGCCTTTGATCTTCTTTGGCTCGACGGGCGCTCCTTGCTCAAAACGCCGCTGCGGGAAAGGCGTGAACTTCTCCGCAGCCTGACGTTGCCGGCGCAATTCCAAGTCGCGGAAGTTTCCGCCGCCCGGTCGGCCGCAGAAATCGAGGCGGCGTTCCAGCAGGCCCGGCGCAGGTTGAACGAAGGGCTGATGGTGAAGGACCCCGAGAGTCATTACACGCCCGGCCGCCGTGGCATGTCGTGGTTCAAGCTAAAGAAGGAGCTGGCCACACTCGACGTCGTAGTGGTGGCGGCGGAGCTGGGACACGGCAAACGCAACCATGTCTTGAGTGATTACACGTTCGCGGTGCGTGACGAAGAGAGCGGGCAGCTGCTTCCGATCGGGAAAGCCTACAGCGGCCTGACAGATGTCGAGATCGCGGAGTTGACCGAGCATTTTCGCAAGACCGCGATCCTTGATCGCGGCCGCTATCTCGAGGTGAAGCCGGACACGGTCCTGGAGATTGCCTTTGATTCCATCCAACCGAGCACGCGGCATGCGAGCGGTCTGGCGCTGCGTTTCCCGCGGATCAAAGCGATTCGTCGTGACAAGACGCCGGATGCGATCGACACCCTGGCCTACGCGCGCCAGCTGGCGGAGCAAACTCGTTAGGTGCTTTTTTCTTGCTTGTCATCCCGAGCTGCGCAGACGGGGAGGGCCTCGCATCGAAACGAGCGGCACCTCTTCCCGGTCAAGCGCATACATCCGCGCCCATGAGGTCCCTCGGCGCGCTGCGCCGCCTCGGGGCGACTGAAGGGAGCGTGGCGATTCGTTAGGGTTGCGGTGTGCCGGGGGATGGAGAGGCGTCCGGATCGGCTGGACTCCTTGGAGCTCGCCTTGCCGCGCGTCGTTCGCGACGTGAGGTGCCGGCATTCTCCCCGGTCGATGCGGCTGGAGTGGGCGAGGCAGCGGGTGTCTCAGCTGGAATCGCGGCCGGAGAGGGCGATCCTGGTGTGGTCGCTGGCGTTTGATCCGGCGACGAAGTTTGAGGCCGGCCCAATTTGTTCGCGCGGCGTTGCGACATCTGTTGCTCCCGTTCGGCCCGGCGTTGGGCCTGTGCCTCCTGGCGTTGCTGGCGCTTTTCTTCCTGTGTGGCGGCGCCTCCGGCCCCCGGGCGTCGGTTTTTCTGCGCGCTTGCTGGCGGAGTTGGTGCGGTTGGCGTGGTCATGTCGTTAGGCGCGGAAGTTGGAACCACTTGCACCGGAGAAGTCGTGACGGGCGGATGCGGCTTCGCGGAGGGGCGATTAAGCTGGTCCGGTTTGGCGGGTGTTGCGACCGGGGTCGCTGCCGGCACCACCGTGGCAGGCGTGGCCACGCTGGTCGCGGCCGGGTGCGGTGGGATCACCGGTCGCTCTGGCCTAACGAATCGCTGGGGTGGCGCGTTCGGCGGCGGGGTGGCTTCCGCCTGCATCTTGTTGCGGGCTTTTTGCGCGGCTTGCGCATCCTGGATCCCCGACCAGCCGCGCTCGACGACAGGCTGGGCGATCGTTTGTGAGACGCGTGGCGGACGCGTGGCCCTTTCCACAGTTCGAAAATCGGCCGTCGGGAGCGTGACCACTTGGCCGCGGAAGACCGGGCGATCGACATTCGGGTCCTGCGTTCGCTCAAGGCGAAAACGCTCAATCGGCTGGCTGCTGCGATTGCGGAAATCGTCGTAGCTCGGGCCGCGGTCGACAATGACGGAATTGTTGTAGGTGATGTTGGTGATGTTGGTCGTCTGGGTAATGATGGTAACGTTTTGCTGCGTTGGCACGACCACCCGCGCGCTCACCTTGGCGCCGAAATCATTTGCCCTAACGAATGCATATTGTTCGGGCCCGATGTCGTAGTAGTTATCGGCCCAATTGCGGATACCGGTCTGGCGATCGAATTGCGCCTCGGGGGGCAACGGCGCCCAGCCGACATAGTCGCTACCTTTGCGCCACGAGACCCAGGCGGGCGCCCATTGTTCACCCGGGACCCAGACCCAGCCCACGCTGCGCAGGCGAATCCAGCGGCCATAGTGATAAGTGGCCCAACCAAATTGCTCGTCCGAAATCCAGGTCCAGCCGGCGTCGGTATAAACCCAGTGGCCGTTAGTGTAGGGGCGCCAGTCGCGCGACTGGTTGGCCTGTCGCGGCTGAAAGACGAATCCGTAATCGCTCGTCTCCATCCACTCCCCGTAGGGATCGAGCTTGCGATAGAAGGTGGCGTAGGAGGCGGCGTCGCGATCGTTTTCGATTGTCGCGCCGACAGTGGGCGCGGCCGTGGCGACGGGCGCCGTGGTGGGGACCGTGCGGTTTTCCTTCTCCGCGAGCGCGTGTTCGCGGGCGTCGAGATCGGCCTGGCGTTGCGTCAGTTTTTGTTGCTCGCTCGCGCGATGCTCGGCATCGAGGCGTTGTTGCACCTGGCGTTCGATCTCGGCATTCCGTTCCGCTTCGGTGGATTGCTTCTGGCAGGCGCCGAGCGCCAGACCGAGCGTTGCGAGCAGCGGGAGAAGGAAGTTTTTGTTCATCACTACTGAGACCGAATTACGGTCGGGTTATTCGAAAGGCGCGGGGTTTAAACCGCGCCGCCGGGTTGGACGGTTAGTGGTGGTCGGGCGAGGGCGAAGGCGAAACGTTAGGCAGGAGGATAATCGTCGCCTTTTCCGTGTTCGGGCGTCGCAACCGCTGCCATTGTCCGTAACCCGCGAGCAAGGCGAAAACAATCAGAATAGCCAGCATCAGCTTGAGACCGCTAACCGGAGTGCGGGTTTCCCCCGGAGGGCGGTCAGGCGGTCCGGGTAAGTCCATCCGGGATTATCGGTAGCGCGACTCGGTCCGCAAATCCTCGCGCTCCTGATCGTAGTCGTAATCGATTTCGAGCGGATTAAGCAACGGCACGGGCACGAATGAGAAAGTCGGATTATTCCAACTGCAGCTTCGCAATGGCGTCCATCACGCGCTGACTGAGACGCGGATACACCTCGCGTCCCTGGCCTGCGACATCGGCGGCGGTGAAAAGAAGCGGGTCGCCGACCACGATCGTGATGCGACAGAAGCGCAGCTTCCCGCCGCCGCGCGGCAACGCCTGATGCGCACCAAATATCCTCATCGGCACGACCGGCGCGAGCGTTTTGGCGATGAGGAATCCAATACCGGGCTGGGGCGCCTGCAATTTCCCATCGAGCGTGCGCGAGCCTTCCGGAAAAACGAGGGTGCCATGGTTGTCCCGGAGGATGCGGATCATCGCCTTGAGTGCGCTCCGGTCGCCACCGTCCTGGTCGACAGGAACAACATTGATCTTTGGCAAGATCCAGCCCAGCACCGGAAGATCGAGCAGGGATTTGCGGGCGAGAAAATAAATCGCGCGGTGCGACGCGATCCCGGCAAAAGGCGGATCGAGATAGCTCTCGTGGTTCATCGCCAGAATGACCGGTCCCTCCTGAAGGATCCGCTCCGGATGGACGACGCGGAAACGAAAGAAGACGCGCGCGACGAGGCGGGTGAGATGATAGATCGTGAAATACCAGGGATTCACCGGGCGATGGTTAGTCCCTTTAATTTCAAACGGCCGATGATTTCACCGACGACGCCGTCGATCGTCAGGTTGGAGCTGTCGATGACATGCGCGTCCTCGGCGATAATAAGAGGCGAAGCGCGGCGGGAAGAATCGGCTTCATCGCGCGCGCTAATGCGGTCGCGTTGTCCCTGCGCTTCGCGACGGCGCAACCGGATATCGGGAGAAGCGTCGATATAAAACTTGAAGGGCGTGTCGGGAAAAACGACCGAGCCAATGTCGCGACCCTCCATGACCAGATCATTGGCCTCCGCATAACGACGGAGATGATCGACCAGGATTTCGCGGACGCGCGGGACGCTGCTGACGAGGGAGACATTTTCGTTGACGCGGTCTTCGCGCAGAAAGGGTTCAGGGTCGACCCCGCCGATCAACATGAGAGAGTCGCGGTCGCGCAGTTCGCAGGTGATCGGGGCGGTTTCCGACAGCCGTTCGATCGCGGGGGCGTCGTTAGGCGGGATGTTGCGCTCGAGCACCAGCCAGGTCATGGCGCGATACATCGCGCCGGAGTTGACGTAAACGAAATCCAAACGGCGCGCCAGTGCGCGCGCGACACTGCTTTTGCCGGAAGCGGCCGGCCCATCGATCGCGATGATCTGGTGTGCCGGTGATTTCATCGGCTACTCCTCCTCCACGCGCGAGTGCGAGAGGGAGCTGATGACTCGGGTGGTGGTGCGAAAACCTTTGGGGTTGGTTAGCTCATTTAGCATTTTTTCAAAGCCGGGGTAGGAGGTCGCGACGCAATCGATATCCTCGATGATCGTCTCGCCTTCCGCGAACATGCCCGCGACCGCGAACGCCATCGCGATGCGATGATCGCCAAAGCTCGAAAGCCGCGCCCCATGGAGGGGCGCGCGTCCGTGAATTTCAAGTCCGTCGGTCAGCTCGACCACCTGCGCGCCCATCGAGCGCAAGTTGTGGGCAATGGCAGCGATGCGGTCGGTTTCCTTGACCCGCAATTCCTGGGCGTGGCGGATAATGGTGGTGCCCTGCGCGAGCGCGCCGGCCACGGCCAGAATCGGTAACTCGTCGATCAACTGTGGAATTTCCTTGCCTTGGATGACAGTGGCTTTCAGGCGCGCGCCCGTGATTTCGACAATGCCGCGCGGTTCGACCTGATCGACGTCGTCGATCGCTTCGCGAACCTGCGCGCCCATGCGCACGAGCACACCGAGAATGCCGGTGCGAGTTTCATTCAAGCCCACTTCCCTAACGAGAAGATGACCGCCCGGTTGAGCGGCGGCGGCGACGAGCCAGAAAGCGGCGGAAGAAATATCGCCCGGGATGCTAAAGTCGCGCGACTCCGGCACGTGATCGCCAAAGACGCTCACGCCTTCCTCATCCTTGTGCGCGCGCACGAGGAAATAATTGAGCATTAACTCGGTGTGGTTACGGGTCGCGAGGGGCTCCTTGATGGTGGTTTTTCCCTTGGCAAAAAGGCCCGCGAAAAGCAGGGCGCTCTTAAGCTGCGCACTCGCCACCGGGAGCGCGTATTTGATCCCCTGAAGCGGCGTTCCCTCGAGCCGTAAGGGCGCGGTGTCGTTTTCGCCTTCCGCTTCAATTTTTGCGCCCATCAAACGGAGAGGCTCGACGATCCGGTTCATCGGGCGCTTGGAAAGGGAACCGTCCCCGACGAGCAGGCTCTTGAAGGGCTGGCCGGCGAGAAGGCCGGCCAGGAGCCGCATGGTGGTGCCGGAGTTGCCGCAGTTGATCTCGCTCTTCGGCGCGGTCAGTTTACGCCTTTTCCCGTGCACGATGAGCACCTCAGGCTCCGGTTGTTCGATCGTGATGCCGAGCGCGCGCATGGCCAGGACCGTGTTCATGCAATCGGCGCTGCGGGAAAAACCACGCAGGACACAGGGCCCGTTGGCCAACGACGCGATCATGACGGCGCGATGCGAAATGCTCTTGTCGCCCGAGACCGTGATCTCAGCTTCGATGCGCGGCGCGCGTTTTATCCGAAGGTCATCCATGGTTCAGGAAAAAGGGTCTCCGGTCGTTCACGCGCCGGCCAGCGTGGAGAAGAATCCCAAGTTGCGCGGAAATGTCCAGCACGGCAAAAGATCGCAGCGCGACCGGCCTCTGGCGGCCTGTTGCGGCAATGCCTGTTCGTTAGGGAACGAGAAAGATTTTCTGAGTGTAAGGATCGCGCACCTCGGTGCCGGGCGGGAAGCCGCGGACGTCGACGTAGCCCTGGTTAGGGGCGTAGGGACTTGTGACAAAGCCCGGTTTGCTCGGCACCGGAATGCCGTAGGGAATGTCACCCTTGGTCTGCTTGACCGGCGCGGCCGTGGCCGTGGTGTCGGGAGGAGGAGTGGGCGTGGCGGCGAAGTCCGGGGTCGGCGAGGGCGCGCTGCCTTGCTCGAAGGGTTGCGGGACCGGCGAATACTGCGTCTGCGGCGCAGGAGGATAGGTCGAGGCGCGCTGGTGACGGGGCGGCTCCGGTTCTGAGCAGGCGGCGACAAGCAGGGTCGTGAACAACGCGAGCGAGATGGATCGTTTCATAAGAATTTGCGGTGGACGGCCAGCCTCATTTTGTAATTCATTCGATCGCAAGTGACAAAGAATATTTGCAGTGCTCGCCGGCCCTCATGGTTCCGTGACAAAAATACAAATTCGGTCACCCTTGGGTCCGAATCAAAATAGAATAATGGAGCGAAATCGAGAAACCATTTTGATCATCGACGACGAACGCGCGAGCCGGCAAGTGTTGGGGCGGGCGCTGGGCGAAGCGGGTTATCTTTGCCGCGAGTCGGCGAGCGGAATCGACGCCCTTCAACTGGTTCATGAGGAAGCGCCGTCGCTGCTCCTGCTTGATTTCCATATGCCCGGTCTGAACGGCGCGGAATTTCTTTCCCGCTTGCGCTCCGATGCAGACCCAGCGCTCGCGCAGTTGCCGGCGATTATGCTGACCGGCGATGGCGGCGAGGAGAGCGAGGTGCTTTGCCTGGAAGCGGGAGCGAACGATTTTGTGACCAAGCCAATCAACCTGCCGGTGTTGCGGGCGCGGATTGAGACGCAGTTGCGCTTGCAGTCGATGCGTCGGCAGCTGCAACACCAAAACAACGAGCTGGAAGCTTGGCGCGAAAATCTGGAGCGCGACCTCGCTGCGGCTCGGCTGACCCAGCAATCGCTCATTCCGCAGAAGCCTCCCTTCCTGCCTGGCTGGGAAGTGGCGGCTGCCTACCGGCCGGTGATCCAGGTCGGCGGCGATATCTATGGCTGGCTGCGCATGGCCGATGGTCGCACACTTTTCTGGATCGCGGATGCGACCGGCCATGGAGCGGCGGCGGCTTTGCTCACCACTCTGGCCAAGTTGCTCTTCCATCACGCCAGTGGCGATCATGCGCGACCGGCCCAAATCATGGCCGCGGTCAACAATGACTTCCGCAGCATTTTTAAGACGCGTTCCTTTATGACCGCGATGTGTGTTGCACTCGACCCTGCGAGCGGGCGAGCCAGCGTGGTGGGTGCGGGGCATCCGCCGCTGCTGGTTGCCCGTCGAGCGGCGGCGGCAGAAACGGTGACGTCGCTGGCCCCTCCGTTAGGCTTGCTGGAGAATTCGCCATTTGCGGAAACGACGATCGATTTGCAGCCAGGCGACGGGTTTCTCCTGCATACGGACGGACTCTATGGACCAGGGAAGTTGGAGGCGGAGCGCTGGACGCCGGCTCGTCTGCAGGCGCTGATAAACGGCGAAGCCGCCAGCGCGCGAGCTTTACTGGACAGAATTCTGCAACGCATCGCACCTGAAAACGGCCAGCCCCTGGCGGACGATCTGGCAGCTCTGGTCGTGTGGCGGGCGGTCTGAGAGGGCGCGAAAATTTTTCCCCGAGTGAAAAATTAGTATTGCTCTCTCGCAGCCGAGCGATTAATCAGCGTCTATGCCCAAAACCACAGCCAAAAAAACAGCCTCCAAACGCAAGCCCAACGCAGCTTTCATGAAGCCCGTTCAGCCGGATGAAAAACTCTCCGCGATCGTTGGCTCAAAGCCGCTCCCACGCTCCGAAATGACCAAGAAGCTCTGGGACTACATCAAGAAACACGGCCTGCAGGACAAAAAGAAACGCACCCAGATCAATGCCGATGACGCGATGCGCGCGGTCTTCAACGGCAAGAGCCAAGTGAGCATGTTCGAGATGACGAAACTCGTCTCGGGCCATCTCAAGGGTTAGTCGCCTAACGACTGGTCAGCATCACCTCAGGATCTGAGGACAATTTTTCCGCCCGCGGGCAGCCACACTGCCCGCGGGCACTTCCTCATTCCAGGGGCTTCGTTCTTCCAGCCAGGTCTTCCCTTGCGGGAAGTCCCATGGTCGGCGAATGGTTGGGTTGTGAAAACCTTCCGTGCCCTTTTCCTCGCGGCCGCCTGCGGCGCCTTGTCCCTCGCTTCCGCCGGGGCGGAGGCGGCCTGGCAGACCGATTTTCCTAAGGCGCAGGAGGAAGCCAGGACCAATCATAAGTTGCTTCTGCTCAATTTCACCGGCTCCGATTGGTGTGGGTGGTGCAAGCGCCTGGAAGCGGAAGTTTTCTCGAAGCCGGAGTTTGCGGATTACGCCAAGCAACACCTTGTCCTGGTGACGGTGGATTTTCCGCGCGCCAAACCGCTGAGCGACGAAATCCGGCGCCAGAACCGCGCGCTCGCGGAAAAATATGGCATCCAGGGGTTCCCGACTATTGTCGTGCTTAATGGCGACGGCAAACCGGTCGGTGCGCTCGGCTATCAGACCGGCGGGCCAGGCGCCTTTATCGAGGAACTGAAGAAGCTCCCGCAAGGCTAGCTTGCCTTGCCTAACGAACCATCAGCGTGTGGGCTGCGCCCTTAACCGCTTTTTGCATGGCATCCGCCAGCTCGCGCCGGTTGAACGGTTTCGGGAGGGCCCCGTGGAATCCGTAGGAAAGAAATTGCGAGAGGGCGGCCTCGTCGGAATAGCCGCTGCAAATGATGGCGTTGACGTTCGGATCGATGTTGCGCAGGCGCTCGATCGTCTCGACGCCGCCCAGACCGCCGCGGACGGTGGCATCGAGGATAACGACCAGGAAATTTTCGCCCTTGCGCAGGGCGCGTTCGTAAATCCGAATCGCTTCCGCGCCATCGGGCACAGCCGTCACTTCGTAACCCATCGTTTCAAGAAGTTGCGAGGTGAGTTCGCGAATGGCTGACTCGTCGTCCATGATGAGGACGCGCTTGTCGCTGAAGGGAAAGGCCACCTCGTTATGCTGCAGCGGATCGCTCAGCACCTTGGCGGTGGCGATGGGGAGATAAAAAGCAAAGGTCGCGCCGGTCGACGAATTGTTTTCAAGATGGAGGAAGCCGCCATGCTTGCGGATAATTGAGTAGCTGATGGCGAGACCGAGACCGGTTGAGGCCGTCTTGGTCGTAAAATACGGATCGAAAATTTTCCCCACCAGATCGACCGGCACGCCCGGCCCGTGATCGGTGACCGCGATCTTGACGTAGCGGCCCGGCTCCAGAGGCATGCCGCTTTTTTCGTCAAGCTGCATGTTCTCGGCGCAAACATTCACCCGGCCCCCGTTAGGCATGGCTTCGCGCGCATTGATCATGAGGGCATTGATGACTTGTTCCACCTGGCCGACATCGATATCCGCTTTGCCGAGGTGGTCCTCGATCTCGATCGCGGCCCGCAGGTTGGAGCCGTGCAGGGAAAATTCGGCCGCGCGTTGCAGCACATCGGCAACCGAGGCGATTTTTTTCAAAGGGGCGCCGCCCTTCGAGAAGGTGAGCAACTGGCTGGAGAGGCGGGCGGCGTGCTGAGCGGCCTGTCCGGCCTTGGCGAGAAAGGAAAGGAGATTTCCGCTATTGGCGGGGGCGTCGAGCTGGGCGAGCCCGATGTTGCCGGAGATGACGGTGAGAATGTTGTTCAGATCATGCGCGATGCCGCCGGCGAGTGTGCCTAACGATTCCAGCTTGCTGGTGGTGAGACGTTCGTCTTCGGCTCGTTTGCGTTCCGTGATCTCGCGGAAGAAAACCGAAACGCCGCCGCCGCTCGGGTAGGAATGCACCTCGAACCAGGACTTCCCCTTGGCATCGAGGGCTTCGAATTCGATCGCGACCTGCTCGGTCATGACCTTGCGATAATTCTGCTCAAAAATCGTGCCCGTGAGCGCGGGAACTCTTTCCCATATATTTTGCCCGACGAGAGTCTCGCGGGCCAGGCCGAGCATCAATTCCGCTTCGGCGTTGAGGTAGGTAAAATTCCAGTTCGTATCGAGAGCGAAAAAGCCGTCGCTGGTTTTCTCCAGGATATCGGTCATGCGCCGGGCGGATTCCTGCAAAGCGACGCGGGCGTGGTTTCGTTCTTCCAATTCGCGGATATGGCGTTCCGCCACGGAAAGCCGCACATTCAGGCCGCGGGCATCGAGAGGTTTGGTGAGATAGTCGTTGGCGCCGGCCGCCAGCGCCTGCTCAAGGTCTTCGGCATCGGAGCGGGCGGTCACGAGCAGGATATACATCTCGTCGCCGTTGGGCCGGGCGCGCAGACTCTGGCAAAGCTCGACGCCGCTCTTGCCCGGCAGCATCCAGTCGAGGATGAGAAACGGATAACTCGTTTTGGCCATCTCATTTTCCGCTTCCTCAGCGCTGGCGCAGGCGACGACCTCATGCCCACGCTTCTCGATCAGCAAACGCAAATTGCGCCTGCTATCGGGGTGGTCCTCGATCAAAAGAATTCTCATCGTTGGTATATCCCTCCCACTCCGCGGACCTTTCGGGTGGCCGGGCGGCACGCTGACTTGGGAGAGCGTAGCCTCTCCCTCTAGGGAGAGCAGGATGACTGCCAAAAATCGTTGCAAATTTACGTAAAAAGGGAGCGGCGAAGCGGCGTTGCATGGGATTCTGAGGCCGTTCTCTTGCTTCGATTTGCTCCCCTGCTACATAGAACGCAGTTTTTAGCCCGTGAACCCGCAGCCTTTCCCACGTCAGTTAGGTGCCATTGTCGGCGTGCTGTCGCTTTTTCTCGCCGGGGGGCTTGGCGCGCAGAACCCGGCCCCAACGGGAGCGGGCGCAACGGTTAACGCGCCGGCGCCCGCCGCCTCGCCCGCCATCAGCTACAGTGCCGTGCACGTGGACGGACCCTTCATCGCCATGACCTTCGACGATGGACCGAGCGCGAAACTGACTCCGGAGCTGCTCGATATCCTGGCCGCGCACCATATTCACGCGACGTTTTTCGTAATTGGCAAGAACGTGATCGACCATCCCGAAATCCTGCAACGAGCGGTGCGCGAGGGTCATGAAATCGGTAATCACAGCTGGTCGCATCCCTCGCTCGGGAAGATGCGCGACGACAAGGTGCGAGTGGAGTTGCAGAAGACTGACGACGCCATCAAGGCGGCAATCGGCACCCGCCCGGTCCTGATGCGACCGCCTTACGGGTCGATTACCGCCCGCCAGAAGCAGTGGATCCATGCGGAATTCGGTTATCGCACGATTCTTTGGGACGTCGACCCGCTCGATTGGAAACGACCGGGATCGGCAGTGGTGACGAGCCGAATCGTGCGGGAAACGCGCCCCGGATCCATCGTTCTTTCGCATGACATTCACCCGGGAACAATCAAGGCGATGCCGGCGACGTTCGACCAACTGCAGGAGAAAGGATTCAAATTCGTTACCGTCTCCGAATTGATCGCGATGGGAAAACCGATGGCGCCCAAGCAGACCGGCGAAGAAGGTTTGCCTCCTTCTCCGGGGCCCGTCGGCAGTCCCATACCGACTCCGGCCCCCAGCGTCTCGCCGCCCTCTGGCCTAACGACTCCCTAGAGCGCCGGCATGGTCGCCGATCTCTACCTTGAGTTTCGCAGCCGCACGGAAGCGGCCCTCACTACCCTGCTCGGGCTGGCTGCCGACATGCAGCGCGAGCCCTCGACTCTCGACACGCTCCAGAACATGCTCAGGGACATTCGCGAGCCGCTCCTTTTCGTCGTTGTCGGAGAAGTGAAGGCAGGGAAATCGTCCCTTCTCAACGCGCTCTTCGGCCAGGAATTTTGCAAAGTGGACGTGCTTCCCGCAACCGATCGCATTCATATTTTCAAGCATGGCCCACGCGAGCAGACCGTTGACGTTTCCGCCCAGGTGACGGAGCGCTATCAGCCGATCGCTTTTTTGGAGGATTTCAACATTGTCGACACCCCCGGGACCAACACGATGGTGGCCGAACACCAGACCATCACGGAGAATTTCATCCCGCGCGCGGATCTCGTTCTTTTCGTTTTTTCCGTGATCAATCCCTGGGGCGCGTCGGCCTGGGAGCTCCTGCGTTTCGTTAACCAAAAATGGCTCAAGAAAGTCGTCTTCGTTCTGCAACAGGCCGACCTGCGCGACTCAGGCGAGGTCGAAGTGATCGAGCGGCATCTGCGCGAGACGGCTCAACAAAAACTGGGCTTTGCTCCCCCGATTTTCGCCGTCTCCGCGCGTAAGGCTTTTCTTGCTCGCACTTCGGGCGCGGATAAGGCGCGGCTTTGGGAGGAAAGCCGCTTTGGCGCGCTCGAAGAGCATATCAGCCTGATGGTGGACGAGTCGAAACATGGTTTGCCCAAGTTGATCTCCGCCTGCCAAACCGCGAGCGTCATCCTCATCGATAGCGGCATGCGGGTGCGCAATATTCTCGCCACGATTGTGCGGGATGAAGAGCAACTCACCCGGCTCGAAGGCATTCTCGCGACGCGCAAGGAGCAAACCCTGCGACAGGTCAGCGGCTTTCTTCGTGGCATCGAGCAGGCCTGCCGGCGCTGCGAAACGGAAGGGCAGGCTTTGCTCGAACATAATCTCTCCTTCTGGCGGACGTGGCGGCTGGTTTTCGGCAAGGCGGAGTGGCGGGAAAAATTCCAAGCCGACCTCGAGAAGAAAATGCGGGAGCTGATTCAACCGCAGGTCGAGAACGCGTTGCAATTGCTCGAAACCGATTTGCGCAGTCTCTGGCCGCAGTTGCAGGACACGATGGAGAATCAGTTTAAAGGCGACGCGCGGGTGCATCTCAGCCAGACGATTCCGGATTTCGCCCGGCAGCGGCGCCAACTGTTGCAGTCGATCGAGCTCACCCTGGTCGAGCGGATCGCTGGTCGCGGCATGGAAGCGCAGCTCGAGCGCATGTTCCGGGAGACTGCTACCTGGTTGCGCGTGCCCGCAGGCGTGGCGGCGGCGGGCGGGATCGTGACCCTGATTGCCGCCATGAGCAGTGCGGCGGTGGCCGATGTCACCGGGATTGTGGCGGCATCGGCATTCGTGGCGGGGACCTTGGTCGCGTTCGGCCGGCGTCGAAAAATTCTCGCCGAATATCATCGGCACATGGATTTGAAACGCGAGGAACTGGTCGCGGCAATCGAGCAGCAATTGCAGCATGCGATCGATCTATTTTACGCCGAGATCAGCTCGGTCTTCGCGCCACTGAGAGCGTTTTGTTCGGCGGAGCGCAAGCGTTACGATCCACTCCTCGCCCGGGTGCGGGACGTCGAGAAGACCCTCGCGGTGTTATCGGCCGAAATTGCCAGGACGCGCTAACGAGGAAAGGAGCTATTTCTTCGTCTTCTTCGTCGAGTACTGCTCTGCCAGGCGCTGCTCGGTCTGACGGCGAGCAATGACGAAATTATTATTATCGCCGTAGTTCCGCCACGGACCGGGAGGCACGTCACGCACTTCGACGAATTGCCAGTCGGTCAGCGAAGTTGGTCCCAGACCCAGATAATCGCGTACGGCGGGTGAGACATCGAGACCGGCGCCGTGGTTGAGATTCATCCGCGGGCGCTCGTTGCGGAAAACATACTGGTAGTGATCGGTCCGAAACGGGCCGCAATCTTCCCATTGCGCGTAGCAAATCCGGCTGCCGCGGCGGATCGCGATCCACCGATCTTTGCAGACCGAATGTCCCTGTTGCACAAAGGCCTGACGGAACCACGGCACGACGATGGGCGCCTCCGCCTTGAACTGCCCATGCGACACATCGTTATAGGGCAAGGCGCAATAGAACGGGTTCTGGCGGGGGACGAAATTGACCGGGATGTAGTCGTGCCGGCGAGACGGATCGGGGTTATCGTAGCCACCGTAATTGCGCGACCAATCGGGGTCCCAGGAACTCTTGTGATTCGGAACCGGGTTATTGGCGGTCGGCAGTT
>Ga0157375_10001589_pt1 | contig 19512 bp, 18 predicted proteins | sample M35metaG_FD_115311 | JGI IMG/M metagenome (GOLD analysis project Ga0157375, IMG submission 115311) | Miscanthus rhizosphere microbial communities from Kellogg Biological Station, Michigan, USA - M3-5 metaG | ecosystem: Host-associated > Plants > Roots > Rhizosphere > Soil | place: USA: Michigan... | reverse complement strand
GGCTCGGGCACCTCTGACTCGATCCCCACCTACATCAGTGGCGCCGGTGGCCAAACTTCCCCGCTGTTCGTTTCCAACGGCGAAAGCATCCTGAACGCCAACGCCACCGCCGCGCTGGGGTCCGACTTCATCCACGCGGTCAACAGCGGCCGGATGCTCAACACCCGCTCCAGCGCGGTGATGACCGACCAGGCTCACTTGTCCAGCTCGATGCCGGCGGCGCCTGTGTCCACCAACGGGCGCCCAGCCGGCGGCACGGAAAACTGGAACGTCCACGTCACCCCGGCGCAAATGCGTATGCGCATGGGTGACTGGCTGGATCAGCAGATCCTCAACGAGAGGGCCAAGCGATGAGCCTGCACGCCCTCACCGGCACCCTGGTGCGCACCGATGGCAGCTGCGTGATCGTGTTCACTGGCCCGCCCTTCCGGGCGATCCAGTGGACGCTGGCCGGCACCGGCACCCTGACCCTGATCAGCGAAGTCACCGACGCCCAAGGTGTGGCGCTGGCCCGCTACAACCCCGGCACGGCAGGCGACACCCCGACTGTCTCTGTCCACTACGTCCCGTGAGGTGGGTATGGCCCTACTGACTGCAACGACCAACTTCACCATCCTCGACGCCAGCCCGGTGGTCGAGAGCATCGTCCTGTCGGTGGTGGCCGCCGCCGCGCCCGGCACCGGCAAGGGCCGGATGATCCACCCGACGCTGGGCGCGCTGGACTACACGTTGGCCCCGCACGAATGGACCAACATGGCCGAGGACGCGATCATCGCGCCGATCTGGACCTCACAGATGACCCTGTCGTCGGCGTCCAACACCCTGTGGCCGGGCAGCCTGCGCGACGTGGCACCAGAGGAACGCTGGATTCCTAGCGCCGGCCTGTCGATGCCGCTGGACATGCTCAAGGCGTTGATCGCCTTCTGGATGAACCCGCCCGATCCAGCGGTGGGGTACATCGAGTGGCACCCCTCCTACGTCACCAGCCTGAAGTTCAGCGTGATCATCGTCGGCATCGAGGTCGGCGGTGCGCCCATGACCATGTCCCCGCAATCGGTCGGCACCGACCTGGTGGAATTCCCGGTGACGGTCAAGCTGCGCATTGTCGGCAGGGTGGCCTGACATGGCCTTGCGTCTGCTCGCCGGGCCGTTCCCGATGAAGGACATCGACGGCAACTATGCGCGCTGCTTTCACAAGCCGTCGTGGTTTGACTCGCTGATGGCGTTGGCGGCCGTGACCATCATTCACAAACCCACAGGGGATTCCATTCAATCCGGGTCGCTGATCCAGCTCGATGGCTTTACCGGGGTGCGCAACCCCTCGTTGTCCGTCTACGAAATTTACTGTCACGACACGCAGAACACAGGGATCGCCCGCACCGTCTACGCCTTCGGGGAAGTTGCCAAACGCTCGGTCCACCCAGTGACGCTGTACCCGGAAGGGGCTGAGATTGCCGACTCTGTCCACTTAAACAGCGGCGCGTACTTCCTGGCGGAACGGGTGCTGTTCTCGGGGCTGCGCAGTCGTCTGCACAGCGAGACGGGCGCCGGCACCGTCGAAGCCACCCTGCCCACCATGAACGCCGGAGGCATCGGCTACACCTACAGCCCCGGCCCCGCCGCTGGCACGGTGTTCGTTTCGGCGATGGATTCCGCCGTGCTGTACGACCACGTCAACCGCGAAATCGTCAGCTGGCAGCGCAAGCTGGGCTTCAACGCCGCTTTCCCGCCGGCCTACTCCCCGGCCCTCGGGGTTTGGTTTGTGCTGCGCCAGGAACTCAGCCCCGAGGTCCACCACACCATCAGTATCTACGCCGATGAGCCCGTGCCCACTTCCCTGTCCGCGCCTGCAGCGCTCGGCGCCGTGGGGCAAGGCAGCTCGGTCGAGTACCGCACCCGCCTGCTCGGTGCCAGCGGCGAGCCTTGTGCCGGCGTGCTGGTGGACTGGTCCAGTACCACGCCCGGGGTGGTGCAGATCGCGCAGTCGACCACCGACGTGGACGGTTACGCCCGCACCCGGGTGACCCTGCCGATCGGCAGCACCGGCCTTAACTTCAACCTCACCGCAGGGGTGCTGCTCTGATGCCCATCAAACAGGTTTTTGAGTCTGACGTTGCGGTGTACCCGTTGACCACCCGCGATGTGCCCCGGGTTGGGATCTACCCACCGGGGGGTGGCATCAGCTACTTCTGGTTTAACCCGGTGGAAACCCTTTTCACCTGCACCATGTACATCGATTTTTTCCGGGGCTTGTTCACCGTCAAAGACCCCACCTACCCCGGCGAGTTTGAGATTCATCTGTTGTGCGCAATGCGCCAGGATGAGTGGCCGAGCTGGAGTGTGCAGACCCTGGTGTGGGATGGCCGGACAGGGGCCTACAAAGGCATGCGCCAGAACATCACCTCGTTCACCATCGCGTTCATGTTCTCCGCCCCGGACGGGTCGATCTGGGCCACCAGCCTCTACGACGCCGGGCTGTTGATGGTCAACCCGGTGACCTGGCGGACCACGCAACACCCCACGCTGTTGACCGAAATGGGGGCCAACATCGGCAGCACCGGGGCGTTCCCCGGGACCAGCACCTTTGCCGTGGACCCGGGGAGGGACATGGTAATCACGCGCCTGCACGAGAACTCATCCTCGCAGCTGTCGGTCTGCCGACTGTCCAACGGCGACTGGCTGCGCACGATCAACGTGGCCGGCAACATCGAGTTCCTGTTCATTGCCGAACCCCCGATGGCCTACGCAGTGGAAACTACCGGCAACCTGACCGCTTTCAATTACGAGACCGGCGAAGTGCTGGGCGTGCTGCACACCGGGCTAATCAGCGGTGGTTTCACCTGGTCCAACACCGCGTTCACCTGGGACCCGTTCATGCGCCGGGTGTTGTTCTGCTTCAACTCGCCCGACACCCTGCCTGACTGCATCTGCACCACCAAAGTCAAAGGCTACTACCCAGTGGCGCTGCCCGTTGGCATGACGCCGCCGATCCCCCTGCGCGCTCCGCAGAAGGGCAAGACTGTGCCGGTGTTCAATCGGGTGTATGGCGGCGCCGCCGAGGGGATCGTCGGCCAAGAGCTGACCTACACTGTAGGGAATGATTCAGCGGCAACCGTGAGCCCTGGCAGGAAAGCCAGCGAAAACAACGGAGTCGTGCAAGTCCAACTGGCTGGCGTACTTGCTGGCGCAAATTCCATCGTTAGTGAAACCTCGGTGCCCTAATGCTTACGGAATTCCCGTACCTGCGCTACCCGAGCGAGGACGTTGTGCGCAACGTCCAGCTGGTGCATTTCAAGGCGGCCAGTACCACCTGGGCGCAACTGGTCGATGGTACCGCCACCGTGTACCAGGACCTTAGCCCCTTTGCCGACAACCTCACCCAGTCCGAGACCGGCCTGACCGTGGGCCTGGTGTTCTATCAGGAACTGTACGGCGTGGCGCAGCCCAAGATTGGTGACTTGATCCAGGTACGCCTCGACGGCCTGCCGCTGTTCAACGGGCAGATCGAGGACTTGTCGGACTACCGCGAGAGCCGGGGCGAGCGTGGCATGTCCCTGACCGTGCGCAGCCGGGACAGCAACAGCCTGTGGCGACAGACCAAGTGGGTCGGCAACATCTACCCCGCCGGCAGCGAACTGGGCGTGATCGCCCGGGACGTGCTTACCGCCATCGGCCTGACCCCCTCGGAAATCCGTGGCTCTCTGGTGCTGGGCGTCAGCACCGTGCATGGCGACACCCAGCTGGCCGACACGCCGGCATGGGACATGCTGACCGACCTCCTGCAGGTCGCTGCCCTTGAGCCGTGGGTCGACGCCTTGGGGCGCTTCAAACCAATCTCCCGCGACATCGTGCGCGCCCCTGACCTGGTGCTGGAGCCGTACCAGCTGTTGCGCATCAGCGGCTCGCGCAACAAAACCGCCGTGACCTCGGTGATTCTCAAGTGGCTCGACCCGAACCTGAGCAAGAGTTTGCAACAGGCCCAGATGCTGGCCCGCGAGTCGATCACCGCCGGGTTCTTCAAGCTCAAGCAGGAACGCGAGCTGTACTGGTCGGATGATCGCCGGCAGCGCGCCGACAACACCTGGATGAAAACCATCACGTCGGTCAACGACGGCCTCCTGCCGGTCGGCGATGAGGACTACGAACAGAAAAGCGAGTTCAGCGGTGAGATCACCGTGACCAGCAAGGTGTGGGTGCCGACACTGGCCACTGCGGCGCTGGCCGCCATGATGTACGCCGCATCGGACCCCGACGTGGTGCAGGTTGGTCCCACCGGGACCGGCTTCACCATCCCGATCGGGCGGATCGCTGAGGCCGCCGGGCAGATCGCGTTCTTCCTGATCATCATGTCCCTCGGCACCGGGACCTATGAGATTTGGGGCGAGCCCTACGACTACGTCCACGAAACCAATACCACCGAAGCCTACAACGACAGCACCCCGGAATGGATGCGCCTGGAAGAAAGTCTCGACTCGGACTTCGTGATGAACGAAGGCCACGCCCAGCAGATCGCCGTGCGTGAGTTGCTGTACCGCTCCCTGTCGGCCATCACCTGGAACGTCGACATCATTGATCACCCGGCGCTGGAGCGCGGCGACATCCTGCAACTGCCGGACGGCTCGCGCCTGTACGTGCTGACGTTCTCCCGCGACCTGACCCGAGGGTCGGCGGCCATGCTTTCGGTGCAGGGGTTCCGCGTCTGATGGCCGGCTTACTGACCTACCTCATCCGGGGCGAAATCGACCAGTCGATCAGGGAGATTGACGGCACCATCCTGACCCGCCCGACCCTGCTGGTGACTGACGGCCTGTCGCTGACCTACGGCTGCGATGTCGACGTGGGCCTCAAATCGCTGGACAGCAACACCGGCGATGAAGTGGTGGCGCCGCTGCGCAACGTGCCGATCGCGGCCAACAGTCGGGACCTGATCTACGCCGACGCCGGTACCGCCGTGCGCTTGCGCCGCTCCGAGACCGGGCGCTGGGAAGTGACCGGCCTGTCGAAGCGCCGCCCCGGCACATACACCCGCACCCCTGTTCACATCCCCGACCCTGACTTTGGCCCGATCGCCTACGACCTCGGCACCACCGTCGAAGTCGGCCTGGTCGCTCGCGCCCTGTCCTATGACGAACTCGCCACCTTCGGTGGCTATGGGGTCGTGCCGTATGGCGCGACCGGTATTTTCCGCGGCGGCGTTCTGATCGAACTGAGGTAAGCATGACTATTACTTTGCAGCGCCTGGCGACCACAGGGGAAACGGCCTACATCCCCAAGCACAACGCCAACATCGAGACGCTGGAAGCCGCGATCAACGTGATGTCCGGTACGGTCGACACGTTGAGCAGCGCGGCAGCCAGCCCGGTCAACCTGTTCAACATCGGCAAGGCAATGTTCGGCCCGATCGCCGTGGCGCTGGTCGGCGAGACCTCGTTCGCCAGCAGCACGTCAGGCACCAACCTGACCCTGCAGCCCGGGTTCTTTTGGAGTGCCAGCGCCGCGCAGATGGCCTACAAGTCGACCACCACGGTGATTCCGTTCAGTGGCGCCGCCGCCGGCACCTACTACATCCGAATGGGCATCGACGGCATTCCCTACCGCGACACTTCCAGCGCGGCAGCGCTGTACTCGGTGGTGTGGTCCGGCACGGCGTTCACCTCGGTCAACAAGCTGGCCACCTACGCCCCGGGTTACCAGGATCTGCTCGACCTGCTCAGCAGTGGCTACTCGGGCCTGGCCTACGCCAGCCCGGACAAGCGCATTGAGGCCACGGAAAAGGCCTTTAGCGCCCTGCTGAGCAAGGCCATCACCACCGCCGACGTGACCTTGACCACGGCCGAAGCCATGGAACAGGGGGTGATCCGCCTGACTGGTACCCCCACGGCGGCGCGCAACCTGATCGTGCCGGCGAAGGCCAAGGTGTATTTCATCGACAACGACACCGCCGGTTCCTTCGCGGTGACGGTCAAGACCGCGTCCGGTACCGGCGTGGCCCTGCCGTCCGGTACCAACGGCGCGCTGTTCTGTGACGGGGTCAACGTGGTGTCGATCGCCTCGGGCACCGGTGGCGGCGGCGGTGCTTCGGCCTTCACCGGGTTGTCCGACGTGCCGGCCAGCTACTCCGGGCAAGCCAACAAGATCGTCAAGGTCAAGGCCGACGAATCCGGTCTGGAGTATTCCAGCGCTGCCGCTCCCACGGTGTTTACCGGGCTCACCGACGCCCCGGCGAGCTATACCGGGCAAGCCGGTAAGGTGCCGGTGGTCAACCTGGCAGAGACCGGCCTTGAGTTCGGCAGCCCGGTGTCCAGCTACCTGGCGCTGAACGACACCCCGAACGCCTACACCGGCCAGGCCTTCCGCCTGGTGTCGGTCAAGGGTGACGAAAGCGGGCTGGAATTCAGCGCTGCGGCGGCGCCGTCGACTCTGCTCGGCCTGACCGACACACCCGACAGCTACGCCAGTCAGGCGCTCAAGGTCCTGCGGGTCAACGCCGCCGGCACCGCTGTCGAGTTCGCCATCGGCTCCGGCCCGGCGAACTTTCTGGAGCTGCCGGACACCCCGGATGCCTACAGTTCCAGCGCACTGAAGTTCCTGCGGGTCAACGCGGCGATGACCGCGCTGGAGTTCGCCGCCCTCGACGTTACCACCCTGCTGGGCCTCACCGACACGCCGGACAGCTACGCCGGCTCGGCCTACAAGGTGGTGACGGTCAAAGGGGATGAAAGCGGTATCGAGTTCTCTGCAGGGGCGACCCCCACCAGTTTCATTGGGCTCACGGACGCGCCCACCACCTACGTCGGGCAAGGCAGCAAGACGGTCAAGGTCAAGTCCGACGCCTCGGGTCTGGAGTTCGTCACGGTGGCCACCCCTGTCACTGCCTTCACCGGGCTGAGTGACGTACCGGCCAACTACACCGGGGCCGCGCTCAAGAAAGTCCGGGTCAACTCGGCAGGGACCGCGCTGGAGTTCGTCACCGACACCACTGGCGCCACGGCGTTTGTCGGCCTGTCAGACGTACCGGCCAGCTTCTCCGGGCAGGCGCTCAAGAAGCTGCGGGTCAACGCGGCGGCCAACGCCCTGGAGTTCTATGACGAACCGGCGGTGATCGGCGTGGCGTGGAACGGCGTGCCTGCAGCCAACCAGGTGCTGGGCATGTTCGTCGCACCGTTCGCCATCAGCTTCGCCGCCGCCATGGCGGGCTCCAGCGGGATCGCTCTGATCGCCGCGACCGCGCAGACCGACATCACCGTCAACAAGATCGCCGCCAGCGGCCACGCCGTCACCGCCGTGGGCACCGTGCGCTTTGCCGCAGCCGGCGCGGCGCCGACCTTCATTGCCGCCTCGGCCTTCAGCCTGGCCGTGGGCGATGCGTTGCAGTTCAAGGCACCGGGCACGGCCGATGCCACGCTCGCGGACTTTTCATTTTCCATTGCAGGGGTGCGCTGATATGGCTTGGGTAACGCAATTTATGGATGGCTTTGACCACTATACGTCGGCGGATATTTCCGCCAAGTGGGAGGCCAACGATATGGGGGCGACTATCAGCACGGTACTCTTCCGCACTACCGGGCAGTCCTTGCAAATCTCGGGCGCCGCCCTGTACCAGATCCCCAAGCGACTCAGTGCGGCAGCGCAAAACATCGTGATGGGCTTCGGTTTGCGCATGAATTCATCGCCGTCCGGCACCACTATGGACAACGCCGGGGCGTTCATGGTCCTGCACAACGATGTAGGGTACAGCGCCAACTCTCAGTTTGGCATGGCTATCGGGAACGACGGGCATATCCGGGTAGGGCGTTGCTCGGCCACGGGCCTCAACAGCACTACCAACACCCAGCTGGGGATCGGTACGGCGGTACTGACCTCCGCCACATGGTACTACGTCGAAGTTCGTGTCTACATTCACGCCACCGCAGGAGCTATCGAAGTGCGCGTGAACGGCGTGGTGGACATCTTGCTGACAGGGCAAAACACCAAGGCCAACGCCACCTACGCAGGGGCGGAATACCTGCATGTTCGCAGCATGGCCACCCCTTCTTGGAACTTGGACGACCTCTACTTACGCTCCGAAACCTCCACCTCAGAAGTCACGGGCGGCTTCCTGGGTGACATCAAAATCAAACCGTACTACCCCAACGGCGATGGCACCTACACCGCTATGACCTGTAGCACGGGCACCACCCACTACACCTTGGTGGATGAAGCCACCCCCAACACCACGGACTACGTCAGCTCCAGCACCGCCTTGACTAAGGACTCCTACGGCTTTCAGGACGCCTCGGAAACGGGCTCGATCAAGGCTGTGCAGGTGAGCGCCTACTGCTACAAGGTGGACGCCGGTTTCCGCGGGGTTGACGTGTTTACCAAATCAGGGGCCACGGAAGTCTTCGGCACCTCACAGCCCCTGTCCACTACCCCTAAGTATGTGATCAAGATGTTTGAGCAGGACCCCAACACTTCGGCTGACTGGTCGCAGACCAACCTGAACGCCGCCGAGTTTGGTGTGCGGATCTCGGCGGATCTCTAACCCATGACCACCTACTCGACCAGCTTCGACAGCTACACGGCGGACGTTCAGCCGTCCGACTGGACGGCGCGGTGGGTCACCACCACCAGCACCTGGCTGACGCGCGCCAAGGCGGGCATGAGCGGCGCCAAGTCGCTGGAACATACGGGTACCGGCGGTGCGCGCCACCTGCTGACGTGGGACGCCCTTGACGCAGACGCCAACCGGGCTAACACCGAGATTCTGGCCAGGGTCAGGACCAGCGCCAACACGGCCGAACAATTCCGCTTGACTGCTCGGGCTTCGGGGGCAGCAGCAGCCGAAACCGGCTACAGCCTGGTGTTCAACAACGTCTCCGACACGCTCCAGCTACAGAAGATTGTTGCAGGGACCGTCACCCTAATGGGTAACACAGTCCCCAGCCACCGGACTATCAACGTCTGGTACTACGTGCGTTTCCGGGTCAACGGCACAACCCTGCAAGGCAAGTTCTGGGCTGATGGTGAAAAAGAGCCTACGGCCTGGCAGGTGACGACTACCGATTCCAGCATCTCCGCAGCCGGTTGGGTGGGGATCGGCAACCAAGAACCAACAGGTACCCGCGACATCGACTGGTTCAGCGTCGGCACCAATGGCGACACGGCGCCCCTGATCACAGACAGCGCCACCGTGGTGCGGACTTCGCAGGCGGTAATGGAAGCCGCGCTGGCTACCGTAGCGTCTGCCAGAGCCTCGCAGGTGGTGGTGGAAGCCGCCTTGAAGACCGTCGCACCCGCCCGTATTTCGCAAATGGTCACCGAAGTAGCGATCAGCGCCCCGATCCCCGGCCAGATCAGCCAGGTGGTGGTCGAAGTCGCCTTCAGTAACGCCGTTGCCGTGACCCAGCAACCACGAATGATTGTGTTGATGTGACCCAAGGGGGAGTGCCGATGACAATTGAAGAACGCCGAGCGGGGTATTCGCGACTGGCCCGGGTTGTCACGGCCGTGTGCAGTGCGCTGTGTGTCGCCATCTTGGTCGGGTTCCTGAGCAGCATTCAGGATCTGGTCAAGCAGGCCCCCACACTCGCGCTGCACATGGCGACCACCAACCAGAAGCTGGAATCAATCGAGAACGAACAGGCGGCAGCCAAGCTGGCGATCGCTTCCCTGACCAAGGACTACACGTCGCGGGAACAGTTGCAGAGTGAGCTGGAAAAGCTCAACGACAAGATCCGGTCCCTGCAGGTGCAGCAGGCGGTGATCGAAATGATGTTGAAGTCGGGAAAGACTGGGGCGAACCAACGGGGGGGTGGGTATGGGCAATCCTGAAGCACGACAAGCACTGTTGAACCTGCTGGTGCGCTACCTGCATCAGCCGTCGACCTGGCAGGGGCTGGCCTTGGGCTTCGGCTCCCTGTCGGCCTACCTCGGGGTGCCGGTGGAGCAGGCGGCGGCGGGGGTCGCTCTGGTCATCGCGCTGATCCTGATCTTTCGCGATGAGCGCAAGTCGAGTGAGGTGATCGAGGACGTGGTAGCCAAGGTGCTGGAAGACAAGGTCGACAAATCATGAGCGCCTTCCAGTTCATCAGCCTGCTCAACTTGCAGGAGTACACCCCACGCGGGGTGCCGGTGCCGGATGAGTGGGTCGTGACTGACCCGCTGATCGGGCTGCGCAACGGCGACAAGATCATTGCGCCCCGGGGCTTTATCACCGACCTGGCGTCGATCCCGCGCCCGTTTCGTGGGGTGTTCAACGTCAACGGGCTGCTGCGTGCCCCGGCGGTGCTGCATGACTGGCTGTATTGCTCGCAGCGTTACAGCCGGGCCGAGGCCGACGCGATCTTTCTGGAGGCCATGGAAGCCCGGGGCATGGACAGGGCCGCCCGTTACGCGGTGTATGCCACCGTGCGGGCCTTCGGCTGGCGCTACTACAACAAACGCAAAGCAGCCCTCGGCCTGAGCGCCGAGGATTTTGTACCGCCGGGCTACTTCACCGCCGTAGTTGCGATGTAACGCGGCGTTCGTGGTCCAGGCGACAGTCCACATCGCAATAGCGCCCTTCCGTGATGGGCGCCTCGCAGTTCAGACACTCCCCAGTACACGTCGCCATCACCTTCTGGTGCCTGGCGGCGGCTGCCCGGTGCTGGCGCAGCAGTAAGTCCTCGATCAGTTCCTGTTCGTCCCCGGCGGCATCGGCGGCATCGGTCATGGTCAAATCTCCAGCGTGTTGTCGAATACGGTGCCGTCCATTTCCCGGTGCGTCACCATCACCACCTGTTTGCCGCTGCCGGCGAGCAGGGTGCTGAAGGCCAGAGCGCGCTCCGGGTCCATGTCGGCGGTGGGTTCATCCATCAGCACCAGGTTCAGCGGCGACAGCGCAGCGGCATCGAGCGCCAGTTGCACGGCGGTGCCGATGATCGCCAGCTGGGCGCCCGAGGCTTCGGCCTGTTCCATTTCGAAACCGTCCTCGACGAAGGTGAAGGCACCGTCTTCGCCGCGGCTGATCGACTCGATGACCCCGCCGGTGGCGTTGCTGGCGAACATCGAGGCGCTGGCCATGAACACGTCCCACACCTGCTTGCTGTAGCGATCGCGGTTGCTGCGGATGTGCCCCAGCAGTTCGGTGAGCAGGCCGACCTTCTGCGCCGCCTGTTCGTGCTGGCGATTGCGCTCGACCACGGTGGCCAGCGTGCGTTCCAGCGCGACCCGCTGTTCGTGCAAGCCGTGCTTGAGGTTGGACAGCACCCCGATTTGCTCCTGCAGGCGGCGGATCTGGCCATCACAGGCGTCGACCTTCTCGCGCTGCGTGCGCAGCGCGGTGGGCAGGTCGACGCCTTCCACCTGGTGCTGGATTTCGGTCTGGTGCAGTTCGTTTTGGGCGTTGGTCAGCCACTGATTGCGCTGCGTGGCGTTGCTCTCGGCCACGGCCAGCGCCTGGCGCAGCGTGGCTTGGCGGTGGGCGTCCTGCCGGCCGGTGCTGATCTGCGCGTCCAGCGCCTCGATCTGCGGAGTCATCGCCTCCGTGGGTGGCAGGGACAGGGAGTCCCGGGTCGCCTGATCGAGCTGGTCGCTCAGCCGGTTGCAGACTCGCTGATGGGTATGCACGGCGCTTTCGGCCTGACGCAAAGCGTCCTCGGCCTGAGTCCAATTGCTGCGGTAGATGTTCTCGGCCTGCAAGGCGTCTTTGGCCAGCTGCGCCGCCGCCATTTTCTCGCGCCAGGTCTCCTGGTGCTCGCGCACCAGCGCGGCGTGGTCGTGAGGGTTGAAGGCGTCAAACGGCCGTTGGCAGGTGCCGCAGGTGCCCTTCTTGCCCGCCTCGATCAGGGCTTCCAGCTTCTCGCTGGCAGTCTGTTTGTTGGCCTCGGCCTGCGCGGCAGCCGCGTGCAGGGCTTCTAGATCGACCTCGCCTTCGCGGCGCAGCTCTTTGACTTCATCGCGCAGCGGCGCGGCTTTCCTGACGGCTGCCTGCAACTCCAGCTGGGCGGATTCCAGATCCTGCTGCAACGACTTGACCCGGTAGCGCACCTGCTTGCCCTCTGCGACCTGCTCGCGCAGATCCTTGAGTCGCAGTTCCATGTCGACCAGGGTTTCGGTGTTCAGGGGACGCCCGCGGAACTGCGCGAGCTGCTGCTGGGCGTCTTCCAGTGCGACCTGGCTCGCCGTGGCCTCCCGCTCGGCCTGGCGCAGCGTGGTCACGGCGCCGAACACAGCGGTTTGCGCCTGAGACAGGCGGCGTTCGTGGGCTTCGCTGGTGGTGCGGTGAGCCTTCGCCTCGGTCAACTCGTTGTTCAGCTGCGTCAGGTCGATGGCCAGCTGGGTTTCCTCGCCCAGCCAGTTCATCACCTGCACCTGTTGCTCATCGATGTCGGTCAGGGTGGTTTCATCCTGCAGCAGCTTCCAGGTTTTGAGCTGCCCCCCTACCCGCTCCATCACCTGACTGACCCGCTCCAGCCCGGTCAGCTCGGTGATGATCTTGAACAACTCGGTGCTGCCCACTTCCAGCAGGGCGCTGGCCTTGCGCTGCTTGGCGTACTTGATCTGCGCGAAACGCTTGAGCGGCATGCCCAGCAGGCGGGCGACCGCCTGATTCACCGGCGTGGTGCCGGTGGCCACCGGCTGTTCCGTACCGTCCGGGCACAGCTCGGTCAGGCTGGCGCCGGTCTTGGTGCGGTCGATCCGGTACCGGCCGATGTTGCCGAAGGACAGCCACAGCGATTGTTTGAACCCGCTGTTGGTGCCCCGGGTCTGCAGGCGTGAACCGGGGACCAGTCGCGCCCCGCCCAGGCAGTACAGAATCCCGTACAGCACGGTGGTTTTTCCCCGGTAGTTCGGCCCTGTCACCCCATTCAACCCAGCGGTGAAGTCCAGCACCAGGTGCTCATGCTTCTTGAAGTTGTTGAGTTCCAGGCGCTCTAACATTTACGCGGCCTCCACGACGTGGATGGTCATGTCGATGTCCATGCGTTCACCGATTTCCTTGATCGCCCGGCGCAGGCGTTTCAGCGTGTCGGCGTTGCAGTCATCGAGCGTCACCGCCGTGTAGCCCTGCAGGCTGGCGAGGACGATGCGGCGGCGGATGTAGGCCAGGGTCGCGTGCGGGCCGATGTCCAGCACCGCCTTGCCGTCCGCCTTGTAGGCCTCGGTGAGTTGGCGCAGTTTGGTGGTTTTGCCGCTGGCCCGAGGGCCTCTGATGATTTCCAGTTTCATCATGCTTCCTCTTCTTGCAGGGAGGGCGCGGTGTCGGCCCAAAAGGCGTCAAACAGTTCGACCAGTTCCGGGCGCTTGATCAACTCGGCGCGGATCTGCATGTCCAGTTGGTGAAAGTCGTGGTCGGCCAGCGTCTCGCCGGTGCCCGGCTTGATCACCTCGGCGGTGTTGCGCACGGCCAGCGGTGCCCAGCTCTGCCAAATCTTGCGCACGGCGCGGGCCAGATCCATCACCTGACTGGCCTGCAACTCGCCGCTGATTTCGATGAACTGCGCGCCGTTGTCCTCATCAAAATCGAAGTCCGGGGCGACCAGGTCGTTCACGTCCAGGTGCAGGTAGCCGTCATCGCGGTGCCACACCTGGTGGAATTCGTGCTTGCCGTCCGGGCGGATCAGCATCACGCGCTTGTCGGTGATGTCGCCGAAGCCGGTCGGGTGGGTGTTGCCGAGGATCACCACGCGGCCGTCCCAGTCTTCCCGGGGGTGGTGGTCGTGGCCGACCAGAATGTAATCGAAGCCGGCATCGAGCAGCTGCTTGGCCTGCTTGCGGCTGAGTGACAGCGCGGTGTCGTCGGTGGCAAAGCCGGAGTCGTAGTTGCAGTGAACACACAGATAGGCTGTGGTCCCGGGCACCTTGCCGCGCACCCAGTTCTCGGCGGCGGCCAGCGATTCGTGGAACAGGTCGTCGGTGCTGTGGTGCGGGATGAACAGGAAGGACACCCCGGGGCGCACGTCGTGCAGGAAGCCCCGGGCCTCGCCGAACGGCGTGAGCTGGATCACCCCCGGCCGAGCCCTGTCCATCAGCTGCAGGGTGCCGAGGCGGCCGCGGTCATTCACCAGGTCGTGGTTGCCGGCCATGATGTAGTCCACCCGCTCGGCCAGGCTCATGCCCTGCCAGATCACGTCTTCCGGGTTGGTGAAGCGGTCGAACAGGTCGCCCAGGCAGGTCTTGATCGCGTGCGGGAAGCGATCGAGCAGCCCGCTGTTGTGCTGGTAGATCCCATCCCGTAACCGGCGGCGGCTGTCCAGGGTGGTGTGGGACACCAGATTCTTGCCCAGGTGCGGGTCGGTGAAGACAAGGATGTCGGTCATCGGAATACCTTCTTCGCGGTGTACCGCGGGTTGTGCAAAAGCGAGGCGGTAAAGGCAGCCTTGAACGCCTCAAAGTCCGGGAAGCTGTCGCAGATCCCTTCGGCTTTGAGGCGCATGTGGGGCGCGTGGCGGACGTGGGCGACGGCTTCCCCGTCCCACAGCTCGATCACCCCGGTGCTTTGCTGCCAGAACAGGACATGGGTGCTGGCGCCGGCTCGCGCCCAAATTTTCAGGTGGGTGGCCTGGTGGTTGGCCAGCAGCTTGGACAGGCCGGCGGTCAGGCTGCTATGCACCTCGCTCGACTTGAGTTCGAACAGGTGGCAGATCCCCCTGAAGCAGGCGATGAGGTCGCCCGGCTGGTCCGGCAGGTAGGTGCCGGCCGAGTGCGTGTCATAGAACCGGGCGCTGGCCAGTGGGTGTTTCTGCATCAGCTCCTTGAGGAACAGCCGAAACTGTTCTTCGAACTCCTTGCCTTTCTCTTGGGGAGTTTTCATTTGCTGATCGCCAGAATGCGACGTGGACGGGTGCAGGCCACGTTCAGCGCCTGCAAGGATTCGATGTAGTTGCGGTTGAGCAGGATGTCGGCCGAGTCCACAAACACGCTCTCGTAGGTCGACCCCTGTGCGCGGTGCGCGGTGATGGCGTGGCTGGGGCGCACGTCATGGATGACTTCCTTGGCCTTCCAGAAGGCTGGCCAGCCCCCGCTGCCGGTCTTGGCGCGCTCCGACAGTTCGTTGAGCAGGCGCTTGTAGGCCCGTTCGGAACTGGGGTGGATGACCCAGCAGGTCACCAGCATGTGCGCTTCCATTTCCGGGCGGACTTCAACGCGGTAGCAGGTCAGCTCGCTGAACATCGGGTGCTGCTGCACGTCGATGGAGAACACCGTGCCCTCTTCGTCCGTGGTCATCAGCGTCTCTTTGCCATCGGCGGACATGATCGGCTGGCACACCACCACCCGTTCGCCGGGCTGAAACGGTGCCTCGGCGGCCAGCTTGGCGCCGAACATGGCGTCCCGGATCAGGCCGTTGTACATGGCCACGGTGTCGTTGCGCCACGCGATCACCTTGATCGAACCCGGGTCGGCCAGGTAGCTGTCGCTGTTGAAGGCGTCGACGGCTTTTTTGCGCAGGCGCTTGTAGTCGAGCAGATACACCCCGCCGCGTTCATCGTTGGCGCTGAACAGGTTCAGGGCCTCGCCGTGCAGGATGCAGTCGCGCATGTGCGTGGCGAAGGTCAGGATCTGGTTGTCGTGACGCTCGACCTTGTCCAGCTGCCAGCGGTTCTCGATGTCGAACACCTGCGACCGTTCTTCCCCCACCGGCGGCAACTGGGTCACGTCGGCCATGAACAGGAACTTGACGCCTTCGTTCTTGGCGGTGCGCTCGATGTGGTACATCAGCCCCGAGTTCGCCATCGAGCCTTCATCGACCACCACCACCTGGTAGTTGCGGGCTTGGTTGAAGTCGTCGGCGGCGCGGACCTTGCGCACTTCCCCACTGTTGTCCATGCGCAGGCCAAGCAGGGAGTAGATCGTGCGGCACGGGACCAGCCCCTGCAGCTCGGTCTCGCACATCTGCTTGAGCACCTTGGTCGCCTTGTTGGTCGGCGCGGTGAACACCACGCTTTGGTCCGTCTCGCGGGCGAAGGTCTGCGCGCTGGTGGACTTGCCGGTGCCGGCGCGGCCGTCGAGCAGGAAGAACGATTCCTCGCTCTCGGCGAACTCCAGCATGCGGTCGACGCCGCCGCGCTGGTCACTGTTTAACTGGATCATGCTACCAACCCCTCTTTGGCCCACTTGTCGAACAGCGCCTCAACCTTGCGTTGCGACGGTCGATCCCCCAGTTCGTTTTTGCTGGCGTCTTCCCAGTTCCGGCCGATGGACACCTCGGCCAGCATCGGAATCGCATGCCCTGGCGGGGTGATGTTCATGCAGTCCTGGGCGCGCTCGACGAACTCAAACACGTTGTCGATCGGCACGCTGTTGGTCAGCTCGTCGTAGACCGGGGCGATCAGGTGGGCGCGGGTTTCTTCGTACAGGCGGGTGTGGTGGGCCTTGGTCAGGGCCTTTTTCAGGATGTCGGCGGCGCAGCCCTGCACCTTGTGGTTGACCGTCTGCCGTTCGGCACGCGAACGCAGCGAGCCGTCACGGCTGAGAATGTTGGGGTCGCAGTGCTTGCGGGTGCCAAACGCCGTGGTGATGTAGCCCTGCCGCCGGGCTTCGGCGATGGTCTCCTGCTGCCACGGGCCGAGCCGTGGGTAGCCGGCGAACACGCCGTCGATGATCTGCTGGGCGGCCCTTTCCGGTATACCCAGTTTCATGCCCATCGAGAACGCCTGGCCACCGTAGATGATCAGGAAGTTCACGGTCTTGGCCATCTTGCGGATCTTGATGATGGCCTTGCCCAGCGGCAGAGCCTGGTCGCCGGCCAACTCATACAGGTGCTCGCCTTCCTTCAACAGGCTGACAAACTGTTCGTAGTCCATGGTGCCGGCGCTGTTGAAACTCAGGCGCTTGAGGATGTCGCTGCCAAGCTGCTGCTCCAGCACCTTGGCGGCGAAGGTGCAGCCGGTGACCGAGTGAATGTCCTGGAAGCGTGCGCGCAGCATGCCGTCGTCGTCGAGGTAGCTCGGCAGGCTGGTGTAGGCCTGAATCAGCACCGGGTCTTTTGCCTCGCTGCCCGTGATGCGCAGTTCCTGCCCGGAGAAGTCCAGCGAGACGATCACATGCCCTTTGTACCGGGGCAGAAAGATCGAGCGCAGCGGGCCTTTGCTCACGGCGAGGATGTTCAGGCTGGAGCCGGCCGGGCGGCGGGTCTTGGTGCCATTGTTGCGGGTGCCGGGGTGAACCACGCCGGTGCTCGGGTGCCGCCAATGCGGGTACTTGGCGTAGTACAGGGACTGGCGGGTCATGCACTCTTTGGTGCCGATCAACAGCTGCAGCACCTCGCGGCGCCAAGTCCCCTCGGGGCAGTCCTCGGCCATCGCGGCCAGCATCGCGTCCTCGTTGGTCGACGGGTTGCCTTCCAGGCCGAGTTCATCGCGCCGGCTGCCCTTCTGCGGAAAGGTGCGCAGGCGCACCGGCAATTGCAACTTGCAGTACAGCAGCATCTGCATTTGCTTGGGGCTGTTGAGGTTGAGTTCGTCACCCTCGATCACGCGCACACCGTCCAGGTGCAGCACTTCGGTTTCAATGAACCGCTTCAAGGCCACAAACGCCTCACCCTCGCGCTTGCGGATCTCGCCGGCAGCGGCCTGCACCAGCTCGACCAGCATGCGGGCACGCGGGTCGGTGCTGCCGTGCTGTTTCAGGTGGTGCTGGCTGGTCATCAGCCAGGCGGTGACGCCCTTGCCGCTGACGCTTTCCATCACGATCGGCAGCCCGACCTTCTCGGCCACGCGGGTGAACCCCTTCTCCGTGGCGATGAACTCGGCCGGGGTAAAGGTCTCGGTGTAGGGGACGTACACCGAACCCAGCCGCCAGCGCTCATAGGCCTCGGCCACCTTGGCCTGTGCCTGCGAGCGGTTCAGCTTGTCGTGGATGAACAGCCGGAGCAGGTTGTCGCCCTCGGCCTTCTTCAAGCCCTCAGCGCCGATGTCGCTGATCTGGTTGCAATGCTCAGCCAGCAGGCTGTGCAACCGTTCGGTGTTGTTCTTGACCACCTCGGCATCGGCGGCGGCCAGTTCGTCCAGGCGGGCGTAGTCGAGCTGCACCCCGGTTTCAAAGCTGTCGTTGAACGGGTGCAGGGTGTAGCGGTCCTCGTTGTAGGCGAAGTCCCACTGCTGTTCCAGCTTGAGGATCAGGAAGAACAGCACCGCCAGCCGCGCCGCGACGAAGGCGTCATCACAGGCGTAGTGGGTCACCTGCTCGCCGGTGAGGTCGCGCATGTCCCGGGCGCCGTACTGGGCCAGCAGCTCCTTGTACTCGACCTGGTCGTACTTCAGCCAGTGCCGGGCGTGGGCCTTCAAGCCCTGCTCCAGGTTTTCGTCGACGTAGGTGCCGAGCATCTGCGTACAGATCGGCCCCTCCAGCTGGAAGTTCAGCGTCAGCTTGGTAACCAACGCTTCGAACCTCGCGTTGTGTGCGACGAAATCAACCCGTGCCTCTTCGATGTCGAGCAGCAGATCCACCAGCCGCGCCTTGTCCAGGTTGGCCGTGTTCTTGTGCAGCACCGGGAGGTAGAAGGTGTGTTGCAGGTTGCTGCCGTAGGTGAAAGACCCACCGGTCAGGCGCTGCGACAGCACGTCGACGTAGCCGCGGGAGCTGTCCGGCAGGGCTGCCGACCAGTCGTGTCCGAGGCTGTCGTAGGTTTCATAGTCGAAGCTGGCCAGCGGGGTGTCGCGCAGGCCTTCGACGTAGGCGGCATGCACCTGCGGCCAGTTCTCCGGCGTCACCAGGGTCATGGTCGGCATGTGCGGGGCGAAGTGTTCGAACAGGCTCGGGTCGCCTGCGATGGTCAGCAGGTCCAGCACCTTGGTCGCGTCCGGGAGGCGCACGTACCACTCCGGGCGGATGATCGTGCGGCCCTGCGCGCCGTACAGCAGCTCCGGGTGCAGCCCGGCGAGGGTGTACATCAGGCGCCAGGTGCTGCGGCTCTCGTAGATTTTGCGCAGCACCTTGCAGCTGGTGGCTTCACACGCTTCCAGCAGAAAGGTGTAGTCGTTGCTGGCCACGCAGGCTTCCAGCTGCTCGATGCCGTCCCAGCCGTAGGTGTCGACTAGGAACTTGAACGCCACCGGCCCGACCTGCGGAACGCCACCGTATTCGTCGGTCTTGTCCCCCACCAGGGACTTGTAGATCCGCACGTAGCGGGTTGGGTAGCCTTCGAAATCGTCCGCCGGCAGGGCCTTCACCAGCACGGTGGTGTTGTCGTCGTTGAGTTGGGTCAGGTCGCGGTCCACGGTGTGGACCAGCTTGAGCACTTCGGGGAAGTGCAGGCAGAAGGCGCCGATCACGTCGTCCGCTTCCACGCCTTCGACGCGCACGTTGAAGGCGCCGGCATAGGCCAGCAGCGCCTTGGCCATGTCGAACATCTTTTTCAACTGGGCTTCAACCGCCGGGTCTTTTTCTTCGGCGTGGCGCTTGGCCTTGTAGTTCGCGAACAGGCTCTCGCGGAAGGTGTTGCCCCCATCCCACACCGCAATGATGTTGAGGGGGGAGAAATCAGACAGCAGGGGAATGATGTAGGTGTCCAGGAACCCACGCAAACCGTAGCCGGCAGAGTTCACCGGC
>Ga0157375_10001588_pt1 | contig 19530 bp, 27 predicted proteins | sample M35metaG_FD_115311 | JGI IMG/M metagenome (GOLD analysis project Ga0157375, IMG submission 115311) | Miscanthus rhizosphere microbial communities from Kellogg Biological Station, Michigan, USA - M3-5 metaG | ecosystem: Host-associated > Plants > Roots > Rhizosphere > Soil | place: USA: Michigan... | reverse complement strand
CGCCGTGAATCCGCCCCTTCGCGGAGATAGTCAACAACGCAGGTTAAACCGGGGCGGGTTGCGCTCCGGCGGAGGTTGAAGCATCAACCGGGCCCATGAACGCCGTCGACCTCGCCAGCCTGCTCTGTTCCCGTCTGTGCCACGACCTGCTTTCGCCGGTTGGCGCGCTGAACAACGGCCTCGAATTGATGGCGGACGAGCAGGACCCGGAGATGCGCGAGCGGTGCCTGGAGCTGCTCAACGAAAGCGCCCGGGCGTCGGCAAGCAAGCTGAAGTTCTTCCGGTTGGCGTTCGGTGCGGCGGGCGGATTTGGCGACCAGGTCGACACCCGTGAAGCGCGGGCGGCGCTGGAGGGCCTGTTCGGTGCCGATAAGCGTGTCGAACTCGGATGGATGGTCGCCGACGACGAGCTTCCGAAGGGCGCGGTCAAGCTGCTCCTCAACCTCGCGCTGATCGCCGGCGATGCCCTGGTTCGTGGCGGCCGGCTGGATGTCGGGGTCGAGCGCGCGAACGGCAGGCTGGAACTGGTCATCCGCGCCGAAGGGCCGCGCATTCTCCTAGATCCGACGCTCCGTGAAACCATCGCCAAAGGCAGCAGCGATGGCAATGTCGAGCCGCGTGCGGCGGGGGCGTGGCTGGCGCACGAGTTGGTCAACCAGGCACGCGGCGAGATCCGGCTATCGGACCCGGCCGACGAGGTGCTTTTGATCGGCGTCACGCTTCCCTCACAGGGCTAACGGGCCGTTAACTCCTTGGCCCCATAAGGCGGCGCTGAACACGAGCGCGGGGCCTTTAACGCCAATGGACGACCTGATTGCCGATTTCGTGGCCGAGTGCCGGGAAATGCTGGAAGCCCTGGGCGGCGAGATCGTTGCCTGGGAAGCCCAGCCCGATGATCGCTCTCGCCTCGATTCGATCTTCCGCTTTGTCCACACCGTCAAAGGCAATTGCGGCTTTTTCGATTTTCCGCGGCTTGAGGCGCTGAGCCATGCTGCCGAGGACGCGCTGGCCGACGTCCGGGCCGGCCGCCGCACTCCCGATGCCGCACTGGTCAGCGCCGTTCTGGCGATCATCGACCGGATCGGCGAGATGATTGGCTGTATCGAGGCCGGTGAGGATTTTCCGGCCGGGGACGACAGCAGCCTGATCGCCGCGCTTGCGCCGGGTGCTGAAGGCGCCGCCGCGCCGGTTGCCGCTGCCATCCCGGAAGGGAAGGGCGGTGCCGCCTCCGCGCCGCGCACGATTCGCCTCTCGGTCGAATTGCTCGACCGAGTCATGAGCGGCGTGTCGGACATGGTCCTGGCCCGCAACGAACTGGCCCGCCGCCTCCGCGAAACGCCGACCGACGTCACTGTCGATGGCGCCTTCGAACGCCTTTCCGGCATCATTGCGGAAATGCGCGACGCCATCACCCGCACGCGCATGCAACGGATCGAGAACCTCTTCGTCGCCTTGCCACGAATGGTCCGCGACTTGTCTGCCGAGCTCGGCAAACAGGTGCTTGTCGATATCGACGGCGGCGACGTCGAGCTGGACCGCGAGATGATCGAGATGATCCGCGATCCGCTGACGCACATCATCCGCAATGCCGTCGATCACGGCATCGAGGCGCCGGCCGACCGCATCAAAGGCGGCAAGCGCGAGATTGGCCTGCTTTGTGTTTCAGCTCGTCAATCGGGCAACCAGATCCTCATCGACATCGTCGACGACGGTCGCGGCATCGACGGGAAGAAACTGGTCGAGAAGGCGATCTCGTCCGGCGCGCTCGGCAAAGCCGAAGCTTCGGCGCTGTCGCCGCGCGAGCAACTGGCGCTGATCTTTGAAGCCGGCCTGTCGACCGCCAAGGAAGTCACAGCCATTTCAGGGCGCGGTGTCGGCATGGATGTCGTCCGCTCCAACGTCGAGCGGATTGGCGGCATCGTCGAGGTCGATAGCAAGCCCGGCGAGGGAACGCGCATGACCCTGCGCGTGCCGCTGACCCTGACGATCATCCCGGCACTGACCGTCTCCATCGCCAACCAGAATTTCGCTATTCCGCGCTCGGCGATCGAGGAGATCGTCCGCGTGAACGGCGAATCCGTGACGCTCGACCACATTGGCGGGGCAGGGGTGGCCACCATCCGCGGGCGACGTGTCCCGGAAGTCTCGCTTGCTGAAGTGCTCGGCCTGGAAAGTATTGTTGCGGCGAACGAGGGTAGCCTCATCGTGTTGCGTCCCGCCGGTGGCGACGTTTACGCTTTGGCCGTAGATCGGATCCACGATCACGAGGAACTTGTCGTGAAGCCCGCCGCCCCGGCGGTGATGGCGACCGGCCTCTATGCCGGTACCACCCTGGCCGACGACGGCAGCCCAATCCTGCTGTTCGACCCCGCGGGCGTAGCCCAGGTCGGTGGCGTGAAGCTGGAAGCGCAAGAGCGGACAGCTCGCGTCGTCGAGACTGCTACCGCGGTCGCCCAGCGCGATAACAGCGTACTGCTGTTTCGTGGCCTCGATGGTGGCCGCCGGGCCCTTCGGCTCGCGATTGTCGACCGCATCGAAGAAGTCGAACGCAAGGCCATCCGCAAGGCCGCCGGACAGCTTCGGGTCCAGCTTGGCGACACCATCCTGCCGCTTGCCGGGGCCGAGGCGCTGGAAAAGGGCGACGAAAAGGTCCGCGTTTTCCGCCTCAACGACGGCAACCACGAAATCGGCTACGCTTTCAAGGAAGTCATCGACCTCATGCCGATGGACGGCGAGCTCATCCCGGCCGACAATCCCGGCGCAGTCAGCGGCGTCACCTTGATCGGCGGGGAGCCCGCGGAACTGGTGGACGCTCACTGGCTCTTCTCCAACCATCTCGGCGCGGCGGTAAAGCCGGCCGATCGCGGTGTCTGCCGCCTGCCGAGCGACGACCCCTGGATGCAGAATATGCTTCGACCGATCGTCGAGGCCGCCGGCTATGTCGTAATCGGCGAGGAAGACGAGCTGATCCCCGACCTGGTCATTGCGTCCGACGGCAAGCAGGTCGAAGCCGCTGATAAGGCCAAGGTCATCGTCCTTCGCTCCGATCCTGAGGGCGAAGATGGCGAATCCATCTACCGTTACGACCGCGCCGGACTACTGATGGCCCTCAAGGCCGCCTCTGGGAGGGGCAAATGAACGAGCTTCTGCTGATCGTTACCGTCGGCGGAAGCCGTGTCGCGCTTCCCGCAGCCGCGGTCGAGTCCGTGGTTGAGCTCGACACCCTTATTCCGGTGCCGCGCGCCCCGGCCCATGTGGCCGGCCTGTCGGCGCTGCGCAGCCGTGTGCTGACGGTCATCGACTGCATGCGATCTCTGGAGCTCGGCGCAACCGATTGCACCGATGGCGTTCGTGAGGCGGCGGTCGTCGAGGTCGATGGCCATCACTACGCGCTCATTGTCGATGTCGTTGAGGATGTCGTCGAAGCCTTGTCCGACCCCTCCGCCGTCCGCGCCGCGATGGGCGCCGGCTGGGAGCGGGTGTCGAAAGGCATGGTCGAGACCGAGGAAGGACCCTTGCTCCTGATCGACATCGAAAAGCTGATTACTGGCCCCGTCGCAGAAGCGCGCGCGGCTTAAGCCAAAAGTTACCCTTCGACGCTAAACCGACACCGAACCGGACGGAAAACGAACATGAAGACCTGCCTGATTGTTGATGACAGCAAGGTGATCCGCAAGGTTGCCCGGCACATCCTGGAAACCCTTGAGTTCCAGGTCGACGAAGCCGGCGACGGCCGCGAGGCGCTGACCCGCTGCGAGGCCTCGATGCCGGACGTCGTCCTGCTTGACTGGAACATGCCGGTCATGAGCGGCATGGAATTCCTGAAGCTGCTTCGCCAGCGTGGTCATAGCGACCAGCCCAAGGTCGTGTTCTGCACCACCGAGAATGACATGGCGCATATCCGCGCGGCACTGGAAGCCGGCGCGGATGAGTATGTGATGAAGCCTTTCGACCGCGAGACGCTCCACATCAAGCTCCAGCTCGTCGGCGTCGCCTGAGGCGGCGCTCGTGAAACCCGCGCTCGCCAGGACGGGGCCAGGGTACGGACGGGGGGAAGCGCCCCGCATCCGCCTGATGGTCGTCGACGACTCCATGGTCGCCCGTGCTGTGCTGACGCGCATGCTGGAGGCCGACGGCGGCTTCGAGATTGCGGCTGTTGCCGGGACTGCCGAGGATGCCATCGACGCGCTGGCGCAGGTCCGCGTCGACATCATTCTACTCGACCTAGAAATGCCGGGCGCGGGCGGCCTCAAGTCGATTCCGAAAATCCTTGAAGCGGCGCATGGCGCCCAGGTGATGATCGTCTCTTCGCTGGCCGAGGAGGGTGCCGAGGAAACAGTTGCCGCTCTGGCCCTTGGCGCCGCCGACACCATCCCGAAGCCGGGGACGGGCCGCTTCAACGGCCGCTTCTCGGAAGTGTTGATGGCGAAGCTGCGAGCGCTCGGCCGGGTCGAAAACCAGCACCCGGCGCCGCCGCGCTCCGTCGCTTCGATCCCCAGCCGTGTCTTGCCGTTGCGTGCCGAGGCGGTTGGAACTCTCCGGCTGGTCGCCATCGGCGCTTCGACCGGCGGCATTCACGCACTGTCGACTTTCTTCCACGCATTGCCGTCGAAAATCGGCGTACCGATCCTGGTCACCCAGCACCTGCCCGCGCCCTTCATGACCGTCTTTGCGCGCCAGCTTAGTAACGCCTCCGGGCGCGAGGCAATCGTTGCCGAAGATGGCCTGCGCCTGCTTCCCGACCGCATCGTCATTGCACCTGGGGACGCGCACCTGACGGTCGACATTTCCGGCGGCCGGTTGATCGCCCGGCTGACGCGCAACCGCGTGTCCAGCGGCTGCCTGCCTTCAGTGGACCCCATGCTGACATCGGCCGCTGCGTTGCTGGGATCCGAAGCGCTGGGCGTCGTCCTGACGGGGATGGGGCGCGACGGCCTTGAAGGCGCGCTGGCGCTCATTGGCGCAGGCGGTTCGGTCATCGTCCAGGACGAGGCAACGTCAGCCGTTTGGGGTATGCCGCGGGCGGTCGCCGACGCCGGCCTTGCCTGCGCCGTGCTGCCGCCAGCCAAGATCGCGCGCCGTGTCGCAGTAAGGGCGGGAGCCGATTGATGCAGGTCAGCGATAGCTCCAGCCGCATTCTCGCCGGCCTGTTGGAAGCGCGAACCGGCCAGCAACTGACAATGAACCGGCGCTGGCGGATCGAGACCGCGGTGGCGTCGCTGCTGCGCGAGCGCGGTATCGCCACGCTGGACGAGCTTATCACCATCCTCGTCATGGGCCGCGAACCGGCCCTGGCGAACCATGTCGTCGAGGCGCTGTTGAACAACGAAACCTATTTCTTCCGCGACCGGCAGCCGTTCGACCTTCTGTCCGCCCAGGCCCTGCCGGCACTCGCGATCGCGCGCGCTGACAAGAAGCGGCTGCGTATCTGGTCGGCGGGCTGCTCGACGGGCCAGGAAGTCTATTCGCTTTCCATGATGTTCGCCGAAAATCCGATGCAATGGGCCGGGTGGACGATCGACATCCTGGGCACGGATGTGTCTGGCGCCGTCGTCGACCGTGCGCGTAGCGGTACCTACACCCAGTTCGAAGTGCAGCGCGGGCTCGGCATCACCCAGATGATCCGGTGGTTCGAGGAATGCGAAGCCGGCTGGCGGGCGGTCGAACCGCTACGCAAGCCGGTCCGGTTCCAGGTCCACAATTTGCTGGAACCGCCGCCGCATCCCGGCCAGTTCGACATTGTCCTCTGCCGCAACGTGCTGCTGTACCTAAGTGCCGAGAAACGGACCCTCGCCTTTGACCGATTGGCATCGGCGCTGGCGCCGGACGGGGCACTGATGCTCGGCGCGGGTGAGACGGTGATCGGCCAGACGAAGAGGCTTGCCGCGGATCGCGATTGCCGCGGCCTTTATCGCCTTGTCGAAGATCCCAACGCCGACCGCCGCGAACCCCGTGTCGCCTGAGGACTTGACGACGCACCCGTAAAAGTGGCGGATGCCCGCCATGGACTTCGTCGATCGCCCATCGCCCAATTACGACGAGCGGGCGCTGCCGGTAACGATGATCGTCCTCCATTATACCGGCATGCCCGACTGCCAGGGGGCAATGGACCGGCTGACTTCGCCGGAAGCGAAAGTCTCGGCCCATTATTGCGTCGACGAAGACGGAACCGTCTACAAGCTGGTCGATGAAGCCAAGCGCGCCTGGCACGCCGGCAAGAGCTATTGGCGTGGCGTAACGGACGTGAATTCCGCTAGCGTCGGTATCGAGATCGTCAATCCTGGCCATGAGTTCGGCTACCGGGCTTTTCCGGACGAGCAGGTCGCGGCGCTGATACCGCTCGTGTCCGACATCAAGGAACGCCACGGCGTCAGCCGCGGCAATGTCGTCGGCCACAGCGACGTCGCACCGGCGCGCAAGGAGGATCCGGGCGAACTCTTCCCCTGGAGCGCTTTCGCCAAACGGCGGCTGGCGCTTCCAAGCCCGACCCGCGACCTGATGGACCCCTTCTGGACCGACGCAGGATTCCTGCTGGCCCTCGAGCGCTTCGGCTATGACGTGACCGAGAGCCAAAAGGCGGTGATCGCGTTCCAGCGCCGCTTCCGGCCGGACCGGATCGACGGCATCATCGACGGCGAGTGCCGCGCCAAATTGCTGGCTCTCTTGCTGCCAAGGCCGCAGTAGCCCATAATTTACCGGTGTCAGGAGGCCGGGCGGCCGCGGCTCACTTCGGTGAGGCGAGGAAAGTCCGGGCTCCACGGAACAACGGTGCCGGGTAACGCCCGGCCGGTCCTGAGCTTGTCGAAGGGCCGAGGGATAGTGCCACAGAAAGCATACCGCCCGGCTTCGGACGGGTAAGGTCGAAAGGGTGCGGCAAGAGCGCACCGCGGGACCGGCAACGGAACCGGCACGGTAAACCCCACCGGGTGCAAGACCGAATAGGGGCGGCATATGGGCCTTGTTCCGGCTCGTCGCCCGGGTTGGTCGCTGGAGGCGGAGGGTAACTTCCGTCCTAGAGGAATGGTCGCCACCCTCCCTGTAACGCTCGGGGAGGGTACAGAACCCGGCTTACAGGCCTCCTGGCACGTTATTTCCTGTTCGCGGCTCGCAACTGCCGCATTGCCTGACTAGTTAGGACTTCATGGCTCGGCAGAAGAGATCGGACGACTGGGGGTTCCCGCGCTGGCGTCCCTATGGCGCCAAGGGCCGCGAGGCGGCGCGCGTGCGCCTTTGCGACCGGGTCGGCTGCGAGCTTCCCGGTGACCGGCCGGCGCCCAAGGCTCCGAACAGCAAGGAACGCTGGTATTTCTGCGAAGGCCACGCCGCCGAATACAACAAGAACTGGAATTACTTCGTGGGCCTCAGCAAAGAGGAAGCCGCCAAGCGCGCCGCCGAGGAAGAGGCCGGCGCGTCGGCATTCCGGCGGTCAGCGCATTATCAGTGGGGCGGCCCCGGCGACGGCACCCGCAGCCGCGACGAGATGCGGGCGCTGGCAGTGCTCGGTCTCGACAGCGATGCCGAGTTCAAAGAAATCCGCGCGGCGTATCGCCAGTTGGCGAAGGAACATCACCCGGACCTGAAACAGGGCGACAAGGACGCCGAGCAGCGCTTCCGCGAAATCCAGGCGGCCTATGACGTGCTCAAGTCTGCGGAAGAGCGGAAGACGGGCAAGCCCGCTTAAGGGTTGAGCATGAAGGTCGCGGCGCTGTGGGCGATGGGACGCTCCGGATTGCCGCCATGGGCGATGCCTCGAACGAAGCCGATCGACTTGGTCAGCTTGTAGCATTCGCAGCGCGCGAGCACGGTTTCGCCCTCGGTAGCTGGCCGCAAATAGTCGAGGCGAAGGTCGAGCGTCACGATCGGCTGGAAATGACCCATCTTCACCCAGACCGCGGTGCCCGAAGCGGTGTCGATCAGGCTGACGATGGCGCCCGAAGCGAGGATGCCGCCTTCGCGGACCCCAACCAATTCCTTGCGCCAGGGCAGCGCGAGCTCGGCCCAATCGGGACCGGAGTCGCGATATTCCAGGCCGAGCGCACGGCCGTGGCCGACATTTCGAGCGATCTCGAAGAACTTCGCCGGGTCGAAGCGGGGTTGTGCAGCATCGCTCATGCGCTGAGCCGCTTCGCGGTCTCCTGGATGAGCGCGATCATGTTGGGCACGCCCTGCGTGCGGTTGGAGCTGAGCTCGCGCTTGAGGTCGAACGGCTCCAGTTCATGCGCCAGATCGAGCGCGGCGATCTCATCGGGCCGGCGGTCCTGCACGGCCGACAGGATCAGCGCGACGATCCCCTTGGTGATCGCGGCATTGCTGTCGGCGAGGAAATGGAGCCGGCCGTCACCCAACCGCGTGGGATAGACCCAGACCGAGGCCGAACAGCCGCGCACTTTCGTCGCGTCGGTCTTCAGCGCGTCGGGCATCGGCTCCAGCATCCGGCCGAGATCGATCAGCAGTCGATAGCGGTCTTCGCTGTCGAGCAGCTGATAATCGTCGTAGACGTCAGAAAGCGGGGGCAGGGCGGTCACGCGACGGCCCTAGCAGCGCCTCGCGGCGAAATCACCCGGTGGCGCGCAGATCCTCGATCTCGCGGGAAAGGCTGTTTTCCTTTTCCACGGCGATCCGCTCCAGCACCTGGAGGCGCTGCTGGATGCGGCGGAGTTCGTCCGGTTCGACTGCGGTCGTGACGGCTACCGGCGCAGGGACGCCGCGGGCAATCGCCTCGTGAGTGAGCTTTTCGACTTTCTTGCGCAGGCGACGGATCGTCCAGAACCGTTGAAACACAATTATGGCGAACGACGCCCAAAACAGCAGCATGAAAACAATGCCGGTATCTTCGTCCATACTAAACCCCCGGTATTAACGATCGCGCAGCTGTTCGATCTGGCGCGACAGCGTATCTTCCTTCTCAACCGCTATGCGTTCGAGCACCTTGATGCGCTCCTTGAGCTCACCGACTTCCTGGCGGAGCCGAAGCGTCTCCTGGCTATCCTGAGGCTCGCCGCGCATTTGGCGCATCGAGCGCGCCGGTATGCCCATTTTGTGTCGGATGACACCGAACAGGAACGTCATCGCCACCAGGATGAGGACGAACTCAAACGGGTTCATTGTTTCGACTTTCCGTCAGCTGAGGAGCGCGCAAGGCCTCGATCTGTGCGGCCGTCTGGATGCCGCCGTCAGTGGCAATCTGTTCCAGGACCCGGACGCGGGCCTCGAGCCGTTCGACATGAGACGCGTACTGGGCACTTTTCTCGGCGGCGAGACTGGTCTGCGCCTCGATCTGCCGTTCCTTGACCCGGATCCACATCTTGAACGGTGCGATGCCGATGGCGGCAAGGGGGATCAGCACCCAGATCCAGCTAGCGACATTATCCATTACTTGCTTCCCGAGCAATCTGACGGGGAGCAAGCGGCGGGGCATCGCGCAACGCCTCGATCTGGGCAGCCGTCTGCATGCCGCCGTCAGTTACAATCTGCTCAAGCACACGGACTCGTGCTTCGAGCTCGGCATTGCTGGCGGCATATTGCGCCGCCTTTTCGATTGCCGCGGCGGCATCAACCTCAAGCTTTTTTTCGCGGAAGGCGAAGAAGCGCTTGAAAGCATAGAAGAACATGATCGTCGGAAGGCCGATCACGATAAAGGCGATCGGCACGGCGTCGTTGGGATTCACTTCTTGCCTCCGTCGATCAGCGACAGGGAATCGATTTCCTGGGCAAGCCGGTGCGGCTGGTCGGTGATGATGCGCTCGATGGTCTCGAGCCGATCCTTGACCGAACCCAGCTGGGCGCGGAGCTCGGCATTCTCGCCGGTCAGCAGCTTGATCCGCTCGGCCGACTCCCGGTCGGTGATAGGGTGGATTGCCTTGCCCCAGCTGTTTTCCAGCGGATAGCCGTTCTTGATCCTGAGCCAGGTATTAAACATCCACCCGCCGACGGTGATCACCAGTATGGCGACGACCCACGGCAGGATGGTCACGACGAAATCCAGCGCTTGTTGGGCTTCCGGGTCCATGTGATTTCCCTTTTATCAGATACTTAGCGCAAGCGCTCGATTTCGCTGGCGAGGCTGCGGTTTTCAGTAGTGACGTAGCTTTCGATGTCGGCCAGCCGGCGATCGATGTCGCGCATCCGGCTGCTGATGTCGCGGGCGCTACGTGTGGGCGAGGCGCGCACACCCTGCCAGAATTTCTTGTCCTCATCGTCGACATATTCGAGGCCGTGCGGCTTCTTCGGAGTCATCCAGCCGGCGATGAAATAGAGCATGATCGGCGAGCCGCTGCCCAGCAGGATGGCTGCCAGCATCATAATCCTGACCAGGGTAACATCCATGCCGGTGTAGTCGGCGATGCCGGCGCAGATACCCATGACCTTGCCGTTGACGGTGTCGCGATAAAAGCGCGTGCGGCTTGGAGGCTGCGTGGACATCACTTGTAATCTCCGTCGCTGAGCAGGCGCTGGCGCTGCTCGGGCAGGGTGTTCTGCCGCCAATTGGGGTTTTCGGCCGTCATGATACGCTCGATCGTCATCAGCCGGTCATCGAGCCTGCGGGCGGCATCATGCAGCTCGTCGAGCAACTTCTCGTCCGAACCGGTCAGCTTCGCAGCCGTCTTCCACTTGGTGATGTAGTGGAAAACCAGCCACGGTAGCGCGATGAACAGGGTTACAATTGCAATCGCCGGAATGAAATCTTCCACTTACGCCCCCTTGGACTTTAGCGAGGCCTTGAGCGCCTCCAGTTCCGCGTCGACCTTCTCCGACGCCCTTAGCTCGGCAATCTCTTCCTCGAGCGACTTCGGGCCAGTCATGCCCAGCGCTTCGGCACGCCCTTCGGCGAAATCGGCACGCCGCTCAAGGATATCGAATCGTGAGAATGCGTCTTGGGTACGCCCGCCGTTCAGCAACTCACTAGCCTTCGCACGGGTGACGGCGCTTTCGATCCGGTTGGCGATTGCATTCTGGCGAGCGCGAGCTTCGCGGAGCTTGCCCTGGAGCTTGGCGATGTCGGCCTCATAGCTCTTCAGCGTTTCCTCGATGACGGCGATTTCGGCACGAAGGCCATCGGCCATGTCGGCTGCCTTCTGCCGCTCCATGAGGGCAGCCTTGGCCAGGTCCTCACGATCCTTGGAAAGGGCGAGCTCAGCCTTCTCGGTCCAGCTTTTCTGAAGTTCGTCGAGCCGGGAAATCGCCCGGCGCATTTCCTTGCCGTCGGCGATCGAGCGGGCCGCTGAAGCGCGGACCTCGACAAGAGTTTCTTCCATTTCGAGGATGATCATGCGGATCATCCGCGCCGGGTCCTCGGCCCGGTCGAGCAGCTCGGTGAAATTCGCTGCAAAGATATCCCGCGTCCGGGAAAAAATACCCATCACTGCACTCCGTGCACTTCCTTGGCGCCTATTGCCCTGAAACATGCATGTTTCGTGCCAACATTGTGAAAATGCCGGAACGGTCAAAATATCGCCGTTTTCCGTAACAATTCGGCGCGAAACATCTTGCCAAAGGGTGGTGAGAAACACCAATTGTCCGCACATGGAGCGGGCCAATCAATTCGTCGGGTCAAGCCTTGCATTTCTCGACTCCGTCGAGAGGGCGAGCCGCGCGGCGCCGTTGAACCGGCCCGTCCTGGTGATCGGCGAGCGCGGCACGGGCAAGGAGCTGATCGCCGAGCGCCTCCACCACCTTTCTTCGCGCTGGTCGGGCCCGCTCATCACCATGAATTGCGCGGCCCTGCCGGAAAACCTGATCGAGGCCGAACTGTTCGGGCACGAGGCAGGCAGTTTCACGGGCGCCGCCAAAACCCGTCATGGCCGGTTCGAAGAGGCCGACGGCGGCACCCTTTTCCTGGACGAATTGGCGACCTTGTCGTCGCCGGCGCAGGACCGCCTGTTGCGCGCCGTGGAATATGGCGAGGTTACCCGCATCGGTGCGTCCAAGCCGATCGAAGTCGATGTCCGCATCGTCGCCGCGACCAACGAGCATCTTCCGAGCCTTGTCGAGCAGGGCCGCTTCCGCGCCGATTTGCTCGACCGATTGTCGTTTGAGGTCGTAACTCTGCCGCCTCTGCGCGCGAGGGCCGGCGATATCCCCCTGCTTGCCGAGCATTTTGGTCGCCGCATGGCGGTGGAGCTTGATTGGCCGAATTGGCCCGGCTTCTCGCCCCAGGCTTTGTCCGACCTGGAAACCTATCCATGGCCGGGAAATGTTCGCGAGTTGCGGAACGTCGTCGAGCGCGCTGTCTATCGTGCCGAGGACCCGGAGCGGGCGATCGATTCCATTCAGTTCGATCCTTTCAATTCGCCCTCGGCACCGGGGAAGGGGGGGGTCGTCGCGGTCGAGCCGATCGATCGGCCTAGCGCCGGGATCGCGGAAGCCATTTCGGAGGCGGTTACGCCGGCGGCCGTCAGGCCGACCCAGTCGACCGACGATTTCCGCGGGGCAGTCGCAGCTTATGAGCGGACGTTGCTGGAAGACGCCCTCGCCACCAACCGCTTCAACCAACGGGCAACTGCGGCGGCCCTGGGTCTCAGCTACGACCAGCTCCGGCATGCCTTGAAGCGCCACAAGCTCTTGGACGCCGGCGCGAGCTGATCCTCCTTTCGTCGAAAAGGGTGTGAAGCTCGGCTCGGAAAGGCGTAAAAGGGTCTCCTCTAATCGAGAGGAGGTTTCCATGAAGTCTCTTTTCACCGCCGTCGTCGTCGGCATTGCCGGCGTGACCGCGATGACACCCGCAAGTGCCGGGACGATCTCTATCGGTAATAGCTACGCACGGGATTGCTATGAGGCAGCCCACACGCGCGACCACGACACCAATGCCATGTACCACTGCAACCTGGCCTTGGACCAGGAAGGCCTGGATGCTCAAAACCGGGCCGCGACCCTGGTGAATCGCGGCGTTCTCTATATGCGCAACCGGAACTATTCCTCGGCCGATCGTGATTTCAATCGCGCCGTGGCTGCGAACGACAAGAACCCGGAAGCCTATCTGAACCTGGCGATCTCGCGCCTGCAACGGAACGAGAATGACACGTCCGTCATGCCGTGGATCGAAAAGGCCCTGGCGCTCAACACCGAGGAGCAGGCGCTGGCCTATTACAGCCGGGGCGTCCTCAACGAGCGCAACGGAGACATCCGCCAGGCCTATTACGACTACAAGCACGCCCACGAGCTGGCCCCGGATTGGGATGAGCCAACCCGGGACCTGGCGCGCTACAAGGTCGTCAAGAAATAGGCCTCGCCCCTAGCGGGGCAGGGTCTGGAAGCTGGCCATCGCGTAGAGCATCGGGATGGACAGCAAGGTATTGAGGCGCGAAGCGACCATCGCCGTTTTCGCGGCCGATGCCTTGGTCGCATCATCCGCTTCGACGAGGCCCAGCGCCTTCTTCTGGTTCGGCCAGATGATGAACCAGACATTGAACGCCATGACGAGGCCGAGCCACATGCCGGTTCCGATCAGCTGGAAGCCGGACTGGAAGGTCAGCGCTTCTTTAGCGTAGCCGTTCAGATAGGCCAGGATCAGCCCCATCAGCACCGTGATCGCGGCTGCCCAGCGGAAATAGAACAAAGCGTTCGGAGCGATATATTTCGAGACGCCCGGCTTCAGCTCAGCGGGCACGGTCGGCATGGTCGGGATTTGCACGAAGTTGAAATAGTAAAGTAGGCCGATCCACATGATTCCGAAGAAGACATGCAGCCAGCGGAAGACGACCGCGGCCGTGATCGTGTCGGCGTGAAAGAAGCCCATCAAGCCCAGTGCCAGCACCAATCCGATGCCGAGCACGACGTTCAGGTTCGCAAACAATTTGTCCATGGAAACTCCCCCGTATCTTGCGGACGAATTGTTACGCCCCCAGCACGCCCGACCGCAAGCATTTGTAGGGCTGGAAGCGGAGCCTCCGCATCCCCATCTGCGTTGTGGGAGCGAACTCAAGATTGAGGATGAAGACTCATGCCTTTCCAGCTGCCGCAATTGCCGTTCGACCGGAATGCTCTGGACCCGGTGATGTCGGGCGAGACGCTCGATTACCATCACGGCAAGCATCACAAAGCCTATGTCGACAAGCTCAATGGCTTCGTAGCCGAAGGCAAGGCGAAGGAAGCCAGCCTCGTCGAGGTCGTTCGCCAGGCACATCAAAGCGGCGACAAGAAGGTCTTCAACAACGCCGCCCAGATCTGGAACCACAGCTTCTTCTGGCAATGCCTGGCACCGGCCAACGGCCAGCAGCCGACCGGCAAGCTCAAGGACCTGATCGACGAAGGATTTGGCGGCATTGAGGCGCTTCTGGCGAAGCTGAAAGACGAATCCGTCAACCACTTCTCCAACGGCTGGTCGTGGCTGGTCCTCAACCGTGGCAAGTTGGAAGTGACGTCGCTCCACGATGCCGACACGCCGATCGTCTATGACGGAATGGTGCCGTTGTTGACGCTCGATCTGTGGGAACACGCCTATTACATCGACTATCGCAACGAGCGGCCGCGTTATGCAGAGAGCGTGCTCGGCAAGATCATAAACTGGGATTTCGTGGCTAAGAACCTCGACGGCGATGGCCTGGGCCGCGCCGATCAGGAGCCGTCACGCCAGTCCGAGGAGGCTACTGCTTAAGGCGGTAGCCCGTCCTGAACATCCAGCCGGTCACGGCAAGGCAAACCGCGATGATTGAGATCATGACGGCAAGGCTTGCCCAGACCGGCACGTCCGCGACGCCGTAAAAGGTCCAGCGGAACCCGCTGATCAAATAGACGACCGGGTTGAACAGGGTGATCGTCCGAAACGGCTCGGCGAGCGCGCTTACGGAGTAGAAGGCGCCCCCGAGGAACGTCAGGGGCGTGACGATCAGCATCGGGATGATCTGCAGCTGTTCGAAATTCCCGGCCCAGACGCCGATGACGAACCCCATCAGGCAGAAACCGGTGGTGATCAACGCCAGGAACAGGACCATCAGGAGCGGATGCTCGACGCGCACGTGGACGAACAGTGTCGCCGTGGCGAGGGTCACCAAAGCCAGGATGATCGATTTGGAAACGGCTGCACCGACATAGGCGATGACCGTTTCGAAGCTTGATATGGGGGCGGACAGCAACTCGTAGATCGTGCCAACGAACTTCGGGAAGTATATGCCGAAGCTGGCGTTGAAGATCGATTGCATGAAGACGCTGAGCAGGGTCAGGCCGGGGACTATGAAGCTGCCGAAGCTCACTCCGTCCATGTCGGCCATGTGCCTGCCGATCGCGGCGCCGAAAACAACGAAATAGAGGGCGGTGGTGATGACCGGCGTGACCAGACTCTGCCACAGGGTCCGGCCGGCGCGGGCCATTTCGAAGCGATAGATCGCCGCCATGCCGTGGGCGTTCATGCGGCTTTCTCCGGCGAATGGACGAGCTGGACGAAAATATCCTCCAGGCTGGACTGGCGGGTCGACAAGTCCTTGTAGCCGATCCCGAGATCGCCAAGCTTGCGCATCAGCGAGGCGATGCCTGTCCGCTCGGCATTGCTGTCGAAGGCGTAGCAAAGCTGGTGGCCGTCGTCCTCCAGCACCAAATTCCACTCTTCGAGGCCAGCCGGGACCGCCTCGACAGGATCGCTCAGCGTGATCTTCAGGGTCTTGCGGCCCATCTTCGCCATCAGCGCCTTCTTCTCGTCGATGGCGATCAATTGGCCCTTGCTGATCACGCCGACGCGGTCGGCCATCTCTTCGGCCTCTTCGATATAGTGCGTTGTCAGGATGATGGTCGTGCCGTCGCGGCGCAGGTCGCGGACGATGTCCCACATGTCACGGCGCAGTTCGACGTCGACGCCGGCGGTCGGCTCGTCGAGGAAGAGAATGTCGGGTTCGTGGCTCAGCGCTTTGGCGATCATCACGCGCCGTTTCATGCCGCCCGACAGGAAGCGCATTTCCGACTTGCGCTTGTCCCATAGCGACAGCCGTTTCAGCAGTGTCTCGATCTTTCCCGGATCGCGTGGCTTGCCGAACAGCCCGCGGCTGAAGCTTACGGTGTTCCAGACGCTCTCGAATGCGTCCGTGCTGAGCTCCTGCGGCACGAGGCCAATACGGGTTCGCGCATGGCGGTAATCGGTCTGCCAGTTCTTGCCATCCACCAGCACTTCCCCCTCGGTGGCGGTGACGATGCCGCAGGCGATGTTGATCATTGTCGTCTTGCCGGCGCCGTTGGGACCAAGCAGCGCGAAAATCTCGCCTTTGTTGATGTCGAGATCGACCGACTTCAGCGCCTCGACACCGGTCGCATAGGATTTCCTGAGGCCCCGGATCGACAGGATGACGCTCATTCGACGGCTCCAATGTCCAGCGGCTTGTCCTTTTCTTCGGGGTCGAGGCCATGGCGGAGAAGCATGGGCACGTTGGCGGCAGCGAAGATAAACGAAAGGATGGTCACGCCCCAGACCTTGATGGTCAGCCAGGCATCGAAACTCATGGTCGCGCGGATCACCTCGTTGGAGAGGGCAAGGAAGAGGAAATAGAAGGCCCAATTGCGGGTGAGCTTCAGCCAACCCGTTTCGTCGAGGCCGGGGAAAATTTCGCCGAACAGCCACTTCAGCACCGGTTTCTTCCTCAAGATGCCGATGAACAGGATGGCGGCAAGCACGGCGTAGATGATCGTCGGCTTCATCTGGATGAAGCGCGTGTCGTGCAGGTAAAGCGTGATCCCGCCCATGACGATGACCAGGACGGCGGACAGCCAGGTAATCGGCGGCACGCGTTTAAGGATCACCAGCGCGGCTACCAATGCGACCAGGATCGCCGCCATAAATACGCCCGTGGCAAAGAGAGTTGCCGTGAGCCGGTCGTAAGGCGCGAATTTGTACGTCAGGAAGAAGATGAGCAGCGGGCCATATTCGATGGCGTAGCGGACCCATGGGCTCGGGCCTTTGGCTTGAGCGGGAGCTTCGGTCACGCTGGCAGGCCTGCAATGGCGCGGGCAACCGCCCGGGGATCGAAGGGCCGAAGGTCGCCGGCGCCTTCGCCGACGCCGATGGCGTGGATCGGCATTCCGAACCTCTCCGCCGCCGCAACCAGCACGCCGCCGCGTGCCGTTCCGTCGAGCTTGGTCATGATGAGGCCGGTCACGCCAGCGCTCTCCTTGAAGACTTCGATTTGGTTGAGGGCATTTTGCCCCGTCGTGGCGTCGAGGACGAGCAGGATGTCATGCGGCGCTTCAGGGTTTAGGCGGCCTAGCACGCGGCGGACCTTGGACAATTCTTCCATCAGGTGCGTCTTGTTCTGCAGCCGGCCGGCCGTGTCGACGATCAGGCAGTCGATGCCTTGCGCAGTCGCCTGCTTGACCCCGTCATAGACGATGCCGGCGGCGTCGCCGCCTTCCTTGCCGGCAATGACCGGAGCGCCGATACGATCGCCCCAGATCTGCAATTGCTCGATGGCGGCGGCCCGGAATGTGTCTCCGGCAGCCAGCAGGACGCCGTAATCCTGCTCCTTCAGCCAATGGGCGAGCTTGCCGATCGTCGTCGTCTTGCCGGAGCCGTTGACCCCGATCACCAGAATGACGTGCGGGCGAGGGAAGCCCCAGACGTCGAGCGGTTTGGCTACTGGCGCCAGGATCTTTTCGATCTCCTCGGCGAGGATCGTGCGTAGGCCGCGCTCGTCGAGCTGCTCGAACTTGCGGGCGGCGATGGCCTCACGGATGCGCCTCGATGCCTCCGGCCCGAGGTCCGACGCAATCAGCGCTTCCTCGATGTCGTCGAGAGTCGCGGTGTCGAGCGCCTGTTCCTTGACGATACCAGTCAGGTTCTCTCCGACTTTATCCGCGGTCTTCTTGAAGCCGGCAGTCAGCCGGTCGAGCCAACTCATGCAAATACCCCGACCAGCATATCCTCCTTCAGTTCCGTGATTGTGGCGCCCCCGGTGTCGCCGCGCTTCGACCCGGCGATGAACAGCGGCGCGAAGGAATCCGTGTGACCCTTCTCAGCATTTTCGATCAGCACCTTCTGTGTCGAGCCGACGAGGCTGTTTAGCCAGGCCGAGCGCCGCCTCGCAGCGGCCTCTCGCAGCCGGGCGGCTCGCGCCTTGATGATCTCGCGCTCGAGCTGCGGCATGCGCGCCGCCGGCGTGTTGGGCCTGGGCGAGAATGGGAAGACGTGCGCGGCAATGATGTCGCAGTCGTCCAGGAGGCGAAGCGAGTTTAACACCGCATCCTCGCTCTCGGTCGGGAAGCCGGCAATGAGATCGGCGCCGATCGTTGCGTCCGGCCGCGCAGTCTTGATGCGCTCGACCAACGCGACCGACTGGGCGCGGCTGTGGCGGCGCTTCATGCGCTTGAGGATCAGGTCGTCGCCGGCCTGCAGCGAGAGATGGAGATGCGGCATCAGCCTCGGTTCGCCCGCGATCAGTGCAAACAAGGCTTCGTCGATCTCGATGCTGTCGAGGGAGGAAAGGCGGAGGCGCTGGAGGTTCGGGATCGCGGCCAGCAGCTTTTCGCAGAGCGGGCCAAGGCCGCCTTCGTAGGAGGTGATGTCGACGCCGGTGAGGACGACCTCTGCCGCACCATCTTCGAGTTCCCGAGCAACCGCGTCGCGGATCGCCTCGAACGGGAGCGAGCGGCTCGGCCCACGCGCCTGCCAGATGGTGCAAAAGGTACAGCGATGGTCGCACCCCGTCTGGACGGCAACGAAGCTGCGGACACGTTGACGAAAACCAGCGGCGATCGCGGGACGATCGAAATCCTTCAGCAGGACCACGTCGACTTCCGGCATCGCGCGGAATGCGTCAGGCTCCAGCTGCACCGCGCAGCCGGTGGCGACGATGCGCGCATCGGGCCGGTCGCGGCGGGCCCGGCGGATCGCCTGGCGGGTCTGGCGTACCGCTTCGGCCGTCACTGCGCAGCTGTTTATGATGATGCTGTTGTCCTCGGCACGCGCCTTGAGGGCCTCGCTCTCCGCGAAGTTCAGCCGGCAACCTAGCGTAATTGCCTCGGCGGTCACTTGAAGTCCCCGAGGTCAACCTGGCCGGTGAAGACATGCCTGGCACTTCCGCGCATGCTAATCTCGCCGCCGGGCTCCCAGCCGATCGTCAGCGTCCCGCCGCGCATCGTCACTTTGACGGGTGAAGTCGCGCGCTTGGAGGCAATGGCGCATACAGCGGTCGCGCAGGCGCCCGTGCCGCAGGCCCGCGTCATACCAGACCCGCGTTCCCAGGTACGCAAGGCGATGCCGTCATCCCCGGCGCTGGCAATGTTGACATTGATCCGTTCGGGAAAGGCCGGATCATGCTCGATGCTCGGCCCGATGCTGCCCAACTCGACCAGTCGCGGATCGGGCACGAAAAACACAACATGCGGATTGCCGACATTGACCGCCATTGGCTTTTCGAGCGGTCCCCAACCCATCGGCAGGCTGGCCGTGTCCATGGGATAGCTTAGCGGGATGTCTTCCCAGCCGAATTTCGGCGCTGGCAACCTGACTTCGACGTCATCTCCGGCACCGCTGCCTTCGACGATCCCGCCGCCCGTCTCCAGGCTCTTGGCGCCGGTTAGCGCGACCACGCAGCGCGAGGCATTGCCGCAGCTCTG
>Ga0157375_10001585_pt1 | contig 19562 bp, 19 predicted proteins | sample M35metaG_FD_115311 | JGI IMG/M metagenome (GOLD analysis project Ga0157375, IMG submission 115311) | Miscanthus rhizosphere microbial communities from Kellogg Biological Station, Michigan, USA - M3-5 metaG | ecosystem: Host-associated > Plants > Roots > Rhizosphere > Soil | place: USA: Michigan... | reverse complement strand
AGACGCAGACAGAAACCGTCATCGATGAGGAAGGTGCTAGTCCGTGAGTAAGACCATCTTGATTGCAGGCACCAGCTCCGGTTTGGGTGAGGCTGCCGTGTTCGAGTACGCGCAGCGCGGCTGGAACGTTGTGGCCGCCATGCGCAACGTGGCTGCCGCCAATCCCCGGTTCGCAGAACTAAAGAACACCGTTGTCACGAACATAGACGTGACCGACCGCGCGTCGATCGACGCCGCGCTGGCGCTGACCGGCGAGAAGTTCGGCCAGCTCGACGCCCTGCTGAATGTCGCCGGATACGGACAGGTGGGCGCGATAGAAGAGGTAACGCCCGCACAGTTGCGCGCCGAGTACGAGACGAATGTGGTCGGCGTGCTGAACGTTGTGCAGGCGGTCTTACCGCAGTTCCGCGTGCGCCGAGGTGGTCACATCCTGGTCGTCGGCTCCATGAGCGCGCACCTGAGCTTCCCGACCATGACCGTCTACGCTTCATCCAAGGCGGCCGTGCGCAGTCTCGTCGAAGGCCTCCAAATGGAGTGCGAGCCACTTGGCGTCAAAATCACGCTCGTCGAGCCCGCCGGCTACATGACGAAATTCTTCGACAACGTCAAGACCGCTGAGCGCATCGACGCCTACGACGATACCTACGCCGGGATGCAGACCATCTTCGACAACGCACACTTTGGCAACATCCCCAAGTCCATGGGCGCCGTCGCCGATATCACCGGAATCGACCAACCGCCACAGCATTTCGCCATCAACACCGAGGGGCTGACCTGGGTGCGCGATACCCAAGCCGCCCGGCTCGCCGAATACGCCAAGTGGGAAGACGTCACCAAACAAACCGACTGACTTCGCTACAGGTGTCCCAAGGCGGCGGGATAAGAACAATGCGCCGATGCGACCATCCGCTTGCCGAGGTCTCCGCCGCGATCACTGCAAGCTGCCGGCGGGGACGACCGAACCGAGGGTCGTGCGGCTGCAGCATTGTTGACCAGGATATGTAGCGGTCCGTCCTGGCGTGATGGCGCGGCCGCAACTCACCCCGGACCCCGGGCGGCTATGAAGTGCAGTTCGCCACAAAACATCTCGGCCATTTTGCGCCGACAAACGGCCTGCACAAGTGGCTGGCTGCGGCGAACGGCGCTCGCGTCATGGCCGTCGCCTCAATCGGGTATCTGTTCTCTCCTGTGGTCTTCGACGACCTGCACTACCGATTCCGCCCGTACGACCAGTGGACGTCCTACGGACAATCTCAGTCCGCGATTGTGCGATTTGCTGTCGACGCCGCGCAACGATGGGCCCGACGACGGCATCAGCGAACGCACTAGCTAAGGTCCAATGAGTAATGCCATTGGCCTGCCCGGCTACCGTCGAGGGTTGCTACTCGTAGAGCCAGGGTTTAAAGCAAATCTCCAAGCTGTAACCATCCGGGTCTAAGACGTTCGCCGCGTAATAATCGGGAAGGAACTGCGGGCGTAACCCGGGAGCACCGTTGTCCTTTCCGCCATGAGCTAACGCTGCGTCGAAGGCTTCATTGACTGCCTGCTCGCTGAGCGCGGCGAAGGCGACATAAAGCGCGGGGAAGGATGCGTTAGATTCTTTGAGCCAAAATCCCGGCTGGGGCTCTCCAAACCCCCACAAATCGGGGTAGCCAGCTTTAGCCTCGAATTTCCAGCGATCGGCCTTGCCTAAGGGAGTCAGGAGAGCGCTGTAGAAGTCGAGGGATCGCTTGATGTTCGTAACCGGGAGGTAGATGTGATCAATCATTTGGGGTCCTTTGCGGTTAGTTGCGGGGCTGAGCGGCCCTGGCGGTGCGGGCAGAAACAGGCTCATGGCTCTCCAGGACCAAACCGCAGACATCACTTCTGACGGTCACGCCAGGCCAGCATTTCCTCCAAGGTGCTGAAGTCGTAATAACCGGTGGTGGGGTCAGGGTCGATCTCGGTGGTGAATGTGGTGGCGCCGGCCTGCCGGTAGACGTCGGCGCTCTCGGCGCCGAACCAGTGCACCGAGCGTTCGATGTCATTTCCGTCGCGTCCGATGGCCGCGGCCAGTACGTCGACTTGGGCGCTGGCCTCGGTGAACGCCTCCACCGCGAGGACGGTGTGCCAGATGTCGGCGTGGCGCGCCACCGCGGGCAGGGTCCGCTTCGGGCCGCTGCCGCCGATGAGGACGGGTATCTTGCGGACCGGGGGTGGGTTCAGTTGGCCCATGCGCGCCTCGATGCGTTTGAGGCCGGCGTCGAACAAGTCGAAGCGTGACTTCCACGTGCCGAACTCGTATCCGTAGGTGGTGTAGTCCTTTTCGTACCATCCTGCGCCGAGGCCCAGCACGAGGCGGCCGCCGCTGATGTGATCGACGGTGCGGGCCATGTCGGCGAGCAGGTCGGGGTTGCGGTAGCCGATGCCGGTCACCATTAGCCCGATCTCGGCACGGTGGGTAATTTCGCCCCAGTGGCCAGTGCGGTCCAGCCCTCGAAGTGGGTGACGTCGGGCTGGACGTCGGCCAGGACCGGGACGCCCTGGTTCAGGTCAGCGACCTCTGGTTTATGGAAGTGGTCATAGCCGAAGATCGAGTCAGCGCCGAGTTCTTCGGCGCGCAGCACCGCGCTGCGCCAGGTGGCGAAGTCAGGGGCTTTGCCGCAGTGCGGTAGTACGCCGATGCGGATGGGTCGGGTCATGTCGGGAGTCCTTGTCCGGTGTTGGGTAGTGGGTAGTGGTCGGGGCCTTCGACGGGCGATCAGTGTCGGTCAAGTTGCGCGGACAGACATTGCTAATTGCGTACCGGGGCGCCGCCCTTGATCGCGCGGTGCGGCTGGCGGATTCATGGTTTTAGCGTGCAGCCTCCCGCAAGGGGAGAGTCAAGTCATAGCTGGGATTGAATCCACCACGGTGTCAGCGCGCACCGTTGGTTGACCGACCGCACAATCCCTGCGCCGCTCTACGCCGGCCAGGCCCCGAACTCCAATCCTCAGGCCGCCATCCCCTGATAGCGACGATCGTGTCGTACGCGCGGCCCGACGCGGCCTTGGTGCACCTGGCACGCCCCGCCTGCATCGCGGTGCCGTGATCGCAGATGGGTGAGACGCTCGTGCTGTTTACCGATAGGCTCGACGATGGCGAGCAACCATCGCTTACCGCAGAAGAGCTCTGGACGGAGCTCCCGCCGGATCCGCGCAGCCAGGAACAGGTAGCCACTTGCGCGCGGTTCCCTAGGCCGGCGAAGCGGGACCGCAACAACCGTCGGAAATCCACCCCGGCCCACTTGACCATCAGTCGGATATGGGCTGCATTTCGTTGTGGCACAATGAGTCTCGAAGCGGGTTGCGCAGCGCCAGCGACGCGGAGCGTTCGTCGGGATCGCGAATGCGCCACACCTCGGAAATGCTGCTGTGTCATGTCCTTTCTGGGCCTTGACGGTTTGCCGTCGTTGGTAGCCATTCGGTGCCAGCAGCTGAAAAGTCAGGAATGCCAGGGGCATTCACTGGCGGACCTCCGGGCAAGTCTTGCTGCTCGCCCAGGCGCCGAGGCGCGATGCTCAGGTTTGATCGCAGCCCTGGAGGTGAACCAGTCGGCGTCGGTCGCGCGTCGGTCACGTATAACTATCCACATGGCGAACATTGCCGCCGGCGACGACCACGCGGACACTCCTTCGTCGATGGTTCGGCCGTCGCTGCCGCGTGAGCCACCGGCTACCGAGCGCGGCCTGCGGACTCGCGCCGCATTGGTGGCGGCGGCGCGAAAAGTGTTCGAACGCCTGGGGTATCTGGATGCTCGGCTCATCGACATCACGCGGGCGGCAAACTGCTCGACTGGCACGTTCTACACCTATTTCTCGAGCAAAGAAGACATCTTCGCGGCTGTTCTCGAGGTCGCTCAGGAAGACATGCTGCACCCCGGCATGCCACACGTCGCTAGCGACGACAGCCCCGCCGCTGTCATCGAGGCGAGCAATCGCGCCTACCTGAAGGCCTACAAGCACAACGCCAAACTGATGGGTCTGCTCGAGCAGGTTGCCAACATCGATCCCGAGTTTCGCGAGCTGCGCACGTCGCGATCGAATGCGTTCGTCCGGCGAAACGCGCGCAGCATCGCGAAGCTGCAGGTCAAGGGCTACGCGGATCCTGATCTGGACCCGCTGCTTGCCTCGCGCGCATTGTCCGCGATGATGAGCCGCCTCGCCTTCGGGCACTTCGTCGCACGCGAGGACCGCGAGGACACGCCGACGGTGACCGACGAGGACCTCGTGCAAATCGTCACCCGGTTGTGGGTGAACGCCCTTCGGATTCCGTCACCCGATCACCGCAACCCGCCAGCAGTCCAGGACCAGTAACCCGCCATTTGAGCCGCGGCTGGTGATCCACCAGTCCCGGGCACTTGAACTTGACGTCGGATTCAAGTACCGCTATACAGAAGTGAGACATGTCCCGCATCAAACCCTTTACCCGCGGGGCGGTTCACACGCAGTTGCCGGTGAGCCTGATGAATGACAAGTAGGAGCAGGCGTGTCCACTGCCGCGACCGTTCGCGACCCCCTCGATGCCCCGCGGATGACGCGCACTGCAGTGCTGATCGACTTCGGCGGTGTGATTACCACCAGTGTGCTGCGGGCTTTTGAGCAGTTCGGCGAACTCCTCGGCGCGCCTTCGGGACTGATACGGGATTTGCTCAGCCACGACACCACCGCCCGAGAACTCCTGGTCGAGCACGAGTGCGGGCGCATCGACGCCGACGCCTTCGATCGCGGTTTCGCCGACCGGCTGTGCGCGCACGGCGTCGAGGTCCAGCCCGAGCGGCTGTCGGCGCGGATGCAGGCCGGGCTGCGTCGCGACGACGACACCGTGCGGCTGATCGATGACCTGCGGGCGGGCGGAGTTCCGATCGCGTTGGTATCCAACGCCTTCGGGCGTGATACCTATGCGGGGTTCGATCTCGACGCGCTGGCGGACGTGTTCGTGATCTCCTCGGAGGTCGGCATCCGCAAGCCGTCGCGGAGGATCTACGCCATCGCCTGCGAGCGGCTCGGCATCGACCCGGGCCAGGCGGTCATGGTCGACGATTTGCAGCAAAACCTGGATGGGGCGGCCCGGCTCGGGATCGCCGGCGTGCTGCACACCGACGCCGCGGACACCCGCAAACAGCTCACCGAGCGCTTCGGCATAGGACGGAGGACTCGATGAAGGTCGCGGGCAGGGTCGCCATCGTCACCGGCGGTGGCGGCGGCATCGGCGGCGCGCTCGCCGAGGAACTCGCCGCCCATGGCGCCCGGGTGGTGGTGGCCGACCTCGACGTGGCCGGTGCGCAGACCGTCGCCGACAAAATCAACGCCGCGGCAGCGGGGTTCGCGGTCGCGGCCGGCGCGGACGTGTCCGGCACCGCGTGCATTCGCGGCCTGATCGCGTTGGCGGAGCAGCGGTTCGGCCCGGTCGACCTGTACTTCGCCAACGCCGGGACCGTCGGGGTACCCGGTCTCGAGGCCAGCGAGGCGGACTGGGACCGATCGATCGACGTGAATCTGCGGGCGCACATCCGGGCCGCGCAACTGCTCATCCCCGGCTGGGTTGAGCGCGGCGAGGGCTACTTCGTCAGCACCGCGTCGGCCGCCGGCCTGCTCACCCAGATCGGGTCGGCGACCTACTCCGTGACCAAGCACGCCGCCGTCGGGTTCGCCGAATGGCTCGCGATCAGCTACGGCGACCACGGGGTGCGGGTCAGCTGCCTGTGCCCGATGGGCGTGAACACCGAGCTGCTTTACGCCGGGGAGAAGTCCGGGGATCCGCGCGGCGTGGCCGCCACCCGCGCTGTCACCTCGGCGGGGGAGGTGCTCGAACCCGCCCAGATCGCCCGCGACGTCCTCGCCGCAGTCGATGAGGAACGCTTCCTGATCCTGCCGCACGCCACCGTGCTGGACATGTTCCGGCAGAAGGCCACCGACTACGACCGCTGGCTGCGCGGCATGCGCCGCTACCAGGCGTCGTTGCTGGACAACATTCGATGACCACCCACCCGTTCCCGCCCGTCAGGAGTTCTCGTGTCCCTGTTTGACATTTCCGAACGCGCTCAGCAGCTGCAGACCGAGCTGCTCGACTTTCTGGAGTCCTACGTGTACCCGGCCGAGGGGATCTACGACGACCAAATGCGTGAGTCCGGCGACCCGCACTTCCAGCCGCCGATCATCGAGGAGCTCAAGGTTGAGGCCCGAAAACGTGGCCTGTGGAATCTGTTTCACCCACATCCCGGCACCGGTGCGGGTCTGACAAACCTCGAATACGCGCCGCTGGCGGAGATCATGGGCCGCAGCTTCATCGCCCCCGAGGCGTGCAACTGCAGCGCCCCCGACACCGGCAACATGGAGGTGCTCGAACTGTTCGGCACCGAGGAGCACCGCGAGATGTACCTCAAGCCACTGCTGGAGGGCACCATCAGATCAGCGTTCGCGATGACCGAGCCGCGGGTGGCCAGCTCGGACGCCACCAACGTCGAACTGTCCATGGTGCGCGACGGCGGCGACTATGTGCTCAATGGTCGAAAGTGGTTCGCCTCCAACGCTATGCACAAAAATTGCAAGGTCTTGATTGTGATGGGCAAGACCGACCCGGGCGCCCCGCCCCACCGCCAGCAGTCGATGATGGTCGTCCCGATCGACGCGCCCGGCGTCACCGTGTTGCGAGGCCTTCCGGTGTTCGGCTATATGGACCGCGAGGGCCACGCCGAGATCGACTTCGCCGACGTGCGGGTGCCCACCAAGGACGTGCTCAAGGGTGAGGGTGAGGGCTTCGCGATCAGCCAGGCCCGGCTCGGGCCGGGCCGGATCCACCACTGCATGCGGGCCATCGGCATGGCCGAACGCACGCTGGAGCTGATGTGCAAACGCGCCCAGTCTCGGGTCACCTTCGGCAAGCCAATCGCCGACAACGCCAACATCCAGGACTGGATTGCCGAGGCGCGCATCGACATTGAGATGATCCGGCTGCTCACCCTCAAGGCCGCCCACATGATGGACACGGTCGGCAATAAGGGTGCCCAGACCGAGATCGCGGCCATCAAGGTCGCCGCCCCGAACATCGCGCTGAAGATCGTCGATCGCGCCATCCAGGTGCACGGCGGCGCCGGCGTCACCGACGACTTCCCACTCGCCATGGCCTACGCCCACCTGCGCACCCTGCGCTTGGCCGACGGACCGGACGAGGTGCACAAGCGCGCCATTGCGCGCCGCGAGTTGCGCCAATATCGCGACCTGCGGCCGGTGGGGTTATGACGACGTCCGCCGACCTGTGCGGCAAGACCGCGATCATCACCGGTGCCTCCCGCGGAATCGGGTTGGCCACGGCGCAGGCACTGGCCACTGCCGGCGCCAACGTCGTTCTCACCTCACGCAAGCAGGACGCCGCCGACGAGGCCGCCGCCCAGATCGACGGCAACGCCATCGGCGTTGCCGCGCACGCCGTCGACGAAGACCAAGCCCGCCGCTGCATCGACATGGCCCTGAACAAGTTCGGCAGCGTCGACATTTTGGTCAACAACGCGGGCACCAACCCGGCATACGGTCCGATGATCGTGCAGGGCCGCGATCGGTTCGCGAAGACTTTCGACGTGAACCTATGGGCACCGCTGCTGTGGACCGCGCTGGCTACCGAGGCGTGGATGGGCGAGCACGGCGGTTCGGTGATCAACACCGCCTCCACCGGCGGTCTGGGACACGAAGCCAGCCTCGGCGTATACAACACCACGAAGGCTGCGCTGATCTACCTGACCAAACAACTGGCGCTGGAGCTTTCGCCGAAAATACGGGTCAACGCGGTCGCGCCGGGCGTGGTACGCACCCGGCTGGCCGAGGCGCTGTGGAAAAACCACGAGCCACAGGTCGCGGCGTCCACCGCGCTGAACCGGATTGGTGAACCGAATGACGTCGCCGCTGCAGTCGTGTTCCTCGCCTCCGAGGCCGCAGCGTGGATCACCGGCGAGACATTGGTGATCGACGGCGGCCAACGGCTCGGCGACGCCCGCCCGTACCGGTTCGGAGCAATGGCTGATGCCTGACACGTCGCAGGTCGTCGGGCTCGACCCGGCGGCGGTGACACGCTGGTTCGACCACCTAGGAGTCAGATTCACCGAGCCGTTGCGATTCGATCGGATCGGTCTCGGCCAGTCCAACCTGACCTACCTGGTGCGCGACGCGGACGATCGCCGCTGGGTGCTGCGCCGACCGCCGCTCGGTCAACTGCTGGCCTCGGCGCACGACGTCGCACGCGAGGCGCGGATCATGGCCGCGCTCGCGCCTACCGACGTTCCTGCTCCCCAAATCCTCGGCGTGGCACAGGATCCGGAAATCGCCGATGTGCCATTGGTGCTCATGGAGTTCATCGACGGACAGGTTGTCGACACCATGGCGATCGCCGAATCACTCGCCCCGCAACGGCGCCGGCAGATCGGGGTGTATTTGCCGGCGACGCTGGCCAAGGTGCACGCGGTGGACATCGACGCGGTGGGTTTGTCCGACCTGGCCAGTCACAAGCCGTATGCCCATCGTCAGCTCAAGCGGTGGGCCGGCCAGTGGGAGCGATCGAAGACCCGCGAGCTGCCTGAGCTCGACGACCTGACCGGTCGGCTGGTCGCCGCAGTCCCCGAGCAACGCGAGCTGTCATTGGTGCACGGCGACTTCCACCTGCGCAACGTCATCGTTTCCCGCGGCGACGGCGCGGTGACCGGCGTGCTGGACTGGGAGTTATCCACCCTCGGAGATCCCTTGGCGGACATGGGCACACTGCTCGCCTACTGGCCCGAGCCCGGCGAGGACATCGGCGACTTCCCGGCGTCGACGCTGAACGGCTTCCCGGGCCGGGCCGAGCTCGCGCGCATCTACCTGGAGCAGACCGGGCGGGATGCGCACGCGCTGAAGTACTGGCACGTGCTGGGGTTGTGGAAGCTCGCCATCATCGCCGAGGGCGTCATGCGCCGCACGATGGACACGCAGGAGAACAAGGCGGCCGCCGGGACGCCGACGGTCGAGTGGATCGACGCGTTGGTCGGCACGGCGCAAAAGGTCGCCGACACAGAAGGAATTTAGTGAGGGCGAAACCATGACATTCGACGAACAAGCGATTGCCCGCGACCTCGACACCCGGGTTCGGCAGTTGGTCGCCACCCACGATCCGGCGCACACCGATCCCCAGAAATTTCTCGAAGCGAGGTTCGACGCCGGCCTCGCGTGGGTGCAGTTTCCGGAGGGACAGGGCGGACTCGCTGTGCCGCAAAGCTTTCAGGCGCAAGTGAACGCTGCCCTGGCCGCAGCCGGCGCGCCCGAGCCTGCGGCGGCCAAGAACGGCATTGGCTTCGGCATGGCCGCGCCGACCATCGCCGCGTTCGGAACCGAGGAGCAGAAACGAAAGTTCCTGCGGCCCTTGTATATCGGTGAACACATTTACTGCCAGTTGTTCAGCGAACCGGGTGCCGGATCGGATCTCGCGGCGGTCGCCACCCGCGCGGTGCGCGAGGGCGACGACTGGATTGTCAATGGGCAGAAGGTGTGGACCTCCGGCGCCCACAACGCTCAGATGGCGATACTGGTCGCGCGAACCGACCCGAACGTGCCGAAACACGCCGGATTGACCTACTTCCTGTGCGACATGAGGGATCCGGGTGTGGAGGTCCGGCCGCTGCGCCAGATCACCGGGGAGGCCGAGTTCAACGAGGTGTTCCTCACTGACGTCCGGGTGCCCGACGCCAACCGTCTCGGCGCCGAAGGCCAGGGCTGGCGGGTCGCCCTCACCACGCTCAACAATGAGCGCGTCGCCATCGGGTCCGGCGTCCCGGGCGCGATGATCGGCACGGTCGCGGCCGCCTGGCGCGCACAACCCGAGCTGCGCAACCCGGCGATGCTCGACGATCTGATGCGGCTGTGGGTGGAGTCGGAGGCGTTGCGGCTGACCGGTGAACGCCTGCGTCAGCAATTGGCCTCCGGCCAACCAGGTCCCGAGGGCTCCGCGATGAAGCTCGCCCTCGCCCGTTTGACACAGGCGATTTCCGGCTTCGAGATGCAACTGCACGGCGAGGCCGGCCTGCGCTACGACGATTGGACGTTGCGCCGGCCGGAGACAGTCGACTTCATCGGACGCGGGCCGGGATACCGATACCTGCGCGCCAAGGGCAACTCGATCGAGGGCGGAACCTCGGAGATTCTGCGCAACGTGATCGCCGAACGGGTGCTCGGCCTGCCACCCGAACACCGTGTCGACAAGGACATCGCCTGGAAGGACCTGCCCCGATGAGCACAGCCAACCTGCTCTACACCGATACCGAGGATGCGCTGCGCGACAGTGTCCGGCGGCTGTTCGCCGATCGCTGCAAGCCCGAAGTGGTCACCACCCTCTACGACCAGCCCGATGTGGACTTCACCGACGTCTGGAAGACGCTCGCTGTCGAACTCGGACTGGCCGGACTGCTAGTGCCCGAGTCGCTCGGCGGGGCGGGCGCGAGCACCCGCGAGGCGGCCGTGGTTATGGAAGAGATCGGCCGCGCGGTCGCGCCGGTTCCGTTTCTGTCCAGCGCGGTGCTGGCCACCGTCGCGCTGCTCAAGACGGGCGAGACACAGACGCTGCGGTCGCTGGCCGACGGATCGACGACGGGTGCGCTGACGATTCCGCTGTCCACGCCGCCGGGCGCCTGCCCCGCGACCGTACGGATCGGTGCCTCGGGCCTGACCGGGCGGGTCAGCAGCGTCGCTGACGCCGACGCGGCTGATGTGCTCGTCGTGCCGGTTGCTGGACCCGACGGCCTCGAGTTGCACGTCGTTTCACGCGCGGCGGCGGGTGTGAAGATGACCCCGGTGTTGTCGCTGGACATGACGAGACCGATTGCCGACGTTGAGTTTTCGGCGGTCGCTTCGACACGGGTCGACAACGGCGCTGCCGAGGATGCGGTGGCTGCGGCGCTGTTGTGCAGCTCGGTGCTGCTGGCCTCCGAGCAGGTCGGCGTGGCGCAGTGGTGTCTGGAGACGACACTTGGCTACGTCAAGGAACGTAAGCAGTTCGGCCGAGCCGTCGGGTCGTTCCAAGCACTGAAACATCGGCTAGCCGACCTGTGGTTAGAAGTCAGTTCCGCGGGTGCTACCGCGCGTTACGCGGCCGACACCTACGCGCGCGGCGATGCGGACACCCCGATCGCCGCCGCTGTGGCGCAGGCCTACTGCAGCGATGTCGCCGTGCACGCCGCGGAAGAGTGCATCCAGCTCCACGGCGGCATCGGCATGACGTGGGAGTATCCTGCGCACTTGTATCTCAAGCGAGCCAAGAGCGACCATCTCGCACTCGGCACCGCCTATCGCCACCGCGCTCGGCTCGCCGAACTCATCGACCTGCCGACGTCACCGTGAGCGCCGACAGTTGATCAGGCGCTGGGCGTTGTATTCGCGGCCTGGTCGGCAGCGATTTTGGCCAGCGGCTCGCGGTCGATCGCGCGTTTGATGATCTTGCCGGTGGAGCCCTTCGGCAGCTCGTCGACGAACTGCACGATGCGCGGAATCTTGTAGGCCGACAACCGCTCTCGCGACCACGCGGTGACCGCGGGTCCGTCGTGTGGTGAACCGGGACGAACGACGACGACGGCGGCGACCTCCTCGCCGTAATGCGGGTGCGGAATGCCGACAACTGCGGCCTCAACGATATCGGGGTGTTCATAGAGCGTCGCCTCGACCTCGCTCGGGTACACGTTGTAGCCGCCGCGGATGATAAGATCCTTGGCCCGGTCGACGATGCGCAGATTGCCCGCGGAGTCCAATTCGCCGATGTCGCCGGTGCGTAACCAGCCATCGGCCGACAAGACCGCGCTGGTCGCGTCCGGACGATTGTGGTAGCCGCGCATCACTGTTGGACCCTTGACATACACCTCACCCGCCGTGTTGGCTCCGACCGGCTTGCCCGTGCCTTCGCGGATCTCGATCTGGGTGTCGAACACCGCCTGGCCGACCGTCCCTGGCGGGGCCGAAGCGCCGCTGAATGTCGCGACCGCAGTCGTCTCGGTCAGCCCGTACCCCTCGAGCAGGCTGCAACCGAACTTTTGCTGGAAGGCCCGGGCGACCTCTGCGGGCAGTGAGGCCCCACCGGACACCGCCAAACGGAGTTGGGCGAAGTCCGCAGCGGCGGCATCGCCGGCATCGTGCAGCATCGCGTTCCACATCGTCGGGACGCCACACATGATGGTGAGTCGGTCGCGACGGAGCATGTCCAGCATCCCCTTGGCGGTGAAGCGTGCCAGCAGCGACACCGTTGCGCCTGCGGTGAGTGCCGACATCAGCACCGCTGCCTGTCCGAACACGTGGAACAACGGCAGGCCGGTGCCGACCCGGTCGTCGGGTGTGCAGTCGCACAGCCGGGCCGAGACGTCCCCCGCCGACAGCAGGTTGCCGACGGTCAACTCGGCGCCTTTAGGCCGACCGGTCGTCCCCGACGTGAACACGAGGGCGGCCACGTCGTTGGACACACGGTCGCACACCACACCGGGAATGTCGCCCCCGCCCACCTGTGCGCCCTCAGTCAGGCTCAAATGCGAAACTCCGTGCGCAGCAGCGGCTTCGGCGGCGGCCGGTCCAAGTTCGTGCCATGCGACCACCAGCGAACAGCCGGCTTCACCGATGAAGTACTCCAGCTCCGCCCGCGTCGACATGGTGTTAACCGGAACCACGACCGCGCCCAGCGCCTGGATGCCGAGATAGGTGATGACAAACTCCGGCACGGTCGGAGCGATCAAAAGCACCCGGTCTCCCGGACCGGCGCCCTTGGTGCGAAGGTCCTGCGCGCAGGCCAGTGCCGCATCGCGGAGCTGGGCATAGGTCCAACTGCGCTGCGCACAACGCAGCGCGATGTGATCGGGATCGGCACCAGCATGGCTTAGAACCGGAGCGATGACGTTGACCATCTCACTCCTTTCGGGTCATTCAATTGCGGTGGGCGTGCGTGGAATCCTCGCATCCGGGCCCAGGTTGTGAGCTCGGCTTTGCGACGGCGGCGGTGGGGATCCGAAGGGCATTGGTCCAAAGCTGCAACAGCATTTCTGCGAGGGCGTCGAAGGTCATGTCAAGGCCGTAGACGAACACGAGGCTCGCCATTCGGCTCACCATGGCGTTCATGGCGTGGGCCGTGCCGAACGGGTCAAGGGTGGGGTCTGCGAGCCCGCGGGCCTGGAGCCGGGCTATCGCGGCGGCGTTGCGTTGGGCGAACGTGTGGGCACGTTTCAGGCGTAGTTGAAGAAAGCGCTCGTCGATGAGGGCGACTTGTTCGATCACAGCCATCAGGCGAGCGTTTCGGCGGTAGCCCCTGAGGTAGGCGCGATTTGCCGCGTCGATCACGGCCTGCGGGTCGTCGGATCCGGTGATTTCCGTGAGCCGCGGGTGGAGCGTCTCCTCGTGGACCTCGGCCATCACGGCGGCGAACGCGTCTTCCTTGGTCTTGAAGTACGTGTAGAACGAGCCCGTCGCGATACCGGCTTCCGCGCAGATATCGACGATCCGCGCTTCGAGGAACCCGTCGCGCTCGAACACCGCGCGAGCGCCGCGCACCAATGCTGCCCGGCTCCGAAGGCCGCGCGCGCTTGCCGGGGGTTGACCTGTCTGCGACGGCAGGTTCTCCGCCTCCCTGGCCTGGCCAGTCGATGCTTGCAACCTAGGCATTGGCATGATCCTACTTGTATTCGAATTCGGATTCAATTAGCGTATTCACGATGAAGCGTGCCGATTGGCATGTTGCGACCACGGACGGTCGTGATCCCGACGGCAACGTGATCGAACTGCAGGAGGTCGCGAGCGGCGAGCAACACATCGCTCTGCTCCACCACCGCTTGCGTAGCGAGAACATGAACCCAAGTGCGGGTCAGGTTCCGCCCCTCCTGATCGGTGAACCTGAGGATTTGCCGCTGCGAGGCGAGCTTCGCTACGGCCTCGAGCTCGCCCGCCTGGTCTGCGATCCCGCCTTTTTGCATCCCGCGCATCAGACAGACGCCCCGCCCGTTCTGCTCGTGCCCGGCTTCATGGCCGGCGACGCCTCGCTGGCTGTGCTGCACGGATGGCTGCGTCGCCGCGGCTCACGCACCTCGTCGGCCGGGATGCGGCTGAACGTTGATTGCAGAGAGCGAGCGGTCGGGCGCCTTGAGCTCCGCCTGCGGAAACTGGCCGAAGACACAGGCCGCCGCGCGGTGGTGATCGGGCAGAGCCGCGGCGGAGAGCTCGCGCGCGTGCTTGCGGTCCGCAATCCGGACACCGTGGGTACGTTGGTCATGCTCGGCTCGCCGGTGGTCGAACCGGTGAGTGTCGGGGGGCCCGTGCTGAGCGCACTGCGCTCCGTGGCACGCCTTGGGGACCTGGGGATACCCGGCATGTTCTCAAGTCGGTGCGCTGACGGGGACTGCTGCGCGGCCTTCCGCGAGGACCTCCGGGCGCCGCTGCCGCCCGATGTGCGCGCGGTTGCGATCTACTCGCGCAGCGATGGGATTGTCTCGTGGCGGTCGTGCGTTGATCCCGGCGCCCGCCAGGTCGAGGTCGAGTCGAGTCACACCGGAATGTCGGTCAACCTCGCGGTCTACCGAGTCCTGGCCGAGATCCTGGAGGAGGAGCCGGCATGGAGTGGATGAGCCCGACGGACGCCTCGTTTCTGCACATCGAGGGGCCCAACACCCCGATGCACATCGGCGCGGTGAGCATTTTCGAGGGACCCGCGCCACCCTTCGCGCGCCTCGAGGAGATGGTCCTCAGCAAGCTCGACGGGGTCCCCCGCTACCGCCAGAAGGTCCGCTTCGTCCCGCTGGGGCTGGGGCGGCCGGTGTGGGTGGACGATCCTCACTTCAACCTCGGATACCACCTGCGCCACAGCGCGTTGCCAGCCCCGGGCACGGAGGAGGTATTGCGCCGGACGGCAGCCCGGATCTTCGCCCAGCATCTCGACCGCACAAAGCCGCTGTGGGAGATCTGGATGGTGGAAGGGGTGAGCGAGAACCGCTGGGCGCTGCTCTCCAAGGTCCATCACTGCATGGTCGATGGCGTATCGGCCACCGACCTGATGACGGTGATGTTCGACGACAGCCCCGCGCAGGCGCCGGGCGAGCGCTGGCAGCCCGCGGCCGAACCGACCAGCGCCGAGCTCGTCCTGCACACCCTGACCCGCCAGACATTCAATCCATCCGAGCAGCTACGGCTGTTGCGGACAGTCGTCAGCCAGCCCCGGACATCCCTGGCACAGGCGCAGGCGCTGATGCGTGGGATGGCCTCAGCTGCAGGACTGCTACGACCGCTGGGCGCGTCATCGCTCACCGGGTCGATCGGACCCCACCGGACGTGGAGCACGGCCCACGTGCACCTGAGCGACGTCAAAGCGATCCGCTCCGCTCTCGGCGGGACCGTCAACGACATCGTGTTGACGATCGTTGCAGCGGGGTTGAGGGAGCTGTTGGTGAGCCGAGGCGAGAACATCGCGGGCCGCGATGTGCCGGTCCTCGTCCCGGTGTCTGTCCGCCGGCCTGGCGAGCGCGGCGTGTACGACAACCAGGTGTCCGCGATGTTCCCCGCATTGCCTGTGGGAACCGAGGATCCGGCCGAGAGGTTGCAATCGGTTCGAGCGCAGATGGACCGGTTGAAGGAGTCGGGGCAGGCCGTGGCCGGCGAGGTACTCACCTCGCTGTCGGGCTTCGCGCCTCCGCTGCTACTCGCCCTCGGCGGCCGCTTGGCCGCCCGGTCGCCCAGCCTCGGTGTCCAGACTGGGGTGACCAACGTCCCCGGCCCACAGCAGCCCCTGCAGACCCTCGGGCGAAGGCTGCTCGAATCGTTCCCCTTCGTTCCACTGATCGGCAACGTTCGGATCTCGATCGCAATCTTCTCCTACAACGGCGGCATCTACTTCGGCGTCACCGGGGACTACGACAGCTCAAGCGACATTGATGTCTTGACCGCGGGCGTCGAACGTGGAGTCGCCGAGTTGCTTAAGGTGAGCCAGCCGGGCCCGAGCCCGTCGCCCCGACCGCGCTAGTGCGTTCGGCGGCCATCACCCGAGCACAGACATCCGGGAGCGGTCGTCGATAGCGGTCAACGCCTTGGCATGCCTGCCAACAGCGAGGGCGACCCGCCGACGACATCCATCTGCCCCAGCTGTTGTGGTTCAGGCGGTGCGGGTGCTGCCGCCGTCTATGAGGAATTCGGCTCCCGTCAGGTAGCGGGCGTGGTCGGATGCCAGGAAAGCGACGAGGTCTCCGACCTCGGTGGGATCTCCAGTTCTGCCAAGGGGGATGCCACCGATGGATTTGATAACCTCTGCGCGTGCGGCAGCCATGCTGATGTGTAGTGCCGCGGCGTGCTCGCTTACGAACGCTGCGGCCGCTTCGGTCTCGATGAATCCGGGACTGACACTGTTGACACGGATACCGTTGGGCGCCAATTCATCTGACAACGCTTTGCTGTAATTGGCCAGGGCGGCCTTGGCGGCGCCGTAGGGTGCGGTACCCGGCATCGCCAGGCGGCGTTGCACCGAGGTGATGTGGATGATGACGCCGCCTTGGCCGGAGATCATCGAGGGGACGAACGCTCGATCGAGTCGTACGGCCCCGAACAGGTTGACCTGGAAGGTTTGATTCCAGTCGTCGTCGGTCAGGTTTGTGACGCCTCCGGGGCTCACCTGGGTACCGCCGACGTTGTGCACGACGACGTCCACGCCGCCGAGGATGGCCAGAGTACGTTCGGCGATGGTTGCCGACCCCTCGGCAGTGGCGATGTCGGCGGTGATCACCTGCGGCGACGGTGTGGGCGGGGCGCTGCGTGCGGCGACGACAACGGTCGCGCCAGCGGCGCGCAATCGATCGGTGATGCCCTTGCCGATGCCTCGGGTGCCTCCAGTGACTAGTGCTCGCTTGCCCGTGAGGTCGATCTGCAGCGTGGTGCTGGCAGTAGACATATCGTGTCCTCCGTGTGTGCGTTCCCCTCGACGAGGGGAGGGTCAGGCCGGTGTGGGGGTGTCGATGATCGGCCAGGCGATTTCGGTGCGCCATTGCGTGTAATCAGTGGTGTGGCTGTGGTCGCGGTGGTAGTACTCCCGTAGTTGCCAGCCGACGGTCAGTTCGTGTTCGGCGACGTAGGAACCCAAGTGGGCATACGCGAGGTCTATGTCGGCGTGCGATCCGTCATACGTGGTCACCGCGACCTCGGCGGCGGGGACAACCAGGGGTTTGATCCTGCCCAGTTCGCGTGGCGTAGTGACGGGGATGAATACGGTGGCTTCACCGGGTTCGTGCTGGAACAGGCATTCGTCGTAAAGGCCGCCGGCCGGCCCGGTGACCTCCATGCCGTCATCGTCAGCGGCGGCCCGCAGTTCGTATAGTGCGTCGCGCCACCAGGTTTCGATACCCGCGGGGTCGAGGGTGTCCTCGGTGATGGCCAGCACCGGGAAACTTGATTCGGCGCGCCGATGTACCGGCTGTCGCGCGGGTGCACTCTCGAGCAGGGCGCGTAACGACTTCACCGCGGCCTGCGTCTGGGCCAGTTCGGCTTCGAGGTGGTCGATGTGGGCTGTAATCAGTGTGTCGCGCTCGGCTGTGCTGCGTGCGACCAAGACAGCACCGACATCGGCGACCGGCATGCGCAGATCGCGCAGCCGCCGAATCAGCTGCGCGGTCGGGAGTTGTTCCAGCGCGTAGTACCGATATCCGGTATCCGGGTCGACCTCGGCCGGTTCCAAGAGTCCGACCTGGTGGTAGTACCGCAGTGTCTTGACACTCAGGTGTGTCATCGTGGCGAAGCGTCCGACGTTGACGGTGCTGGTCATGATGTGCTCCGGTGAGGGCGGGGCCGCTCCGTTGCGGAACGGCCGGTCTTCTCAGCACTGGGGTGGGGTGTTCTTGATGATGAATAGGGTGACGATCTTGCCGTCGCGGACCCGGATGTAGTTGGTCATGACCAGAGGGTCGGGTAGCCCCGTCTTGTCGTAGTCGCCCTCGTACCGGCACCGCACGCACCACATGCCAGCATTGTCGACCGCGTCCAGGGGCTCGATCGTCACGTGATCGCCCGCCATCTCCTTGGCCACAAATGCGCGGATGTGTTCACGTCCCCAGAATTCCCGCGCAATGTCATTGACGAGCGCATCATCGGCGAAGGTGTCCACGATGGCGTCCACATCGAAGCTGTTGATCGCGGCGATATGCGAGGCGATCACAGGATCCAGCGATAGTTGTGCGGTCATTACGTCCTCCTAGATCGTTGTTGGCGTCGAACGACTGTCAACAACGACCCTGCGCTCTCCCCCCACGGGAGGGTCAAGCATCCGAAGACCGCGCCTCGATGGGAGTGACGCAACTTGAATTGTCGGCTCACTTGACCGTCGGACAAGTGCGGCACCGACGCCGACATACCACCAAAAATGGTCCCAGAGGCGGATAAACTCAACAGTGGTTGAGGTCCGGATCGCGCATTACAGCAGGTCAAAGCCCATTTCACTAAGTCGGGCTGACACGATTTGAACCTGCGACCACTTGACCCCCAGAAAGTAGCGGTCAGGCGTTTGCCCAGGTCGCTGATGGTTTGTGTCGTTGGCGGGCGGGTGGGTGACGCTCACAGAAGAGCGGGTCGTTCACCATCGCGTATGACGTGTGGTCCCAACATGGTCCCCAAAATCGCGAGGCCGGCGGCGCCTCGGATATCGAGGAGCGGGCGGCCACAAACGGCCCAAGCGGTACCGTTGCTCAATTGGCCGGACCCCAATAACTGATCCGGGGTTTGTGAGAGTCGTTCTGAATGAATGTGTTTCACAGCGTACCCGGGGGGTGGCATTGTGGCCGCGTCTGCCCGGGCCATGAGTGCTTCAAAGTCGGGCGGCTGCCGCCTTGCTCCGATACCGCCGCATGGGTTGGCAGTAGCTGCCGTCGACATCATGGCCATGCGCCCTTGCCAGTAGCGCGTGTAGCCGCAACAGCGAGAGTTTCGTGCAGCACGAAGCCGGGATCGGTGGGTGTGGCTGATGTTCGGCGGTCAGGTTTGAGGACAACCCTCAGTCGGGTGCGCCGTTGCCTCCATCGCGGTCGAATTCGCGCAGGAGGGCGGCCAGTTCCCTGCGGTTGGTCGAACCGGATCTCACGGACGCCCGGTACAGGTGACCTTCGATGGTGCGTACGGACATGCACAACGCGTCGGCGATCTGCCGGTTCGACATGCCTTGGGCGACCAAGGCGATGATCTCGCGCTCACGACTGGTCAGCGGAAGGGGCTGGGCGGCTTCGCGCAACGCGGGACTGACCGCACCACCGCAGACGTCGGCGAGCCTCTGCGCGCGGCCCGCTGCGGACAGCGCGGCCCCGCGCCGGTCATGGCGCCGCAAAGCTGCGGCCGCATGGGCCGAAGCATCGGCCGCGGCGACGAGGTCGCCCATTGCCTCAAAGTGCTGCGACGCGGCCTGTAGGGCCGCACCGTCGCCGGCGGCCAGCGCGACGGCGAAGTCCGCCGCCGCCGGCGCGCGCGATCCCTGCACCACCCGGCGCAGTTGACTCAGCCGTGCGGCCGTGGTCTGGTCGCCGAAGTGCGTCGCCGCCTGCAACGCCGT
>Ga0157375_10001583_pt1 | contig 19576 bp, 18 predicted proteins | sample M35metaG_FD_115311 | JGI IMG/M metagenome (GOLD analysis project Ga0157375, IMG submission 115311) | Miscanthus rhizosphere microbial communities from Kellogg Biological Station, Michigan, USA - M3-5 metaG | ecosystem: Host-associated > Plants > Roots > Rhizosphere > Soil | place: USA: Michigan... | reverse complement strand
TTCGGTGTCGATCATCGCGCGCAGGTCCATCCCGGCCGAACCGGCGGTCGCGTAATCGGGCAGGGGGAAGTCGCGACCGAGGCGCGAGTCGAGCACGCGCATCTGCACGTCGCTGGTCATGCCAGGGACCTCATGCCTGCCGCGCCGGTAAGCGCGCGAGCAACAGCGCGAGCAGTTCGCGCGCGAGCGCGGTTTTCGGCGCCGGTCCGAGCTCGGCCTCGCCAATGCTGCCGTCGCGATTGGCCCAGTACACGCTGAGCGCATTGCTGTCGCCATCGAAACCGCAACCGGGCACGCCGACGCGGTTGGCGGCGACGGCATCGACCCGCTTGCGTTGCAGCTTGTCGCGCGCGGATTCGGCGAGTGCGCGGGTTTCGGCGGCGAAGCCGACCACGAGCCGCGGTCGCTGCGGATGCGCGGCAATCTCGGCGAGGATGTCGGGCGTGCGAACGAGCTCCAGTGTCAACCCGGCATCGCGTGCATCCGCGACGGTCGGCTTCTTGATCTTCTCGGCGACCGTTCGCGCGGGCATGTAATCGGCCACCGCCGCCGCTCCGATATAGACGTCTTGCGGCAAGGCGGACAGTGCGGCGTCGCGCATTTCCACCGCGCGACGCACATCGATGCGGCGCACGCCGGCCGGCGTCGGCAACGACACCGGCCCGGCAACGAGTGTCACGTCCGCGCCGAGCTCCGCAGCGGCGGCCGCGATCGCGAAACCCATTTTCCCCGAACTGCGATTGCCGATGTAGCGCACCGGATCGAGGTCCTCGTAGGTCGGCCCCGCGCTGACCAGCACGCGTTGCCCGGCCAGCGGACCGTCGCCCGAGCGCGCGCGCGTTGCGATCAGCGCGCACACGATCGCCTCGGGCTCGGCGAGCCGGCCCGGGCCGAACTCGCCGCAGGCCTGGGCGCCGTCGTCCGGTCCGATCAGCTGCGCGCCGCGCTCGCGCAGCAACGCGACATTGGCCTGGGTCGCCGGATGCAGCCACATGCGGTTGTTCATTGCGGGTGCGATCGCCAGCGGCGCGATCGTCGCCAGGCACAGCGTACTGAGCAGGTCGTTCGCATGCCCGTGCGCGAGTTTCGCGATCACATCCGCGCTGGCGGGCGCGACGACGACGCGGGTCGCCCAGCGCGCGAGTTCGATGTGGCCCATCGCCGCTTCGGCGGCCGGATCCCAGAGCGAGTTGCGCACCGGGTTGCCCGACAGCGCCTGGAAGGTTGCGGCGCCGACGAAATGCGCCGCGGCTTCCGTCAGCACCACGCGGACCTCGGCATGCGCATCGCGCAGCCGGCGCACGAGTTCGGCCGCCTTGTAGGCGGCGATGCCGCCGCTCACGCCGAGCAGGATGCGTTCGCCGGCAAGGTTTCGGCTCTCATCGCGCGAGTTCACGTCGGAAGATTCCTACACTGACACGAGCCGCTAGCTTACCCGTGATCAGCGGAACGATGACAGACGACGCCCGGGAATCCCGGCAATCTGCATATGCCTTCACGTTACTTGCGTTTGGCTTCTTCCCGGCCCATCAACCCCGGAACCTGGACCTGTCTCCAATGAAGATCTGCGATTGGCCCGCCGACGAACGACCCCGCGAACGCCTGCTCGCGCATGGACCACAACGGCTGTCCGATGCCGAACTGCTCGCGGTGTTCCTCGGTTCGGGCCTGCGCGGCATGGATGCGGTCGGCTCGGCACGCGCGCTGCTCGCGCGCTTCGGATCGCTGCGCGCATTGCTGGAGACGCCGACCGTCGACCTGCTCAAGGAAAACGGCCTCGGTCCCGCCCGCGTGTGCGCGCTCAAGGCCGCGCTGGAGCTCGGCAGCCGGCACATGGCCGCCGGCCTCGAGCGTGGCGAGGCGCTGACCGATCCCGCCCGCGCTGGCGAGTATTTCGCGCGGCGACTGCGCGGGCTGCCGCACGAGGTCTTCGCCGGTTTGTTCCTCGACAACCGCCATCGCGCGATCGCGTTCGAGGAATTGTTCCGCGGTACCCTCGATGGCGCCGAGGTGTATCCGCGCGAAGTGCTCAAGCGCTGCCTGGCGCATAACGCCGCCGCGTTGATCGTCGGCCACAACCATCCCAGCGGCAGCAGCGAGCCGAGTGCAGCCGATCGCGCCGTGACCCTGCGCCTGCGCGATGCGCTGGCGATGGTCGAGATCCGCCTGCTCGATCATTTCGTCGTCGGCGACGGCGCGCCGTGCTCGCTGGCGGCGCGCGGCTGGGTCTAGCGCGCTGTGCGGGGAAGCAAGAGCGTCACGGGAGGCAGGAAGCCAAGAGCGACCCCGCCGGACCATCGGCCCACTAGCGGGATGCGCCGCCTGCGCGCATATACTGCGGCCGCGGCATCCGGCCGCGCGCGGACCGATTGCGAGCCCAGCCGTGATCCTTGGATACACCAAGATGTTCCCGCCGGACGCCAGCGAGCTGGCCCTGCCCGATGCAGCGAGCGCGCGCGCCCTGGTAACCGAGCGCAGGCCGGACATCATCGAGTGGATGCAGCATCGCCGCCGGCGCCTGCTCGAACATTTCGGCGATGACATCGCGCCCACGCTCGACCCTGCCGCAGACGCCTTCCTGCTCGGCCTCGCGCGACTTGGCCTGCGCCACGGGAGCTTCGGCAACGACTTCCACGTCTATCACAACGAAAACCACGTGCTGGAGATCGCCGACCGCCGCTTGCGTGCGTGCGAGCGCGCGCTCGGCTACCCGGCGCTACCGCTGGCCAGCTGGCTGAAACTCGCGTTGTTCGCGGCCTGCCACGACCTGCGCCAGCGCGAACCCATCGACGTGCCGGGCCCGATCGGCGGCAACGAAGCCGCGAGCATCGCCGAGACGCTGCGCATCCTCGACACCTGCGGCTACAGCCGCGAGCACGACCGCGACTTGTATATCGCGATGGAAATCATGATCGCCGGCAGCACGTTCGGACTGTTCGCGCGGCCGCTGGCCAATTCGGCCGAGGCGGCGGTCGGCGGCGGCGCGCTCGCGCAGTACTTGCCGGGCTGGCTGGACCAGGCGGTGCCTGACTGGCGGCGCGACCGGATGATCGAGTCGGCACTGATCCTCGCCCGCCTAGCGGCGGACCTGGACACCGCCAATGCGGCCGAGTCGTTCGCCGAACTCGCCGACAGCGCCTTGCGGTTGTGCCGCGAGCGCGAAATGCGCGACGGCCGCTCGCTGGATGCGCCCGAATCAGGGCAGCCCTGCCTGAGCTTCCTGACCAATGGCCAGGAGCGCTTCTTCTTCGAGCTGCACCAGTTCTCGTCGCGCGAAGGCGAGCGCGTGTTCGGCCCCGGCAAGATCGCCAACGCGCCGCGCGTGCGGGCGGTGAGCGCAGCATTGCGCGCGCGTTTCGCGACCGAGCCGCCGGCCAATGGCAACGCGGTGATCGACGCGTACACGCAATTATCCGGAAACTGAGCGGCGGATGCAGACTGGCACAGCCGTCTGCGTCGCGAGCCGCTAAACTATGCCGCCGGACACCTGCTGGATTTCCACGTGAAAGATGCACTGCGCGCGCTGCTGACCACCGCGATCGACACCCTGCGCGCAAGCGGCAAGCTGCCGGCCGATCTCGCGCTACCGGCGGTCGCGGTCGAACGCACCAAGACCCGCGAACACGGCGACTTCGCGAGCAACATCGCGATGGCGCTGGCGAAGCCCGCGAAATCGAATCCGCGCGGGCTCGCGCAGCTCATCGTCGATGCGCTGCCGGCGAACGCCGATGTCGCCAAGGTCGAGATCGCCGGCCCCGGATTCATCAACATCTTCCTGACCGATGCCGCGTGGCAGCGCGAAGTCGGCGAAGTCCTGCGCCGCGGCGCCGACTACGGGCGCAGCACGACCGGCAATGGCGTGCGCGCCGGCGTCGAATACGTTTCGGCAAACCCGACCGGCCCATTGCACGTCGGCCATGGCCGCGCCGCGGCGATCGGCGACACGCTCGCGCGCCTGCTCGCCGCTACCGGCTGGCAAGTGATGCGCGAGTACTACTACAACGATGCGGGCGCGCAGATCGACAACCTCGCGCTGTCGGTGCAGGCGCGCTGCAAGGGCATCTTCCCGGGCGACGCGGGCTGGCCGGAGAACGGTTATCGCGGCGACTACATCCTCGATATCGCGCGCGATTACCTGCTCGGCAAACCCGTGCAGTTCGAAGGCGGCACCGTCGCGGCGATGCGCGACCCGAATAACCTCGATGCGATCCGCCGCTACGCGGTTGCCGCGCTGCGCGCCGAACAGAACAGCGACCTCGAAGCGTTCGGCGTCGGTTTCGACGTGGTCTTCCTCGAGTCCTCGCTGTACGCCGATGGCCAGGTCGAAGCGACCGTTAAGGCGCTCGAAGCCGCCGGCCATGTGTACGAACAGGACGGCGCGCTATGGCTGCGCAGCACCGACTTCGGCGACGACAAGGACCGCGTGATGCGCAAGTCCGACGGCAGCTACACCTACTTTGTGCCGGACGTCGCCTACCATTTCAGCAAGTGGCAGCGCGGCTACGTGCGCGCGATCACCGAGCTCGGTGCCGACCATCACGGCACCCTGATGCGCGTGCGCGCGGGACTGCAGGCGCTCGAGCGCGGCATCCCGAAGAACTGGCCGGAATACGTGCTGCACCAGATGGTCACGGTGATGCGCGGCGGCGAGGAAGTGAAACTGTCCAAGCGCGCGGGCAGCTACCTCACCCTGCGCGACCTCATCGACGAGGCCGGCCGCGACGCGACGCGTTGGTTCCTGGTCGCGCGCAAGTCCGATTCGCAGCTCACCTTCGACATCGACCTCGCGCGCGCGCAGAGCAACGACAACCCGGTGTTCTACGTGCAGTACGCGCATGCGCGGGTGTGCAGCCTGCTGCGCCAGGCCGGCGAGAAGGGACTCGCCTACGACCAGGCCAACGGCATCGCGAACCTGTCGCGGCTCACCGACGCCCATGAGGAGGCCTTGATGGTCGAACTTTCGCGCTACCCGGAGACCGTCGAGGACGCCGCCGCGCAGCTCGAACCGCACGCGCTCGCGCAATACCTGCGCGATCTCGCCTATGCTTTCCACACGTTCTACAACGCGCTGCCGATCCTGGTCGCCGACGATGCGGCATTGCGCGACGCGCGCCTCGCGCTCGCGGTTGCGACGCGGCAAGTGCTTGCAAATGGACTCGATCTGCTGGGCGTCAGCGCCCCCGAGGTGATGTGAAATGGCGGTCAAACGCGGCAGGAAACAGGCACGGCGCAGCGGCGAATCCTCGATTCCCGGCTGGATGTGGCTGCTGCTCGGATTGCTGATCGGCGGCGCGCTCGCGGTGACGTTGTACGTGCGGATGCCGCACGCGATGGACAACCTGCTGCCGCATCCGAATCCCGCCGCGCATCCAACCGCCGCTGGCGATGCCGGCGTCGCACCAGAAGGCAATCCAGCCACCGCGTCCACCGTGCCGAAGAAGCCGAAGTACGATTTCTACACGCTGCTGCCCGAGAAGGAAGTCGTGATTCCGGACGAAGAGCTCAGCGCGCAAGTAAAAGCCGAGGCCGCCGCGAAACTCGCTTCGCAACAACAGGCAGCGCTGCCGGACGCGTCCGGCGCAACGGCGAACACATTGCCGAACACCGCGCCTGCTGCCGCGCCGACGGCGACGCCAAATGTCGCGACGACGCCGGCACCGAACACGAACGCATCGACGACAGCGGATACGGCGGCCGCTTCGACGTCACCGACGACCGCGACGAATGCGGCCGAGCCGAAAGCCGGGCAATACCTGTTGCAGGCGGGCGCATTCCGTAACGGCGAACAGGCCGACGACCTCAAGGCGCGCATCGCGATGCTCGGCCTGGTCGGCCGCGTCGAAATCGTGCAGACGCCAGCCGGCGCAATGCACCGCGTCCGCCTCGGCCCCTACGCGACCGCGAGCGAACTGGAACAGGCCAAGCAGAAGCTCAGCGGCGGCGGATTGCCGGCAGTGGCAATTCGGGTGAAGTGAATTGATTGCGCACCATGGCTGCGCATTCCGCGAAATCGCGGATCCGTCAGAGGTTTCGCCTAGTACCGATCCAGATCCTTCGCGACCACGACCTCACCCGCGAACCCCGCTGCGCGGATCGACTCCAGCAATTCATCGTCGTCCTCGACGTGACGCACGATGTGGTGCAGCACCAGCAGCTTCGGCTTCGCTTCCGCCGCGAGCAGGCCGAGCTCGACGTCGGACGTATGGAATTCGCGCATGTAGCTCGGCCACGCCTTGCCGCCGATGCGGATTTCGGGCGCGACCTGCGAAGCCGGATACACCTCGTGCACGAGCACGTCGACGCCGCGCGACGCTTCGAGGATGGTGTTGGTCGGCACGGTGTCGCCGGAGATCACGATCGAGCGATCCGGCGTGTCGATGCGGAATCCGTACGCCTGTTTCCAGCAGCCGTGGATCACCGGGATCGCGGTGATGCGCACGCCGTCCTTTTCATACACGACGCCGCCGCTGGCATCGGACACGTCGAACTCATGCACGGCGACCTTGTAACCGGTCTTGGTCTGGTGTTCGAGTCCTTCGATGCGCACATGGATGTCCTCGTCCCATGCGGCGAGGATGTGTTTCGTCATCTTCTTCAGGCCGACCGGCCCGTACGCCTGCAACGGCGTGCGCCGGCCCATCACCCACGTCGTGAGGATCAGGTCCGGATAGCCGAGCGTGTGGTCGCTGTGCAGGTGGGTGATGAACACCGCTTCCGGCCCGCGGATCGAGAGCCCCGCGGCATTCATCCGCCGCATCACCCCGGCACCGGCATCGAACAGGAACACGCGGCCGTCGTACACGACCGCGGTCGCGGGGCCGAAACACTGCGGATCCGGTCGTGGCATGCCGGTGCCGAGCATGACCACGGTCGTGCCCGACGGCTTGCGTCGTTTCGCGCGCGCAAGCGCGGCCTTGCGCGCGGCGGCGATCGGGCTGGGCGGCGTGCGTGGAGGATTGGGCATTCGCGGCTCATGCATGCGCTGGTGCGAACACGATGCACCAGTTCGCCGCGCAAGTCATCGCCGCCCTGTGTTGGCCGGCCGTGATCGGATCGCCGCGCGCGTCTACACTTGCACCGCATCGCATACTTCCGGAACGGCAATGACGAAAACCGCATGGATCACCGGCGCAACCTCGGGCTTCGGGCGCGCTGCCGCGAGACGTTTCGTGGAAGGCGGCTGGCGAGTGATCGCCAGCGGCCGCCGCGTCGGCCGCGTCGAAGCGCTGCGCGACGAACTCGGCGCCGAGCGCGTGCACATCGCTGCGTTCGACATCCGCGATGCGGACGCGATGAATGCGGCGATCGCAGCCTTGCCGGCTGGTTTCCGCGACATCGACCTGCTCGTCAACAGCGCCGGCCTTGCGCTCGGAACCGGATCCGCGCAGGGCGCGAGCCTCGACGACTGGCGCACCATGATCGACACCAACGTCACCGCACTGATCACGCTGACCCGAGCGTTGCTGCCGGCATTGATCGAGCAACGCGGCGCGATCGTCAACGTGAGTTCGACCGCGGCGCTGTATCCATACACGGGCGGCAACGTGTACGGGGCAAGCAAGGCTTTCGTCAGCCAGTTCTCGCTGAACCTGCGCGCCGACCTGCACGGCACCGGCGTGCGCGTGACGACGCTGGAACCGGGCATGGCCGAAACCGAATTCACGCTCGTGCGCACGCACGGCGACCAGGCCGCTTCCGACAAGCTCTACCAGGGCGCGAATCCGATCACCGCGCAGGACATCGCCGAAACCATCTGGTGGATCGCGACGCTGCCGCCGCACCTCAACGTCAACCGGCTGGAATTGATGCCGACCAGCCAGTCGTTCGCGGGATTCCAGATCCACCGACAAGGTTGAGGCACTGCGAACTTACAGCTCAGGCCTGCGACTCGTCCGCAAGATACGTGTAACCCGTCAGCCCCTTCTCCAACGCCGCCTGCATCCGCTCCGCTTCATCGGCTGGAAGCTTCGCGGCATCGATCTTGTGCCGGTACGCGGCGCGCAACTTCGCGAGGTCGTAACCGACGTAATCGAGCATCACGTCCGACGTATCGCCGCGACGCGAACGCTCGAACGCGAATCCGTCATCGGTGAGCCGCACGTTGACCGCGTCGGTGTCGCCGAACAAATTGTGGATGTCGCCGAGCGTGTCCTGGTACGCGCCGACGAGGAAAAAGCCGAGCCGGTAGCTCTCGCCGCTGCGCAACGGGTGCAAGGGCAACGAACTGTCGAGCGCGCCGTCGTCCACGTAGGTGTCGATGCGGCCGTCGGAATCGCAGGTCAGGTCCGCGATCACGCCGCGTCGCGTCGGCTCCTCATGCAAGCGCGCGATCGGCGCGATCGGGAACACCTGGTCGATCGCCCACACGTCGGGCACCGATTCGAACACGCTGAAGTTCACGAAATACTTGTCGACGAGGCGCTCATCGAGTTCGTCGAGTACCGCGCGATGACTCTTTTCGTCGAAACTCAGGCGCGAACGCACGCCGTGCGCGATCGCGTAGAACAGGTCGTCGATGCGCGCGCGATCGGTCAGGCCGATCTGGCCGAGCGCATACAGCGTGGTTCCTTCGGCGTGGTGGTGCTGCGCCTCGTGGAACAGCTCGAGCGCGGGGCGCTCGCCGAGTTCCGCATGCAGCTCACGCAGATGGCGGATCACGTTGGGCTCGTCGGCACTTCCAACCGGCACGGAGCCTTCGGGCGCGGCTTCGACTTCCGACACGTTCGCGACCAGAACCGCGTGGTGCGCGGTGAGCGCGCGGCCGGATTCGGTGAGCACCATCGGTGGCGTCAATCCGTGTTCGGCGCAGGCTTCGGCGAGCGGCTGCACGATGTTCGCCGCGTACTGGTCGAGACCGTAGTTGATCGAACAGAAACTGCGCGAGCGCGTCCCTTCGTAGTCGACACCGAGGCCGCCGCCGACATCCATGTAGCGGATCGGGCAGCCGAGCTTGCTGACCTCGACGAGGTAGCGCGTCGCCTCGCGCATGCCATTGGCGATGTCGCGCACGTTGGAAATCTGCGAGCCCATGTGGAAGTGCAACAGTTCGAGGCTGCGCTCGAGGCCGGCCGAGCGGAGCTGTTCGATCAGGTCCGCGAGCTGGCGCGGCGACAAGCCGAACTTCGCCTTGTCGCCACCGGAGTTCTGCCACTTGCCAGCGCCGAGCGAAGCGAGCCGCATGCGCACGCCAAGACCAGGGACGACGCCAAGGTCTTTCGACTCGGCGATCACGTGCGCGAGTTCGGATGGCTTCTCGATCACGATGAAAGTCTGCAGGCCGAGCCGGCGTCCGATCAGCGCGAGGCGGATGTATTCGCGATCCTTGTAGCCGTTGCACACGACCACGCTGCCGGGTTTGGCGAGCGCGAGCACCGCCATCAGTTCCGGCTTCGAGCCGGCTTCGAGCCCGAAGCCGTCGCCGCCCTGGCGCGCAAGTTCGCCGGCGACGCCGTAATGCTGGTTGACCTTGATCGGATAGATCGCGGTGTAGCCGCCGCTGTAGTCGAACTCGCCCATCGCACGCGCGAACGCGCCTTGCAGCCGGCGCAAGCGGTCGCCAAGGATGTCGGAGAAACGCAGCAGCAACGGCAACTGCATGCCGCCCGCGAGAGCGCGATCCACCGCTTCCGGCAATGCAATGCGCGGCCCATGCGCGCCATGCGGGCGCACAACGATGCGGCCGCCCGCGTCGACGTCGAAATAGCCCTCGCCCCAGTGCGGGATCGAATAGGTGCGGCGGGCGCGCTCGATGCTCCAGTCGCTCATCGCGGGAACTCCTTGGGGCCTGATGCGGGGCGCGCATTGTAGCGCCCCGCGCCAATGCAATGTTCCCGAAACGCCGCCGCCTCGGACACGGGCCGGAAGACGGTTCACAATCGCGCAGTCTGCGCATGCGTTGGTCTTCACTCTGTCCTGAGGCAATTCGCCCAGCCGCGCGGCAGCGGGCGCCGAGCTTTTCCCAAGGAGAAACCATGCGCTGTCTTCCGACCATGGCACTCGCGATGCTGTCCGGCACATTCGCCGCATCGATCTGCCACGCGGATCCGCGTATCGAGGAGACTTCGCATGCGGAGATCTCGCGGGAAGGAGGCCTGCAGATGCGGGTCGGCCACGAGACGCCACATCGGGCTTCTGTGCGGTTTTCTTGGCCCGGCATCGCGGGCCGATCGCACTGGGATGTTCCGGTTTCCGTGCTGGAACAGGCCATGCCCTGTTCCAGTCGCCACGAAAAGTCCGTCGGCGGATCCGGCCCCGCGGACTGCGTCGATGTCGTTCCCGAGCTTCTGGCGTTCGACCGCAAGCATCGGGACGCCTTCGTTGCCATCGCCGAAGACGATGGGACCAATGTTCCCATTGCCGTGCTGCTCTTGCGCCTTGACTCGCGCGAGGTGCGCCTGGTCCTCGAAACCTACGGTTCGGGCATGTCCTCGGCAAGCCTGTCGCCCGACGGCCGTTATCTCGCCTATGCCATGGGCAACCGCGCCATGGGAACCTGCAACGAGGGCACTTTTCCGGGCGTGCTCGACATCGTGCGAAAGCAGGAACTGAAGGTGCCGAAGCAGCCATCGCCACGCCCGGTCGCGATCGTGACACTCGGCTCGCGCTGGACATCCGCCTCTCGCGTGGCTTTCGAACAGAACCGTTGGTACTGCGACGATCCGTGGCACCTCGCCGGCAAACGCGCGGTGAAGCTCGAATTCGACGTGCACCACGGCGCAGCGGCGCAGCGCTGAAGCCCCGATTGACGGTGTTGCAGAGCCCTCGGTCATCGGGGCGATGTCGCGCTGGAGCCGCGTCACAAGCGCTGGAGCCGCATCACTTACAATGGCGGCCTTGTCTGCCAACGAACCTGGAACATCGATGCCATCATCCTCATCAACCTGGTTCCGCGAGGACTTCTCGCACACCGGCTCGTCGATCGGCTTCCGCATCGTGCGCAAGCTCGACGAGGTGCAGTCGCCGTTCCAGACGATCGAGATCTTCGAGACCACCGATTGGGGCAACCTCATGGTGATCGACGGCGCGATGATGGTGACCACGCGCGACAATTTCTTCTACCACGAGATGATGGCGCATGCGCCGCTGTTCACCCATCCGGATCCGAAGGACGTGGTGATCATCGGCGGCGGCGACTGCGGCACGTTGCGCGAGGTGCTCAAGCACCCGGGCGTGCGGACGGCGGTGCAGTGCGACATCGACGAACAGGTCACGCGCATGGCCGAGAAATATTTCCCGGAGTTGTGCGAATCCAACGGCGATCCGCGCGCAACGGTGATGTTCGACGATGGCATCGCATTCATGGCCAACGCAGCGCCCGAAAGCATCGACGTGATCGTCGTCGATTCGACCGATCCGGTCGGCCCCGCCGAGGGCCTGTTCAACCGCGCGTTCTACGCGAACTGCCTGAAGGCGCTGCGGCCGGACGGACTGCTCGTGCAGCAGAGCGAGAGCCCGCTCGCGCTGATGCACCTGATCCTCGACATGCGCGCGGCGATGCGCGACGCGGGCTTCCATGATTTCCTCGTGCTGCCGTTCCCGCAGCCCTGCTATCCCACCGGCTGGTGGAGCTGCATGGTCGCTTCGAAACAGCCGCGCGATCTTTCATCGTTCCGCAAGGCCGATGCCGCGGCGAAACCGTTCGCGACGAAGTACTACAGCGCCGACGTGCACCAGGGCGCGCTCGCGACGCCTCCGTTCGTCGCGGAAGCTCTGCGCGATTGAGTTCGCGCTAGCGACAGGCCGCGGCCTGCTTGTGAACGCGCACAATCGCTTCCTGGTCCGGCGGCTGCGCGCTGCGATCGCGGACGAGTTGTTGCCATAGCGCATCGCTCGCGAGGCGATGGCGGCAGATTTCGGCGGGATCGGTGAGCACGTCGGCGAGGTCGCCCTCCACGTTCGCGACATCGCGCCGCAGCGCGGCAGCGTTCGGATTCTGCGCCAGCAAGGCTTGCCGCAGCGCCAGCGATTCGCGGTACGCGGCGATCGAAGCCTCCTTGTCGCCCTTGTCCTTCTGCGTGAAACCGATGTCGTACCAGGTGTTCGCGAGTTCGCCGCGTGCTGTCGCATCGCTCGGATCGTGCGCGATGATCGCCTGTTCGGCATCGCGCGCCTTCGTATAGCTCGCCAGCGCATCGTCGTAGCGGCGCATCGCGTAATACGCATCGCCGACGCGCTGGTCGGCGACGGCGAGCTGGCTGCGCGCGAGCACATCCGCCGGATCGCGCGCCGACATCTGCGCGATGATCGCGCGCGCGTTGTCGTACGCATCGAGCATCGGCTGCTTGTCGGGCAGGTCCTCCATGTTCTCGCCAAGCTCCATCCAAGCGGCCGCGAGCAGGTGGAGCGCCGATTGATCGCCCGGATGCGCCCGCATCCATTTCTGCAGGCGCGCAATGCTTCTCTGCAGCAAATCGCGCGCACGCTCGGCATGCCCGTTCCAGCCTTCGGCAAAGCCGCGTTGCTTCTCGAGCTGCGCGATGAACAGTTCGTAGCCGCGCACATCCTTGCCGGGACCGGCGCGTTCGAGCGTCGCCTGCGCGAGTTCGTACCAGTGGATCGCCGCAGCAGCGTTGTTGGTCCAGTACATCACGTCGCCAAGGCCGTCCTGCGCCTCCGCGACGCTGCTCGCGTCCTGCGGATCGCCGAGCGCCGCGATCGCGGTCGATTCGACGAGCGCCTGCCGGTAGACGCGCTCCGCATCGGCCAGCGCATTGGCCTGGTACATCACCCCGGCCTGGTGCAGCAGGACCTGCACGTGCAGGCGCCGGGCCTTGATGTCGTCCGGGGTCGCCTTGAGCACCGCCTCGATCTGGTTGCGCGCTTGCACGTAACTGTTCAACGCGCCCTTGAGATCGCCGAGGTTGGTGCCGCCGCCGCCCTGCACGTCGCCGATGCGCAACCATGCGGCCGCGAGTTCGCTCCGCAGCGGCAACGAGGTGTCGTTCTCGGCGCCGAGCTTGCGCAGGTAGGTCAACGCATCCTGCACGATCATCGCGCGCGCCTTGGTGGTGCCGGGCACCTTGGTGAGTTCGTCGTGCAGGTCGAACAGCATCGCGTGTGCGAGGCTGCGTACGTCCTCGAAGCGCTGCTCGGCGTGCGCGCGTTCGCGTTCGGCGATGCGCGCCTGCCAGAGGCTCGCGACGAGCCCGCCGACCAACGCGAGCGCCACCGCGACCGTCGCGGCGGCGGCGATCGCGTTGCGGCGCAGGAACTTCCGGGTGCGATACCAGAACGCATCCGGCCGCGCGTGAATCGGCTCGTTCGCGAGATATCGGCGCAGGTCGTCGGCGAACGCATCGATGCCGACGTAACGGCGTTCGGGCGTCTTCTGCAATGCCTTCGACAGCACCGTATCGAGATCGCCGCTGAGCTCGCGCGAACGCTTGCGGCGTTCGGAAGTGTGTGTCGTCGCATTGGTCAGCATCGCGCGGCTCGGCAGCGCAAACGGTTCGTCGGTGAGCCCGTGCAGCAGCGCAGCGGGATCGCCGGTGTTGAAGCGGTACGGCGACACGCCGGTCAGCAGCCCATACAGCAGCACGCCCATCGAATACACATCGCTGGCGACGCCGATCGGCCGCCCGAACACCTGCTCCGGACTTGCGTAATCCGGCGTGTACGCGCGCTCGACGGTCAGCGATTCCTCGCTGCCTTCAGCCGATTGCAACAGCTTGGCGACGCCGAAATCCAGCAGCTTCGCGTTGCCGTCGTGATCGACGAGGATGTTGTTCGGCTTGATGTCCCGATGCAGCACGAGCTGCCGGTGCGCGTAGGCGAGCGCGTCGCAGACCTGCAGGAAGACGTGCAGGACGATCTCGATCGGCTGGCCCGCGAGCGCGGCATCGAGCGGCTTTCCATCGACGAATTCCATGACCAGGAACGGCCAGCCGACCGCGCTTTCGCCGGCGTCGATCAGCCGCGCGATGTGCGGATGCTCGAGCCGCGCGAGCGCCTGCTTCTCGGCCTCGAAACGCCCGCGCGCGGCGGGCGTGAGCATGCCCTGCACGACCTTGAGCGCGACCTTCTTGTCGAAGCTCGCGTCGGCGCGCTCGGCGAGGTACACCTCGCCCATGCCGCCGCGGCCGATCACCCGCAACACGCGCCACGCGCCCACGCGCGAGCCGGGAACTAACAGTTCGCCGGGTCCATGATGCGATCCCAGGTCCTGTGTTTCCTCGCTCATCGCTTTTCCGACTGGATCGGCTTCATGAGGGTCTCGTCTGCTGAAGCGTCCCGCTACGTTTTGCGAACCGCCGCGATCGTTGCATCGACCCGCGACACGAACATGCCCTTGTTCATCATCCGCTTCAGCAACGGCCATGCACGCTGGAAGTCGGGCGTCACGCACATCGCGCGCCGGTACGAGCCTTCGGCGAAAGGCTCGTCGGGATCTTCGTTCGAGGTATTGTGATAGAACGCGGTCGCCGTGCAATTCGTCAGCAGGTAAGCGAATTCCTCCGGCGTCACGCCTGCCTCGGCCAGGTCCGCCTGGTCAATGCCATGGAACCGCAACGCGCTCGGCACCTTGCCCAAGCTGCCTTCGACTCCGACGATGCTGGTCAGGTTCGACAGCCGCGCGACCCGCGTCAGCTCGCGATTCTGCCGGAACGTCCACACGCTGGAGGCGATCGATACCAGCAACGCGATCGATGCGATGACGATTTCCATTGGTCCTCCTCGGGTGTTGTAGAGCGAGTTGTAACCCGGCTCCGCCTTGATAGTCGATACGAATGGCTGCTTTCGGCCAGTTGCGGACAAACCAGCGGCTCAGCTCGAAGGCAAATAGCTGCCGTTGGGGTGTGAGTTGCCACCACTCCCGAAGCTGGTATGTCAGAGACCAAACTGAAACGCATCTACGGCGCAAAAAGTCCGGCAGTAGGCACATGCCTATGATTACCGTGTTGGACACTACTTCACCCCTGTTTTCCCAGATCAAACCGTGGGGAATCTGGTTCAAGACGGATGGCTTCAAGGTCACCCGCGACCATTCCGGCACAGCAGAATCCGTTCAATACTGGAGGGCTGAGGTTACTTGTAGTTCGGCCTAATGAAGCCCACTCACGGTCACGGCCGCTGCGTTGACCTCGGAGCTGACATCGGACGATATCTGCTGCCCGGGCCGGATGAAAGTGATACGCGGCAAGGGCTCAGTCACGCCGACCAGTTGCGCCGTTTGGCTGTCCACGCCCGCGATCGCCAAGGAACGCGGCGAGGCGTCCTGGCTGATCACCACGAGGTCGCCGGGTCGGGTCAACAAATACAGCTGCCGGGCGAACTCGGCAGGCAGACGAACACAGCCGTGCGAGGCCGGCGTCGGACGAACGTTGCCCGCGTGCAATGCATGGCCCCACTGGGTCAAGCGCTGCATCCATGGCATCGGCGCATTCTCGTACCTGTTGGAGTGGTGCATCTTTTCCTTGCCCAAAATCGGGAACACGCCCGTGGGCGTGTCGTACCCCGGCCTACCGGTGCTGACTGTCGTCACCGCGATGCGGCGGCCATCGCGATACACATAGCCACGCTGGTCCTGCAGGCTGATGAGCACGGTCACCGGCGCGCTGCTGTTCACCTCCGCGCCAGGCTGCCAAGCGAACTCGCCGGCCTTAAGCGCGAGGCCATCATCGTCGATCTGTAGCGCGCCATTATCCTGTGGCTCGCCGTAGCCGTAGCCGGTCTCGTCAGCGGCGGCCGCGGCGTTGCGGCTAGCGCACAGCAACACGGCGCAGGCCACGGTGACGGCGAGTAAAGTGGAAGAGCAAGTGCTGGTGCGCATGTCGACAAATCCGTTTGTCGTGGTCGATGCGCGATGATGCAACGCCTGGACTTAGCCCAAGGAAAATATTCATTCTCGTCGCGAAAGCCGTTCACGCCGCATTTGGCGACATGCACGCGCGGTAAACTTTTCCGGATCGTGCGTTGAAGGGATGACCGAAAAAATTGGGGGCAAAACCCTGTGTGTCCCCACAAATTCATGCTGCAACTCCAGCTGTTCCGGCAATGCCGGATGAAGATTGATGGGTTGGCCGACGAGTTGATCGACGGTTCAGTCGAGCCATCTTCGCACGAGCGCTTCGGGACCATGGTTGCAATCGACAAGTAAATAAATCGCTTGTCGCGCACCACGGGAAGTCTGCGAGCCCGGTTTTGATGAGGAGCATTGACCGGTCCATAGCGCGCCGGATAGCGGACACTCGCAAAAGGCAGAAAGGGGTCGAAAGCAGACACTCGCCAGTCGGCAAACATTTCCAAGCGAAGTTACAAAGCATCCCCATCCAGCTCCCCCGTGCGGATCCGCACCACGCGGTCGAGGTCGTACACGAAGATCTTGCCGTCGCCGATCTTGCCGGTCCCGGCGGCGTGCATGATCGCCTCGACGACGCGCTCGGCCTGGTCGTCGGCGACCGCGACCTCGAGCTTGATCTTGGGCAGGAAGTCGACGACGTATTCGGCGCCGCGGTACAGCTCGGTGTGGCCTTTCTGGCGGCCGAAACCCTTGACCTCGGTCGCGGTGATGCCGTTGACGCCGGCCTCGGACAGCGCCTCGCGCACGTCGTCGAGCTTGAACGGCTTGATGATGGCCATGACCATTTTCATGCGATGCGCTCCGCTGCGCGGCGATTTTGGATTCAGCCAGCATGCTACTTGAGTGCCGACTCTGTAAGGTAGGAGAATTCCTACATGCCGTCGCGGAGTTTGCCGACGGCGCGGACGCCATGCCCGCGCGAGACTGGCGTCCGACAACCACCGAGGAACCACCATGATCGACCTGAAATCCATCGACGATCTCGCCCGCCGCCTGAACGACCTGGTCCCGCCCGGCGCGCGCGAAGCCGCGGGCGACCTGCACCAGCATTTCCGTTCGACCCTGCAGGTCGGCCTCGGCAAGCTCGACCTGGTCACCCGCGAGGAGTTCGACGTGCAGCGCGCGGTGCTGCTGCGCACGCGCGAGAAGCTCGAGCTCGTCGAGAACATGCTGACCCTGGTCGAAGCGCGGCTGGATGCGCTGACCGGCCCGAACCACTAAGTCCCGGCCGCCGACGATGAGCCTGGCGCTGGTCCACAGCCGCGCCCGCGATGGCGTGCGCGCGCCTGCGGTGCAGGTCGAGGTGCATCTGTCGGGCGGGCTGCCGATCATGACCATCGTCGGCCTGCCCGAAGCGGCGGTGCGCGAGAGCAAGGATCGCGTTCGCGCGGCGATCCAGAACGCGCAGTTCGAATTTCCGCAGCGGCGGATCACGGTCAACCTCGCGCCCGCGGACCTGCCGAAGGACGGCGGGCGGTTCGATTTGCCGATCGCGCTCGGCATCCTCGCCGCGTCGGGACAGATTCCACTCGAACAACTCGCGCGTTGCGAATTCCTCGGCGAGCTCGCGTTGACCGGCGAGCTGCGCGCGGTCGATGGCGTGTTGCCGGCTGCGATTGCCGCGACTGCCGAGGGCCGCACATTGTTCCTGCCGCGCGCCAATGGCGCCGAAGCCGCGCTGGTGGCGGGCGTCGATGCGCGCACCGCGCGTACCCTGCTGGAAATCTGCGCGCACCTGCAGGGCGTGAAGGTGCTGCCCGAGGCGATCGCCCAACCCGTCATTGAAGTGCACGACGGCCCCGACCTCGCCGATGTGCGCGGCCAGGCACATGCGCGGCGCGCGCTCGAGATCGCCGCGGCCGGAAGCCACCACTTGTTGCTGATCGGCCCGCCGGGTTGCGGCAAGACGCTGCTCGCGACACGCCTGCCCGGCATCCTGCCGCCGATGCTCGAAGCCGAGGCACTGGAGACCGCGGCGATCGGCTCGGTCAGCGGACGCGGCGTCGATCTCGCGCGCTGGAAGCAGCGGCCCTATCGCGCACCGCACCATACCGCGAGCGCGGTCGCGCTGGTCGGTGGCGGCACGGAACCGCGCCCGGGGGAAATCTCGCTTGCGCACCACGGCGTGTTGTTCCTCGACGAACTCGCGGAGTGGGATCGACATACGCTCGACGTGTTGCGCGAGCCGATGGAGTCCGGCCGCGTAAGCATCTCGCGCGCAGCGCGGCAGGCCGAGTTTCCGGCGCGTTTCCAGCTCGTCGCGGCGATGAATCCGTGTCCTTGCGGCTGGGCCGGCGACGCGTCGGGACGCTGCCGTTGCAGCGGCGAACAGATCGCGCGCTATCGCGCAAAGCTGTCGGGGCCGTTGCTCGATCGCATCGACCTGCATGTGAGCGTGCCGCGGCTTTCGCACGGTGAACTGCGCCCCGACGCGCCGCAGGGCGAGGCCTCATCGGTCGTGCGCGAACGCGTGATCCGTGCGCACGACGTGCAACTGCAACGTTCCGGAAAATCCAACGCACGACTCGGCCAACGCGAGACCGAACGCATCTGCCGGCTCACCGCATCCGACCAAACCTTGCTCGAACGCGCGATCGATGCCCTGCAGCTGTCCGCGCGCGGCACCCACCGCATCCTGCGCATGGCGCGCACGATCGCCGACCTCGCCGGCAGCGACGCGATCGCGACCGCGCATCTGTCCGAGGCGATCGGTTACCGGCAGATGGATCGGCGCAGCACGCCGGTTGCAGCGTGAGTCCATCTGGACGCGGCGGGAGAGCCGTCGCAAAGTAAGCGCGACACTTCTGGAGATCGCGATGGACACCATCGATGGCGGCTGCCTCTGCGGCGATGTCCGCTTCAACGCGACGCTGCCGAGCAAGTGGGTCGCGCATTGCCATTGCACGCTATGTCGCCGCGCGCATGGCGCGGCCTTCGTGACCTGGGTCGGGATGGACGCGACGCGTTGCGCAATCGAGGACCCGTGGTCGCGACTGCAATGGTACGAGTCGTCGGCCGGGGCCGAACGCGGCTTCTGTTCGCATTGCGGCTCGATGCTGTTCTTCCGCTCCGAACGCTGGGCCGGCGAATTGCATATCGCCCGCGCGCAGGTCGTCGGCGAAGTCGATCGCGCTCCGCAAGCGCATGTGTACTGGGACACGCACGTGGAGTGGGTGCAGATCGACGAGCGCGACGGCCTGCCGCGCAAGCCGGATCCGGGCTCTACCCCGTCGGCCTGATCCGCGCGCATCGGCGCGCGGAACGGCCATGACGTCACGCCGCCGCGGTGACCGGCGCGTCCTCGTGGAATTGTTCCTCCTCGGTCGAACCCTTCAGCGCGACGGTCGATGAGGCCGCGCCCTGGATCGTCTGCGTCACAGAGTCGAAATATCCGGTGCCGACTTCGCGCTGGTGCTTGACCGCGGTGAAGCCACGATCGGCGGCGGCGAATTCGGCTTCCTGCAATTCGACGAACGCGCTCATCTGGTTGCGGACGTAACCGTGGGCGAGGTTGAACATCGAATAGTTCAGCGCGTGGAAGCCAGCGAGGGTGATGAACTGGAACTTGTAACCCATCGCCGCAAGTTGCTGCTGGAACGTCGCGATGGTCGCGTCGTCGAGGTTCTTCTTCCAGTTGAAGCTCGGGCTGCAATTGTAGGCGAGCAGCTTGCCCGGGTATTTCGCGTGGATCGCGTCGGCGAACTTCTTCGCGTAAGCGAGGTCCGGCTTGCCGGTTTCGCACCACACGAGGTCGGCGTACGGCGCGTAGGCGAGGCC
>Ga0157375_10001582_pt1 | contig 19577 bp, 18 predicted proteins | sample M35metaG_FD_115311 | JGI IMG/M metagenome (GOLD analysis project Ga0157375, IMG submission 115311) | Miscanthus rhizosphere microbial communities from Kellogg Biological Station, Michigan, USA - M3-5 metaG | ecosystem: Host-associated > Plants > Roots > Rhizosphere > Soil | place: USA: Michigan... | reverse complement strand
TTTAGGTTTAACAGCAGTTTTACTTAATTCTTGCGGACCAAAAGAAAATACACCATTGGTATATTTCCCTGATATGTACTTTCCCGTAGCTTATGATCCATTGATGAAAGCTCAGGATGCGTATTCAGATCATGAAAATGAGATTCCTGCATTTGTAAAAAATAATGGCGCAACAGGTCTTTCTCCTGTAGAAGGAAGTGTTGCTCAAAATAAAGACGGAGTTTTTGAAGAAAGCTTACTTCCTAAAAATGTAGATGAATATAATGCAGGGTATGATGCATCAAAAAAATTAACAACTTCTCCTTTGAACCCGGCAAATGCTGCCAAGGATATTGAAAGAGGAAAAATGTTATTTGATCATACTTGTTCTGCTTGTCACGGTGTAGGAGGAGATGGACAAGGGCCAATCGTACAAAGTGGTGCTTTCTCTGGTGTACCAAACTATGCTGATAGAGAAATTACTGTAGGATCTGTTCATTATGTATTAACAAACGGTAGAAACGCGATGGGTTCTTATGCAGGACAACTGAATGCTGGAGACAGATGGAGAGTTGCTATGTATGTAATGAATGCCTTTAAAAAAGGAGCCGCGGCGCCTGCAGCAGCAGCTACAACAGCTCCGGCAACAACTGAGACTACCGAAACTAAAAAATAAGAAAAGAAATGTATAGTTTTTCACCAAAATTAAAATCAACTTCTATAATATTCCTTGTTGTAGGTTTAGTTCTATTTGGTATTGGTTTTTTCTTGAACAAAGGAATTAGTACAGAAAAAATTGAACAAATGATGGAAGCTGTTCATGCTTCAGGTCATACCGCTCCTACACATTCAAGTGAAATGGTAGGACCTCAAGATCACGCTGCTCACTTAGAGCACGCTACACTTCAGGTTCACAACCAGCCATTAGCGGCACTACATTTTGTAGCTGTATTTTTCTTTGGAGTAAGTTGTGCTGTACTGTTCTTCTACTGTATTCAGCACGCAGCTCACGCAGGTTGGCCAATTATTATCACAAGAGTAATGGAGGCTATTGCTTCTTATATCCCTTGGGGTGGTGCTATTTTAGTAATCTTAATGTTTTTAAATATCTTTCATCAGGCACACCTTTTCCACTGGATGGATCCGGATTTGACAGACCCTAACTCTGCACATTTTGATGTGATCTTATTTGAAAAGAAAAGATTCTTAAATATTCCTTTCTACGCGATCAGAACTCTAATCTATGTATTAGGTGCATCTTTCTTCGCATGGAAACTGAAAGCTCAATCTAAAAAAGTAGATGAAACGAAGTCTAAAGTAGAGTATCAATTCCTTTACAGATGGGCAGTAGGATATATTGCATTCTTCGGATTTGCTTCTGCGGCTTGGGCTTGGGACTGGTTGATGTCTATTGATCCTCACTGGTATTCTACAATGTATATCTGGTATTCAATGGTTAGCTGTCTGTCAAGCGGAATCGCTGTTATCATTCTTTTAAGTGTTTACTTAAAGAAAAACGGATTCTTACCTCAGTTCAATGACAATCACTTGCATGATTTAGGAGTATTCCTTTTCGCTACAAGTATGCTTTGGACGTACACATGGTTTGCACAGTTCATGCTTTACTGGTATGCCAACGTACCGGAAGAGGTTAACTACTTCTTCGGAAGATTCCAACACTACTCTCCTACGTTCTTACCAATGCTGATTATAAACTTCTTATTACCATTATTAGTATTAGTAAGCAGCAGCATCAAGAGAAATTACAAAGTTGTTACAACAATGGCGATAGTAGTTATCTTAGGACACCTTTTAGATTACTTCAACATGGTTATGCCGGGAACAGTAGGACCATACTGGAACACTCCTGAAGTATTCATCTTAATATTGGGAGCTGTACTATTCGTAGTTGGATTATTTATGTTTACTGTGCTTACAGCATTATCTAAACTTAAATTGATTCCTACAGGAAACCCATTCTTACATGAATCTGAAATTTATGAGTATCCTTTCTAAGGACTTGTAACAAAATAAAATTATAAAAGACTGATTAGTAAAATAATCAGTCTTTTTTTATGCAAATAATTGAAATATTTAAACCGCAGGCAACCTTTTCAATTGTTTGTCGTCTTAATAATAAGAGTGATTTTAACTATTAAAACACATAAAAATTTATATAATGAAAAAAAACATTTTAATTTTAGTATTATTTGTATTGGCTTTCCAAATTTTCAATGCACAAACCATCACTTTCATTTCCGAAAAAACCAATAAACCCTTACCCAAAATTTCAGTTTTTGGAAAAGACGGAAGTATTTTGGCTTACTCCGACATTGACGGAAAAATTGATAAACAATCATTAAAACCTGACCAGGAAAAATTCCAAATTGTATATGATAATATTTCGGTGGCAACTTTATCTTATGCCGATTTGAATAAAGAGGTTATTAAAATTAATGACCGTATAAAAGATATCGAAACTGTTGTCATCAAAAATAATAAACCCGCAAAATATATCTTCGTAAAAGGAAACTTCAATACCTACGTAACCGTAAATAATAAGCTGAATTGTTATGCCGACGGAATTGTTACTTATATTTTTGACAACAAAACAAAAAAACTTAAAAGCTCTAACATAGAACAATATCGTGTTTTCAGATTAGAGGATGTAAAATTTGAGAAAAAGCAAACTGCAATGTGGGATTATGACAGTACAATGGATATTCCGGACATGAAAGAAATAGGAAATATTTTAGATTATAAACAAAAAAATACTGTAATGAAAGAACTGAAAGGTGAGCAGAAAGATCAGATTGAAATTACTGGAGCAGCCTTACAGAAAAAAGAGTTTGCTTTATTCGGGTACAGATTTTTTGACATAAAAAGCACATTGAATATCTCTTACGAAAAAGCATCAAAAAAAACATTAAGAGATCTGTTGGAATTTAATGAAGTTGATTTCATCAAATTAAAACACAAAACTGAGCCGAATTATAACCAACTAGTTTATTATGCTAATTTTTATCCTACTGAATTAGACTTAAAAAACGATAAAAAGATCGAAGACGTAGATTTCGACAAAGACATTAGTTATTACACAACGAAATACTGGGAAGATCCATCGTTTCCGAATATGCAGAATGTTTTCAGCTCGTTTTTTAAGGGAGATTTAAAAGAACAAGAAAATAAAAAATAAAAACCGCTATTAATAAAGGTTTTACTATTTTTGTGGTAAACAGATAAAAATGAAAAAGTTTTCTTTTCTACTCGTTTTCAGCTTATTGCTATTTACAGCATGTAAGAAAGACCATGTAGATGCTACGAATACTAAAACTTTACAGTCAAGTATCAATGATATGGCGTCTAGCCTTACCACGATTAAACAGATTAAGTTTAACGAGGCATTGTATATTTTAAAAACTTTCGGAGTAGAAGCCGACGGAGATGTTGCTGAGCTAAAAGCTCTTGGTCAGTTGATCAACGGAAAAAAAGTTCCTGAAATCATGTCGCTGGCCGATCAGGTTGCACAAAAAAATGGCATCGAATGGGCAAGCACAGCCCCACCTTCATTAGGTGAAATGAATATTTTCGGTGACGAAAAAGCAAAAGAAAGTGACCCTAATGACGTTAAAGCAAGCTCATTAAGCATTATCACAAGACCTACAGGCGATGACGGTAACGGCGCAACAGCTCTTCAGATCATTCCAAGACTTGTTGATGCTGCAGGAAACCCGGTTTCATTTACAGGCGCTGGTTTGGAAGCCACTTTAGAAGTTTTCAGTAACGGAGTAAAGCTTTCTACTGCCAAAAACCTTATGCAGGATAACAATTTTAAAGGTTTTAATTTAAAATTCTCATCAATTGCAGCTTCAAAAGTAGTCGACAACAAGATTGATATCACAATATCTGTAAAAACAACAGCAAAAACTTTCAAAATGTCTAAGATCGGTTTAGATGTAAATCCTTCAGCATTGAAAGTTCCGGCTCCGGTAGTGGTTGATTCCACAGCAGTTCCGGAAGATCCGAGTGCAGTAGACCCGAATAGTCCGGTTGCAAATCCTGCAGACCCGAATGCAACACCTGCAACAACTCCGGCTACACCAAAACAGCCGGCAGCAGATCCGAAAACTACAGTAAATAAATTTTTAAATAACGTAAGCTCTCAAAATCTTAAAGCGGCATTTGACGCGTCAAGCAATCCAAACTGGGGAAGTTATGAGTCTTTCTCAAACCCTACTTCAGGATTTGGTTCCGTGAAAAATGTAAGCGTTAAAAATATTACACCGAATGCTGTAAATGCAAATAGCGCAAGCGTAAATGCAACATACGATGTTACCGATAAAAACGGAAAAACAACGGCTTTAAAAGTAACTTTCGGACTTAAAAATGTTAATGGAGACTGGAAAATTTCCAGCTATAAAATCAATCCATAAATGGCATCTCAGGAACTGAAACATAAACTGGAAACAACGATTGAGAACATTCCTGATTTTCCGATCCCGGGAATTCAGTTCAAAGACATCTCTCCTATTTTCCTGAATCCGAAATTATACGAAGAAGTAATTGAAGATTTAGTAAAATTCAGTAAAGGAAAAGTAGATGCAGTCTGCGGAATTGAAAGCCGGGGATATCTTTTCGGGATCGCAATTGCCGTAGCACTGGAAGTTCCGTTTATTTTAATCAGAAAAGCAGGAAAACTTCCGCCACCAGTCGTTTCAGAAAAATACGATCTGGAATACGGAAGCGCAGAGATTGAAACCCGCGAAGGGCATATAAAAAAAGGACAAAGAATTTTAATTCATGATGATTTGCTGGCAACCGGAGGAACAACAGAAGCCGCTGCAAAACTGGTAGAAAAACAGGGTGCAAAAGTTATTCAGTTCAGTTTTTTAACAGCTCTCAAAGATTTAAAAGGTGAGGAAAAACTGAAAAAATTCAATGCTGAGATCTATCATATTTTAGAGTATTAAGTTTTTGATATAAACAAATGCCGAGAAGAGGTCGAAGCATTTTCACAGTTAAAAATTGACAATTCACGACGTTTTATTTCGATTTTATTAATAATACATTCAAAGTATTTTGTAAATCACTCAGAAACAATTAAATTTGCAATTCAATTTTTAAGAATTTATGGCAAAATTGGGAAAGAATGCTCAAAACGAGCAAGAAGGTAAAGAAACAGTGGAATTCTTTAAAGATCTTGACAGAGAGGCTTTAAACACAGAAATATTCCTTGAAAAATATTCAAAACCTCTAGGTATTGTTTTCGGAGCTTTAGTTCTGGGAGTTCTAGGGTTTTTCGCTTACAAGCAATTTGTAGTGGTTCCTCAGAATGCAGAAGCTGTAAAAAGTTTCCTTGCTGCTCAAAAAAATCTTACTGAGGGTAAAGATAAAGAAGCTTTGGGAGGTAAATCTGCTGCAAATCCAGGTTTTGTAGGTACTTACAATGATTTTTCTTCTACAGAAATTGGTAAACTTTCTGCTTATAATGCAGGTTTATTAAAATTCAAAGAAGGAAAATTCCAGGAAGCTTTTGATCTTTTAGATAAATTTTCATCTGACAACAAGACATTAATGGCAATGAAGTTCGGAGCTATGGCTGATGCAAAATCAGGTCTTAATAAAAATGATGAAGCATTATCATTATTAGACAAAGCAGCTACAGCGTCTGAAGATCCTTACACAACTTACTATTTCACAAGAAAAGCAGGTATTTTGGCTTTAGGATTAAAGAAAAATGCAGATGCTAAAAAATATTTCGCTACAATTGACGAAAAATATCAGGACTACGACAACGGAATGTCTGATTCTTATATTGAAATGACTAAATATTATTAAAAAATGGCAACAGTTAATCTTTCCGATTACAAGCCACTTCATATAACTAATGCCGAAGATTTTTCTATCGGCATTGTTTTTTCTGAGTGGAATGATTTTGTAACCTACAATCTTCGTGATGCAGCCCTTGAAATTCTTGAAAAAGAAGGGGTTAAAAAAGAAAACATAAGACTTTTTCCGGTTCCGGGCGCTTTTGAATTGAACTATGCAAGCATGCAGCTTTGCAAAGAGCGTAAATACGATGCGATAATCTCGATTGGATGCGTTATCCGTGGGGAAACTCCGCATTTTGATTATGTTTGTTCGGCAGTTGCTCAGGGTATTAAGGATTGTAATATTTTAACGGATACACCGACAATTTTCTGTGTTCTGACAGATGATACTAAAGAACAGTCGATCGCAAGAAGCGGAGGTGATTTAGGAAATAAAGGTGTTGAAGCAGCAGTTACAGCACTGAGAATGATCGATTTTAAAAAGAATTTATCTGAGAAGAAAGGAAATATCGGTTTCGGACATTCTTAAAATAAATTCATAAAAAATAAGGAAAGGGCTAAAGTTTTTAGCCCTTTTTTGCATAAATAATATGCATGCCGGTCGTTCTTAAATTAAAAATATAAATTGATTTACAATTAATTAAATAAAAATTTCAAATCAATAAATAAATTTTTACAGAATTGTTTACAAAAACTATCTTTGTGAAATTAATATATAGCTAAATATGTTTACACAAAAAATAAAACCTTTCCTTTATTTAGGAGTTTTCTATCTTATTCTTTCTTTGATAGTAAGGGTTGTCTTCTTTTTTCATCCGATTACAACGGCAAGTTTCAGTTTCTTTGAAATTCTAAAAGTATTGTCGATCGGGCTGGTAAATGATATTTTTGTGTTCGTTTTGGCGAGTTCCATTTTAGCGCTTTATTTTTTATTTCTTTCAAATTCAAAATACAATAAGCCTTACGGATATATAATTTTCGGAGTTTTATTGCTTTTATTCTTATATATTTTAGTAGTTCCCAATAACATTTTCAAACAATATGGGGGTTCAGTTACAAGAATTGCGCTTGTTTTTGTAGGTTTAAAAACATTGCTTTTTGGATTAATGCTTTTCCTGCCTTCAAAAAGGACTAAAATACGTAATGTATTATATTTCATTACATTATTACTGTACGTTTTATTAATCGTTTTTAATGCGGTGAGTGAGTATTTCTTTTATAATGAATTTGGAGTACGCTATAACTTTATTGCAGTAGATTACCTTATCTACACCAATGAAGTGATCGGAAATATCATGGAAAGCTATCCTGTAGTTCCTTTATTTTCAGCAATTCTGATCGTTACATTAGCAATCACAATTTTCATTTATAAAAAGACGAAAGATGAATTGCTTGAGCTTCCGAATTTTAAACAAAAACTGACTTTATTAGGAACTTTTGTTGTTTTGGTTGGTATCAGCTTACTGATTTTGCCCATGATGATGAAAATGAAATCGCCAAATGTTTTTGCAGATGAAATCGAATCAAATGGTCTGCCGAAGTTTTATTGGGCCTTCACCCACAACGAATTAGATTATTTCCAATTCTATTCTCAAATAGACGAAAAGCAGGCACAAAAGAATTTTTTAAGTCAATATTCTCCGCCGGCTTTAGTAAGAAATATTGTTGCAGATCAACCTGAAACGAAGAAAAATGTTGTTCTGATCTCCATCGAAAGCCTATCGGCAGATTTCTTGGAACATTATGGAAATACACAAAAAATTACTCCTTTTTTAGATAGCTTAGCAGACAAGTCTTTGATGTTTACTAATCTTTACGCCACAGGAAACAGAACTGTTCGTGGTTTGGAAGCTTTAACCCTTTGTATTCCGCCGACTGCGGGAGAAAGTATCATTAAAAGAGATAACAATAAGAATAAATTTACAACCGGAAGTGTTTTCAAATCAAAAGGTTATGATGTGAAATTTTTGTACGGGGGTTACAGCTATTTTGATAATATGCAGGATTTTTATGCCGGAAACGGATATGATATCGTAGATAGAAATAGTTTTAAACCTGAAGAAATTTCTTTCGCCAACGTTTGGGGCGTTGCCGATGAAGACATGGCTAAAAAAGCAATTAAAATAATGAATGCCGAAGCCAAGTCAGGAAAGCCTTTTTTCAATCATTGGATGACCGTTTCCAATCACCGTCCATTTACCTATCCCGAGGGAAGAATTGACATTCCGGGGGATGCAAAATCAAGAGAAGGCGGTGTAAAATACACCGATTATTCTCTTAAAATGTTCTTTGAAATGGCAAAAAAACAAGACTGGTATAAAAACACTGTCTTTGTGATCATTGCCGACCATTGTGCTTCCAGTGCGGGAGACACCGAACTTCCGATGGATAAATACAGAATTCCTGCGATGGTTTTTTCGGAAGGATTTGTTCAGCCACAGAAATTCGACAAATTGATGTCACAGATCGATGTGATGCCGACGGTTTTAGGATTGTTGAATTTTAATTATACATCTAAATTCTTAGGTCAGGATGTTTTCAAAAAGGAATTTCAGCCTAAGGCTTATATTGCAACCTATCAGGATTTAGGTTTTGTGAAGGACGATCATTTGACAATTATTTCTCCTGTAAAAAAGGTTACTCAATATTCTTTACAACAAAAACAGAGCAAATTATCGCCCGAATTCAATATTTATTATGATGAAAATATATTGAAAGATGTTAATAAAAAGCTGGTTGACGATGCGATTTCGGTTTACCAATCAACGTCTTTCTGGCTTAAACATAATCAATTGAATCGATAATTAGTTTAAAAATATATTCAAAAAAACACACTGAAAAGTATCATTTAATCTCAACATTAGCTTTAAATTTTTAACTTTACTTGAAAAATTATTTACTATGAAATGGACAGACGACAGAAGCGGTAACGTAGAAGACAGGCGAGGACTAGGCGGCGGTGCCGTTGTAGGAGGCGGATTGGGAACTTTGATTATCGCAGCGATTATATTTTTTCTTGGCGGAGACCCTTCATCCATTCTTTCTTCGAGTGGTAGCGCAAGCAGCTCTGCAAGAACAGAACAAAGAGATTTAACAGCTGATGAACTGAAAGTTCGTGAGTTTGTACAAATGGTTACCGGCGAGAACGAAGAAACCTGGACCAAAATTTTTGCCGACAATGGCATGAAATATACTCCTGCAAGAGTCGTTTTATTTGAAAACACCACACAATCCGGTTGTGGAACGGCTCAGTCTGCAATGGGACCTTTTTATTGCCCCGCAGACCAGACGGTTTATATGGATATGAGTTTCTTTAAGGAACTTCAACAGCAATTCGGAGCAAGAGTTACTGAATTTACAATAGCTTATGTCATGGCTCACGAAATGGGGCATCATGTACAAACACTTTTAGGAACAACTCAAAAAGTCGACGCATTAAGAGGAAGATATTCCGAAGCGGAAATGAACCGAGTTTCTGTAGCCACAGAATTACAGGCAGATTTTTATGCCGGAGTTTGGGCCAGACAAACCGATAATAGAGAACATATCTTAGAACCCGGAGATATCGACGCTGCCATTGAAGCTGCCGAAGCTGTAGGTGACGACAATATTCAGAAAAGATCACAGGGATATGTGAATCAGGAAAGCTTTACTCATGGATCATCTGCACAGCGTAAGGAATGGTTTATGAAAGGCTACAATACGGGAGATATCAGACAAGGTGATACTTTCAATCAGCTTTTAAAGTAAATTTTTAATCATAAAATTAAAAACCCCTGAAGAAAATTCTTCAGGGGTTTGTTTTTATTGCAATTCGATTGGATTACTGTTCTTTTTTGCATCATCTTTTACTCTATCCTCCATTCTTTTTCTCATCTCGGGAGTTTGTTGTCTTGCGCCACCGCCGCCGCCACGATTTCCACCGCCGCCAGTTCCACGGAATCCTCCACCGCCGCCTTGTTGGCTGATGAATGACATCGGATCAGACTTGTATTTTTCCTGTTGTTTTAAGTAATCTGTTCTTTTTACTTTAATGGTATTTCCAAATTGATTTAAGTTCGGTAGCTCAGCGATTTTATAATTTTTCATTAAATCAAAAGAATAATCTCCTTTATCATCTTCCACTTTTACAATTAATCCTGGAAGTCCACCGAATTTGTACGGTCCGTCCTGATACGGTAAATCTGTTGTAAACCATGCCGTCCATTTTCTTCCGCCGAAATCTGTTTCTGCTTTTTGAACTTTATATTCACCAATTTTTGTTGTTTCAGAAGAAATTTTCCAGTTTAAAGGACGCTCTTCCTCGTAAGAATAATTATCTCTTCCGATTCTGTCTTTCAAAAAAATCTTTTGGTTGTTCTTATCTTTTTCAACAGAATAATTGATACTTGATTTCAAAACTTCCATTTGGTCTCTGCTTACGCTTCCTCTTCCACCACCGCTTTGGAAGTTCTTCTGCATGATGGAGTCTCTTTTGAACCTGTTTTCAGAATAAAAAAGTGATTTTTCCGCCGAAATATCTAGATATGCATTTTCTGTTTTAATATCATTTTTATTGGTAGCATCCGGTTTCATTGTAACCTGATACACAAAACGGTTGGTTTGTGCAAAAATATTCTGCATAAACAACGCTAGAGCAATGATGCCTAATTTTTTCATTATATTATTTATTTTAATTCAATTGGGTTTTCACTCACTGTATTTTTAAAGGAAGCCCCTTCCATACTACTTCCTGACATTGGAGAATTGTTGCCGTCCATTCCCATTCCTCGGTGAGACATTCCGCCACCACCTTGGTGATTTCCTCCGCCTCTCATTCCACCCATTCCGCCGCCGTGTTTTCCGCCACCGCCAAAGCCTTGCATTCCGCCTTCATTTCCGTCCATCCTTTTATTTTTTACAAATTCTAATTCGAGAGCAGCTTTATCTCCATTAAAGCCAATTCTTGTACTTTGCTTGGCATCAGCAGTAATTTGTTCTTCAAAAGCATTCTGAACCGTAATTTTTTTAACAAGGTCAAATCTATAATCCCCTTTATCATCTTCCAGCTTCACAATAAGTCCGGGTAATCCTGAGAATTTGTAAGGTCCGTCAGAAATATTAATTTCTTTTGTAAACCACGCCGTCCAGATTCTGCCACCAAAATTCGCAACTGCTTTTTGAGATGAATATCCATTTTGCTTTTCTGCCACATCAGTTATTTCCCATTTCAAAGGTCTGTCTTCCTGATAATAAATTTGCTTTCCTCCTACCCTGTCGTAGTAATAAACTTTCTGTTCCGGAATGTTTTTAGTGATAAAATATTCAAAAAAAGTAGGTTCAATATGTTTTTTTACGCCAACTTTTGATAAATCCTTCTCTTCTTTTTTATTATCTTCTTTTTCTTTCAACTTAAAAGCAGAAAATAAAGAATCTTTAATTAATTTATTCTCACTGATAAATAAAGAACGGTTCGCTTTAACATCCAAAAAAGTTCTTTCAGTTTTCAGGCTTACAAGATTAATTGAATCCGGATTCACTGAAGTCTCATAAATGTATCTTACAGTCTGTCCATAGGACATTGTCAATAAAAATAACACAGCAAAAACAAGCAGTTTCTTTCTCATTATTAATTTCTTTATAGATAAAAAATACCGTTCAAAGTTAAATCAAAAACACAATCTTCATATTTGAGATAAAAAATTTATACAATTTTAACATTAATAATCATCATAATAAAGATCTTACTATGATCGGAATCATTAAAATAGATATCTTCAATTTGAGATTGCGGAAATTAGTTCGTATTTTTGCAGGATTAAATCATTCTAAATAAATACAATGATAAAAGTATCAGATCAAGCAAAGGCAAAAGCTATCCAACTTATGACGGAAGATGGCTTCAACCCTGCTGAAGATTATATAAGAGTAGGGGTAAAAAGTGGAGGATGTTCTGGTTTAGAATATGTTTTGGGATTTGACAATCAAAAAACAGACACAGATCAGATTTTTGAAGACAATGATGTAAAAATTATTGTTGAGAAAAAGTCTATCCTTTATCTTGCAGGAACAATTCTTGAGTATTCAGGAGGACTAAACGGAAAGGGGTTTGTTTTCAACAACCCTAATGCATCCAGAACGTGTGGTTGTGGAGAGAGTTTTTCCTTGTAATTATTAAAAAATTAAAGGATTAAAAAATTAAAGATTAGTGAATGGCTGTTGAGTTTGAAAATTTTGAAGTTTATCAACTGACCGTTAATCTTACTAAAAATGTTTTTAATCTTTTAAATAAAGATAAGTTCAGGAAAGAATTTGAATTGAGCAACCAGATTAAAAGAGCGGTTTTATCAATTTCAAATAATATTGCTGAGGGTAGTGAATATAACAATAACGCACAGTTTATACGGTTTTTAAAATATTCCAAAGGAAGTTGTGGCGAAGTTAGAAATATGTTACATCTTTGCTCGGTACTGTATGAGGAGGATACAAATGAACTAATTAATGATTGTAAGGTAGTTTCAAAACAATTATCAAAATTTATTGATTATCTCTCTAAAACAGATGTTAGAAAACGAAACTAATTTTTTAATCATTTAATTTTTTAATTATCTAATTAATGTCAAAATACACTGAAGACGACTTAAGAGTTGATCTTGAAAATAAAAAATATGAATTCGGTTGGGAAACGAAGATCGATTACGAAGATTTTCCCACTGGTTTGAATGAAGATATCGTCCGTGCTATCTCTGCTAAAAAAGAAGAGCCGGAGTGGATGACACAATGGCGTTTGGAATCTTTTAGAATTTGGTTGAAAATGGTTGAGCCTGAATGGGCAAATATTAAATATACAAAACCTGATTTTCAAGCGATTAAGTATTACGCAGCCCCTAAATCTAAGCCTGAACTGGAAAGCTTAGATGAAGTAGATCCGGAATTATTGGCAACTTTCGCCAAATTAGGAATCAATATTGAGGAGCAGAAAAGACTTTCAGGAGTTGCTGTAGATATTGTAATTGACTCAGTTTCAGTAAAAACAACGTTTCAGGATACATTGGCAGAAAAAGGAATTATTTTCTGTTCAATTTCCGAAGCGATCAAGAACCACCCGGATTTGGTAAGAAAATATCTTGGAAAAGTAGTTCCGAGAGGAGATAATTTTTATGCAGCACTGAATTCCGCAGTATTTTCTGACGGAAGTTTCTGCTACATTCCAAAAGGTGTAAGATGCCCGATGGAATTATCAACGTATTTCCGTATCAATCAGGCAGGTACAGGGCAGTTTGAAAGAACGCTTGTTATTGCTGATGAAGGGAGTTATGTTTCTTACCTTGAAGGCTGTACAGCACCATCGAGAGACGAGAACCAGCTTCACGCAGCAGTTGTTGAGCTTATTGCTTTAGATAATGCTGAAATTAAATATTCAACGGTTCAAAACTGGTATCCTGGAAATGAAGAAGGAAAAGGTGGAGTTTTCAATTTTGTAACGAAAAGAGGACTTTGCGAAAGAAAAGCAAAAATCTCATGGACACAGGTTGAAACGGGTTCTGCCGTAACCTGGAAATATCCTTCTTGTATCTTAAAAGGTGATGGTTCTATCGGTGAGTTCTACTCTATCGCGGTTACCAATAACCACCAATATGCTGATACAGGAACAAAAATGATCCACATCGGAAAAAATACGAAGTCAACGATCATTTCGAAAGGTATTTCTGCCGGAAAATCTCAAAACTCGTACAGAGGTCTGGTAAAAGTTATGCCTTCTGCAAAAGGAGCGAGAAACTTTTCTCAATGTGACTCTTTATTAATGGGTAATGAATGTGGTGCACACACCTTCCCTTATATTGAGATCAAAGATCCGACTGCACAATTAGAACATGAAGCTACAACTTCAAAAATCGGGGAAGATCAGATTTTTTACTGCAACCAGAGAGGGATCGATACAGAAAGAGCAATTGCTTTGATCGTAAATGGTTTCAGTAAAGAAGTTTTAAATAAATTACCAATGGAATTTGCTATTGAAGCTCAGAAATTATTGGAAATTTCATTAGAAGGTTCAGTAGGATAATCTTGTTTTTGTGGCAGAAAACAAAGATTAAAAATAAATAGAAAAATAGTATTTCATTCGTAAGCATCAGTGCCATTATAATTTATGTTAGGATTATAAAGGGAAATACAAACTGCCGGCTTTACGATAAATTATGAAAATATGTTAGAAATCAAAAACTTACACGCCAGAATTGAAGATGGCGCACAAATTTTAAAAGGTATCAATCTTGAAATAAAACCGGGCGAAGTTCACGCTATTATGGGACCGAACGGAGCCGGAAAATCTACACTTTCTTCTGTAATTGCAGGAAAAGAAGATTACGAAGTTACAGAAGGAGATATTATTTTTGACGGAGAAATCATTAATGAAGATGCTCCTGAAGAAAGAGCGCACAAAGGAATTTTTCTTTCTTTCCAGTATCCGGTGGAGATTCCGGGGGTTTCTGTAACCAACTTTATCAAAGCTGCTCTGAACGAAAACAGAAAAGCAAACGGATTGGAAGAAATGCCGGCAAAAGAAATGCTGGCAATGATTCGTGAGAAATCTGAGCAATTAGGAATCAAAAAAGATTTCCTTTCCAGATCATTGAATGAAGGTTTTTCAGGAGGTGAAAAGAAAAGAAACGAGATCTTCCAGATGATGATGCTTAATCCAAAGCTGGCTATCCTTGATGAAACGGATTCAGGATTAGATATTGATGCTTTGAGAATCGTTGCAGACGGTGTAAACACGTTTAAAAATGAAGGAAATGCAGTTCTTTTGATTACCCACTATCAAAGATTGCTTAATTATATTCAACCTGATTTTGTTCATGTTTTAGCAAACGGAAAAATCATCAAAACAGGGGACAAATCGCTTGCTTTAGAATTGGAAGCAAAAGGTTACGACTGGCTTCTTAATTAATTTTAAAATTAAGAAATTCAGAGATTTAGAGATTATTTAAATTTCAATCTTGAAAATTTCGTTCTTCGGAATGACAGATTTCAGCCAAATAAAAAAGAAAAAATGGTGCAAACCACAGATATACCAGTAATGGCATTAAAAGAACAAATTAAAGAAAATCACGGTGAATTTTTGGAGAGTCTTCGTCACAGATTTCTGGATGATGATAGAAAAGCAGCTCTTCAAAGGTTTGAAAATCTTGGTTTTCCGACGAAAAAAGACGAAGAATATAAATATACCAACCTAAAAGAGATTACCGAAAAGCAATACAACTTTTTCCCGAAAGAAGGTCATAATATCACCAAAGAGCAATTGGAAGAACTGCATCTTGGTGAAGAAAATTTTGATTGGATTACTTTCGTGAACGGTAAGCTTCGTAAAGAACTATCAAACGTTTCTATTGAAAATGTTGAATTTCTTTCGTTCAATTATGCTTTGAATGATGAGAAGCATAGAGATATTTTTGATCAGTATTTCAACACAATTGCTTCCAAAGATTCTGCTTTTACAAATTTGAATCAGGCGTATTGCAAGTATGGCTTCTTTTTGAAAGTTCCTAAAAATGTTGTGATCGAAAAACCGATTCACGTTTTTTATATTTCTCAAAATCAGGAAGAAAACACATTCTATAATACAAGAAATTTATTAATTGTAGAAGAGGGCGCAAAAGTGGAAATCATTGAAAGTCACCACAATTTTGACAGCGTTTATGTGCTGACAAATTCTGTGACAGAAATTTTCACATATCCGAATGCAAAAGCAGATTGGCATAAAGTGCAGAACGATAATGACACATCTTATCTTATCGACAGCACTTTCGCAAGACAGGAAAAAGACAGTTTAACGACTGTAAACACATTCTCTTTCGGAGGTAAATTGGTAAGGAACAATCTTGATTTTATTCATAATGGGTCAAATATTAATTCATTCATGAACGGAATCACAATTATCGGGAAAGATCAGTTGGTAGATCACCACACGGCGGTTCACCATAATCAGCCAAACTGTGAAAGTTACCAGAACTACAAAGGTATTTTCAGCGGAAATTCTCACGGAGTTTTCAACGGAAAAGTTTTTGTAGACAAGATCGCCCAAAAAACCAATGCTTATCAGCAAAACAACAACGTTTTATTAAGCGAAGGAGCAACAATCGATACAAAACCTCAATTGGAGATCTTTGCAGACGATGTGAAATGTTCTCACGGTTGTACAGTTGGCCAGTTGAATGAGGATGCATTATTTTATTTAAGAGCAAGAGGTATTTCTAAAAAAGAAGCTCAGGCTTTATTGTTGTATGCATTTGCAAATGACGCAATGCAGAACATTGACATCCAACCTCTTAAAGAGAAAATTTCAAAGCTTTTGGCTGAGAAATTAGAAGTAGATATAGAGTTTTAACAATATATAATTGATAATAAATAAGCACTTCGTTTTGAAGTGCTTTTTATTTTTATGTCTGTTTTGTTTAATTTACTTCTTAATCCACCACTGGCTGTCTTTCCTGTCAGAACGTTTTACCCCATTATTAAGCGTATAGGCGAAACCAATTCCCAAAGTCTGTTTCAACTGTGTTTTCTGAATCTGATTGTGGTCGTACAAAACATCAAGTGTGATGTTGGAAGAAATGAATTTATTCACTTTCAAATTTAAAGCCATTCCGTACGCAAGAACCAGTCTTTCAGGATGATCAAGATAGTTTGAAAAAACAGAAGCTGTGTTGGTCACATTCATATTTTCCATGATTTTTACCTTGTAGGAAGCCGTTCCCAGAAAACCGAACTGCAGTAAAGAAGAATCTCCGTCTGCTTTTAACCCATAATTACTTGCAAATTGAAGCTCTTTATCGAGAACAAACGTCCATCTTGCGTTGGTAGGACGTAATGTGACATTCAAGTCATCATTTGGTCTGTAAGTAATTCCCAAACCAACATTCAGATATCCCGGAGCCATAAAATTGGAGAGCTTTTTTGCTTCCGGATTATTTCCGTCTTCATATCCCGATGAAAATTGTGACTGAATACCTGCTCCGACCGAAAAATACCAGCTTTTCGAAAACTGTCTCCCGTAATTCGTGGAAATATTAATAACATCCTGTGTTTTTCTCGTTCCGATGCCTTTTGTATTATTTTGCCCGTAATCTAAGATGATAATGTTTTCCCAAAGGTCTTTGCCTTTTTCATAGGTAATATCATAATTCACGCCGGCAAGCCAGCCAAGATTGTTGGCACCACCGCCCACCCAGTTCGAGAAGGCTGCCTGATTAAACATCAATGAATTTTTTCCTAAAACCGACCAGTGTTTTACTGTATCTACAACTACTGAATCTTTTTTTAACTCTTCCTGTGCGCTTACATACATCCCGATAAAACCGGAGATAACCAATAAAAACTTCTTCATTCTTAAAGATTTTCATTTAAAAAAATATTAATAATTTTAGCTGAAGCCATCTGCTTCATAATGAATCTTTCCCCAACATTTGCATTTTTTCAGCATTAATCAACTAAAACTAAGCCAGTTTGTAAAAATCGATGACAAAAAATTTTGTTTAAAACGTAAAACTGATGAAAATCATAACCTTTTGTCTGAAAATAATTCTCAACTTTAAAATTCATCGCCAAATTTTCCGAAATTTATCATTGGCTTTTCATTTGACGTAAAATATCCATGTTTAAAAATGTAATTTCCAAAAGAGCTATTCTATATCCATTGCTGATGCTCGCTGCAATGTGGTTAGGCTACTTTTTACAGATACACGGCTTTTTTGAAAGTTGCTTTGGAGCGATTATTCCACTCGTGCCGGAAGGCCTGCTGGGTATCATCACGTCTCCCCTTTTACATGGGAATCTGGATCATATTATGGGAAATTCTATCCCGATTGCGATTCTGATGTTTCTGCTGTATCAGTTTTATCCTTTGGTTGCCAATAAAGTTTTTGTTATTGGCTGGCTCGCGACAGGTCTTTTGGTATGGCTTTTACCGCCTATTGACATTCTTACCGGCGAATATATGTACACGTGCACGATCGGAGCCAGTGGTGTTGTTTACGTTTTAGCCTTTTTCCTATTTTTCAGCGGAATTTTTAAATGGAATATGAAGCTTTTGACCATTTCCCTGCTTGTCGTATTATATTACGGAAGTCTGGTTTGGGGAATGCTTCCGGAAGAGTTATTTTACAATCTTCAGGAGCCGAGTAAAATTTCCTGGCAGGCGCATCTTTCCGGAGCTGTGGTAGGAAGTATTATTGCTTTTATGTTTAAAAAAGTAGGCGAAAAAAAGAAAAGATACATTTGGGAATTTCCCAATTATTATAATGAAAAAGACGATAAGCTTTGGCAGGAATACAAAGAAAATCATCCGGATGATTTCTTAGAATTGCCTTACAAGAAAAAAGATGATATTTGGGATCGTTTGGACGAATTAAGAGGAAAATAAAAACTTATTTTTTACATTTGTTGAAACATTGAACACAAATGTATTCTGAAGAACACCTCTATTCCATCGCGTTACGCGAATGCAACCTGATTGGCGACATTAATTTCGCAAAACTTATCCGAACTTTCGGTAATGCAAAAGATGCCTGGCAATTTGCAAAGAAAGATTATAAAAAAACTGACGGCATTGGTCAGAAAACCGTTTCCGAAATTGGAAATGAAAAACATTTGAATTTTGCGGAAAAAGAGTTAAAATTTTGCGAAAAGAATAATATTCAAATTAATTTAAAACACCAAAAACAACTTCCTCATTTATTAAATGAATGTGACGATGCACCTGCTATTCTCTACCAAAAAGGAAATTTTGATGACGCTATACAAAAGCTAAGCATCGTTGGAACCCGGAATATGACCTCATATGGAAAGCAATTCATCTCCGAGTTTTTTGAGGAAACAAAATCCCGTAATTTCATATCAATCAGCGGCTTAGCGCTTGGTGTTGATAAAGAAGTTCATGAGCAGTCTATTCAGAATCAAACGCCTACCATTGCAGTTTTGGCTCATGGCTTTCATCTTTTATATCCCTCGAAAAATAAAAAACTTTCAGAAAAAATCCTTGATGAAGGCGGAGCCTTACTTACAGAATTCAATTCTTCCAGAAAACCGGACAGGGAAAATTTTCTCCAGAGAAACAGAATTGTAGCCGGGATTTCACCATCCACCATCGTAGTGGAAACGGCTTTTGGTGGCGGTTCTATCAGCACCGCAACCTTCGCCAACAATTACAATCGGGAAGTTTTTGCCCTTCCCGGAAAAATTACCGATAAATACAGTCAGGGTTGTAATCATCTGATTTTTCAGCATAAAGCAACGCCTATTTCAACGATAATAGATCTAATCGATTTACTTGGATTTAATAATGAAAAAGAGAAAATTGGAGAACTTTTTCCATCATCTGAAAGCACTATACAATTATCTGAAAATCAAGAATTAATATATCAATTCATTAGTACAAATCCTCAGATTTCTTTGGATGATCTGGCAGAGAAAACCGAACGGTCTTCTCATAAAATTTTACCAATAATTTTGGAATTGGAGCTTTTAGGTAAGGTAAAATCACTTTCCGGGAGGCAATTTATAGCAATTTGAAAATTAACGATTTCTTAATATTGCATTATTTGAGACATAACATTTCATTTTTAATAAAATTTAAACATAAATTATTAATTTAATAATATTTCGCTCCATTATTATTAAATTTTTAGCAATCAACAAATAAGGTATTGTGAATCTTGAAAAAAAAATTAAATTTGTTGACAATAATATTCAACCTTAATATATGGAACAATATAATATTGACCAGAAAAT
>Ga0157375_10001580_pt1 | contig 19586 bp, 20 predicted proteins | sample M35metaG_FD_115311 | JGI IMG/M metagenome (GOLD analysis project Ga0157375, IMG submission 115311) | Miscanthus rhizosphere microbial communities from Kellogg Biological Station, Michigan, USA - M3-5 metaG | ecosystem: Host-associated > Plants > Roots > Rhizosphere > Soil | place: USA: Michigan... | reverse complement strand
CTCGATCACATCCAGCAAGTGGCGCCCAGCGAAGCCAGCGTGCTGATCATCGGCGAAACCGGCACCGGTAAAGAGCTGGTGGCGCGGCATATCCACAACCTCAGCGCACGCCGCAATCGGCCGTTCGTGGCGGTGAACTGCGGCGCGTTCTCCGAATCCCTGGTGGAAGCCGAACTGTTCGGCCATGAAAAAGGCGCCTTCACCGGCGCCCTCAGCGCCAAGGCCGGCTGGTTTGAAGAAGCGGACGGCGGCACCTTGTTCCTCGATGAAATCGGCGACTTGCCCATGGCGATCCAGGTCAAGTTGCTGCGCGTCCTGCAGGAACGTGAGGTAGTGCGCCTGGGTTCACGCAAGAGCATTCCGATTGATGTGCGCGTCTTGGCCGCGACTAATGTGCAGCTGGAAAAGGCCATCAACGCCGGGCACTTCCGCGAAGACCTCTATTACCGCCTCGATGTGGTCAGCCTGGAACTCAGCCCGCTGCGCGAGCGCCCCGGCGACATCCTGCCGCTGACCCGGCATTTCATCGAAGCCTACAGCCAGCGCCTGGGTTACGGCCCGATCACCATCAGCCGTGAGGCCGAGCACAAGCTCAAGAGCTACAGCTGGCCGGGCAATATCCGCGAGCTGGAAAACGTGATTCACCACACCCTGTTGATCTGCCGTAATGGCGTGATCGAGCGGGATGACCTGCGCCTGTCGAACATGCGCATCGAGCGCCAGGACGACAGTCAGCACAGCGCCGACAACAGTGCCGAAGCCCTGCTGGAGCGCGCCTTTCAGAAACTGTTCGAGGAACAGGCCGGAGCCCTGCACGAAAAGGTCGAGGACGCGCTGCTACGGGCCGCCTACCGCTTCAGCCATTACAACCAGGTGCACACCGCCAACTTGCTGGGCCTGAGCCGCAACGTGACGCGCACCCGCCTGATCAAGATCGGCGAGCTGGCGGTGAACAAACGTCGCCCCGGCGAAAACGTACAAGGCGAACGCATGTTGCACTTATCCATTTAGGCGGCAGTGCAACGCGTTGTCATGGCTGCGCTCAAAACTGCGCAGCACCTGGAACGAACCGAAGGTCACGGCCGTGGCCTGGTGGGCGCGGATCAGCGTCCAGAAATCTTCCTCGCCCTGCTCAAAGCGCTGGAACGCGGCCTCGCCATCCTCGCGGGACTGCCACTGCAGGTAATTGAGCACCCGCCGCCCGTCATCACTGACCTGCACGCTCGCACTCAAAAAACCGCCATGGCCCTCGGCCAGGCGCTCGCTCTGGGTGGACAACGCCGCCACCAGGGCCCCTTGCTGATGGGGTTCGATCTGGAATTCGATCAGCTGAGTGAAACTGCGATTCTTCTCTGATACCTGCATGAACACTCCCCTCTCTCCGTAGGCAGAATCTTGCGATTCGATGCCACGCAGGGTAAAACCTCTAGTTAAGTCAAGGTCAAGCGTTGTTTCGGAGATTGTCATGCTGAACAAAGAACTCACCGTCGGCCAGTTGGCGGCCCGCAGCGGCGTGGCGGTCACGGCGCTGCACTTCTACGAAACCAAGGGGCTGATCAAAAGCAACCGCAACGCCGGCAACCAGCGGCGTTATCCACGGGACGTGCTGCGGCGTGTGGTGGTGATCAAGATCGCCCAGCGCTTGGGGATTCCGCTGGCGACGATTGGCGAGGCCTTGCAGACGCTGCCGGATGGCCGCACGCCCACCGCCCAGGATTGGGAGCGTTTGTCGGCGCTGTGGCGGGAAGACCTGGATGAACGCATCAACAAGCTGATGTTGCTGCGGGACAAGCTCAATGGCTGTATTGGTTGCGGGTGCTTGTCGATGGAGGCATGCCCGTTGCGCAACCAGGATGATCAACTGGGTGAGCGTGGGCCGGGGGCTCAGCTATTGGAACCCACACCCGAAACCTGACCTGAAAACCCGATCCCTGTAGGAGCCCGGCTTGCCGGCGATGGAGATTTTGCGGACGCCATCGCAGGCAAGCCAGCTCTTACAGTTGATCTGCGCTCGGGTTAGAACCCCGGCGCAATCTGGCCCTTGTAGCGCGTCAGGATGAACTGACGCACTTCATCGGAGTTCAACGCCTTGGCCAGTTTCTGGATGCGCGGGTCGTTGATGTTATCCGGCCGAGCCACCAGGTACTCGACGTACAGCGACTTGCCCTTCTCCACGATCAACGCACTGTTGGTGTCGATCCCCGCTTCCAACGCGTAGTTGGCAAACACGAACGCCAGGTCCACCTGGCTCACCGAACGGGCCAGCAAGGCGCCTTCCAGTTCACGGATCTTCAGGTGCTTGGGGTTTTGCGCAATATCACGCTGCGTGCTCAGGGTGTTGCTCGGGTCCTTGAGCTTGATCAGGCCGGCTTCATCCAGCAGCACCAAGGCGCGGCCGGTGTTGACCGGGTCGTTGGGGATCGACACGGTGGCGCCGTCCTTCAACTCTGAGATGTTTTTGATGCGCGTCGAATAAGCGCCAAAGGGCTCGATGTGCACGCCCACCACCGGCACCAGGTCGGTGTGACGGGTCTTGTTGTAGTCATCGAGGAACGGGCGGTACTGGTAGTAGTTGGCATCGAGGTTCTTCAGGGCCAACTGCTGGTTGGGCTGGATGAAGTCGGTGAAGACCTTGATCTGCAGGTCCACGCCTTCCTTGGCCAGCACCGGTTTCACAAACTCGAGGATTTCCGCATGGGGCACGGGGGTGGCGCCCACCACCAGTGTCTCGTTGGCAAACGCATTGAACGACAGGACAGCGGCCAAAATGGCCAGGGACTTTTTCATGAAGGCTCCGAAGGCAGTAGTTTTATAGGTTTCAACGGCGGCTGTAACGCGCCACCAAACGGTCACCGGTCATCTGCAGGGCCTGCACCAGCACCAGCAGAAGCACCACGGTGACCACCATCACGTCGGTCTGGAACCGTTGGTAGCCGTAGCGAATCGCCAGGTCACCCAGGCCTCCGCCCCCGATCACCCCGGCCATGGCGGTGTAGTCCACCAGCACAATCGAGGTCACGGTCACCGCCGCCAGCAGCCCGCCCCGGGCCTCCGGCAGCAGCGTGTGGCGAATCACCTGCCAAGTACTGGCGCCCATGGACTGGGTAGCCTCCACCACACCGCGATCGACTTCACGCAGCGCGGTTTCCACCAACCGTGCAAAGAACGGTGTGCACCCCACCACCAGCGGCGGGATGGTGCCCGGCACGCCCAGGGAAGTGCCCACCAGTAAGGTGGTGAGCGGGATCAACACAATCAGCAGGATGATGAACGGCAGCGAGCGCAGCACGTTGACCACCACCGACAACACGCGGTACACCCCCAGCGCTTCATGCAACTGGCGTTTGCCGGTGAGGAACAACACCACGCCCAACGGCAGCCCCAGCAGCACGGTAAACCCCAGGGCGGCAGCGAGCATGCTCAGGGTTTCCAGGCACGCCTGGCCGATGTCGGCCCAGTAGATGTGTTTAAACAATTCGGCCATGGCTTACGACCAATCGTGGCGCGGCGGCTTGGCGCCGTTGAGCAGCCAGTTGCCCACCACGTGGTACTTCCAGCGCACCGGGTCATGCAGGGTGTGCACCCGGGCGTTGCGCCAATGGCGATCGAAGTTGTGCTTCTTCAAGGTCGAGCGGGTGCCGCCGAGTTCGAACAGCTTGTTGCTGGCTTCGATGGCGATTTCGGTGGTGAGCACCTTGGCCCGGGCCACCGCCAGGGAGGCATGGGCGACGTTGTCTTCGTCCGGCGCGGGGCGTGCCGCATCCAGGGCTACACCTGCGCGTTCCAGCAAGGCTTCAGCGGCTTCCAGGCGAATGTCGAGCGCACCAACCTGGATGATGGTCAACGGGTCTTCGCTGGCTTTCTCCACACCGGCATCGATCCACGGCCGGGCGAACTGCTGCACGAACTGTACCGTGTCACGCAGCGCGGCGCGGGCAATACCGGCGTCGATGGCGGCGGTGGTCAGTTGGGCGAACGGGCCGGCCAATGTCGGCGAATCGTAGGACTTATGCGTCGGGAACAGGTTGAACGCCGGCACCCGCAACTGCTCGGCCAGCACCGTACCGCTGGAGGTGGTGCGCTGGCCCATGCTGTCCCAGTCGTCCACCACCACCAGGCCCTCGGTGCCGCGTTTTACAAAAGCCAGTTGCGCGTTTTGCTGTTCATCCAGCGCCAGCACCGCCAGCCAATGGGCGTACAACGAGCCGGTGCAATAGCCCTTGCGCCCGTTGATCACATAGCCATCGCCTTCGCGGCGAATCGTCGCCTGGATGTCCTGCACATGTTTGCCGCCGGTTTCCGACAGCGCATTGGCAAACCGATGGCCTTGCAGTGCCAGGCCGAAGAAATGCGCCTGCTGTTCAGGCGTGCCTTGCAGGCGGATGTCTTCCAGCAGGCAGTAATGGTTCTGCGGGATCTGCCCCAGCGACGGGTCAGCCGCCGAGATAATCGCAATCACCTGGGCCAGTACCGCGTAGGACACCTGCGCCCCACCAAACTCACGCGGCACGCTGATGCCCCACAGACCGCTGTTGGAATACAGGTCCACCACGTCGGCGGGCACGTGGCGCGTGCGGTCGCGCTCAGCGTCCTGCTCCAGCAATACCGCGGCAACGCGGTGGGCAACCGCAATGGCGTGGGCTTCGTCGCGAATGATTTCGGCATCGGGGGTGTGGATCGGGTAATCGGCAGATACAGGCAGTACAGACATACAACGCTCTCGGGCGAATGGTTTGCCTGAGCTATTGCAGCTTCTGTGCCGAGCCCTGAAACCGGGGGTTTGGCTGCATAAATCGGATCCAGGAGCGCTGATGGCGCAGCAATCTGCCCGTTCACTGTTGCCTGGCGAACACCTCGTCGGCTGGCCGCAGCCCTCGCGACACGTGGCCTATAGTGAAAAGGCCGTGACTCCATCACCACCACCCAGGAGAACGATATGAGCGTCAAACCCATTCCAGAGGGCTATCACCGCGTCACGCCTTACATGGGCATCAACAAAGCCGCCGAAGCCATCGAGTTCTACAAAAAAGCCTTCGGCGCCATACAAGTCATGCGTCTGGACATGCCCGACGGCAAAGTCGGCCACGCCGAACTGCGTATTGGCGACTCGGCGATCATGCTGGGCACGCCCTGCGATGAAATGGCCCTGCGCAACCCCGCCGAACACACCAGCGTCGGCCTGCATCTGTACGTGGAGGATGTGGATGCGCAATTCAAACAAGCGGTCGCAGCAGGTGCCAGCGTGGTGTCAGAGCCCAAAGACCAGTTTTATGGCGACCGCTCGGCAAGTGTGAAGGATCCTTTCGGGCACCTGTGGTTCCTGGCCACCCACAAGGAGGATCTGACCGAAGCGCAAATCCGCCAGCGTGCCATGGAGATGTTCCAGCAAAGCTGAGATCGCATAAACACCCTCTATCACCTGTGGGAGCGGGCTTGCTCGCGAATACGGTGTATGAGCCAACCCATAAGGTGGCTGACACTCCGCTTTCGCGAGCAAGCCAGCTCCCACAGGTGATCTCATTTGTTTGAGGGATTGGGTCGCATGACCCACAGCAGCTACACACTTCATGAACAACCCCTCCACGCTTTCCCCCTTGCCCCAAAGGCGGCGTGATTTCAGGATGCAGGCAATCATCACAAGGAGTCATTCCATGTTTGCCGGATTCCAAAAAGACAGCTGCCACGTCAACGGCGTGGACATCAGCTACCGCAAAGGCGGTACAGGTCCCGGCCTGCTCCTGCTGCACGGGCACCCGCAAACCCACGTCATCTGGCACAAAGTCGCCGAACAACTGGCCGAGCACTTCACCGTGGTGGCCGCCGACCTGCGTGGGTACGGCGACAGCAGCAAGCCGCCGGCCAACGAGCATCACACCAACTATTCAAAACGCGAAATGGCCCGCGACGGCGTCGAGCTGATGCAAGCCTTGGGCTTCGACACGTTCTCGGTGCTGGCCCACGACCGTGGCGCCCGCGTCGCCCATCGCCTGGCCCTGGACCATCCGGCCAGCGTGCAACGCATGGTGTTGCTGGACATCGCTCCCACCCTGTCGATGTACGCCCAGACCGACGAAGCCTTTGCCCGCGCCTACTGGCACTGGTTCTTCCTGATCCGCCCGGCGCCGTTGCCGGAAGCCTTGATCGAGAGCAACCCCGAGCTGTACCTGCGCAGTGTGATGGGCAGCCGCAGTGCCGGGCTCAAGCCGTTCACCGACGAAGCCTTCGCCGAATACCTGCGTTGCCTGAAACTGCCGGGCAGCGCCACCGGCATCTGCGAAGATTACCGGGCTGCCGCCGGCATCGACCTTGAGCACGACCAGGCAGACATCGACGCCGGCAATCACCTGAACCTGCCATTGCTGGTGATGTGGGGCGCCGAGGGCACGGTCGGGCGCTGTTTCGAACCACTCAAGGAGTGGCAGAAAGTCGCCACCGATGTGCGTGGCAAGGCCCTGCCGGCCGGCCATTACATTGCAGAAGAAGCCCCCGACCTGTTGCTGGGCGAAGTCCTGGCTTTCCTCCGATGATGCTGTAACCCCGTGACCTGATGAACCCGCCTCGCAGGCTGCTGTTGGCCTGCGACGGGTTCGCTTTGCCCAAAAAACGATTGAGATAATAACAATGACACTCAAAAAACTGCTGGGAACCCTGTATGTGCAGGTGCTCATCGCTATCGCGCTGGGTGTGTTGATCGGCCATTTTTGGCCGCAAATCGGTATTGACCTCAAGCCCTTGGGCGACGGTTTCATCAAGCTGATCAAGATGATCATCGGCCCGATCATCTTCTGTACGGTGGTGTCCGGCATCACCAGCATGCATGACGTGAAGCAGGTGGGCCGGGTCGGCGGCAAGGCGCTGCTGTACTTCGAGGTGGTGTCGACCATCGCCCTGTTGATCGGCATCCTCGCCGCGCACCTGCTGCACCCGGGCGTGGGCTTCAACATCGATGTGAAGACCCTCGACAGCTCGGCCATCGCCGGTTTTGTCGGCCAGGCCGAACATGGCGAAGGCATCACCGGGTTCCTGCTGCATGTGATCCCCACCACGTTTTTCGATGCGTTCTCCAAAGGTGAAATCCTGCCGGTGCTGTTCGTCTCCGTGCTGTTCGGCGTCGGCCTGGTAATGGTCGGTGAAAAGGGCCGGCCGCTGGTGGGCGTGATCAACCAGGCCAGCGAGGTGTTCTTCCGCATCGTCGGCATCATCAGCCGCGTTGCGCCCATCGGTGCCTTTGGTGCGATTGCGTTCACCATCGGCAAGTACGGCGTGGGTTCGTTGCTGCCGCTGTTGAAGTTGGTGGGCACGTTCTACATCACGGCGTTCTTTTTCATAGCGGTGGTGCTGGGCAGCATCGCCCGCTACGCCGGCTTCAGCATTTTCAAGTTGATGGGCTACATCAAGTCGGAGCTGTTGATCGTATTGGGCACCAGTTCTTCCGAATCGGCGTTGCCACAGCTGATCCAGAAACTCGAAAGCCTGGGCGCCTCCAAAGGCGTGGTGGGCATCGTGGTTCCCACCGGCTACACCTTTAACCTGGACGGCACCAACATCTATATGACCCTGGCGGTGCTGTTCCTGGCCCAGGCCACCAATATCCACTTGCCGCTTGAGCAGCAGTTGACGCTGCTGGCAGTGGCCATGCTGACGTCCAAGGGCGCCGGGGCGGTGGTGGGTGCAGGGTTTGTGGCCTTGGCGGCGAGCTTGGCCGTGGTGCCGACGGTGCCGGTGGCGGCGATGGTATTGATCCTCGGTGTGGACCGCTTCATGGCCGAATGCCGCTCTCTGACCAATATCATCGGCAACGCCGTGGCCGCGCTGGTGGTCGCCGCGTGGGAAGGTGAACTGGACCGCGAGAAAATGGCTCCCATCGCCCTCAAGCGCGGCCGCCATGCTCGGGCGGCTGCCCAGGCCAAAATCGCGGCCGAATAACCGAAGACCGCCCGGTGTGCCGGAAGGCGCGCCGATCCGGTGCTATTCTGGCGGCTCATGCCGCCAGCCTTGTTTCTGATGACAAATAAGAAAGATACCGTGCCCCTACCCGAAGACCTGCGGGTGTTCCTGACCGTGATCCGCAAGGCCGGCTTCGCTGCCGCCGCCGATGAGCTGGGGCTGTCGCCGGCGTATGTCAGCAAGCGCATCCAGATCCTCGAAACCACCCTGGCCACCCGCCTGCTGCACCGTACCAGCCGGCGCATCGCCCTGACCGAAGACGGCGAACGGGTGCAGCGCTGGGCGGTGCGTATCCTGGAAGACTTCCAGCAACTGTCCGATGAGCTCTCCGACGCCCATGACAGCCCGCGTGGGCACCTGCATTTGTGCAGCAGTTTCGGCTTTGGCCGCAACCATGTGGCCCCTGCCCTGTCATTGCTCGCCGAGCAGTACCCGGACCTGGAAATTCGCCTGGACCTGTTCGACCGCGTGGTGGACATCGTCAGCGAAGGGTTTGACCTGGAGATCCGCGTGGGCGACGACATCCCCGGGCAGCACATCGGCCGGAGGCTGGTGAGCAACCGCCGCGTGCTGTGCGCCGCGCCGGCCTATCTGCAACGCAAGGGTACGCCGCAACAGTTGAGCGACCTGGAGCAGCATGACTGCCTGGTGCTCAAAGAGCGCGACAATGCGTTTGGCATCTGGAACCTGGAACACAACGGCGCCCCCGAAAGCGTGCGCGTGCGCGGGCCGTTGTCATCGAACAATGGCGAGATCGTGTTGCAGTGGGCATTGGATGGGCGCGGCGTGTTGCTGCGCTCAATGTGGGATGTGAAACCGCTGCTGGAGCAAGGCAAGCTGGTGCAGGTGCTGCACGACTACACCCAAAGCGCCAACGTCTGGGCGGTGTACCCGACGCGGCTGGCGTATTCAGGGAAGTTGCGGGCGTGTGTGGAGTTTTTGCAGGAGCACTTCAAGGGGCTATCTATCTAGCCCGATTCCGAATTGGAATGGATTCCAATGTGGGAGCGGGCTTGCTCGCGAATGCGGTAAGTCAGCCATAGATAAGCCGACTGACCCACCGTATTCGCGAGCAAGCCCGCTCCCACATTTGGATTCAGGGGGGGTCAGTTGAGCCAGGGGTTGGCCGCGAGGTGGCGGCGCTCGAAGGCCTTGATCTCGTCACTGCGCTGCAAGGTGCTACCAATTGCATCCAGCCCCAGCAACAGCGCGGTTTTGCGCAACGTGTCGATCTGGAAGGGAATCACCTGGCCGTCAGCCAAATGAATGGCCTGGGCCTCCAGGTCCACACTGATCTGCGCCTGCTCGGGTTGGCTGACAACCTGCCCCAGCTTCTGCAACACCGCCTCATCCAACGTGATCAACAACACCCCATTACGCTGGCAGTTGTCATAGAAAATCCCGGCAAAACTGCTGCCGATCAGCGCGCGAATCCCGGTCTGCTTCAACCCCCACACCGCGTGTTCACGGCTGGAGCCGCACCCGAAGTTCGGCCCCACCACCAGAAAGCTCGCCCCTTGCCAGGCCGGTTGGTTCAGCACGAATGCGGGGTTGGGCTCGCCGGAAGGCAGGAAGCGCAAGTCGAAAAACAAACCCCGGTCCAGCCCACTGCGATCGATGCCCTTGAGGAACTGCTTGGGCATGATCACGTCGGTGTCGATGTTGGCCGCCAGCATGGGTGCGGCCTTGCCGGTGATTGTAGTGAACGGTTGCAGACTCATGGGCGGTCTCCAAAGTGGCGGATATCGGTGAGGCGGCCGGTGATCGCAGCGGCAGCGACCATCGCCGGGCTCATCAGGTGAGTACGCGCACCGGCGCCCTGGCGACCCTCAAAGTTGCGATTGGTGCTGGAGGCGCAGCGGTCGCCCGGGGCCAGCACGTCGTCGTTCATCGCCAGGCACATCGAGCAGCCCGACTGGCGCCATTCGAACCCGGCGTCGATAAAGATCGCCGCCAAGCCTTCGGCCTCGGCCTGGTCACGCACTTCGGTGGAACCCGGCACGATCATCGCCCGCACATGGTCGGCCACGTGTTTGCCACGCACCACGCTCGCAGCGTCGCGCAGGTCTTCGATACGGGCGTTGGTGCAGGAGCCGATAAACGCATGGCTGATGACGATGTCGCTCAGCGGCATGCCGGCTTCCAGGCCCATATAGTTGAGGGCGCGGCGCATGTCCTGGCGCAGGATCAGGTCGCTGACGTCCTGCGGGTCCGGGACGCGGGCACCAATCGGCGCAGCCTGGTCGGGGCTGGTGCCCCAGGTGACCATGGGCTCCAGGGTGCTGGCGTCCAGATGCACTTCCTGGTCGAACAGCGCGTCGGCGTCCGAATGCAGTTGACGCCAGCCCACCAGGGCCTGTTCCCACAGCTCGCCCTTTGGCGCGCGCGGCTTGCCCTTGAGGTAGGCGAAGACTTTTTCGTCCGGCGCCATGAACGCACCGCGCGCCCCGGCTTCCACCGCCATGTTGCAGATGGTCATGCGCGCTTCGACGCTCAGCGCATCGATGGTGGCGCCGCGAAACTCAATGGCATAGCCCGTGGCACCGGAGGCGCCGATCTTGCCGATCAGCGCCATGATCACGTCCTTGGAGGTCAACCCTTTGGCCAATACGCCGTCGACGGTCACGCGCATGGTTTTCAGGCGCTTGTAGACCAGGGTCTGCGAGGCCAGCAGGTGCTCGATTTCCGAGGTGCCGATGCCAAAGCCAAAAGCCCCCAGGGCGCCGTAGGTGGTGGTATGGCTGTCACCGGCGGCAATCACCATGCCCGGCAGGATAAAGCCTTGTTCCGGAGCAATCACATGCTCGATGCCTTGGCGTTTGTCGAGGATGTCCAGCAGTTCGATGCCGAAATCCCGGCAGTTCTCCGCCAGGTACGACACCTGCCGCGCACCGCCAGCATCGGGCATGGCCGCAATGCGTTGGGGCGTGGTGGGGTTCACATGGTCGACCACCGCCAGCGCCGTGCCGGGGCGCCATACGTCACGGCCAGCCTCGCGCAGGCCGCTGAACGCCTGGGGGCTGGTGTATTCGTTGATCACCTGGCGGTCGATATACAGCAGGACATGGCCCTGATCATCCAGGGGGCACACCGTGTGGGAATCGATGTGTTTGTCGTAGAGGGTTCTGGCAGTCATTTTTGTGGACTCACTTATCTAGGCGCTCACTCAACGGTATGAGCCCATCCTACCCAGCCAACCCGCCCCATCAATGGCGCCTGGGTGATGGCTTGGAACATGTTTCGTGTTCGATCGCGGCGGCAAACCACGCCGAATGTGATCCTGAAACAATTTCTTTCATATCCGGCTTAGGGATTTGCTCCTCTCATCCGTCTTAACTTAGATACAGCCCGTCGCGTCAGCAAAAGCTACGACCGGCCTTTTCCGGGCCTTCTTTGCCCCCCTCCGATCAAGACCCTCATTCACATGTCGAAGAAGTCACGCTCAAAACTCTGGTTTCTCGTACACAGTTGGCTGGCATTGCCCATCTGGTTTTTTGTACTGATCGTCTGCGTCACCGGCACCCTGGCGGTGGTCAGCCAGGAAATCGTCTGGCTGGCCAACCCGGACATCCGCGCCAGCAAACCGTCGGACGACGCCGAACCGCTGAGCTTCGACCAGGTGATCAGCGCGATCAAACGCGCCGAACCCCAGGTGATCGTGCAGTCGATCATTCGCCCCGACGAAACCCACTTTGCCCTCAGCGTCGACCTCAGCTACCCCGACGGGCGCTCCGTGGAGGTCTACGTCAACCCGTACACCGGCGCTATCCAGGGCGTGAGCCCGTCGTTCAACTTCAAGCAATTCACCCGCGCCCTGCACGGCTGGTGGCTGGTGCCGTTCACCAATGGCTACAGCTGGGGCTGGTATTTGGTGTCGTTCCTTGGCCTGCCGTTGCTGGCCTCACTGGTCACCGGGCTGGTGGTGTACAAGCGCTTCTGGAAGGGTTTCCTGCGCCCTACCCTGCGCATCCGCCACGGCGCGCGGATCTTCTGGGGTGACTTCCACCGCCTGAGTGGGATCTGGTCGATCTGGTTCATCGCGGTCATTTCCATCACCGGCACCTGGTTCCTGATCCAGGCGATCCTGGGCGACAACCGGATTTCCATCTCCAGCGAGCCCATCGTGCCGGTGATCGCCCGGGAGAAAGTGCCCTTGTCAGCGCCCGGCGTGCCCGCCCCGATGATTGCCCTGGACGAAGCGATCAAGATTGCCGGCGAACGCATCCCTGGGTTGGACGCCACGTTCGTGTTTCTCCCGAGCAATGCCTACAGCCACCTGCAGATCGGCGGGCGCGGTTGGTACCCGTTGATGTTCCAGACTGCCCAACTGAACCCGTATGACGGCGAAATCGCCGTCTCCCACCTGCTGTCCGATCGCACCACCCTGGAGTTCGTCACCGAGTCCATGCGCCCGCTGCACACCGGCGACTTCGGCGGCCTGTGGATCAAGCTGATCTGGGCATTCTTCGGCCTGGTGCTGAGCATGATGGTGTTGAGCGGCTTGCTGATCTGGACCAAGCGCACAGCCCTGGCCACCCTCAATGCCCTCAAGCGCAGCAACAAGGCGCCGCGCCAACCGGCGCCTGTCCCGGCCATGCAGGCTGAAACCACGGAGGCCAACTGATGAGCAAAGTCATCGCGGCACCAGCGCCTTCGCCACTGCGGGCCTTCTGGCTCAAATGGCGCTTCCACATCAACATTCTGCTGATCCTGGTGCCACTGGGCTTCATGCCTCGGTATTTCTCCGAAGCGGCCTTGTTCCGGGGCGACACGGGCATTGGCGAGCGAGTGGCCGGTGAAGTGCAGGTCGGGCCCTGGAGCCTGACCCTCGCCGAGTTTCGCAATGAAGGCCCGCGCCCCGACCCGGCCGGCCCGATGAAGTTTTTCAACGCGGCCCTGTGCGCCACCTGCGCCGAACAGGTCAAGGCCACCTACCTGCGCATCGGCAAGCCGCGCAGCCTGCGGGCTGCCGGGGTGATCTTCTTTGGTACGCCGTACCGCATGGGCGCATTGCTGCCGGTGCCGGAGCGCACCCCGGCCGACGCCGAACTGTGGGTCACCATGGAAGGCTGGGACGGCACGATGCACCAGGGTTCTATCCCGCTGAGCCAGGCCTCGCCTGCCACTATTGCCTGGCTGAACAAGCAAGGAGTCAAACCATGACGTTGAAGCGCCTATCCCACGTATTGCTAGTGCTGTGCGCCGGGGTCAGTACCGTGGCCCTGGCCCACAACCCGATGTGCGAGTGCAAGGAAATTGCCGGTGAGCAGATCCAGTGCACCGGCGGCTTCTCCGACGGCAGCGGCGCGCCCGGCGTGACCCTGGACGTGATCGGCTACGACGAAACCGTCCTGTTGCCCGGCAAGCTTGGTCAGGACTCGACCCTGACCTTCAAGAAGCCTTCGGCCGAATTCTACGTGCTGTTCGACGCCGGCCCCGGCCATGTGGTTGAAATCGACCAAGCGGATATCCAGCCGCAATGAGTACGACACAGGTTGTACGCCCCGCCGGGGCCGGCCACGAAACCCTCTATGTGCTGCTGTTGTGCCTGATCATCCTCGCCGTGGCCGGCTCGGTGATTGCCCTGCATGGTGAAAGCCAGGAGGTCGCCGCCGTGCCCAGCCACCAGTTGGACGCACGCCGCGACCTGAGCGCGGCCGAGCAAGGGATCTACGCCGACCTGCGGGTGACCCTGGACGAGATCCAGCTGCTGCAACAGGAGCAGAACGCCCTGCCCACGCCGGAGCAATTGGCCGAGGAAGGCTTTGCACCGTTTGCCAAGGACGCCAGTTCGGTCAGCCGTGGCGACCATCGCTGGCAACTGCTCGCGCCGTCGGCCTACTTGGGTTTGAGCCAGGCCCCCGCCACCAGCGGCTCGCTACTGATGCGCGTGCACGATGGCGAGCCGGATGTGTGGCTCAACCGCCAGGCCAACCTCGCGCCCCCTTCCGACCTGACTGACCCGGTGCTGATCGCGGCCGGCTGGAAGCAGGTGGTCACGCAATTCGATGCCGGCGTAACCCGCCAGCACCGTCACTGAACGAGAAGATCGAGTGCCCATGTCCATTTCATCCCCATTGTTGCGTCTGTTGCTGGTCGGCCTTATCAGCCTGATGCTCACTCCCCTGGCGAACGCCGAGGCGGCCAAGCGCCTGCGAATCGGCATCACCCTGCACCCGTATTACAGCTACGTGGCCAATATCGTCGGCGACAAGGCCGATGTGGTGCCGCTGATCCCGGCCGGCTTCAACCCCCATGCCTACGAACCGCGCGCCGAAGACATCAAGCGCATCGGCACCCTGGACGTGATCGTGCTCAACGGCGTCGGCCATGACGACTTCGCCGACCGCATGATCGCCACCAGCGAGCGCCCGGACATCCCGGTGATCGAAGCCAACGCCAACGTGCCGTTGCTGGCAGCCACCGGCAACGCGGCGCGTGGCGCGGGCAAGGTGGTGAACCCACACACCTTCCTGTCGATCAGTGCCTCGATTGCCCAGGTCAACAACATCGCCCGCGAACTGGGCAAGCTCGACCCGGACAACGCCAAGACCTACACCCAGAACGCCCGCGCCTACGGCAAGCGCCTGCGCCAGATGCGCGCCGATGCACTGGCCAAGTTGACCAGCGCACCGAACCCGGACCTGCGCGTGGCCACCGTGCACGCGGCCTACGATTACCTGCTGCGCGAGTTCGGCCTGGAAGTGACCGCCGTGGTCGAACCGGCCCACGGCATCGAGCCCAGCCCCAGCCAGCTGAAAAAGACCATCGACGAACTGCGTGCCCTGGATGTGAAGGTGATCTTCTCGGAGATGGATTTCCCGTCCACTTATGTCGACACCATCCAGCGTGAGTCGGGGGTCAAGCTGTACCCGCTGTCGCATATCTCCTACGGCGAATACACCCCTGAAAAGTACGAAGTGGAAATGACCGGCAACCTCAACACGGTGGTGCGGGCCATCCAGGAGTCAGGCTCATGACCGCGGCCGAACAATTGAGTGTGGCCAGCATTGGCCCGACCCTCGACTTCGACGCGGTGTCGCTGACCCTGGGCCGCACCACCATCCTGGACGGTGTGAAATTCCAGGTACAGCCCGGCAGTATCCATGCGCTGGTGGGCCCGAACGGCGGCGGCAAAAGCTCGCTGATCAAGACGCTGTTGGGGCAGACGCCACACCAGGGCCAACTGCGCCTGCATTGGCAGAGCACACCCGGCACCATTGGTTATGTGCCTCAGGCACTGGAGTTCGACCGGGGCCTGCCCATGACTGTCGACGACTTTATGGCTGCCATGTGCCAGCGCCGCCCGGCGTTTCTCGGGCTGTCGCGGCATTACGCCGGGGCGATTGGCGATGCGCTGGAGCGTGTCGGCATGCAGGACAAGCGCAAACGCCGCATGGGTGCGCTGTCTGGGGGTGAGCGCCAGCGCGTACTGCTGGCCCAGGGCTTGATCCCGGCGCCGCAACTGCTGGTGCTGGATGAGCCGATGTCGGCGCTCGACGAGGCCGGAATCCAGGTGTTTGAGCGCTTGCTCAACGACTGGCGCCTGGCCGGCATCACCGTGTTGTGGATCGAGCATGACCTGGAAGCCGTGGGCCGCCTGGCCGATCGCGTCACCGGCCTGAACCGTCGCGTACTGTTCGACGCTACGCCGAAAGAAGCGTTGACCCCGGACCGCCTGCTGACCCTGTTCTCCACCCACCCTCGGAGCCCGGTGCAATGAATTATGAAGCGTTTCGCCTGATGGTCCAGGGCTGGGCCTCTTCCGGGTACCTGCCGGAAGCACTGGCCTATGGTTTTGTGGTCAACGCCCTGCTCGCCGGCCTGCTGATCGGCCCGGTGCTGGGCGGCCTGGGTACGCTGGTGGTGGTCAAGCGCTTTGCGTTCTTCTCGGAAGCGGTCGGCCACGCGGCACTCACCGGCGTGGCCGTCGGCATCCTGCTGGGGGAACCCTACACCGGGCCCTATGGCGCCCTGTTCGGGTACTGCCTGCTGTTCGGCATCCTGCTCAACTACCTGCGCAACCGCACCGGGTTGGCGCCCGACACCTTGATCGGTGTGTTCCTCTCGGTGTCCCTGGCCCTGGGCGCCAGCCTGTTGCTGATCCTGGCGGGCAAGATCAACGTGCATATTCTGGAGAACGTACTGTTCGGTTCAGTGCTGACGGTGAATGGCAATGACCTGCTGGTGCTGGCGATTGTCGGCTCGCTGGTCATGGCGCTGGCGTTGCCGCTGTACAACCGCATCATGCTTGCCAGCTTCAATCCGCAACTGGCGGCAGTGCGCGGGGTGGCGGTGAAAACCCTGGATTATCTGTTCGTGATCCTGGTGACGCTGATCACCGTGGCGGCGGTGAAGGTGATCGGCGCGATCCTGGTGGGCGCCCTGCTGGTGATCCCCGCCGCCGCAGCGCGCCTGCTGAGCCAATCGCTCAAGGGCTTCTTCTGGGTCTCGGTGATCATCGCCACGGTCAGCACGCTGTGCGGGATCCTGCTGCCGATCATCTTCGACCTGCCCATCCCGTCCGGTGCCGCGATCATCCTCGTGGCCGGTATCGCCTTCGCCTTGGCCGCCATTGCGCGCGGCACCGTGCCCAGCCTCAAAGGGAATCTTGGATAATGCGCTCCGTTCTTCATCCTCTGGCCCTGGCCATCGCTTGCTTGTTCACCACGCCACTGATGGCGGCTGAAGCGCCCAAACCGGTTGCCCACGCGGCAAAACCGGTCAAGGTACTGGCCTCGTTGCCGATCACCTATGGCCTGGCTGAAGTGCTGCTCAAAGGCACCGCCGTACAGCTCGAACGCGCCGCCCCGGCCAACCTGCCGGGTTCGCGGCAGGTGTCCTATTTCACCGGCCGTGGCGCACCGGCGCTGAGCAAGCTGGCGCAGGACGCCGACGCCGCCATCGGCCTGCGCTCGCTGTGGGCGGATGACCCGCTGTACCCGGTGGCGCGGCGCAGCAATATCCGCATCGTCGAAGTGGATGCCGCACGCCCGGTGGACGGCGGTTTGCCCGGCATTGCCGTGCAACCCGGCAGCACCGATGGCCTGAACAGCCAGCCGTGGCAATCGAGCAACAACCTCGGGCGCATGGCCGACGTGCTCGCCGCCGACCTGAGCCGCCTGGCGCCGGACGCCAAGCCCACAATCGACGCCAACCTCGCCGCCCTCAAGCAACGCCTGCTCAAGCTCACCGCCGACAGCGAAGCGCGGCTGGCCAAGGCGGACAACCTCACGGTGGTCAGTTTGAGCGATCACTTCGCCTACCTGGTCAGCAGCCTGAACCTGGAAGTAGTGAGCACAGATGCACGACCGGACGCCGACTGGACCCCCGAGGCCTTGCAGAAACTCAGTGCCGAATTGAAGGAGAACGACGTGGCGGTGGTGTTGCACCATCGTCAGCCGAGTGAGGCGGTGAAAGCGGCCATCGCGGCAGGCGGCTCGCAACTGCTGGTGCTGGAGGTGGACAGTGCGGATCCGGTGGCAGAGCTCACCACCAACACGGATTCACTGATCAAAGCCCTGACCCTGTAGGAGCCGGCTTTTGTGGCGAGGGAGCTTGCTCCCGCTGGGGGGCGAAGCGCCCCCAAAAAGCCGGCTCCAGCTACGCTGTCGAACGGGAGCAAGCTCCCTCGCCACAACAAGTGGGCTCTACAGCGGACGTGGGTGTCAGGCGACATCGACGCCGACGTGGATGGCGTCGTGTCGCCAGAACTCCAGGTCGCAGTCGATCAAGCGCTGATGCTGATCGTAATTGACCCGGGCAATGCGCAAGCCCGGGCTGCCCACCGACACGCGCAACGCGGCGGCGGCTTCCACAGGCAATGAAGTCGGCACAATTTCAAAACGCACCCGCCCATAGTGCAAGTCATATTGACGGGCATACAGCTCGGTCATCGACTGATTCAGGTCACACTCCAGGATCCCCGGGAAATACTGCGGGTTCAGGTAATGCTCCACGTACAACACTAGGCGCCCGTCAATGCGCCGGCCTCGGCACACCTGGATCACACTGGACAAGGCCGGCAACTGCAACCACGCACACACCGCCGCCGACGCCGGCTGCAGCCGCGCGGAAATCACTTCGGTGGAAGGTACCCGCCCCTGGTCGCTGACCATCGCGTGAAAGTGGCTGCGCTGCATCAGGTTGTAGGCCAGCCGGGGTGGCGAGACAAACCAGCCGCGACGCTCCTCGCGATAGATCTGCCCCTGGGCCTCCAGTTGTAACAAGGCTTCCCGCACCGTAATGCGAGTGGTACCAAACAACTCGCAGAGCTTGCGCTCGGCGGGCAATTTACTCGCAGGCGGCAACAGGCCGTGGTCGATCTGCTCTTGCAGCGCCAGGCCGATGGATGTCACCGCTTTGATTGCCTCATCACGCATCAATGTTACCTATCTGGACTAGACCAGCACCGCTTCGGTGCACAAACCGCGCTCTATCAGGGCTTGAGCTGTTGCCTGCCAGCCTAGGCATTACAGATGACCGACAGATGACAGCCCCTCTCACGCCCCTGCCCCACACTCTGCAATACATCGGCCAAGTCGAACGCCTGCGGGCATTTGGGCATGGTCTACGCTCACTCTGCGACCAGCGACATCCGCGATTTAAAAACGACATCGACATGAAACTGTCATCAGGCACGCCTAGATTGGCTCAGGTATTGCTGACCTAGACCAACTGGGGCGATTCATCACTGATTTATTGGGGCGCGCCGGACCTGATTTTGTGCAGGGCAAGGCGCGAGGAGCGTGGTTTGGTTGTTCCAAATAAGCGACGAGAAACGCAGCCCTGCGCAAAATCAGGCCCGGCCCTTCGGGTTGTGCCTGAAAGCCGGCCATGCTGTGTTGCAGTCCTTGGCAAGGAAACAACCCTTACCTGCGCACTGCGCCTTGCCTGGCCGGCTTTCAGGCGCAACGCGCCCCAAGAAATCAGTGATGAATCGCCCCCCGCAATCGTTCATAAAAACGCAGCGTTGAACACGCCCAAAGGAGCTTCGGATGAAACAGCTTTTCCTGGCATCACTGTTAGGCTCGACCATTGCCATGTGCACCGCCGCCATGGCTGCTGATACCGATTTGAAAACCCTGGAAGCTGCCGCGAAAGCGGAAGGCGCCGTCAACAGCGTCGGCATGCCCGATGACTGGGCCAACTGGAAAGGCACCTGGGAAGACCTGGCCAAGACCTACGGCCTCAAGCACATCGACACCGACATGAGCTCGGCCCAGGAAATCGCCAAGTTCAAGGCCGAGAAAGACAACGCCAGCGCCGACATCGGCGACGTGGGCGCAGCATTCGGTCCGATTGCGGTGAAGCAGGAAGTCACCCAGCCGTACAAACCGTCCACCTGGGCCCAGGTGCCGGATTGGGCAAAAGACAAGGACGGTCACTGGGCGCTGGCCTACACCGGTACCATCGCCTTTATCGTCAACAAGAAGCTGCTGCACGGCTCGGAAGTGCCCACCAGCTGGGCTGACCTGCAAAAAGGCAAGTACAAGGTCTCCATCGGTGACGTGAGCACCGCGGCCCAGGCGGCCAACGGCGTACTGGCCGCCGCCATCGCCAATAAAGGCGACGAAAAGAACATCGCCCCTGGCCTGCAGTTCTTCACCAAGATCGCCCAGCAAGGCCGTCTCTCGCTG
>Ga0157375_10001579_pt1 | contig 19597 bp, 23 predicted proteins | sample M35metaG_FD_115311 | JGI IMG/M metagenome (GOLD analysis project Ga0157375, IMG submission 115311) | Miscanthus rhizosphere microbial communities from Kellogg Biological Station, Michigan, USA - M3-5 metaG | ecosystem: Host-associated > Plants > Roots > Rhizosphere > Soil | place: USA: Michigan... | reverse complement strand
CAATAGCCTCTTTCGTCGTTTGTCGTTAGTGTGTTGATAATAATGAGAGCGAAAGACGGGAGTCGAACCCGCGACATCCTACTTGGAAGGAAGGCGCTCTGGCCATCTGAGCTACTTTCGCATTGCTAGATGTTGCAATTTTACGGCTACAACAACCATCATGAAACTCTCTAGCGAGTCGTCCGGATAGCTGGATTTGAACCAGCAGTCTTCTCACCCCAAATGAGACGGATTACCAAATTTTCCCATACCCGGATAAACACAATCACATCGGTCCATGCTCAATCCCAGGTCCCTGCCAACGCAAGTCCGATAGGGCCTCATCAGATTATGCGTCTGACTACTCGTCTAGCGATTGTGTAAATGTTATTTTCTCTTATGGACTAAGAAACGATAACTCGTTAAGAATTACTATAACATACTCTTTTGAAGAAGTACAATCTAGTATTTCAGCACGGCTAGCAGGAATCGAACCCACGCTTAGAGGTTTGGAAGCTCTAGCACTACCATTATACTATAGCCGCTAGTATGTATTTATTGTAACATACTTTTAGGAAGATGTAAAATTGATTTCAAACTTCATTGATACTTTACGGTATTGACCAGTCTTTTTAGCAAACGATTCCTGATCAATAACAAAACCGTTCGATGTTAGACGCTTTTTAAGAGACTTCCAACTCTCATAACCTACCTTAGCTTTTCCAATTCGGAATCCCCAGAAGTCAGGCGTAATGTATGAAGGACCTTCAAGTAACTCTTCTACGAGAGCAAGCTGTGCTTTTCCATGCGCACAGGCTTTTGCGAGTCGAACAACAATATCTGTCGTCATTTGACTACCTTTACCTGCGATGCCCAAGCGAAGAAAAATCCTCGTGCTGTAAAACCAGGAAAAGCTACTGAGTAGTATTTTTCTCCATCTTCATCTTTGTGGGTACCAAGGACTACTCCTTGTGCACCGATCTGTGGTCCTTCAGGTCCGTATTGATCATCTACGATCAGTTCAACAATCATGAGTTAAATATAAGACAAAAAAGCGGGAATGTACAATTAAGTACATTCCCGCTATTTCACACTCTGGCTAAGAAGACATCTTCCCGAAGTAGCATGTCTTACCTTCGATACTTTTACGCCATAGTTCTTCACTCACCCGTGAGTTTTCCATGAAACCTGCATTCAGGTAGTGATGACGATTGCGTGGGTGAAGCTTAAAGATTTTTTCCCACTCAAGAGGTGTCCGAAAATGCTCGTCTAGATTAGGTTCCATAAATTAGAAATCCCAGTCGTCGTCGTCTGTTTCCTCCGCTTTACCCATCACATAGGATGAGCCACCGCCGGAGAAGAAGTCGTGAGTCTCTGTACCACTTGGATCCATTGCCGAAAGAATAACTGCATTGACGTCAGTCGCATCCTTTGGAAAGAGAGCTTCAAAGCCAAGGTTCATTAGGGCTTTGTTGGCATTGTACCGGAGGAACTTCTTTACATCCTCGGTGAGGCCCAGAGGATCGTAAAGTTCCTGGGTATATTCCTCTTCATTGTAGTAGAGTTCCATCAGCAGGTCATACGTGTAGTCCTTCAGCTCTTGCTGTCGTTCTTCACTCTGCATCACAAATCCCTTCTGGAACTTGTAGCCGATGTAGTAGCCATGGACAGCTTCATCACGGACAATCAAACGAATGATGTCAGCAGTGTTTGTCAGTTTGGCTCGAGAGGACCAGTAGAATGGTAGGTAGAAGCCAGAATAGAAGAGGAATGACTCTAGCAGAGTCGAAGCAATCTTCTTCTTAAGAGGATCATCGCCGTGGTAGTAGCCAAGAACAATCTCAGCCTTTTTCTGTAGGTACTCATTCTCACGAGACCAGCGGAATGTCTCTTCAATCTCTTTGCTAGAGCAGAGAGTAGAGAAGATCGATGAGTAACTCTTAGCATGGATCGATTCCATGAAAGCAATGTTGGTGTAGACTGCTTCCTCATGCGGAGTAATCGCATCAGGCATCAAAGAGACAGCACCCACAGTTGCCTGGACAGTGTCTAGCAAAGTAAGTCCTGTGAAGACTCTCATAGTCGTGAGCTTCTCTTGCTCAGTTAGAGTTTCCCAAGACTGAAGGTCATTTGAGAGAGCAATCTTCTCTGGAACCCAAAAGTTGTTAACAAGACGGTTCCAAATCTCTAGGTCTTTATCATCCTGAATTTCATTCCAGTTAATAGCTTCAACGATTACAGGGCGCATGAAACACAGCCTTCGACTTCAGTGCCCTCAAGTGCAAGCTGGCGGATACGAATGTAGTAAATTGTCTTGATTCCATTCTTCCATGCATAGACATATGCCTTGTTGAGGTCACGAGTAGTTGCAGTGTCCTTGAAGAAGAGAGTCAGAGAAAGACCCTGGTCCACATGCTGCGTTGCAGCTGCGTAGACATCAATGACCTTCTCGTACCCAATCTCGTAGGCATCCTGGAAATACTCCTGATTCTCATTTGTCATATGAGGAGCAGGGTAGTAGACTCGACCGATCTTTCCTTCTTTACGAATCTCAATCTGAGATGCGATTGGGTGGATAGAAGCCGTAGCATGATTGATGTAGGAAATCGAGCCAGTTGGTGGAACAGCCTGGAGGTTCTGGTTGTAGAGACCAAAAGCTGCAACGTCATCTGCAAGCCCGTCCCAGTCATCCTGTGTGGGAATTTCTATACCAGCGTCTGTAAAAAGTTGACGAACTTTATCAGTCTTAGGAACCCATTCCTGCTCAATATACTTCTTGAAGAAGCTACCATCTGCGTAAGTCGACTTCTCAAAACCATCAAAGGTCTCTGCACGTTCTTCGGCGATTTTGTTACTCGTTTTAAGAGCATGGTAGAGAACTGTGTAGAAGTAAATGTTGGTGAAGTCTACCGACTCCTCAGAACCATAATACATCTTTTCTCGTCCAAAGTAACCTGCAAGGTTCATCTGACCAAGTCCGATAGCATGAGACTTCGAGTTGCCGTTCTCGATGGAAGGAACGGAGCTAATGTCACTCATGTCAGAGACAGCTGAAAGTGCACGAACTGCAACCTCTACAGTGCGAGCAAAGTTAGGCGAGTCCATTGCCATAGCAACATTCATCGAACCCAGGTTGCAGGAGATGTCCTTGCCGACTACGTCCAAGTTGCCATTTGCATGGAATGTCGATGGAGTATTGACCTGGAGAATCTCAGAACAAAGGTTTGACATGTTGATTCGACCGTCAATGGGGTTTGCACTGTTGACAGTGTCCTCGAACATGATGTAAGGATAGCCAGATTCGAACTGAATCTCTGCGAGAGTCTGAAAGAATTCTCGTGCCTTGATCTTGGTCTTCCTGATGTCAGCATTGTCAACCATCTCGTAATACTTTTCAGTAACTGAGATATCAGAGAATGGGACACCATAGACTCGCTCCACATCATAAGGTGAGAAGAGGTACATCCAATCATCTTTTTTGGCGAGCTCGAACGTGATGTTAGGAACTACAACACCTAGTGAGAGGGTCTTGATGCGGACCTTCTCATCTGCATTTTCTCGTTTAGTGTCAAGGAAACGATTGATGTCGGGGTGGTGTGCATTGAGGTAGACTGCTCCTGCTCCCTGTCGAGCACCTAGCTGGTTGGCATAGGAGAATGCATCCTCAAGCATCTTCATGACTGGAACTACACCAGAGGACTGGTTCTCAATCCTTTTAATAGGTGCACCCATTTCGCGGATATTAGAGAGAAGGAATGCAACTCCACCGCCTCGCTTGGAGAGCTGAAGAGCATTTGCGATAGACTTACCAATAGCTTCCATGTTGTCTTCAATGCGAAGAAGGAAACAGGAAACAGGCTCACCTCGCTGCTTTTTACCAGAGTTTAGGAATGTGGGAGTAGCTGGCTGGAATCGACCAGCCATAATCTCATCAACAAGATTGCGAGCAAGCTCCTCATTGCCGTGAGCAAGGGTCAGAGCAGTGGTCGAGACTCGGTCCTCGTAGCGCTCAAGGTAACGCTTTCCATCAAACTTCTTCAGAGTATAGGAAGTGTAGTATTTGTATGCACCAAGGAAGCTCTGGAAACGGAATTTCTTCTCGTATGCCTGCTTAAAAAGAGACTTGACAAAGTCGGGTGTGTACTGATCGAAAACTTCTTTTTCGTAGTAGCCATTTTCAAAGAGATAGTCAAGCTTCTCTGCGAGGCTATGGAAGAAGACTGTGTTGTCATTGACATGCTGGAGGAAATACTGCTTAGCAGCTTCCTCATCCTTGTCAAACTGAATTTCACCGTTCGGTCCGTAGAGATTCAGCTCGGCATTTAGTTCGTGGTAGCTGGTAGGGGTTGTTCCCAAAATAGTTTCAGTCCTTCTTTTACTTTTTGTACGTCTTCATTTAGTCCCAAAAGTTCAAAGCGGTAGAGTAAAGGGACGTTACACTTAGCAGAAATTATCTGACCGGCTTTGCAAAAATCTTCACCGAAGTTGGTATTACCCGAGGCGATGACTCCTCGTAAAAATAATCTATTGATATCATCGTTGAGAAACTTGATCACCTGTTTTGGAACGTATCCTTTTCCACCAGCACCATATGTCGGTGTGAGGAGGACGAATTGTTCACCCATTTTCAGGGGTTCGCCATGTAGAGGAATACGCTCAGCAGGTAGACCAAGTTTCTCAACGAATCTATGAGTGTAATTGCTTGCACTCGAAAAGTAAACGATCATAGAGACAGCTGCTGAGCTAACTCTTCGATCTTGTCCGGGCGGAAACCCGTCCAGCTGTCGGTAGATGTTTCGACAACTGGAGCCTGCATGTGGCCGAGTGCTTTTAGTCTTTCAAGAGCTTCTTCATCTTGACTGATATCTCGAGAATTGTACGGGATACCTTTCTTGTCAAGGGCTCGGTAGGTCGCATTGCATTGAACGCATCCAGGCTTTGTGTAAACTGTAACTGACATTTATTCTCCTCAAAAAAGCTAGAATTTCTATTTTACACCTTCTTGAGAATTTCTAGCTTTTCTCTTGGGTGGGTCTGTGGAATGTCAGCATATCTGCCAACGTAACGGACCTCTACTCGTCCTGCGTAGACTGACTCGATAATGCCAACCAAGCCGTTGTGGCTACTGCCAGAGTTGGAGGTGTAAGCATCAAGACGGACTCGAACTACATCTCCAACTCTGGTGTTGCCGATCTCAAATTCAGACCATTTGTGTGACTCTGGTAGCCTACCAGGGTTCTCCTGTAGCTGCTCCAGACCTCTGGGGCTGAATAGCTGTAGAACTATACTACGGTCAGTTTCGGATAGCTCAGAAGCATCCAGGGTGTACGAGAGGTTCATTATTGCTTTCACAACATCTGAATCTGTAGCATACCCCGAGTCAGATAAACTCTTGGAAAGCTGCTCGTAGTTGAACATTACGGAGTCGTAACGTCAGGGTTACAGATTTCGCAGACCTCAGGATCGAAGATAGACGGCTTGACATCGTCCAAAGCTCGAGTACAGATTTTACACTTGTTCTCATTGGTATATCCAGCAGCCTGGCGGTCTCGGTTGACCTGCATTTTGGCCAAATAAATCTCATTCAACTCTTCGTCAGTCACCTTAGAAGCGACAAGACCGTTTGCGATGAAGTGAAGAGCATCCACAAGCTCCTTGACATATTCACGTCGGTTAAAATATTCCTTTGAAGACCACGTCTTCCACGAGAATTCTCCGGCAGCTTCATGCATCTCATCAAGAGTTGCGAAAGTCTGGACGAAGAGATACTTTAGAAGCTCTTCACCTTCTTTTGCTGCTGGATCAGTTCCAAAGGAATCGATCTGAAGCTGGCGAGTCTCTTCCAACCACTTGTCAAATAGCATCTATTTCTTACCTTCAATTTCATTTTGGATTGCAGCGTCGATCTGGAATGCAGCCTCTGCTTGAGAAGTCTTATTCTGGTACCATGCTGTTGCCTGAGCATTAGCGATTTTAAGCTTCTGAGTGAGGTTCATTGCTTCCACTTCTTTAACTGTAACATCATATGCAGCAGAAATGAAACTCAGCTCCTTGGACTGTGATACAAGGATTGCTCCAGTCGAAGCTGCCTGATCATGACGGATACGAAGCCAGCCAGAACCTGCATGCCAGTAGGGGCAAGAGAGAACGCCCCAAGAGTCTGAGTACATCTGGACAAGCTCAGACTCAGGCATTCCACCTGCTTCTGCCTTTGACGCTTTACTACCGCGGTGAGCAAGAGGCCAGCCAAGGTCCAGCTTTTCAAGCCACTTCTGCTGGTCAGAGAGAATACCGAAGACCCACTGGTCCTTCTTGTCTACGGCAAGAGTGGAAGGAATGTTGTAGTCAGTATAGAAGTCGGTTGGATCGATCGCAATGATGTTCGTACCTTCAGGCATCTTTGGCTTGAAGAGGTCGTGGTCACCGTTTTTATAGAGTGGCATGACGACGTCAAACCAGTCAGTAGCGAGAACTGTTAGTCCAGCCTTAATCGAATCAACGTTCTCCTGGGCCCATGCATAGTGTTGACGACCTTCAAAGAACTTTTTGGTGATCGTCTCAGGCTTGGCAAGGAGACCTGCAGCATTACCCTGAATGCCATGCATCTTCCAGTCATCGATAAAGAAGAGCATAGGTAGGTTATGCTTCTTTGCCTCGCCAATAGCCCAGAGGGCACCGTATGAGTAGCCGGCAGTGATTGAGGACAGTGAGCTGACACCCATAAAAATGAGGTCGAACTTTGTTAGGTCTTCTTCAGGTTCAGTGGGGCGGTGCTCCACGCTGTATCCTGCAGCGACAATGGCTCGGGCAAAGAGCTGTGCCACTGGATCGTACTTCAGACGAGTACCTTTTCCAGTGTGTTGATTGGTGAAGCCAGTAATGAGAATGTTACCCTTAGACAAAGGTAATCCTTTCATGTTAAGAATACTATACAATAGGATGCCCGATGTACACAGGCAAGAAGAGGCGCCTATCGAAATAGACGCCTCTTTTTTCAGGTCAGACTAGAGACCCGGTGCCGGAGGGGCATTGTTCTCCCAAGGGTTCGCCGAAGGAACCTGAGGTGTAGTCGGAATGTTCGGTACTCCAGGTACGGTAGGACCTGCAGTAGGAGCGCTAGCAACCTGAGGTGCAGATGCAACCTGAGGTACAGACGGAACAGACGGAGTGCTGCTACCGCTAGAAGAACCAACAGTCGCTGCAGCATTACCAATTGCTGCGCCTACAGGGGCTGCAAAGCTGGAGAACTCGTTCTTCTTTTTACCTGAGTTTGCAGGATACTCAGTAGTCTTCAAACCACCAACGAAACGCTTGTTGATGAGGTTGCTGACAATCTGCTCATCACTCGGGTTCGACTTCCAGAAACCTTCGAGAGTCAGACCGAAGACAGCCATTTCTCGGAAGAAGTAAGCAAGAGCATTCGGGTTCTCAGGTGAGATGTACCAAGTGTTCCAGACCTTACGCTTAGCGTTTGGACCACTTTCAACAATTGCAGTGATTCCGATACTCTTCTTACCGGTTTTTGATTCACCGACTTCAGCTTCAGAAACTACGAAGTTGTAGTTGTCATCCGGAAGCGGTTCGAAAGCCTTACCAGCTTCGCCAGCGGCTTCGACAAGGTTGTCCCATGAGATATTAGGCATTTAGTAATTCTTCTTTCGTCGTTTATTCTGCAGGAGGAGCAGGGGGTGTAGAGGAATCTACGATTGTGGTTGTTGGAGTCAAAATAGCAGGAGCAGGTTTAGTCACTGCCTGTTGCGAACTCGTCTGAGGAAATACTGTATCAAGCATTCCCTCGATAGATGGGTTTTCGATGATGATTGGAAGTCCAGGAACTCTGTTTCCAGCTTCGAAACTGGGGTTCTTGTCTGTAAGAAGCTTACGAACAACGACCCAGTTACCAGCTTCATCCTGTACTTGATCAAGGAAGATGTAAGACGTGACATCGAACCAGTATGCAACCTGAGATGCAATCTGACCCTGAAGATATGGCTTTAGAACACCTTCAACTTCACGAGACATTGCTGTGACAACAACGGCTTCAAGTGGATTTTTCTGGACAGTCAAGTCACGGAGGTCTCGAGCAAAGAATGCCATCTTCGCAAGTAGAGTTCCCCAGTCCTGAGTCTTCATCTGATTACGACCAGCGACCAGTTCCTGTGCCTTTACCTGAAGCTCTGAAATAGAGTCAAGAATAACGGACTTGAACGGGTGCTTACCACTCTTTAGCCATTCATAGGCTTTTAGAGCTGTCGTAAAGTCCGTAACTCGGACAATACAGGTATCCCACGTGCCATCAGCTTCAGGTGGAGCGTCAACCATCGGGTCCCAATAGACCTTTTCGCACTGTAGAAAGCGGCTAGCAGCTTCTACGTCAAGCAAAAGGCGTGGATATGGTGCGGTATTTGCAAATGTTGTTTTACCAACCTTAGCATGTCCGTGAACTAGAACGCTTAGGGCGCGATCTGTCATCAGCCATCACTACTTTCTTTTTCTGTTGTTACGTTGTATCGCTCGTAAGGATTGACAACATTATAATGGTCTTCAATATACTGTTCTGCAGAGGACCCATCATCAAGCATTGGACATACCTGAAAGAATGGGCACATACCGCAGTGCCAGTCCATTTGTGGTTTTGGATAAGCTACAAAACGATGGTCTGCACCTTCGTCGAGTTTATCGCGAACTTCCATCATATCATGCAGAACGCCACGTAGGCGAATCCAGAACGAGTTAAGAGTTACATCATTAAATCGTACGTCGATACGGTCATAGAAAGGAGGTTTAGCTGTTCCAGTTCGTTTTACTTTCTTAAGAAGATTGTAAACTCCACCATCAACTTCTGCACCATCTTCGGGAGGATTGAACTTATTGATAAGCGTATACGTCATGAGTTGTTCAGACATATGCGAATACTTGTAGTACGGTCCCAAATCTGCTGCGGTTTTATGATCAATAATTGCGAGTGAATTATCTGATCGGCGACGAGCTTCTGCGTCAACCTTAGCTTGAAGAATAACTCTACCACCAAAATCATCGATGATGAGAGAAATTACTTTCTCTGCATACTGAATATCGATGTTGGCATCGGCATTTGTTTCTGCAAGCCAGTCTAAATAACCTTCAAGCATCAAACGGCCAAGTTCACCCTCAGACTCGAATTTTCTAACCTTTGTAGGGTCTTCTGCTTCGATACTGTCTCGAAAGATAGCATTGTCTTTTCTCATCAAACGGTTATACGCATCTACAGGATTATCGTAGGTAGTGTAGTACTGCTCGAGAGAATCATGAACTCGGGTTCCAAGCGGCAAAGGTCCAACTAAAGTCTGTTCTTTCTTTTGAAGTCCCAGATAATTAGCGAGATACCAATGCCGCTTGCAATTTTTGAACCCTTGAATTTCAGAATTGGAAATACGCACTTGTTCGGGCTTGATACCCAAGTAAGGCTGTAAAGTCATGTATTTCCTCTATGTTTTTGTTTCTAGAATAATTGTATTACGTTTCCTTGCAAAAGTACAATCAAGGTGCTACATACTTACTTTCCTCAAAAGCTTCCCAAACGTTCGGGAATTTCTCCTTGATAATTTCTACAATCTGATCAGTGACGAGTTCAATTTCGTCCTGAGCATGTGAAACAACAGCTGCACCTTCCCATTCTTTTCGCTTTGAAAGGAAATTCATCAGGCTGCGCATATTAATAGTGAGGAACATTGAGGTGTATGTATTCACTGGCATGTGCATTCGTGCAACTTCTTTCGCTACACCAAGCTCAAGGAGCTTTTCGTAGTTGTCCCAAAATGCCTGAGCACTATTCTCCAACACCCAACGTACAGCTGCCATCTGATCTGGAGTACCATCAACAAAATGGTAGTCTCCAGTCTTACCAACCTGGACGAGCTTGCGCTCATCTCGTGGAGTGTAGAAGTTGGGCATGAACTCACGGTACCGACCTGATTCCTCATTAATAGAGGAAAGACGATGCTTTACGATCTGCCGAGAGACGAAAATCGGTACCTCGAGATAGAACGTAAAGAGTACATGCTCGAATGGAACTCCGTGCTGGTCCCTGAAAAGGTACTTCAGGAGCCTTGTGTTGCCTTTTGTGTCACGAGAATCAGCACCTAATGTAGATACTTTAGCGACCTGCACCACGCGATCCTCGGTGCCCATAGAGTCAATCAACTCTACTGTTACGTCACTTCGTAGTGAAACTTCTGTCATTTAGGAATCGTCTCCGTGTAGTTCTTCTTCGTCATCTTCAGTCAAGGTGACTGCTCTGTCGAGCTCATCCTGACTGATTTCTTCTCCCAAAAGGGTTTTCAAGATGAGTGCTTCATCTCGAAGGATACTCTGTAGGTGGCGGTTCTTCTCATCAATAGCTTGGAAGACGCGCTCCTGTACAGTTCCCTTTGTCACATAATCAATAATGCGGACACGTTCATGAATCTCAGAACCAATTCGGTGTCCGCGAGCTTCAGCCTGAAGGTTCTCGATGAGACTCCAGCTTCTCTGGAGGAATGCTGTTGTGCTTCCTCGAGTCAGAGTAATACCCGTTCCACCAGCCGCAATCGTACAAAGAATGTACTTGATCTTGCCGTCCTGGAAATCATCCATATGGATTTGACGTTCCATAGCAGTCTGGGCACCTGTGATGAGACCATGCTTGATTTTCAGCTTTGTTAGTCGCTTCGACAATAGATCAATCAGCTGTCGAGAAACTGCAAATACGATGATCGACTCTTCACCAAAATCAGGAATATCATCAATGAAAGCATCCAGAGTAGCTGACGGATCAGCGAGAATAACTTTCTGCTTGACTTCATCCATCTGAGTGTATGGATTAAATACTACTTCATCAGAATCAACAATCTCAGCATACGAAGAAGAGAACTGAAGCATTCGCATCATTCGAATAAGTGGAGAGTCTGTTACAACTAACTCACCATTCAACTCAGCGATCATCTGGTTTTCCATTTGCTTATACGCTTTTGCCTGTTTAGGAGACATTTCAACATCTCGGCGTTCACGAATAATAGGAGGCAAGAACTTCAGAATAACGTCTTTCGGCATGCGACGAAGGAATGGATCGAGTCCTGCAAAGAACTCCTGCTCCATGTGTCGCTTGACACCCAAAACTACAGGCTGGCCCCATGCATCAAACGAAGTATCCATAAAGCGTTCACGCCATTTGGTGCGAGACGGGAAGACTTCTGGCCACATCCAGTTGAGCGCTGAAAAGAGGTCATACGGCTTCGAAGCAATCGGAGTACCAGACAATCCGAAGCGGAATCTAGCATTTCCAGTTGCAGCCTTCAAAGCTCGAGCCATCTGAGACTTCGGATCCTTGATACGATGGACTTCATCGATGATCACGGTATTAAAGTCTATCACATTTAGCTCACGAATGTGAACTTGGCATGCAGTCTCTTTCACATTCGAGTCATGACCACCACAAGCTACGCATCGTTTCAGACCGACGCTGCCGTATGGAGCTAGACGACTGTGAGACTTTGCAATCTCGTGGTTGATGATGTAGACGTGAGCCTTCTCCTCGAGAAGCTTACGACGCTGACCAGCAGAGCCAGTCACGACGTTTACTTTCAAGCCAGGCCATACGATGTCAATCTCTCGCTGCCAACCGATTTTGGTCGAGTTTGGAACTGAGATAAGAACTGGAAAAGGATTCTTACCTTCTTCAAACAGTCGACGGACTGTAGAGAAAACGGTTCGAGTCTTTCCAGAACCCATGTCATCACAGAGGAATCCACGTTCGGCTAGAGCCAGAAATTGGACTCCCGCATTCTGGTGTGGTCGAAGGTCTGGATATCCTTCTGCTTCAAGCTGGTCTCTCAGCTGATGAAGAATACCAATTCGAGTGGTCCACTCATCCTCTGCCCATCTCTGAAGCTCAGGTCCAACTTCTGGAACCTCAGTCCCAAAAGTGTTGAACATTGCAAGATAGGAATGCCAAGACAAAGGAATATCAGCAGTGTTCTGCGTACCTGGTTTTGGCCTAGCTCCGGGAATTGTCTTTACGAGTTCAGCGAATCTCCACTCGTAGGTTAGGCGAATTTTTGATTTGTCGCCTTCAAATATTTCAGCTAGGACTGCTGACACTATTTAGCCTTTCGTCCATAATTTTCTTTGCGTCTTCTTTCTCATCGATCATAACGTAGTTACGACCGAGTTTCTTTGCTACTGCTCCAGTTGTGCCAGAGCCAGCGAAGAAGTCAAGAACCCAGTCACCTTCCTTGGTGGAAGCCTGAATCATCCTACGAATAATACCTTCCGGCTTTTGCGTAGGATACCCAGTACGCTCCTTACCATTGGTAGGAACGATCGTGTGCCACCAGACATCAGTCGGTAGCTTGCCAAGTTCACGCTTTTCTGGAGTCACAAGACCCGGAGCCATGTAGGGCTCACGATCGACCTCTTCAGAGTTGTAGTAGTACTTGGATGGGTTCTTGACGTATACAAGAATATTATCATGCTTTGTCGGCCACTTAGACTTCGACTTTCCGCCATAGTCGTAGGCCCAGATGATCTCATTCAGAAAGCACTCACGACCGAAGATCGTGTCCAGGATTACCTTCGCATAGTGGACTTCACGGTAGTCGAGATGGAGGTAGAGAGTGCCTGTCTCATCCAAGAGACGCCATGCTTCACGAAGACGGGGTTCAAGGAAAGCCCAAAAATTAGCAAAAGAGTCGTTATACTCAATAGTTCGTCCAAGAATTTTCACGCCTTCGATCGTCGTCTGCTTGGCCATAGACTGGGTGTCCCCGGTGTTGAATGGGGGATCGATATAGATCATCTGATATGATTCATCAGCCATCTGGTTCATGAAGCCCAGGTTGTCACCGAGTAGGATTTGGCATTCGCGCTTCGTTCCGTCTTTTTTCAAGTTCTTCAATCTGTGTAGTGCTTCTTTAATTCCAGTTGCATTGTCAGTCAACGTCAAGCAACCCTTCAGGGCGCCATTTATGCTTCAGTACGAGGTAGATAACACCATGTCGGATGGCATCTCGTGTGTGTCCTCCTTGGACTCCATCTGTAGGATTAAGTCCAAGAGCTTTTAGTCGTTCGTCAGGTGCAAAGTCCTTCTGCATTGGCTGCTGAAGAGTGTACATGACTCCAAACTTCCAGCATAGGTACTCGAGGACTCCGATGTACTTCAGAGACCAAGGACCTGCACCCAGTTTGGCTGTCTGGGTTGTGATGATAAAGTTCTCACACACAACCTCAAATTGGTACTTCTCATTGTGAGCGTACTGATCAAAAAGCTCATCAAGAAAGGCAAAGAATTCAGGACCTTCACCAACTTGCTTTGTCCAGAGAAGGTTAGCATCTTCACCACCATTGATTCCAGTGATGTCCCATAAAGCTGTTCCAGTTGCTTTTCCTGGATCGCAAGAAAAGAGAATACGTTCTGGCTCATCCATTAGTACTTGTCACCCCATCGAGCTAGAGGCTTTGTGACGTCTGCAGTGAAGGGAACTTCCCAGTCTGTAGTCGTCATGCACTCTACGATTTCTCGTGAAGCTGTCTCCAACTCATGCTCATCAACTTCAAGAACGATTTCATCGTGGACTGGAATGCTCATCGCATCTCCGTATCCAGCTGCATCGAGCTTCAGAAGGTTACGCTTCATGATGTCTGCTGCAGAACCTTGGCACAGATAGTTAATTGCTCGGTATTCTGCACCACGCTCAACAGGAATCTCTCGACCTGAAACAGGAATAGTCACGAAACCATCAGAGGTACGAGTCGAAGAAAGCTGAGTCTCTCGAATAATTTCTTTCTGCCACTGCTCCATGCGAGGATACTTCTCATTGAGATTCTTTGCGAATGTTCTCATGACATCAACTGAAACTCCAGCAGACTTTGCCTGCTTTTCAAGAGAAGCACCGAAGAGCTTCGAGTAGATGTATGTCTTTACAAGAGCACGACGTGGGTCCTTCTTTTGCATGTCAGGATCGCCGTAAACCTCACGACCAATCTCTGTGAAGGAGTCACTACCATTTGCATCTGCACGATGGAAAGTGTCCTGAAGACCAGCATCTCCCGACAAACATGAGAAGATACGGAACTCCACCTGATCGAGGTCAGATGTCAGCATTTTCTTACCATCACGAGGAATGAAAGCATTCTTCACAAGAGGACCATCAGATGGAACCTGCTGCATGTTCGGGTTTGATGAGCTCATACGACCTGTAATAGCACCAATAGTGTTGATGTTACAGTGGATGATTCCATTGTCATGCTTTTCAAGGAATGACTCAAAATAAGTACTCTTGATCTTCTGGTAACGACGAGCATCAAGTGCTACCTTCGCAACATACTTAACTTTGTCATTGCCAGTCTCTACAAACTTCTCGAGAATTTCAGCTTTCACACTCAAAGAACCCGAAGCAGTGATCATCTCACTTGTAAAGTCTGCACCCAAGTCCTTGAGATAGCGAGCAAGTGCTGCAGGTGATGAGATGGAGAATCCAAGCTCTTCCTTGGCCCATTTCTGGACTCGCTGATCATACTCGTCAAGCTCTTTTGCTTTCTGAGCGCAGTAGTCAACGTCAATCTTGAGACCCTTCAGCTCCATATTGGAGCATACACGAAGAACACCCATTTCCTGATCATAAGCGTCAGGATACTTGAGGTCTGCTCGTAGCTGCTTCCAGAGATGAGCTGTCAGGATCGGGTCCAAAGCACCATATGCCCAATACTCAGGAAGATCAATCGGTACATTGTGCCAGAACCAACCGTGCTCCTTGAACTTTGCATCCAAGAGAGCTTGACCGACTCCAGCTCGAGGATCGACCAACTCTGTAGCAAGGTTCTTCAGTGCTGCAGGTTTTCCAGGTCTCATGAGCTTTGCCATAATCATCGTATCATTAATTCGATGCCATGGAATCTTCCACTCTGTAGCTAGAAGCTGGAAGAATTTTAAGTCGAAGTTTGCATTGTGGAGTGCAATCGGTTGCGTCGATTTCTGAAGTGCTTCAATTGCCACTCCACCAAAACGCTCCCAAGGAATTGCCCAACCAGAATTATAATCACCAATCTGGACTAGTCGAATTGCCGAGTCACTTTTGAATGCAGATAGACCCTGAGATTCGATGTCGAGACCAATTACTTCTCGTCCTCTGTCGTTATTAAGCCACTCGTAGAACTTCCCAATGTCTTCCATTGAGTTTACTAGGTGTAGCTCTGGATTTCCAATACCCAATTATCTTTACCATCTTTCGACTGTTATTCCGCATTCTCTGAGAAACTTTTCAGTCTCTTCAGGATTACGATGCATATCAATCTCATCCACTCTGTGGACAAGTTTCACTATTCCTGCTGCAGCTAATGCCTTGGCGCAAGAATAGCAACTAGCTCGAGTCACGTATGCAGTGGCTCCAACTGTTCGAGAGCGGTCAACTCTCGCAATACTGTTTACTTCTGCATGGACTGACGGACAACCATCATACGTGGGTCCTAGATCAGTCTTTCCTTGGCTCCGTAAGCACCAGTTAGTGCATGGACCATCTGCAATAAAGTTACTAGGTGGACCATTATACGAGGCCGAGAGGACATTCTGGTCTTTGTCAACAATAACACAGCCTACCTGAGCACGACTACACTTCGAGCGAAGTGCAATCGTGTCAGCAAACTGCATCCAAATTTCATCCCAATCGGGTCTACTCATTTAGTATTCCGCATAAACTTTACAAGCTGAGCTGCTCGTCTATCGAGAAGTAAGCCAGCAGTTAGTTTTTCATCGGGAGTCTGAGCATCTTCCCAAGGAAGAGTCTGCGTCACAACTCGATACGTTTTGAACGCACGCTCTTGGAATGTTTCTTCGCCAATTTTTCTAAACATTGGAATAAGGAACCAGTCACCAAGACCATGCTTGTTGGCAATAATCTCATTCGCAACGTTCCAGTGTGGTTCGTAGATATGGAAGCTTCCGACATGGTGAGAATATGTTCCAACCTCAACACCCAATTCAGCTGCCATAGACTGCATCAACATCGAGAACTGGATGAGGTCGAAAGGCCAACCATGAATTGCATCATTAGATCGCATAAACACAGACATGTTCAACTTACCGTCACGAATACGGAAGTTGAAGAGACTCGTGCAAGGGTGGTCTTTCTTTCCACCGTGTGCATCAAACTCTGGGTCCCATAGTGTGATGACTGCCTGCCGAGTGTCTGGGTCTTTCCTGAGACGCTCTACAATGATAGGCAATTGGTTTACAATACGAGGACCGTAAGCACCCCAAAACTTACCTGTGTCATCCTCCATATAGTTTCTGAAGTTAGGTTGAATTTGTGCAGTGAGTGCAGAGTCAGAAACTCCAGAAACTAGCTGAAGTCCTTCAACAAGACCGATTTCAGGAGAATAGAAAGGTCGGACACCATTAGCGGCAGTGAGTGTTGGATTTTCAACTTCGATGACTACGTCTTCAAGCTCAATAGTTTCACCATTGCGGCTTTTCTGCTTGACTCCCTTCATCATGAGATGACTGAGAATCATTCGATAACCTGTATGGTTGTCTTCAATTTTAATAAGGTGAGCCACTAATCCAGGTCCTGTGCTTTCTCTGCTGCAACGTACACACTAGTCGGGTACATTCTATCTGTCGATGGTGCATCAATCTTGATATGGTTGATGCCATAAGAGTTTAGTCTTGCACTTACTGTCTCACTATATGTCAAAACACCTGACATTGACAATCGAGTCAAAAGCTCCTCAAGTGCAGACTGTGACACTGAACTGACAATTGCGAGACTCTGGATGAATTCAGGTCGAAGTACGTCGAGAAAGACTTCAGCTTCATCAGACTGTGTCGGATGGAATCTAGCATTCTTTGCTTTATTGTCTACAACGAGAATTGTCTGCGGATCATCGAATGTACGACCAACGTATGATTTAACTCCGTGACTGAGAATGCTAGCTGCTCGGAATTCTGCATACTCAGCATCAAGAATAATATGTGGTGCAATTATAGCAAGAGACTCTTCATTGGGTGAAACTTCATTTGCGAAGATTAGAGATTCTTTTGTAAGAAGTGTGAACTGCTCTCGAACGAAATCAACGTGACGTTCTTCTAAGTAGTCTTCACCACGAGCTGCAAGACGCTCTTGGAGAACTTCAAGAGGCTGCGTTACATTCCAGAGTCTGGCTCCTTTGGAGGCAAGGAACAGTTCGATCCACTCGTATGATCCACGGGAAGAATCATAACCCGAAGAATTTCGGTATAGAGGTCCGTAGATTCGTTCTCCCACATGCCAGCGATCGATGATGATGTGTCGTCCATCGGAGGGCGTATAATTATCAAGTCGTTCTACATACTCCTCGTATACAGTACCTTTAATCTGCGAGGCATGGATGTACTCCACAGTATCTTCAGGATGTGCTTCTTGGATTAGTTCACTGATGGCTCCAGCAAGAGTCGACTTGCCTGCTCCATCAACACCCTCAAGAATAATTAGCATGGTGTCCTTTCGTCATTAGTTTCTATCTTATAACTTTTTCGAGAAAAAGTACAATCTACTCGATGGTCTGCATAGTGTATGCTTTGAAGATTTTCTCATCGTATTTGCCAGCATCCTCAAGTAGACGCTTAGCAACATGGGTTAGGTACCAGTTGTCGAAGTTGTCTTTCTTCATGAGAGATTCTACTACACCTTCAGCAGTCTCGCATGTTTGGGCCCAATAGCGAGGGAGTTCAGGGAAGACACCATCCATATCGACGCGAGTAGGTCGGCATTCTGGGCAGGGCTGGTAAAATCCAGCAAGCTCTGCACCGTCAACTGCGCTAAGGTGGTTTCTAGAAACTGTATCGCAATCTTTGGTGTGGTAGAACACACTCATGCCGATACGTGACAATACATATTGATTTCGTGGAGTGATAAAGAGCTCAAACTCTACCCAACGAGGGCGGTTTGCTACACGGCTGGAGCTCTGAGCAAGTACAATTCCTTGGAATGTGTACGTAATAACACCGTTCTTGACAGTGTACTTTGAGTATAAGTTTTCAGACATAATTTGGGTTCTTTCGTCGCTTCATTCATTATATCTATTATATGCTGTAAAACAGGTAAGGCGCTAGATTTCTCTAGCGCCTTACTCATTATGCTAATGGATTCGTTTTATACTTTGTACCTACTAAAGGCCATTTAGCGGCAACAACACGTTGAATGTCTGAGTCGAGTACTCCACTGGAGTCGACTGTACCATCTGTAGTAGAGATAACAGCAGCTGACACAACAGGGTCCATGGCAACAAATGCAACCATCGACATATCAACTGTTAGAGGATTAAAGATTGTCGTAATGGCATAAAACTTTCCATTTGCTTCAGTCATTGTTGCAAATCCAGAAGCATGAACTAGGCATGCTCCTAGAACTCTCCACTTAAAGTATCCATCATCTAGGGCTCGGGTCGTGCTTAGAAGTGACATAAGGTTCCTTACTAGTTATTTAGTCCACGTAATGCGGATTTTGGGATCATGGGCATACCCATAACGCTCGTAGCTTCCACCAGACCCACCAAGAGTAATTCCTCGGTGTGTTCCAGACACCCATCCAGCGTAGGTGCTAGAGGACATTTTGATCCAACGACCAGCGGCTCGTGGCCAGCCAGTAGATACTGCATGGCTATAGGTTTTGGTCGGCTTAGTAGAGGTTAGAGCTGTCTGACCATGCATACCGATGTAGGCATCTCCACCACCACCATAGTACCAGAAGTCGTAGTAGACATAGACCCAGATACCTGTGATTGTAGCACCTGAGAGAGTGCTAGTCAGAGATGGGAATATAGCCATGGATGATAAGTCACCATTGCTAGTTCCATACTGCAAACCGCTGTACATGTACTGGGTGTTGAAGGCATATGTGCCACCTGACCCGAGGAACGATCTAATGCCTGTAGCATTCCAAGTCTGGTCGTAGTTCTTCTTGACAGCTGGAGCTGTGACTTCTCCGCCGGTGTTGCCACCTGCCGGAGCATTGGCTGTACCATTGCGGTCTTCACCCGTCTGGGACATTGCCAGCCCGATGTCAGTTACCGTCATCATGACCGGACGGTAGCCATTGGCCAGAATCTTCGCTCGGCCGGCTGTCTCCACCTTACAGCTAATCAACAGCGAGATACTGTCATCAACAATCGGGGTGAGGAGACGGTTGAATGTCACAGTAGATCGGATGCCACCACCCATGCTCGTAGGGACTGAGTAACCTTGATCGATTACGGGGTCAGCGACTGTTGCCGCGCGACCGCTTGGCCCCAGGTGTAGCTGTACGATGGCATCAACGCTACCGGTATCTGAGTAGGTATGGATCGGAGTTGTCTGAACCATATAGGCACGGCCTGCCTTTAGCCCGTCAAGCTGCAGGTGCAGATACGGGTGAGCGGTAGTTCCTGCATAATACAGGCTGTCGTTAGAACGAGAGGCCCACGCCAGCAGACTACCACCCTTGGCATCCAGCATATCCTCTACCTGCGTACCACCGAGGGAGAGGCCTCCCTTGTCTGTAGCAGAGTCATACTTGTCTATACCTATACTCAGAGCGGACATAGCCCCTGTGGAGCTAATTGATGCGACCTGCTTACCAGTAGAATCTGT
>Ga0157375_10001577_pt1 | contig 19613 bp, 16 predicted proteins | sample M35metaG_FD_115311 | JGI IMG/M metagenome (GOLD analysis project Ga0157375, IMG submission 115311) | Miscanthus rhizosphere microbial communities from Kellogg Biological Station, Michigan, USA - M3-5 metaG | ecosystem: Host-associated > Plants > Roots > Rhizosphere > Soil | place: USA: Michigan... | reverse complement strand
TGCCGGCCCGCAGGGCCAGCCGGGTCGCCCCGCTGGCGGCCCTTCGGGACGCAGCCACACCCGACCGGTCGCTGAAGCGGCAGACCATCATCGGGACGATCGTGCTGATCGTCGGAGCCGCCGCGATGACCAAGTCGCTGCGCGACGGCGGCCTGCAGCTGCTCGGCCTGGGCACCCTGCTCGCGTTCATCGGCATCGCGATGCTGTCGCCGCTGGTGAGCAAGCCGGTGGCCTCGGTCGTCGGCCGCCTCTTCTCCCGCAAGCTACCCGGCCGACTAGGTCGTGAGAACGCCGTGCGAAACCCCCGCCGCACCGCCGCCACCGCTGCCGCACTGATGATCGGTCTGGCCCTGATCAGCGCGGTGACGGTGCTGGGTTCGTCGCTGAAGGCGAGCGTCGCCAAGACGGTGGCCGGCGCGGTCACCGCCGACTTCATCCTCAACACCCAGGGTCCGGGTTTCCCGGACGCCGTGGTGCAGACCGCCGCCCAGGAGGACGGCGTCCGGAGCACCGCCTCGGTCAAGGTCGACGGCATGCAGCTGTGCGACAACGCCAGCTGCAGCCATGCGAAGCAGGTCTTCGTCACGGCCTTCCCGGCCAAGGCGATCGGTGACCTGGTCAGCGTCACCACGGCAGCGGGGTCCGACAACCTCGCGCCCGGCACGATCCTGATGTCGGAGAACGCCGCGAAGTCCGACAAGGTCAAGCCGGGCGACACGGTGCGGGTGCAGTTCGCCCGGTCCGGTGTCGAGACGCTGACCCTGGCCGGGACCTACAAGACCAACCAGCTGATCGGCGACTACCTTGTCGACTCCTCCAAGGCCAAGGACTTCTCCACCCAGCGCGACGTGGCTGGTCTGGTCGGGCTGGACAAGGGTGCTGACCCGGCCGCCGTCCGCAAGGCTCTGGACACGTCGTTGAAGGAGTACCCGAACGTCGATGTGCTCGACCAGTCGGAGTTCGTCGGTCAGGCCAAGACCCAGGTCAACCAGATCGTGACCATCATCAACATCCTGCTCGGGCTGTCGGTCCTCATCGCGCTCCTCGGTGTCATCAACACGCTGGCGTTGTCCGTGATCGAGCGCACCCGAGAGCTGGGTCTGCTCCGTGCGGTCGGGATGGCCCGCAGGCAGGTCAAGCGGATGATCCGGACCGAGTCGGTGCTCATCTGCACCTTCGGTGGCTTGCTCGGCCTGGTGGTGGGCTCGGTGTTCGGCATCGCGCTCCAGCAAGCCCTCAAGGGCCAGGGCGTGACCGAGCTGGGCTTCCCGGTGGGCACTCTCGTCGTCTACCTGCTGTTCTCGGCCCTCGCGGGGGTGATCGCGGCAGCCCTTCCGGCCCGTCGCGCGTCGCGGCTCAACGTGCTCCAGGCGATCGCGACGGAGTAGGCGGTGGGGGGCGGCCGGACCTCGGCAGCCGGGCGGGTCGCGCTCGGCGCCGTGGTCCTCGCCGTCCTGGTCGTGCCCGGTCGGCTGCTGGCCGCCGAGCATGCCATGGACCACGAGCTGGTCCCGCCCGTGGGCACAGTCCACGTTCGTGCGACCAGCGGCCAGACCCGGGAGATCGACGCCCGGGTCGTCGCGAACGACCGCGAAAGGCTCCGGCTGCTCGAGGTCCGGCCCCGAATCGCGACCGACTCCGCCGCCGCCGACATCAGCGTCCTGGTGTGCACGACCGACGCGGGCTGCACCGATGTGACCGACGCGGAAGGGCCGCGGGTGCGGCTGGCCGGCCCCGGCGCGGCCCGGCTGATGATCTCGGTCACGCCGCGCCACGCCGGGGAGGTGCGCATCGACGGGCTCGACGTCACCTACCTCGACACGGGTCGGCGCGGGACCGAGCACGCCGGCAGCAGCCTGCTGGTGACGGTGGCCTGACGCTCGCTGTCAGTCTGGCTGCACCCGGTCGGCACTCAGCTCACCGAGGTGAGCGAGGTCCAGCTCGGTGAGCGACGCCGCCTGGTGGTGGCCGACTTCCGGTGACACCGGCACCAGGCTGGGCACCACGATGGTGAGGCAACCGGCCGCCACCGCCGAGGTGGCTCCCGTCTCGGAGTCCTCGAACGCCACGCACCGGACCGGGTCGACGCCGAGGAGCTCGGCGGCCAGCAGGTACGGGTCCGGGTTCGGCTTGGTCTGCGCCACGTCGTCGCCGGACACGGTCACGGCGAAGTGCTCGGTGCCGATGGCCGCGAGCACCGCGTCCACGACCGGGCGCAGTGACGAGGAGACCAGCGCGCACGGGACGCCCGCATCGGCCGCCTCCGTCAGCAGCCGTTCGGCACCGGGCTGCCAGCTGACCGGCCCGGCCCGCAGATGCCGGACCATGCCCTCGAGCAGCTCCTGCGCCAGCCGGTCCGGCGCCACGTCGGGCCGGCCGGCGTGGTCGAGCATGTACTCCACCGACTTCTCCAGCGGGCCACCGACGAGCGCGGCCTGGTGCTCGTCTCCCCACGGCGCGCCGAGGCCGGCCATGACCTCGCTCTCGACCGCGAACCAGGTGCGCTCGGTGTCGACGAGCAGTCCGTCCATGTCGAACAGCAGCGCGGCGGGCAACGGACCCGTCGGCAGCACAGCGGCGGCGTCGCTCACTTGGCGTTGAAGTAGGTCGCCTCGGGATGGTGCAGCACGAGCGCGTCGGTCGACTGCTCGGGGTGCAGCTGGAACTCCTCGGAGAGCTTCACCCCGATCCGCTCCGGCTCGAGCAGGTCCACGATCTTGGCGCGGTCCTCCAGGTCCGGGCAGGCGCCGTAGCCGAAGGAGAACCGGGCGCCGCGGTAGCGGAGGTCGAAGTAGTCCTCGGGCTTGTCGGGGTCCTCCCCCGCGAAGCCGAGCTCGGCCCGCATCCGCTTGTGCCAGTACTCGGCCAGCGACTCGGTGAGCTGCACCGACAGCCCGTGCAGCTCCAGGTAGTCGCGGTAGGCGTCCTTGGCGAACAGCTCCGATGTCACCTCGGCGATCCGCGGGCCCATCGTGACCAGCTGCAGGCCGAGCACGTCGACCTCACCCGACGACCGCGGCCGGAAGAAGTCCGCCAGGCACAGGTGCCGGCCGTGCCGCTGGCGCGGGAACGTGAACCGGAAGCGCTCCGCCGCGTCGATGCTCGGCGCGTCCAGGAGCACCAGGTCGTCGCCCTCGGAGACCACCGGGTAGTAGCCGTAGACGATGGCCGCCTCGAGCATCTTCTCGGCCTGGATCCGGTCGAGCCACATCCGCAGCCGCGGCCGGCCCTCGGACTCGACGAGCTCCTCGTACGACGGCCCGTCGCTGGCCCGCGACGACTTGAGGCCCCACTGGCCCATGAAGGTGGCCCGCTCGTCGAGCAGCGACGCGTACTCCTGCAGGGCCACGCCCTTGACGACCTTGCTGCCCCAGAACGGCGGCTCGGGCACCGGGTTGTCGGTCGAGACGTCCGACCGCGACGGCATGTCCTCGGGCGCGGTCACGTCCGGCCGGCCTACCGGCTTGACCCGCCGCGGCCGCAGGGCGGGCAGCTCGGCTCCTGGGACCCCGCGCTTGACGTTGATCAGGGCGTCCATCAGCCGCAGCCCCTCGAAGGCGTCCCGCGCGTAGCGCACCTCGCCCTCGTAGACCTCGGCCAGGTCCTGCTCCACGTACGGCCGGGTGAGCGCCGCGCCGCCGAGGATGACGGGGAACCTGGCGGCGATGCCGCGGGTGTTCATCTCCTCGAGGTTCTCCTTCATCACGACCGTCGACTTCACCAGCAGCCCGGACATCCCGATGACGTCGGCCCGGTGGGTGTCGGCGGCCTCGAGGATCGCCGACACGGGCTGCTTGATGCCGATGTTGACGACCGTGAACCCGTTGTTGGACAGGATGATGTCGACCAGGTTCTTGCCGATGTCGTGGACGTCACCCTTGACGGTGGCGAGGACGATGGTGCCCTTGCCTTCCTCGTCGGTCTTCTCCATGTGCGGCTCGAGCCAGGCCACAGCGGTCTTCATGACCTCGGCCGAGGAGAGCACGAACGGCAGCTGCATCTCGCCCTTGCCGAAGAGCTCGCCGACCACCTTCATGCCTTCGAGCAGGTGGTCGTTGACGATGTCCAGCGCCGGCTTGCCGTGGTCCAGCGCGGCCTGCAGGTCTGCCTCCAGGCCGTTGCGCTCGCCGTCGATGATCCGGCGAGCCAGTCGCTCACCCAGCGGCAGCGCGGCCAGCTCCTCGGCCCGGCTCGCGCGCACGCTGGCGATGTCGACCCCTTCGAACAGGTCCAGGAACCGCGACAGCGGGTCGTAGCCCTCGCGGCGGCGGTCGTAGACCAGGTCCAGCGCCACCTCGCGCTGCTCCTCCTGGATCTTCGACATCGGCAGGATCTTGGCCGCGTGCACGATCGCGGAGTCCAGGCCGGCCTTGACGCACTCGTTGAGGAACACCGAGTTCAGCGTGATGCGGGCCGCAGGGTTGAGGCCGAACGACACGTTGGAGACACCGAGCGTGGTCTGCACCGTCGGGTAGGCCGCCTTGAGCGCCTTGATGGCCTCGATGGTCTCCAGGCCGTCCCGGCGGGTCTCCTCCTGGCCGGTGCCGATCGGGAAGGTGAGGCAGTCGACGACGATGTCCTCGACCCGCATCCCCCAGTTGGTGGTGAGGTCCTCGATCAGACGGGTGGCGACGCGCACCTTCCACTCGGCGGTGCGCGCCTGGCCCTCCTCGTCGATGCAGAGCGCGACCACGGCCGCGCCGTGCTCCTGGACGACGGGCATGACCCGGGCGAACCGCGACCCGGGTCCGTCGCCGTCCTCGTAGTTGACCGAGTTGACGACCGATCGACCCCCGAGCAGCTCGAGCCCGGCCTCGATGACGGCCGGCTCGGTGGAGTCGAGCACCAGCGGCAGCGTCGACGCCGTGGCGAACCGGCCGGCGATCGACTTCATGTCCTCGACGCCGTCCCGGCCGACGTAGTCGATGCAGACGTCGAGCAGGTGGGCGCCGTCGCGGGTCTGGTCGCGGGCGATCTCGATGCAGTCGTCCCAGCGCTCCTCGAGCATCGCCTTCTTGAACGCCAGCGAGCCGTTGGCGTTGGTGCGCTCGCCGATCGACAGGAACGAGGTGTCCTGCCGGAACGGCACGTGCTGGTAGAGGGACGCGACCCCCGCCTCGGGCCGGGGACGGCGGTTCGCCAGCCCACGTCCCTGGACCTTCTCGACCACCTGCCGGAGGTGTTCGGGGGTCGTGCCGCAACAGCCACCGACCAGGGCGAGACCGAAGTCCTTGGTGAAGTGGTCGTGGGCCGCGGCCAGCTGGTCTGGCGTCAACGGGTAGGACGCGCCGTCCTTGCCGAGCATCGGCAACCCGGCGTTGGGCATGCAGGACAGGATCGTCCGGGAGTGCCGGGACAGGTGGCGAAGGTGCTCGCTCATCTCGTCCGGGCCGGTGGCGCAGTTCAGCCCCAGGACGTCGATCCCCAGCGGCTCCAGGGCGGTCAGCGCGGCGCCTATCTCGCTGCCGAGCAGCATCGTGCCGGTCGTCTCGACCGTGACCTGACACATCAGTGCGGCGTCGGACCCGGCGGCCTTCAGCGCCCGCTTCGCCCCGATGACCGCGGCCTTGGCCTGCAGGAGGTCCTGGGCGGTCTCGACGAGGACCGCGTGCACCCCGCCGGCGAGCATCCCGCGGACCTGGGTCTCGTACGCGTCGCGCAGCGTGGCGTACGGCACGTGGCCCAGGGTGGGGAGCTTCGTGCCCGGACCGATCGAACCGATCACCCAGCGGGGCTGGTCGGCCGTGCTCCGGTCGTCGGCCACCTCGCGCGCGATCCGGGCGCCGGCCTCGGCCAGCTCCTCGATCCGGGACTCGATGCCGTACTCCGCCAGGTTGGCCAGGTTGGCGCCGAACGTGTTGGTCTCGACCGCGTCGACGCCGGCGTCGAAGTAGGCCTCGTGCACGGTGCGGACGATGTCCGGCCGGGTGACGTTGAGGATCTCGTTGCAGCCCTCGTGGTCCTGGAAGTCCTCCATCGACGGGTCCTGGGCCTGCAGCATCGTCCCCATGGCGCCGTCGGCGACCACGACCCTGGTCGCGAGGGCCTCGCGGAAAGCGGCTGGGGAGTTCGACACGCGTGGAGTAGACATCGCGGGCGAGTCTACGGCGGGCCACACGTCGTACGCTGGCGGCGACCAGTGGGTGACCTGAAGGCACCGGCGCGACGTACGGCGAGGAGAGTGCCCGGGTGATCGAGCTCGACGGCTTCCCCGAGCTGGTCGACCCGCTGCTGATCGCCGCCTTCGAGGGCTGGAACGACGCAGGCGACGCCGCCACCTCCGCGGTCGAGCACCTCGAGGAGGTGTGGGAGGCGGTCGCCCTCACCGAGCTCGACTCCGAGGACTACTACGACTACCAGGTCAACCGGCCGAACGTGATGCAGGGCGACGACGGCCGCCGCCTGGTGACCTGGCCCACCACCCGGGTGTCCTACGCCCGGCTGGCCGGCGTCGGCCGCGACGTGGTGCTGATCCGCGGCATCGAGCCGAACATGCGCTGGAAGCAGTTCACCCACGAGATCCTCGGGGTCTGCCACGAGCTCGGCGTCGAGCTGGTGGTGACCCTGGGCGCGCTGCTGGCGGACTCGCCGCACACCCGCCCGGTGCCCGTGACCGGGACGTCGTCGGACGAGGGGCTGACCCGCTCGCTGCACCTCGAGCCGTCCCGCTACGAGGGACCGACCGGGATCGTCGGGGTGGTCCAGGACGCGTGCACCCGGGCCGGCGTGCCGGCGCTGTCGATCTGGGCGGCGGTCCCCCACTACGTCGCGCAGCCGCCGTGCCCCAAGGCCACCCTCGCCCTGCTGCGCCACATCGAGGACCTGCTGGACATGCCCATCCCGCTCGGTGACCTGCCCGAGGACGCGAGGGCCTGGGAGCGCGGGGTCGACGAGCTCGCGGAGGAGGACCCCGAGGTCGCCGACTACGTCCGCTCGCTGGAGGAGGCCAAGGACCTCACTGACGCGCCGGAGGCGTCCGGCGACGCGATCGCGCGGGAGTTCGAGCGGTACCTGCGCCGGCGCGGGGACGAACCACCGCGCAGCTGAGTACCTGTCCTATACCTGTATGCTGCGGGCATGACAGGTACTCGGGCGGCCGCCCTGGCGCAGGAGCTGCGCGAGCGGATCGCGCTGGCCGACACCGGCCCCGGCGGTGCCCTGGAGAGCGAGGCCGTGCTCGGTGGCCGGTACGGCGTGAGCCGGGTGACCGTGCGCCGGGCGCTGGAGGAGCTCCGCGCGCAGGGGCTGGTCGAGAGCCGCCGCGGCGCGGGCTGGTTCGTCACCGCCGCGTCCTTCCACCAGACCCTGGCGCTCGGGACCTTCCGGCACGCCGAGTCCGCGGTGTCGCAGGCCGGCAAGTCGGCCACCCGGCGGGTGGTCGACTTCGGCTACCGCGCGGCTCCCGCAGCGATCGCGACCAGCCTGGGGCTCGACGGCGACCGGGAGGCGCTCTACGCCCGGTCGGTCCGCAGCGTCGACGGGGTGCCGCTGGACCTCGCCCACGAGTGGGTCCCGGGCGACCTGGCGGCATCGGTCAGCCGGGCCGACGCGGAGGGGGCCGGCATCTGGGCCACCCTGCAGCACCGGGGCCACCGGATCGACGTCGTCCGCCAGTCGATGACCGCCGCGCTGACCACGGCCGGCGACGCCGAGCTGCTCGGGGAGCCCGCCGGCACTCCCCTGCTGCTGGTCCGCCGGCTCGCCGTGGACCCGTCCGGTGTCCCGCTCGCCCTGTCCGACCACCGCTACCTGGCGCACCGGTTCAGCCTCGAGGTCGAGTTCCGCGGCTGGTCCAGCGCCGCCGCCGCGGAGCCGCCCGGGCTGCGCAGCACACCTGACCGCACCAGCACCGTCACCGAGGAGAGGCAGACCGCACCGTGAAGATGCTCGTCACCGGAGGGGCCGGCTTCATCGGCACCAACTTCGTCCTGCGCACCGCCGAGACCCGGCCCGACTGGCAGGTGCGGGTGCTCGACGCGCTGACCTACGCCGGCAACCCCGACAACCTGGCCGGTGTCGCGGACCGGGTCGAGCTGGTCCGCGGCAGCGTCGCCGACCCCGAGCTGGTCGACCGGCTGGTCGCGGACAGCGACGTGGTGGTCCACTTCGCTGCCGAGTCGCACAACGACAACTCGCTCGACGACCCGTGGCCGTTCGTCGAGACCAACGTGCTGGGCACCTACCACCTGCTGCAGGCGGTGCGCCGTCACGACGTCCGCCTGCACCACGTGTCCACCGACGAGGTCTACGGCGACCTCGAGCTCGACGACCCGCAGCGGTTCACCGAGCAGACGCCGTACAACCCGTCCAGTCCCTACAGCGCGACCAAGGCGTCGGCGGACCTGCTGGTGCGCGCGTGGGTGCGCTCGTTCGGCGTACGGGCGACGCTGTCGAACTGCTCGAACAACTACGGGCCGTACCAGCACGTCGAGAAGTTCATCCCCCGCCAGATCACCAACGTCCTGCAGGGCGTCAAGCCGAAGCTCTACGGCCAGGGCACCAACGTGCGCGACTGGATCCACGTGGACGACCACAACGACGCGGTGGTGGCGATCGTCGAGCAGGGCCGGCTCGGCGAGACCTACCTGATCGGGGCGGACGGGGAGCGCAACAACCGCGAGATCGTCGAGCTGCTGCTCGACCTGCTGGGCAAGCCGGCCGACTGGTACGACCTGGTCAGCGACCGGCCGGGGCACGACCTGCGCTACGCGATCGACTCGGCCAAGCTGCGGGCCGAGACCGGCTGGGCGCCGCGCTACCGCGACGTACGGGCCGGTCTGGAGCAGACGGTCGCCTGGTACCGCGAGCACGAGGACTGGTGGCGGGCCGCCAAGGAGGGCGCCGAGGCGACCTACCAGCGCCTCGGCCGCTGACCGGCGTACGAGCACGATCGTTTGCGACGTTCGGGTCGCTCGACACGCGGGCCGACCGGCGTGTCCCGCAGCCGGACGTCGCGAACGATCTTCAGAGCCGTACGCCGAGGAGGGCGTCGGCGGTCCGGCGGACCAGCTCGGGGGCGGCCTCGTCGGGTCCGCCGCGGGTGACGGCTTCCGCGGCCCAGCGGTCGACGGCCGCCAGCGCCCCGGGTGCGTCCAGGTCGTCGGCCAGGTGCCGGCGTACCTCGGCCAGCACCCCGTCGGCGGCCGGCCCGGTCGGCCGCGACACCGCGTCGCGCCAGCGGGCCAGCCGGGTCTCGGCCGCCACCAGGTCGTCGGCCGTCCAGGACCAGTCCCCGCGGTAGTGGTGGGCGAGCAGCGCCAGCCGCACGGCCATCGGGTCGTGACCGTCCCCGCGCAGCACTGAGACGAAGACGAGGTTGCCCTGCGACTTCGACATCTTCTCGCCGTCGAGCCCGACCAGGCCGCCGTGCACGTAGTGCCGGGCGAACGGCCAGCTGCCGGTCAGCACCTGCCCCTCGGACGCGCTCATCTCGTGGTGCGGGAACACCAGGTCGCGCCCGCCGCCCTGCACGTCGAAGCCGTCGCCGAGGTGGCGCAGTGCGATCGCGGCGCACTCGACGTGCCAGCCCGGGCGGCCGTCCGGCAGCTCGGGGTCACCCGTGGGCCAGGAGGGCTCGCCCGGTCGGGCCGACTGCCAGAGCAGGCAGTCCAGCGGGTGCTTCTTGCCGGGGCGCTCCGGGTCGCCGCCGCGCTCCGCGAACAGCGCGAGCATCGTCTCGTCGTCCAGGTTGCCCACGCCGCCGAACCTCGGGTCGCTGTGCACCGAGAAGTAGGTGTCGCCGTCGACGTCGTACGCCGCGCCCTGCTCGCGCAGGGTGCGGACCGCGGTCACCACGTCGGGGATCGACTCGACCGCACCCACGTAGTTGCGCGGGGGCACGACCGCGAGGCTCGTCATGTCCTCGCGGAACAGCGTGGTCTCGCGGTCAGCCAGCTCGGCCCAGTCCTCACCGTCCCGCGCAGCCCGCTCCAGCAGCGGGTCGTCGACGTCCGTGACGTTCTGCACGTAGTGGACCTCGTGGCCCGCGTCCAGCCAGGCGCGGTACACCAGGTCGAACGTGACGTAGGTGGCCGCGTGCCCGATGTGGGTCGCGTCGTAGGGCGTGATGCCGCAGACGTACATCCGGGCCGTCGGCCCTGGTGCGGTGGGGCGCACCTGCCCGGTGGCGGAGTCGTGCAGCCGCAGCGGCAGCCCGGTGCCGGGCAGGTCGGGGATCTCGGGAGCGGGCCACGCGTGCACGGCGGCGATCCTACGTGGGCGACGGCGGCCGCTGCCGCGCGGTCAGAACGGCGGCCAGGGGATCGCTGGCCAGCCCTCGACCGGGTAGGGCAGCCGTCCCTCGTGCAGCAGCCGGTCGACCCGGCGGCGGCAGGCGAGCACCTCGTGCCGCGAGACGAGCTCGACCAGGGTCGTGCCCAGTGCTCCGAGCAGGTCGTCCCGGAGTGCTTCGAGCACCGCCACCTCGGCCCGCGTCAGCGACTCACCCGCCCAGCCCCACAGCACGGTGCGCAGCTTGGGCTCGGCATGGAACGACACACCGTGGTCGACGCCGTGCACGGCTCCGCCCGGCTCCACCAGGACGTGGCCGCCCTTGCGGTCGGCGTTGTTGAGCACCACGTCCAGCACGCTCATCCGGCGCAGCCGCTCGTCGTCGGCGTGCCCGAGGACGACCGGCTCACCGTCGGAGCCGAGTGCATCGAGCACCCGCAGCCAGCTGTCGGGCAGCGCGGCCGGCGCCATCACGTCCACCAGCGTTGCCTCGTCGTCGTCGACGGTGTCGATCCAGAGCTGGACCATGCCGGGACCGAACGGCCCTTCGCGCAGCACGGTGGGCGGCACGACGCTCCAGCCGGTGGCCTCGGACACGGCGAAGGCCGCGACCTCTCGGCCGGCCAGGGTGCCGTCCGGGAAGTCCCACAGGGGGCGTTCGCCGGCGACCGGCTTGTACACGCAGCGGCCGGACAACGTGCCGTGCCCGATCTCGCAGAAGAGCGTGGCGTTGGACGCGTCGACCAGCCGCCCCTCCACCACGATCTCGCCGTGCCGCAGGAGCTCCAGCGCCGAGCCCACCTCGAGGTCGCTCATCGGCCCGGGCTCAGCGGCGGTAGCCGTTGGCGCGTGGGCACACGTGCCCGCCGGCATCGAGCGGGCCACCGCAGAACGGGCACGGCGGCCGCCCGGCGGCCACCACTGCCTGGGCCCGGGTGACGAAGGCGCGGGCCGCGGCCCCGGTGAGCCGGACGCGCAGCAGCGGCGGGCCGTCGACCTCGTCGTCGTCGATCAGCGGCGGGTCGTCCTCGTCGCTGTCGTCGTCTCCCTCGGTCAGCGCCTGGGCCTCGATCACGACGCGCTCGTCGTCGGGGTCCCAGACCAGCGCCATCACACCGACCCGGAACTCCTCCTCGATCGGCGCGTCGAGCGGCGCGGCGTCGGCGGCCTCGGCCGGTGTGACAGCGGGGACGTCGGCCTCGCCGGCCGACCGGCGTACCACCTCGTCGAGCAGCGCATCGACCCGTTCGGCGAGCACCGACACCTGCTGCTTCTCCAGCGAGACGCTCGTCGTCCGGCCGCCGCCCCGGGCCTGCAGGAAGAAGGTGCGCGCTCCGGGCTCGCCGACGGTGCCCGCCACGAAGCGCTCGGGTGGGTCGTACTCGAAGACGATGCGAGCCATGGATCCGACCCTATGCGGTCGCGCCGGCCCCGCCACCGAGGACGGCGTCGGAGGCTGCGGCACCTTTCCGCCGGCTCCGGCGGGCGCCCTTGCGCGGCACCAGGAAGCCGAGGTCGCTGCCCAGGTCGTTGCTGCGGATCACGAACGGACGCAGCGCCGTGTAGGTGACGATGCTCACCGACGACGGGTCGACCACCAGCCGCTGGAACTGGTCCAGGTGCATGCCGAGGGCGTCGGCGAGCACCGACTTGATGACGTCACCGTGCGAGACGACGACGTAGACGGCGTCGTCGCCGAGCCGGCTGTTCCAGTCGCGCACGGCATCGACGGCGCGGGCCTGCATGTCCCGCATCGACTCGCCCCCCTCTCCCGGGAACGTCATCGCCGACGGGTGCGACTGGACCACTTTCCAGAGCGGGTCCTTGGCCAGCTTCTTCAGCTCACCCCCGGTCCAGTCGCCGTACCGCACCTCGCCCAGCCGGTCGTCGACGTGCCGCTCCACCGGGTCGTGCCCCGCGAGCATCAGGTCGGCGGTCTCCAGGCAGCGCTGCAACGGGCTGGTCACCACGGCAGCCAGCGGTACGCCGGTCAGCCGGGCGGCCAGCGAGGTCACCTGGGTGCGGCCGCTGTCGTCCAGGCCGACGCCCTCGGTCCAGCCGGCCAGCACGCCGGCGCCGTTGGCCGTGGTGCGGCCGTGCCGGACGAGCAGGACTGTGGTCACGACCGCCAACTCTACGGGTGACAATGAGGCGGTGATCGTCGACTGCGCGCTCTACCACCACGGGGTGCGTGAGGTGTCCCCCGAGGACTTCTCCGACGCCCTCGACACGGCGCGCGCGCAGGGCAGCAGCTTCATGTGGGTGGGGCTGCACGACCCCACGGCCGGGGAGCTCGCCAAGGTGGCCAGCGAGTTCTCGCTGCACGCCCTGGCCGTCGAGGACGCCCTCAAGGCTCATCAGCGACCCAAGGTCGAGGAGTACGCCGACTCCCTGTTCGTGGTCCTCAAGACAGTGCGCTACGACGAGCCGACCCAGCAGATCGAGCTCGGCGACCTGATGGCCTTCGTCGGGGACTCGTTCATCGTGACGGTCCGGCACGGCCAGGGCCGGGCGCTGCACAACCTGCGCAAGCGCCTCGAGGCACAGCACGACCTGCTCGACTGCGGTCCGTCGGCCGTGCTCTACGCGATCGCGGACAAGGTCGTCGACGACTACCAGGTGATCGCCGCCGCGGTGGAGGAGGACATCGAGGAGGTCGAGCAGCAGATGTTCTCCCCCGAGCGCAGCAACTCCGCCGAGCGGATCTACAACCTCAAGCGCGAGGTGATCGAGTTCCGGCACGCGCTGCTGCCCCTGGTCGAGCCGATGGGCCGGCTGGCCAGTGGGGCGGTGCCGCACGTGCACGAGCGGATGCGGCCGTTCTTCCGGGACGTCGCCGACCACGCGGTGCGGGTGTCCGAGCAGGTCCAGGGCTTCGACGACCTGCTCACCTCGGTGCTCAACGCGAACCTCGCCCAGGTCAGCGTGCAGCAGAACGAGGACATGCGCCGGATCTCGGCCTGGGTGGCGATCGCCGCGGTGCCCACGGCCATCGCGGGCATCTACGGGATGAACTTCGACCACATGCCGGAGCTGCGGTGGCAGTTCGGCTACCCAGCCGTGCTGACCCTCATGGCGGGCATCTGCCTCGCGCTCTACCGCGGCTTCAAGCGCAACCACTGGCTCTGAACTGGCATCGACTGCAGCCTCGGACGGGCTAGCCCAGATGTCCGCCATACACTGATCCACAGCGTTTTGTCTGCGCCGTCTGAGGCATTTCACTACCAAGAGCACGTCAAGCGGGTCACCATGGCCCACGGGGAAGGCGCGGCGACGCGCGCAGGCCAGACCAGGGGTGGGGAAGCACGATGCGAGGGGTGCGGGTGCGGCGTGCCGCGGCGACGACCGCGGTCGTCGCCACCGCGGTGAGCCTGCTGCTCGGCTCAGGCCTTCCTGCGTCGGCGTCCGACCCCACCCCAACCGGCAGCCCCAGCCCGACAGCCTCTGCCACCAGCAGCACCCCGGCCGGGGACAACCTGACCAAGGCCGAGCGCCGCAAGCAGAAGGCCAAGGATGCCGCGGCTCGTGCCAAGGCCGCCGAGAAGCTGGCCGCCAAGCAGCAGCAGCAGGCCGAGGACGACGCCCACGACGCGGCAGCACTGGTCGCCGCCTCCAAGGAGCTGGCCAAGGCCAAGGCCGACCTCGTGGTGGCGCAGACCGCGTTGAAGGACGCCCGCGACCAGCTCGAGCAGGCGAAGGCCACCGACGAGGCCGCCCAGACCGAGCTGGAGGCCTCGGTGCTCGCCGAGCAGCGTGCCGCCCGTGACCTCAGTGCGGTCGAGAGCCGGATCGGGGTCCGCGAGCAGGACCTCGGCCGGCTGGCCCGGTCGGCGTACCAGAACAACGGCGCGATGGGTGAGTGGGCCATCGTGCTGTCCTCCACCACGCCCAACCAGCTCGCCGACCGGCTGGCGTTCCTGCAGAGCGTCGGCAGCGCCGGCAACGCCGTGCTCGCGGACCTGCGGGCAGACCGGGCTGACCTCGCCAACGCCCTGGCTGCGATGACGGCGGCCCGGCAGCGCCAGGAGCAGGCTCGGGCGGCCGCCGCCACGGCGCTGCTCGCCGTGACCAGCAAGACCGAGATGGCCAAGGCCGCCGAGCAGACGGTCAACGCCGTGGTGGCGGCCCGCGCCGCAGCCTTCAAGGCGGCCAAGAAGGCCGCCGTCGAGGACAAGCGCCAGTACCAGGTGATGGTTGCCTACTCGGGCGCCCTCGAGACCCGGATCCGCGACCTCGCGGCCAAGCTGGCCAAGCAGCCGAAACCGCCGCAGGGCACCGGCGAGATGGTGCGCCCGGGTCTCGGCGTGGTGACCTCGCCGTTCGGGCCGCGGTTCCACCCGATCCTGCACTACGTGAAGGTCCACACCGGCATCGACTTCGCGGCGGCCGACGGCATCGCCTATGCCGCCGACGACGGTGTCGTCATGTTCACGGAGTACAACACGGCGTACGGGAACATGACCGTCATCGACCACGGCACCGTCGGCGGCCTGCACATGACGACGCTCTACGCCCACCAGGCGGCGATCGGGGTCAAGCCCGGCGACCGGGTCGTCAAGGGGCAGGCGATCGGCGTGATCGGTTCCACCGGGTACGCGACCGGGCCGCACCTGCACTTCGAGGTCCGCATCGACGGCGTGCCGATCGACCCGGCGCCGTTCCTCGTGAAGGCCAAGCTGCCGACGGCGCTGCCCACCGCCACGGACCTGCCCACCGCCACAAACCCGGCGCCGGGGCTGCGCACGCGCTGAGCGTGACCTAGCGGCCGTTCACTCGTTTGTCACGGTGTCCCCGTGGCAAGGAGAAGACGCATGCGACCGCCCCGCACGGCCCTCGCGACGGCTGCCGTCGCGATCGCGGCCGCCGCTGTCGTCGCGGGGACTGCTGGCGGAGCCCAGGCCGACCTCGGCATCCCGCTGCCGACCGTGAGCCCGCTCCCCACCGTGTCGGTGCCGACGCTTCCGGTGCCCACCGTCTCTGCTCCGCTCCCGTCGACATCATTGCCCGGCGCGACCTCGCTGCCCACCGGAGGCCTGCCCGGGTCGGGCGGCTCTGGCGGGTCGGGGTCCGGGTCCAGCGGGTCGGGATCGGGTTCGTCGGGTACGTCGGGCACCGGCAGCGCCGCCACGTCCGGTGGTGCGGCGAGTCCGACGACCGCAGCCGAGCGGACGAAGGCGGCCCGCCGCCAGGCCGACGCCACGCCGATGATCGCCGGAACCCCGGCCGCTGCGGACCTGGTCGACGAGGAGTCCAGCCCGCAGCTGTACGCCGCCAGCCAGCAGTTCCTCGCGGCCGACCAGGCGATCGCCGAGATCGACCGCCAGAAGCAGCTGCTCGCCCAGCTCAAGCAGAGCGCCGCGGAGACCGCGCAGCTCTACCGGGCGATGGGCTACGACGTGGCCGGCGCCCAGCAGGTGGCGGCCGCCTGGCACGCGCGCCTCGACGGACTCGCGCCGGACACCGCGGCGGCGAAGCAACGGCTGGTGGACGACAGCGCCACCCGCGCCGACGAGCGGCACGGTGCCCTCGTCGTCGGGCAGGAGCAGGTGCGCGCCGAGTTCGAGGCGATCGCCGCCCGCTACCAGGTCGCCAAGCAGGCCCTGGCCGACGCGAACAGCCGCCTGACCGGGTTGGCAGCGCAACGCTCGACCGCCCTGCAGGCTGTGCAGGCCGCGCGGGGCAGCGACGTCGCCCTCAACCAGGCGCGGGTCGCGGAGTCCGGCCAGCTCGGCGCCCAGATCGACGCGCTCTCGCAGCGACTGGCCCGTCAGGGCGACACGGTGCAGGGCACCGGCACCTTCGCGCACCCGCTGGCCGGCGTCATCACCTCGCCGTTCGGGATGCGGTTCCACCCGATCCTGCACTACAACAAGCTGCACACCGGCACGGACTTCGCCGGCAGCTCGGTGATCCACGCGGCCGACGACGGCCGGGTTCTCATGACGGTGGTCAGCACGGCGTACGGGAACTTCACCGTGATCGACCACGGGATGCGCGACGGAAAGCGGATCACCACCGCCTACGCCCACCAGTCGCGGTTCCTGGTGCGGCCGGGCCAGCGGGTCAGCAAGGGCGACCCGATCGGCATCGTCGGTGCCACCGGCTACGCCACCGGGCCGCACCTGCACTTCGAGGTCCGCGAGAACGGCCTCGTCGTCGACCCGATGCGTTTCCTGCGCTGACCCCGCGGCCAAGCTGCGTGCGGGTGCAGCGCCTCAGGTCGCGGTGATGGTCCCGGTGGCCAGCAGGCCGATCAGGACCAGGCCGAGCGCGACCCGGTAGGGCACGAACAGGGTGATCTTGTGCCCGGCCACGAACCGCAGCAGCCAGGCGATCGAGGCATACGCGACCACGAACGACACGACGGTGCCGACCAGCAGGGCACCGACCGGCACGGACTCCTTCACGGCGTCCTTGAGCTCGTAGAGCCCGGCACCCACGAGTGCGGGGATGGACAGGAAGAACGACAGCCGGGTCGCGGCCACCCGGTCCAGGCCGCGGAACAGGCCGGCGCTGATCGTCGCGCCGGAGCGCGAGATGCCCGGCACCAGGGCGATGCACTGCACGAACCCCAGCACCAGTGCGTCCTTCAGCGTGGTGGACTTCTCGTGCCGGGCCTGGGTGGCGCGCGCCTCCGCGAGCACCATCACGGCGCTCCAGCCGATCAGTGCGACGGCCACGACCCACAGGTTGCGCAGCGAGCCGGACACCAGGTCCCGGAGCAGGAAGCCGATCACGCCGATCGGCACGCTGCCCCAGATGACGAACCAGGCGAACCGGTAGTCGAACGAGCCACGGACCTCGGGGCGGTGCAACCCGGCCACCCAAGCGGACACGATCCGCACGATGTCCTTCGCGAAGTAGACGAGCACGGCCGCGATCGCACCCATCTGGATGATGGCCGTGAAGGCGGTGACCCCCTTGTCGTCGATCGGCAGGTCGAGAGCCTTCTCGGCGATCGTGAGGTGCGCGGTGCTGGAGACGGGGAGGAACTCGGTGAGCCCTTCGACCACCCCGAGCAGCGCAGACTCCAGGATCGAGATGTCGGTCACGAGGCTCTACTCCCCCAGCCCGGACTCGTCGAGGACCTCGGCCATCGTGCGCAGCGCCCCGACCCGCTCGTCCAGGCTGCCGGCGTACGAGGCGACCGAGATCGTGGTCACTCCTGCTTCGGCGTAGGCCGACAACCGGTCCCGGATGCGTTCGCGCGGCCCGATCAGCGAGGTGCGGTCGATGAACTCGAACGGCACCGCGGCGGCCGCGTCCCGGTGGTTGCGAGCGAGGTACAGGTCCTGCACCTCGGCGGCAGCCTGCTCGTAGCCCATCCGGACAGCCAGCTGGTTGTAGAAGTTCTGCGTCCTGCTGCCCATGCCGCCGACGTAGAGGGCGGCGTAGTGGCGCAGCGGCTCGGCGCACGCCTGCAGGTCGTCGCCGATGATGACCGGCACGGTCGGTACGACGTCGAAGCCGGCCAGGTCCTTGCCCGCGGTGGCCCGGCCCGCGGAGACGTGCGCCAGCTGCTCGGTCGCGTGCTCGGGGGCGTAGAAGATGGCCAGCCACCCGTCCGCGATCTCACCGGTGAGCTCGAGGTTCTTGGGGCCGATCGCGGCGAGGTAGACCGGGATGTCGGCCCGGGCCGGGTGCACCGTGAGCCGCAGCGCCTTGCCGGGCCCGTCCGGCAGCGGCAGGGTCCAGAACTCGCCCTCGTGGCGCACGGTCTCCCGGGCCAGCGCCATCCGGACGATGTCGACGTACTCCCGGGTGCGGGCCAGCGGCTTGTCGAACCGCACCCCGTGCCAGCCCTCGGAGACCTGCGGCCCGGAGACGCCGAGCCCGAGCCGGAACCGGCCGCCGGACAGGGAGTCCAGCGTCGCCGCGGTCATCGCGGTCATCGCAGGCGTGCGCGCCGGGATCTGGAACACGGCCGAGCCGATGTCGATCCGCTCGGTCTGTGCGGCCACCCACGACAGCACCGTGGCTGCGTCCGAGCCGTAGGCCTCCGCCGCCCAGGCCGAGCTGTAGCCGAGCCGGTCGGCCTCCTGGGCGAGCACCAGGTTGTCCTTGTCGTTCCCGGCACCCCAGTAGCCGAGGTTCACGCCGAGCCGCAGGGATCCCATGGCCGCCGACCCTAGCGATCGGCGTGGGGTCACCGACGACCAGGCAGGTACGTCGGTAGGTTGCGACCATGGAGCAGCGCAGGCTGGGCCGGTCCGGCCTGAAGGTCAGCCGACTGGCCCTGGGGACGATGACCTGGGGCCGGGACACCGACGAGCACGAGGCCGGCGACCAGCTCAAGATCTTCCTCGAGGCCGGGGGCACGCTGCTGGACACGGCGGCGGGCTACGGCGACGGCGAGTCGGAGCGGGTGATCGGCGGCCTGCTGGGCTCCGCGGTCGACCGCGAGGAGGTGGTCCTCGCCACCAAGGCCGGCATCTCCCGGCGTACCGGCGAACGGGTCGTGGACACCTCACGGCGGGCCCTGCTCGACTCGCTGGACGGGTCGCTGCAGCGGCTCGGCACCGACCACGTCGACCTGTGGCAGGTGCACGCGTGGAGCGACGAGACCGGGCTGGAGGAGACCCTCTCGGCGATCGACCACGCGGTGAGCACCGGGCGCGCGCGGTACGCCGGCATCTCGAACTACTCCGGCTGGCAGACCGGCCGGGCCGTCACGATGCAGGCGGCGGTCCCGGGGCGGGCGCCGCTGGTGTCGACCCAGATGGAGTACTCGCTGCTCCAGCGCGGCATCGAGCGGGAGGTGCTGCCGGCGGCGGAGGCCCTCGGGCTGGGCGTGCTGGCATGGTCGCCGCTGGGGGCCGGGGTCCTGACCGGCAAGTACCGCTCCGGCACGCCGGCGGACTCCCGGGCGGCGTCACCGCACTTCGCGCGGTTCATCGAGCGCTTCCTCGACGACCGGAGCCGGCGGATCGTCGAGTCGGTGTGCACGGCGGCGGACGGGCTGGACGCGTCACCGCTGGAGGTGGCGCTGGCATGGGTACGCGACGCGCCGGGCGTCACGGCTCCCGTCGTCGGGGCCCGGACCGCGGCCCAGCTGCGGGGCTCGCTCGAGTCGGAGCGGCTGACGCTGCCGGCCGAGATCCGCAGCGCGCTGGACGAGGTGTCGGCGCCCCCCACGGGCTACCCCGACCGCTGACGCCGTTCTCCCCGGTGGTGCAGAACCCATGCGCCACAATGGGCGCGATGGCGGAGTGGGAGTACCAGCACCTGTATCTGCCGCGCGGCACCAGCCGAGGCGCCGCCCGACGGATGCTGACCGACCATGCCGAGTACGGCCACTGGGAGCTCGCCCGGCTCCGCCTGTTCGCCGACGGCAGCCGCAAGGTCGTGCTGCGGCGCCGGGTGATCCGGGTCGTCCGCACCGG